>Ga0256839_1004325_pt1 | contig 13969 bp, 13 predicted proteins | sample 354166metaG_FD_185968 | JGI IMG/M metagenome (GOLD analysis project Ga0256839, IMG submission 185968) | Hydrothermal vent microbial communities from Mid Atlantic Ridge, Atlantic Ocean - 354-166 | ecosystem: Environmental > Aquatic > Marine > Hydrothermal vents | place: Atlantic Ocean: Mid... | reverse complement strand
GACAGGCTACGCCGACCCCGCCCTCGCACCAGCCCGGGATCCGCCGGGTCTCCCACGGCCCTCCCCCGGTCCCGCCGGGCCCCCAGCCCAGGGCTCGCCACCACCCCCACGGTGGCCCCCAGCCCTCAGAACCCCCCAGCCCAGGGCTCGCCACCACCCCCACGGTGGCCCCCAGCCCTGGGCTGGAGACCGGACCGAGGCGCTCCCCACCTCGGCGGGCGGGTGCCCTACGCTGGAGCCATGACCGGGCCCACCGACCCCCACCTCCCCGACCGACGTTCCGGCTACCTTCCCGCCGTGTCCCACCGACGGTTCGCCCTCGCCCCCGACGAACGTCTCGCCGAGGGGATGCGTCGGGTCACCCTCGAGCAGCTCGATTCGGCCCTCGAGGGACTGACCCGCCCCGACGGCGACATCGATTCGGCCGTGCATCGGGCCCGTAAGGCGATGAAGCGACTCCGAGCGATCCTCCGGCTCGTCCGTGACGCCATCGGCGACGACGTGTACCGGGCCGAGAACGCGTTGCTGCGGGACACCGCCCGGCTGCTCGCCCCGATGCGTGACGGAGCGGTGATCGCCGCCGCGGTACGCGACCTCCGGGCGCGATACGACGATCGCCTCGCCCCGGGGATCTTCGACGATCTGGTGGCACGCCTCGACGAGCGCCATCTCCGCCGGCGACGGCGAGTGTTGGAGGATGAGACGATCCTGCCGACCGTGGTCCGGAACCTTCGAAGTGCCCGAGCCAGGTACGCGTCGTGGCCGGTGGAGGGCGACCATCGTCTCCCCGGGGTGGCTGCGGCCCGACCCCTCGTCCATTCCTTCTCGACGGTGGCCGGAGGGTTGGCACGCACCTACCGCCGCGGACGTCGCGAGATGCGCCAGGCCTTCGACGAACCGACCGAGCACAACTTCCATCGGTGGCGGAAACGGGTCAAGTATCTGCGCCATCAGGTGGAGATCCTCCGTCCCCTGTGGCCGGAGGTGCTGGAGGCGGAGGCCCGGGAGCTCGACCGGTTGGGGGAGGCCCTGGGCGAGGAACACGACCTGGCGGTCATGCTGCGGTTGGTGGCTGCGCTCCCCGACCTCTGCCCCGACCCGGTGGATCGGTCCCTGCTGGCGGCCCTCACCCAGCACCGTCGAGCCGAGCTCCGCACTGCAGCCCGCATCCTCGGAACCCGTGCCTACGCCGAGGAGCCGGACGCCTTCGTCGCCCGCTTCGCCTCGTATTGGAGGGCATGGCAGACCCCACTCCCCGTGGGGATGGAACCGATCGACCCCTGACGACTCCCCACCGCTCCCGTCCCTCTCCGCTCTCCGAACCCAGGGTTCTCCGGGGGACCCGCCACCCCCGACGGCCCCCAGAACCCCTCCCCCTCTCAACCCCGGGTTCCCCGGTGGCCATACCCCTCTCCACAACCCAGGGTTCCGAGCAGGGAATGGGCCGCCCGCGACGCCGGTTGGTGCAGAGACGTAGACGACGAGCGAGGTGAGCCATGGCGGAACGGGGACGAGTTCGGGCCGAGCCGAGCCAGAAATGGGTTCGTGTGTACCTCGGCGGGGAGAAGGTGGCCGACTCCCGCCGTCCGCTGTTGGTGTGGGAGAAGCCGTACTACCCGACCTACTACTTCCCCCTCGGCGACGTCCGCACCGACCTGCTGGTCGAGACCGGCGAGACCCGCCGGTCGCCCAGCCGAGGGGAGGCGACGGTGTACACGGTCAAGACCGAACGGGCCGAGGCCACCGCCGCCGCCTACCGGTATCCGGACTCGCCGTTGCCCGAGATCCGTGACCATGTCGCCTTCGTGTGGCGAAAGATGGACCACTGGTTCGAGGAGGACGAAGAGGTGTACGTTCACCCGAGGGATCCCTACACCCGAATCGACGCCCTCCCCAGCTCTCGACACGTCCGGGTGGAGATCGACGGGGTGACGGTGGCCGAGTCCCGGCATCCGACGTTGTTGTTCGAGACGGGGCTTCCGGTTCGCTACTACCTGCCGAAAACCGATGTCCGTCTCGACCTGCTCCGACCCAGCTCCACCCGTACCTCCTGTCCCTACAAGGGGGAGGCTCGGTACTGGTCGGTCGAGATCGACGGGACCCTCCACGAGGACATCGTCTGGAGCTATCCGTTCCCCCTCCCCGAGTCGATGCCCATCGCCGGGTTGGTCTGTTTCTACAACGAGAAGGTCGACATCTACGTGGACGGCGAGCTACAGGAGCGACCGAAAACGGTCTTCTCCTGACCGCCGCCTCGGCCCCCGGCCCAGGGCTCGTCACCACCGCCACGGTGGTCGCCGGCCCCCGGTCGGATCGCGACCCAGGGCTCGTCACCACCGCCACGGTGATCCCCGGCCCTGGGCTCGCCGCCCCACGCCCCCTCTGCCCTCCGGCCGACCCGCCGTGCAGGCCTCGACCCCGAATCTCGCGTATCGTGGACCCATGACCCGTTTCCGCCTCAACGGCCTCGACGTCGAAGTCGGCGACGACCATCCCCACCTGCTCTCCGCGCTCCGTGACGGGCTCGGGATCACCTCCCCGAAGGACGGTTGCGCACCCTCGGGCCAGTGCGGTGCGTGCACGGTGATCGTCGACGGCAAGGCCCGGGTCGCCTGCCAGACTCCGCTCGCCAAGGTCGAGGGTGCCGAGGTCCTCACCCTCGAGGGCCTCGACGAGGCCGAACGCTCCCTCTACGCCGACGCCTTCGCCGCCCACGGAGCCCTCCAATGCGGATTCTGCACACCCGGCATCGTGATGCGCGCCAAGGCCCTCATCGACCGCAGAGGGGACGCTCTCACCCGGGACGAGGCGGCCCGGCACCTCGGCGCAAACCTGTGCCGCTGCACCGGCTATCTCTCGATCCTCGACGCCGTCGACGACATCGCCCACGGGGTGATCCCCAAGGTGGAACCGGTTGGCGGCGTCGGCACGTCGGGGATCCGCTACGAGGCGCGCGAGCTCACCCTCGGCGACCGGGACTTCATCGACGACCTGCGCCTGCCCGGGATGCTTCACGGGTTCCTCCGGCTGGCCGACCATGCCCGGGCCGACGTGGTGCGCATCGACACGACCCGAGCGGCCGCCGCCCCCGGCGTGGTCGCCGTCCTCACCGCCGCCGACGTCCCCGGTGAGCTTCGGGTGGGGATCATCCACCGGGACTGGCCGGTCTTCATCCCCGAAGGCGGCCGCACCTCCTACCTCGGCGACGTCCTGGCGATGGTGGTGGCCGAGACCCGGGAGCAGGCGCGGGCCGCCGCCGAGCTCATCGACGTCGAATACCGGCCGCTGCGGCCCATCACCGACCCGGAGCGGGCCGTCGACGACCCCGACGACGCGGTGTGGGGACTGGACGGCAACGTCCTGTCGGTCTCCTCGTACCGCCGAGGCGACGTTGACGCCGCCCTGGCGGCGAGCGCCCACGTCGTGCGGGAGGTGTTCTGGACCCAGCGGGTCGAACACGCCTTCCTGGAGCCCGAATCCACCGTCGCCGCGCCCCTCCCGGACGGGCGACTCAAGGTGTGGTCGGGAGGTCAGGGAATCTGGGACGACCGAGACCAGATCGCCTCCGTCCTGGGTGTCGACCCGGCGGTCGTCGAGGTGGAACTGGTGTCCAACGGAGGGGCCTTCGGCGGGAAGGAGGACATGTCCAATCAGGCCCAGACGGCCCTGGCGGCATGGCTGCTGCGACGTCCCGTCAAGTGCACCCTCACCCGCGAACAGTCGATGTTGATGCACGCCAAACGTCATCCGATCCGCCTCGAATACGAGGCGGGCTGCGACGCCGAAGGGCGCCTCACCGCGGTCCGGGCCCGGCTGCTGGGAGACTCCGGCCCCTATGCGTCGGTGGGGATGAAGGTCCTCGAGCGGGCGGCGGGGCACGCGGGCGGGTGTTATCGGATCCCCAACATCGACGTCGAGGCCGTGGCGGTCCGCACCAACAACCCGGTCTGCGGGGCCTTCCGGGGCTTCGGAGCCAACCAGGCCCAGTTCGCCATGGAGGGGATGATCGACCGCCTCGCCGCTGCCGTCGGGCTCGACCCGTGGGAGATGCGGGCCCGCAACGTGGTCGATCCCGGGGACGTGTGGGGCCCCGGCCAGATCATGGACGAGGGCGCGGCAGGCGCTCGGGCCTGTCTGGAGGCGATCCGCGACGCCTACGAGGAGGCGAAGGCCGCCGGCAAGGCGGTGGGGATGGCCCTGGCGATCAAGAACAGCGGGCTGGGGAACGGCGCCGTCGAGGTCTCCCGGGCCGTGGTGCGTTTCGACGACGACGGGACGGTGGAGGTCCGCCACTGCTGGACGGAGATGGGTCAGGGCGTCAACACCGTCGTCCAGCAGGTGGCGGTGGAGGAGCTGGGGGTCGCCCCGGAGTCGGTGCGGGTGGTGGTGGACACGACCCGGGAGCTGGGCGCAGGTCAGACGACCGGCTCCCGGGGAACGCTGATGGGGGCAGGCGCGGTCGCCGCCGCCTGTCGGGCCGCCGAGGCCGACGGACGCCGGCGGGGCGTGGACTACCCGGGCGAGTACCGGGTGGACTGGACCGATTCGATCGAGTCGGGCAAGGAGCACCCGCTGGTGCATTCCGCCTTCGGCTATGCCTGCCAGTTGGTGGTGGCGGATCGGGAGTCGGGTCGGATCGAGCGGGTGGTGGCGGCCCACGACGTCGGCCGGGCGGTGAATCCCACCCTGGTCCGCGGCCAGGTGGAGGGGGCGGTCCACATGGGCCTGGGCTACGCCCTGTCCGAGGAGTTCCCCGCCGACGCCGAAGGGCGCCCGACGAACATGAGCTTACGGAGCCTGGGGATCCTCCGGGCGAAGGACATGCCGCCGGTGGAGACGATCATCGTCGAGGTCCCCCAACCCCGGGCCCCCTTCGGGATCAAAGGGGTGGGGGAGATCGGACTGGTCCCCACCGCCCCGGCGGTGGCGGCGGCGTTTCACGACCTCGACGGTCGGTGGCGTTCCCGCCTCCCGATGGGCACCGTCGAGCCTCGGTCACCGGCCCAGGGCTCGACACCACCCTGACGGTGGCCGACGGCCCACACCGGCGACAAGCCCAGGGCCCGGGGCCACCCCCACGGTGGCCGGCGGCCCAGGGCCCGGGACCCCGTTCACCCTGCGACGAGGGCGGCGATCACGTCCTCGGCGGCCGCCTCGGCCAGCCGACGCATCTCCTCGTCGGTGCGATCCTGGATGGGGTGGGGGACGAACACCCGACGTGGTTCCACGCCGAGCGCACGAGCCTGGGCATCGGCGGCGTCGACGAACTCGACGGATGCCACGAACACCCCCGGGATCCCCCGGGCCTCGAAGTCGGCGATGTCGTGCACACTGCACGACGTGCACGACCCTCAGTCGGCGAGCGCCTCGATCACCGCCCCGCATTCCTCGGCGATCCGTCGCCGCAGGTCGGCGGGGGCCGGTTTGGCGAACGTCGGCTTCGTGTAGCGGCGGATGCCGACTCCTCGGGCCACCAGGAGCTCGGCGAGTCGATCCAGGAACACGTCGCCCCTCGGCTTGGAGATGTCCAGTAACGCCACCGTGACGCCGTCGAGGGACGAGGGCCGCGCCGCGAGCGGGCGGAGTGCCGGGGTCTTCTCGGCGGTGGGGTCGAGCAGGATCGTCATGCCCTCCGACCCTAGCCGTCCCACCCCGTCCGGAGCCCGTGTCTCCGGACGAACCGCCCCGGTCAGGTGCCCACCTCGACGGTCGTCATCTGGGATCCGCCGGGACCGTTGACCCACCCGGCGATGATCCCCGAGAACAACCCGGCGGTCCCACCGGCGTGGACGAACCACAGCCCGTCGGCGGAGAACTTCGGCACCGACCCCTCGGCAAAGGTCTCGGGAAGACCCTCGGCGACGCCTCCGGCGCCGCGCACGAGCTCTCCTCCCGGCCGGGTCGAGCGCTCCAGCACCTCCTCCCGGAGACGCCGCTTGGACCAGCCGGCCTCCCGGAAGATCCGAGCATGTTCGGGCGAGACCACGACGATCGCGTCGAAACGGATCGCCAGTTTGGCGTGGGCGACGGTACGGAGCTGTAGGGCGAAGGAGGTGGCGAGGGACTCGGCGGTGCGGGAGAGCTGATCGACGATCTCGTGGGGACCGTGCCCGGCGAACAACGTGACCGTCGAGGCGTCGCCGTCGAATCCCCGCTCGACGGCCAGCGACTCCCACGGCGATCCCGCCTCGTCCTCGGCGAAACAGAACGTCAGCTTGCCGGGGCTGCCCAGGGTGGCCCGGTCGATTCCCCCCGGGACCGCCCCGCCGACGTTGCGGACCACCAGGTTGAGGGCCCGGCCGATGGTGGCGTTGGCGCGATTGCCGGGGCCGAGAACGTTGATCCCCGAGTTCATGCCGATCCGGCGGGCGACGGGCCCGTTGACGATGACGACCGGACCCGAGAAGTAGGTGGTGGCGGCGAGTCCGTGGATGTTGAAGCGGTCGGTGGCGGCGGCTTCGACCGCGGCGAGGACGACGGGGAGGTACTCGGGCCGACATCCCGCCATGACGGCGTTGATCGCCACCTTCTCCACCGTACATTCGACGAGGTCGGGCGGCATCACACACACCACCTCGGCGGGGTCACGGGTGGTGCCCGCGAGCATCGCCTCGACCCGCTCCTCCGTCGGTGGCACCAGGGGGAGCCCGTCCGACCACCCCCGCCCGAACATGGCCTCGATCGGGTCTTCCGAGATGCCGAGGGGGATCCGCCGGGAGGTGAGACGGCTCCCGGCCTCCCGTCGGCGGATCCGTTCGTACACGTCCGGTTCGAACAGTCTCGAGCCACATCCGGGACGGTGGGCCGGGAGGTCGGGCGCGAGGTCCGCCACGCCCGACACCCGCTCCCATTCGCTTCTCCTCCAGCCCGCCGCCGTCGCCACCGGTTCGCCGTCCTCGATCCGGTAGAGGGTCGGTGTCACCTCCGTCTGGAGACGCCAGGAGATGGCGAGGTCGGTGTCGTCGACGGGTGCGAACCCGGGGGGCCAGGACGGGTCGTCCTGGGAGACGACGACGAGTCCGGGGCCGTCGAGGATCTGGCCGAGGACCGGCAGGACGAGTTGGCAGGTCTCGCAGTCCCGTTTGACGACGACGAGCAGCCCTTCGCTGATCGGCAGGTCCATCCCACCGCACGCTACCGCCCGCGCCCCTTCGATGCCCAGTGGGCCACCGGCCCAGGGCTCGGGACCACCGCCACGGTGGTGACCGGCCCAGGGTGGGGACGAGCCCAGGGCTCGAGACCACCGCCGCGGTGGCCACCAGCCCTGGGTCAGAGGTGCCGTGCCGCCAGGTCGGCGATGTGGGCACCGATGGCGAACGACGCCGTCGCCGCCGGTGACGGCGCGTTCAGGACATGCACCATCGCGTCGCCCTCCACCAGGACGAAGTCGTCCACCAGCGTCCCGGCGGGATCCACCGCCTGGGCCCTCACCCCCGAACCGGCCCGTCGAAGGTCCCGGGCCCCCAAGGCGGGCACCAGCGTCCGGGCGGCGGCCGCATAGGTGAGCCGGGACGCCGACCGGGCCAACTCCGCCGCTCCGGTCCGCCAATACCGCCGCACGATCCGCCAGAATCCCCGATACCGCAGCACCTCCCCCAGGTCCCCCAGGTTCGGGCGGGTCCCCCGATACTGCTCCCGCCCCAGGGCGAGCACCGCGTTGGGGCCGACTTCGACGGTCCCGTCGATCCGCCGGGTGAAATGCACCCCGAGGAAAGGGAACCGGGGGTCCGGCACCGGGTAGATGAGGGCCCGGACGAGACGGTCGGCGTCCGCTGCGAGCCGGTAGTAGTCGCCGCGGAAGGGGACGATCCGCACCGGTGGGTCGACCCCGGCCAGTCGGGCGACCCGGTCCGAGTGCAGCCCGGCACAGTTGACGAGGAATCGGGCCGAGATCGGTCCGGCGGTCGTCCCCACCCGGATCCCGCCCCCGGTCCGGACGATCCCGACGACCGCTCTGCCGGTGAGGACCTCCGCGCCGTCGGCGGCGAGGCCTGCGGCGAGCCGGTCGGCGACGGCGGCGAAGTCGACGACCCCCGCCTCGGGCACCCAGAGGGCGTCGAGCCCGGTGGCGTAGGGCTCCACCTCGACCAGTTCCGCGGGTCCGAGCCGACGAAGCCCCCGCAGTCCGTTGGCCCGCCCCCGCCGCTCCAACTCGTCGAGGACGGTGACCTGGCGCTCGTCGGTGGCGACCACCACCTTGCCCGACACGTCGAGGGGGAGCCCGTGTTCGGTGCAGAACTCGATCATGCGCCGTCGTCCTTCGACACACAGACGGGCCTTGAGGGAGCCCGGGCGGTAGTAGAGGCCGGAGTGGAGCACCCCGCTGTTGTGCCCGGTCTGATGGACTCCGACCCGCCCCTCCTTCTCCACCACGGTGACGGCGAGCCCACGGTCGGCGAGCGCCCGGGCGGTGGCCAGCCCGACGATCCCAGCCCCGACCACGACGACGTCTGTCACCTGCGCGACGGTAGTCCCCTCCGGGCCTGCCGCGATCCCCCTCCGGATCCGGCTCCCCCGTGGCGACGACGATCAGGCGGGGCGGCAGGTCCGGCAGGGACGGAACCCGGCGGCGACCGCCTCCTCGTCCGTGCCGAACTCGATCCGGTGGCGGTCCTCGATCCGCCGGGCGTGCCGGCAGGTGGGCAGACAGAACACCCCGGTGGTGTCCGATCCCACATACCGCACCCCCCGCGCGGCGAACCGTTCCAGACGGTCGGGGTCGGCGCCCTCGTGGGCGAGCAGCCGCCGTTTCCGATGTGACCCGCCGAGGGAGTAGGCACCGAGACGTCCGTCGGTGCGGACCACCCGATGGCAGGGGATGATCAGCGGCACCGGGTTGCGGGCCAACGCGGTGCCCACCGCCCGAACCGCCCGGGGGGAGCCGACCGCCCGGGCCAGCCAGCCGTAGGGCCGCACCTCCCCCTTCGGGATCGTGGCGGTCACCTGCAACACCGTCCGCTGGAACGGGGTCACCGAGCGGAGGTCGACCGGGAGGTCGCCGGGGGTGCCCCGCTCGATCGCCCGGCCGATCCTCTCCTCCCAGCCCCGGGGAGCCCGGGCGGGGACGAGGGGCCGTCCGAACCGGTCCCGGAACCGCTCCTCCACGTCATCGTCGGCCAGGTCCACCGCCGACACCCCGGCGGCGTTGAACGCGACGACGACCTCCCCGACGGGAGAGTCGAAGATCCGGTATCCGTCGGCCAGGCCGACGCCCAGCAGGGCTCCGGCGGCGACGGTCGGTGGAGCTGGCTCACACAGCGCCTCGAGTTGGCGTTCGATGCTCATGTCTCCTCCTGGAGGATGCGCCGAAGCCGGGCGAGTCCCCGGTGGACGTCGGCCTTCACCGTCCCTTCGGGACGTCCGGTGACTTCGGCGATCTGCGGATAGGACAGCCCGGCGACGTGGCGGAGCACCACCGCCGTCCGCTGCGGCGACGGCAGCGCCGCGAGACGGCGATCCCACGCCGCCAGGTCGGCGGGTTCGGGGTCGGAGACGCCGTGGCGGTCGTCGAGGGGCACCGGGGTGGGGCGCCGGGCCCGGTCCCGGGCGTGGTTCCGGCCGAGGTTGAGGGCGATCGTCCAGATCCAGCCGTCGAGGCGGAGGCGACGGATCCGATCCGGGTCGTATCCTCGAAGCGCCCGGTAGGCGCGGATGAAGGTCTCCTGGGCGAGGTCTTCGGCGGCGTCGCCGTGGAGGCGGCGCAGACCCGAGTACAGCCTCCCCTGGAGATGGGCGACCAGGTCGGGGAAGGCCCCGTCGAGGTCGCGGGCGAGGCGTTGGCGCAGTTCGTCCATCGACAGGGGAACCCTACGACACCCCGGATAGTTGCAGCGGGCGACGATGGTCCGATGGTCACGCGGGATCGGGAAGGAGGACTGCGGACGTCGGCGGGTCCGGTGAGTCAGAATGATGGTGTCGACCAACCGGGAGGTACGGCGTGGTGACGATCGACCTCACCGACGACGAGGCCGCCGCACTGGTGGCTCTGCTGGACGCCCGCCTCGGCGAGCTCTCCGAGGAGATCTACCACGCGACGGTGTCGTCGTTCAAAGACGAGCTGAAGACCCTCCGCCGGACGTTGGAGACGGTCAGGGAGAAGGTGGCCGCCGCCCGCGGATGAGAGGGCTCTCGAGCCCAGGGCTCGGGACCACCGCCACGGTGGCCACCGACCCACGGCGAACGCGAGCCCAGGGCTCGGGACCACCGCCACGGTGGTCACCGGCCCGGGGCCCGGGCAATCGCGGGTGACTCACCCGGCGACGGATCCACGCAGCTCGAGCACGGTTCGAATCTCCTCGACGACCCGATCCGGTCGGAGCTGCAGGTCCTCCCAGGTGAACCGGAGCACGATCCAACCGTGGGCGGCCGCCTCCCGGTCCCGTTCCCGGTCCGACTGGAAATCCTCTCTCCGAGTGTGCCAGCGGCGCGAGTCCCATTCGATCGCCACCCGCTCGGCCGGGTAGGCGGCGTCCCACCGGCGGTCCGGGGCCCAGGGGATCGGCATCTGCACGGCGGGAGGCGCCAACCCGCCCGCCCGCAGCACCGCCAACCCCCGACGCTCCAGCCGGGTGGCGACCACCATCCCCGGCTCGGCGCGGTCTTCGACCAGCCGGCGGAGCAGCGCCGAACCCCTCTTCCCCGGTCGGGCCACCTCGTCGATCGTCGCCACCAGCGCGCTCCAACCGAGCCGAGACGAGGCGACGAGCTCGTCGACGAGGTCCGAGAGTCGCCGCTCGCCGTAGATCGCGGCCAGGTCGACGACGGTGCGGGGAACCGTCGTCACCGGCAGCCCGGCTCGCTGCTCCACGTGGTGACGGGCCAGGTCCCGGGTGCGTCGCACCGTGACCCCCGGAAAGCTGTGGGTGGTGGACGAGTGGACGGTGACGGTGGGCGGCGTGTCGGGAATGAGGGGGAAGCGGTGGAGGGCGGCGGCCGACTCGTGGGAGACGACCGCCCCCGGCAGCGCCGCCACCGCCGCCTCGACGAGGCGGCGGGGATCGGCGACGGCGAAGAGCCGGTACACACCTCTCGTCACCAGAGTCCAGTCCCCCGAGGCCAGCCGCCGCTCGATCATCCGGGAGGTCATCCCCAGTTCGAGGACCTGGTCGCGGCGGACGACACCGCCTTGGCGCAGTGCCAGGTCCCGACAGTCTCGTTCGATGGTCATGTACCGAAGGTGCCGGACCCGGCCCCGGGATTCAAGACCCTCGTCGCCGACGGCGGAACCCGCCGAGGTTCCGAGGGCTGCAGACCACCGCCACGGTGGTCACGAGCCCTGGGCTCGGGGCCCCTCTCCGTGCGGGCGGGTGACGTCCGGAGCGATCGGGGCGCCCGAGTCCCGCTCCCGCACCGCCTGGACCCAGCCCACCTCCTCCGCCCGCCGCTTGAACCACACCCCTTCCGGGCTGTGGCGGGCGATCCCGTCGAACAGCGTGGCAATCATCTGGGTGGTGGCCATCCCCATGTTCTCGAAGGCCTGATTCACCATCATCTTCTGCATCATGAGCTGGTTACGGGGGATACCCTTGATCCGGTCGACCAACGCCGCCACCCGATCGTCGAGCTCGGCCTCGGCGACGGCGTCCAGCACCAAACCGATCCGCTTGGCTTCCACGCCGTCGATCAGGTCGCCGGTCAGCAGCATTCGTTTCGCCTGCTCCGCCCCCACCCGATACACCCACATCGCCGTCGTCGGACAGCCCCACACCCGGGCCGGTGGATACCCGATCTTGGCGTCGGCGGCCATCACCACCAGGTCGCACGCCAAGGCGATGTCCGATCCCCCCGCCACCGCATACCCCTGCACCTTGGCGACGGTCGGCTTGGACGACCTCCAGAGGGACATGAAATCCTCGGTGTTGCGGGACATCATCCGGAAGTCCTCCATCGGATCCCACGGCATGTCCTGGCTGTGGGGGGCGTCGGGCCGTTGGGCGAACAACTCCAGGTCGTATCCCGAGCAGAACGCCCGGCCCGCCCCGGCGACCACCACGACGTGGACGCCCGAGTCCGCCTCCGCCGCCTCGACGGCCCGCCGGATCTCCCCCGGCATGTGCTCGTCGATGGCGTTGAGCCGGTCGGGACGATTCAGCGTGATCGTGGCCACCCGGTCGGCCACCTCGTAGCGGATGCTGTGGAACTCCATGCAGGCCCTCCGTCGTCGACCGCCCCATTGAAGTCGCCGTCAGCGGGCCGGCTGGTCCGAGGACAGCGGGATCGACCCGTCCCGGGCGTGGTACTGCTCGTGGGCGGCGACGAGCCGCTGCCAATCCTCGGGGTGTTCGACGTCGACGGCGACCAGATGCCGGGTGACGGGGTCTTCCCTGCCGAACCGGCGGGCCCGCCGCAGCAGCTCGGCGGAGGCGTCGTCGATGCGACGATGCTGGGCGAGATGCTCCTCCCAGGAGACGGTGAGGAACACCTCCGAGAGCCGGTGCGGGTCGGCGGCATCCCGGTACAGTCGCCAGCGGTAGGCGCCGGTGCGGAGGCGGACGAGACGCACCTCGTGCATCACCTCCAGGAACGGCTCGATCTCCTCGGCGTCGAGCACCCAGGTGTTGACGACCATCACCGGGCCGCCCTCGGTGTCGACGTGTTCGGGGATCGGACGTTCCTCTTCGAACAGCGGCGACTCCACCTGTTCGAGCGGTGGGATCCGGAAGACGGGGGCGACCAGGCCGAGGACCACCGCCCCGCCGGAGAGCAGCATCTCGGCTCCGCCCGCCCCCAGCCGGTCCGCCACCCACCCGGCCAGGATCGACCCGAGGGGGAGCACACCGACGAAGGACAGGGTGTACAGCGACATCGCCCGCCCCCGCACCCACTGCGGCGACATGAGCTGCGCGGTGGCGTTGAGGGTGGCGAGCGTCCACACCCAGGCGGCACCGGCGACGACGAGGGCGACGACGGCGACGGCGATGGAGGGGGCGAGACCGAGCCCGACCCCGGCGAGCCCGAACAGGACGATGGTGGCGGGGACCGACCGTTCCCCGAGACGTTCGGCGATCGGGCCGCGGGTGAGCCCCCCGAAGAGGGCTCCCAGCCCCATGGCCCCGAGGAGGATCCCGTACGACCCGGGCCCGCCCCCCAGCTCTTCGGTGCGGTTGGGGAGCACGGCCTGCACCACCGCCGAGGTGAGGGCGAAGAGGGCGGCGAGGGCGAGCAGCCGCCGGAAGGTGGGGGTGAAACGGGCGAACCGCACCCCGAGGGCGATGGCGTTCACCATCGACGCCTCCTCCCGGTCGGCGGCGGGGAGACGGCGGGCCATCCAGGCGAGCACGACCACCACCCCGAGGTAGGAGAGGGCGTTGATCCCGAACCCGGCTTCCGGCCCGACGGTGGCGACGAGGAGACCGCCGATGGCCGGGCCGACCGAACGGGCGACGTTGAAGGCCACCGAGTTGAGGGCGACGGCGGAGGCGACCATCCCCCGAGGGACGAGATCGGGGATGAGGGCCTGCCAGGCGGGGAGGTTGAAAGCGAGTCCGACACCCATCACCAGTCCGAGGCCCAGCAGCAGCTCGGGGGTGATGACCCCGACCCAGGTGAGGACCGCCATGGCGGCGGCGGCGGCGCCCATGGTGAGCTGGGCGGCGATGAGGACTCGGCGACGGTCCAGCATGTCGGCGACCGCCCCGGCGGCGAGGGCGAGGAAGAGGAGGGGAAGGGTGTTGGAGGCGACCATCATCCCCACCCAGGTCGCCGATCCGGTGAGTTGCAGCATCAGCCACGCCCCGGCGACGGCCTGCAGGAACGATCCGAGGTTGGAGAAGATCGACGCCAACCAGAGGGCCCGGAAACGGGCGATGCGGAGGGGGGCGACGGCCTGGGCCATGCGGGGCAGTGTACGGAGCGGAGAACCGGGCGGAGCCTCCCGGTGGTCACCAGCCCTGGGTTGGAGACCACCGTGGGGGTGGTGGCGGACCCTGGGTGGCCGCCGGCCCTGGGCTGGAGACCACCGTGACGGTGG
>Ga0256839_1004324_pt1 | contig 13969 bp, 16 predicted proteins | sample 354166metaG_FD_185968 | JGI IMG/M metagenome (GOLD analysis project Ga0256839, IMG submission 185968) | Hydrothermal vent microbial communities from Mid Atlantic Ridge, Atlantic Ocean - 354-166 | ecosystem: Environmental > Aquatic > Marine > Hydrothermal vents | place: Atlantic Ocean: Mid... | reverse complement strand
ATGGCTGAATACGATATATATGGTTGCCGGGTTAATAATGTCCTGGAGTCCTCGACGATGCTGAAGAAAAAGGCGTTATTTCCATTGTGCGCCCTCTTGCTGTTCTGCTCTGGCCTGACGGTGGCCGCAGAACTGAAACTCGCCACCAGCCCCTGGCCACCCTATGTGGATGAAAATCTCCCCGGCAAGGGACTGGCCATCAAGCTGGTCACAACCGCCCTGACGCGCGCCGGCTATACCACCACCCTGAAGATTGAATCCTGGACCAGAACACTGGAGGGCGCTGGCATTGGGGTCTATGACATCATCCCCACCGCCTGGTACAGCGAGGAACGCGCTCGCGCCTTTAGTTTCAGCAAGCCCTATCTGACGAACAACATCATGCTTCTCAAAAGAAAGAACGACCCCTTCACCTATAGTGACCTGTCCAGCCTGCAGGGAAGAATCATCGGTGTCATTCCAGGCTATGCCTACGGGCCAGAATTCGATGCGGCAGGCAACTTCTACCGGGTCAACAGCCGCCATCTCATCGAGAATCTCACCAGGCTTCAACAAGGGCAGATCGACCTGACCCTGGACGATGAAAGGGTGCTGCTGCACGATCTCGATAAATATATGCACAACAGCCAGGATCAGCTCATCATGCTGCCCAAGCCCCTTTCCGTAAACGGGTTGCACATCGCAGTAAGCAGGCAACGTCCCGATCACGAGAAAATCGTGGCGGCTTTCGACAAGGCCATGGAGGAAATGAAGGAGGACGGTGAATATGAGAAAATACTCAATGAGTTTTCGGTCCATAGAAAGACCTTGTAACCCGCGCCTCCCTCTTGCATCTCATTCCGCGAAGGACAGGGCGCTGCCGACCCCCTCTGCGCTCTGCGCCAACCCATAAACCTTCCCTGAACCGTGGCTGTCATGAGATTCGGCGCCATGGTGAAAACAATCTGTTTCCACAATGAGCGATCGTCTTTGACCGGGAAAGGGCCGCGCTTCTGGAGGAACAGGTATTCGCCGGCGCCTGGAATGGGACAGCCGGTTTTACGACTTCATAGAGGATGACAGCATGAGCCAACCCACGATTGCGGATCGCAAACCCATCGCCGTGATATTGGAAACCGATGAAGAATATTTCTGGTGCGCCTGTGGAAAATCCCGCAACCAGCCCTTCTGCGATGGTTCTCACCGCGGCACCGGATTTACCCCTTTGGGCTTCAAGGCAAGCCAATCGGGCGAGGCCTGGCTATGCCAATGCAAGCATACCACCAACCCGCCCTATTGTGATGGCACCCACAAGCGCCTGTCCGGCAACCCTGAAAAGGCACCGGCGCTGCCCGCCACCCTGCAACCCACGCCTGAAGAACCCACGCTGACGCGCATACACGATCTGGCGCGTCACGGCCTGGAGAAAACCGGGCGCCATGGAGAAATGACCGCCATGGGGGTTCCCCGCCCCACGCTGCCACAGTGGGACGACATTCAGATACTCACCGCCCAGCTCGCCACGCGGCCTCTGGCCGAAGATCAAGCCGTCGGGAGCAAACTGGTCATCGGACCCAATGCCCGCAGGCCCCTGGAGCTGGATATTCCCCTGTTCGTTTCCGACATGAGCTTTGGCTCCCTCTCAGAGGAGGCCAAGATTGCCCTGGCCAGGGGGGCGGAAATGGCCGGCACCGGCATATGCTCGGGTGAAGGCGGCATGCTGCCGGAAGAACAACAAGCCAATTCCCGTTATTTCTATGAACTGGCCTCGGCCATGTTCGGCTATGAGGAGAGCCACGTGACCCGCGTACAGGCCTTCCACTTCAAGGGCGGGCAAGGCGCCAAGACCGGCACGGGGGGACACCTGCCCGGCGCCAAGATGACGGAGAAGATTGCCCGCGTACGTGGTCTTTCACCAGGACAGGATGCCATTTCCCCGCCCGCCTTCGAGGCCCTCAAGGATCCCGCCGACTTCCAGCGCTTCTCAGACCGTGTGCGGGCGCTGTCCGGCGGTATTCCCATCGGCATGAAACTTTCCGCCAACCATATCGAGAAAGACATTGATTTCGCCCTCGCCGCCGGCGTGGACTACATCATTCTCGATGGCCGTGGTGGCGGAACGGGCGCTGCGCCGCGTATCTTCCGGGACCACATCTCCATCCCCACCCTGCCGGCGCTGGCCAGGGCGCGCCATCATCTGGACAAACTGAAACGACAGGATATCACCCTCATTATCACCGGAGGCCTGCGCCTGCCCGAGGATTTCGTCAAGGCGCTGGCCATGGGCGCGGATGGCATCGCCATCGCCAACAGTGCTTTACAGGCCATCGGCTGCATCGCCGCGCGTATGTGCAATACCAATAACTGCCCTGCCGGGATTGCCACCCAAAAGCCTGAGTTGAGGAAGAAAATCGATATTGGCGAAAGCGCACAACGCTTGCACCGCTTTCTATCATCCTCGGTGGAGCTGATGAAACTGCTGGCGCGCGCCTGCGGTCATGATCACCTGAATCAGTTCAACAAACAGGACATCACCACCTGGAGAAAGTCCCTGGCGGAACTGACAGGCATCGAGTTTGCCGGTTACGACCCCCGGCGATAGGGAGGACATCCACAGGCAGCCGCAGGGGCGATATACCATCGCTTGCCACATTGAACCCCCCCGAGCTGCTTTTATTATTGCCGGGTTAATAACCCGGCAGGCTCTAGGAATCCAGTTTTTTCCATTGCGTCGTCGTGCTTTGCTCACTGTTGCCATCGCCATCAGCATCGATCTCCAGCTGGGCATTGACACTGTCATTGACTTTCAAGGTCACGCTGGTGCCATTCGCTCCCGTAATTTTCATGACCCCGGTATGGGGATAGTCAGGATCGACGCCTTCGAAGGGAACAAGTGTATCGAACTGGACGGATCCGCCCAGATCCGTACTGGATACCGTGCCACTGGCATCCACGCTATAAGCAAGCGTTGCATCGTTGCTCGTGAATTTGATGAGATAATCACTCAATATTTCCGTAACACCGTTGACGCTGACGGCCAACGAATTCCCGCCGATGGATCCTGAGAAATTGACGCCGTCTCCGGTAGCCAGCTCAAAGCCCATATCCCCGTCAATGGTGCTGCTATTCCCACCACCTGAAACCATGAAATTCGTCAAGGTCATGGTCATCCCCATATCCCAGGCAAGGTCCGTACCGGGATCTCCAAAGGCGCTGTCCAGCCTCAATGCCATGACGCCATTCATCGTTGTCTGATCAGTATCATCCACACAATTCCTGAAAGTGATCGAGAAACCGTCCCCAGCCGAAATACCTCCGGAATTATCGGCGTCATCAAATGCAACAGTGGCGGAGCCACTGACGCCACAGGCAATATCATCGGTGATGACAATCGATACCACTTGAGGAGAAACAGGCGGATAATTTTTTGTCACCCAACGCAACTGCCTTCTGGCAAAGGCCGCCATGCGAAAATTCGGCCTGGCATCCTGTGCCGATACACCCACTACAATTCCACCACCCATATTGCCAACATCATAGGTGGATTGAGAATTAGCCGCGCTGGCGCCTGCCGCCGCCTCCGCATTGTCCAGGGTGATGGCCACGGGCGCCGAGGAAACCGTTTCTCTGTCACTGCCCCCGCCCCCACCACAGGAGGAAACCAAGATAACAGAAAGCAATCCAGAAGCAATCTTCGCCAAGCGATGGTCTTTCATATTCTTGTCCTCATAACAAAAGATATTCCCGGGCGCATCACCCCGGATTTCAGAGCAATATTACCCGAGAACAACCTGTCTCTAAAACCAGAACAGTCCACTCAAGCTATAACCAAGTTTCGCACTCAAGTAACGCCGGGAACTCAACAGTATTTTTTGTGACGAATGCCCGAAAATAAAAAACAGGACATGAATTTATCTTGATCACCAAACGAAACACCTAAACTTTTACGCTGGTGGATCGCTATATTTCTTCGTGACAGGACAACATGGATGTAATAAACGCCCAACGATGATTCATTCATTCGAACCAAGCTTCTTCATTCATCGGTCTTTTCTGACACGCCCTCCCGTACATGGAGAGGATGAGTCATTCTCAAGACACCTGGCCCATCGTATCTCTCGGAATCCTACCGATCTCACCAGCCATGTACAGCGCATCTTCACGGCCCGCAGAAAAGGAGACCTGGATGCGCTTTATGGCGCACTCGTCGACCTGTTCATTACACTGGGGGAAAAAGGTAAAGCATTGAGATGCAGGATTCTGAATGTCGTGAAAAACGATCTTACGGTTGAACAATATTCATCCCTTGAGAACGGGGATATAAATAAACCGGGCTCCGAGAAAGATCAATCCTGGATTCGTTTTTCACGCCTCTACCAGCCTTGCATGCCAGACACGGATATTGTCGTCTCCCTGGACAGGGAGGGACAGCGCGGCTATACCGGAGTACTGGAGCAGGCGCGCGATCTCATTGATTGCGGCGAGATCGATACCGCCCGCCAGATCATGGAGGAGGCCCTGCAGGCCGGAGAACAAAGTGGCGCTGTTCATGATGAACTTCTCAACATCTACCGCCATACGCGGGACTATGAGGGTTTTCTGGCCATGTGGACACGACTGGACTGCCTTCCCGAAGCGATTCAGGAGTCCTGGAAAAAACTTGATGAATACCTCGCCCATGGCGGCAGGACTAAGATGACCCATCATGGATAGAAACAGGATCAAGCCAGTGCGCCTTGCCTGCTGCGGGTTCAGCAGGAAAGGACAGGAAATGCTGCGCATGGCATTGCAGGGCCCTGGAAAAAATATCGCTGTCTTATGTGACGAGAAATCATCCGAAGTCGTCATTTTCAACATGGACAGCCCGAATGTGAGAAAAACACTGCTCAACAGCCTGCAGCGCCATCCGGAACGTCCAGCGATTGTCATGGGTATCGAGAACCCAGGCATCGGCAATACGACCTATATTCCCAAACCTGTACGCATCAATGAGATGATGCGTGTCATAAAAAACATACAGAAAAACAGGGACGCCAATATCTCGTCAGAGAAACGCCACAGCGTTGTTGATATAAAACCCCGCAAAGTGGAAATCACGGATAAACGAGAGAACGCCTCCGGCTCTGGTCTTCCGGGAAAAACCTTATTTGAGGCATTTCCGAACACAACCCCTGCAAAAGACCACATATCCCCCGGCCACAAGGAGGCCTGTTTTTATAATCCAAAAGATTTCATACAAGAAACACTCTTCCATGCCATGGAGGAGAGTCTCAAACGTCAAACCGCCATGCGGCTCAGCCTACTGTCCGGCAGCGACACCTGGGAATCCATCATCTTTTTTCCGGATGAGAACAAGGTCTGGAGCTCCATGAATGAGATACAGATGAAACAATTGTGCACCACCCCTCTCTGCCTCATCCATCACTCCCTGCAAAAAAACAATGATAAAGAGATTCGCTTCTCAATCGTGGAAAATGGGAGCCATGAAAATTGTGACACTTTTGACAGTTTCAAAATGAAAATTGCCTTGTGGACCAGTGAAGGACGAGTCCCGGTGGGAACCGACCTGTCATCTCCTGTCGTACTGGCGCGCTGGCCCAATCTGACTCGTCTCCCCGCTTTCCCCAATGCCATGCGCATCGCCGCCCTGCTGATTGATCAACCCCGCTCATTATCTCTGATTACACGGGTGCTCAATCTGCCACAAAGAGAAATATTTGAATTTTATTGTTCGGCGCTGGCCCTTGGGATCGTGGCTACGGCGAGCAACGGCAGCGACAGCGGATCTCTGGTCAGAAAGCATCACCGTCACCGCTCTTTGTTCGGCAATATTCTTAAACATCTCCGGGGCAGAGACTCCTGATTGACTCACATTCACAAAACATAAAACCAAAACACGCCATCGCCATGAGCCATTATAAGATCATATTCACTGGACCCGTCGGCGCGGGAAAAAGCACGGCAATCGGATCCATCAGCGATATCCCAGTCGTCACCACCGATGAGCAGGCCAGCGACATGACCCGTGGCCGCAAACCCAAGACAACCGTGGCCATGGACTACGGCATGATGAAACTGGGCGACGGCAAGGCTATTCACCTCTACGGCACCCCCGGACAGGAGCGATTCAACTTCATGTGGGATATACTCACTCAGGGCGGAATCGGCCTGATCCTCCTCCTGGACAATACGCGCTCCGATCCATTCCAGGACATGCGCTTCTTTGTGGACACATTCCGGCAGTTCATCGATGACAACAAGATCGCCGTGGGCGTGACCCAAATGGATATCATGCAATCGCCCCCCCTGGAGGATTACCATGATGAATTGAGGAAGCTGGGCCTCAACCCGCCATTGTTCGAAGTTGATGCCCGCCAGCGAGAAGATGTATCCAAACTCATCGAGGCGCTGCTCTATTCCCTGGATCCATGGCTGGGTGAGTGATGGAAAAATACCGTCTGACAGCCGAGCGCTATGTCTCCCCCACCCCAGCCGGGGCTTATTACGCAATCTCTGGCAACAGTAAAGACAGCGCCCGCCGTTTTCTGTTTTCCCTTATGCAATCACCGTCCACCCCTCTGCTCACCCAGGAGGAATTAACGAAACTGTGTGGAAACGACGATATCCAGGAATCCCTCGAACTGCTCCATCATGTACAGAAACTGGGCTGGATTCAGGCCGCCACGGAAATGCAACATGCGCCACAAGGCACCCTGGAGGCATCCCTGCCGGGCCTGCTTTCCAAGCTCTCGGGATCCGGCAAATCCCTGCTGGCAGACCAACAGGGCCTGTACCTGGCAAGCCACGGCTTTTCCCATGAGGCCGCCGAAGAACTCTCCGCCCTCAGCGCAGACCTGGCCGCCCTTCAGCAACGTCACAGCGGCCTGCTGATCAACAACCTGGGGATGAACTCAGCGGCATGGGCCATCGTCAATGCCAGTGGCGACAGCCAGATGGGTTTCTGGCCGGTCTTCATCGGCGAACATCGATTTGCCCTGGTGATTTCCGGCCTGCCCTGTTTGAACCAGCCCGCTTTCACCGCGCTGGTGTGGACCCTGAGCAAGCGTTATTACCAAGGTATATCCTGAAAAATATATTCAGATATTTCTCATGTTTCAGTTCATGTCATGAACAGCCGATCAGAACAGAATCTGGAGTCTGACAGGCACATTTCCATTTCACAGGAGAGAGCATTATGCGTTCGGATATTTTGACCTCTATTCTAGGTGATCTCAACGGCAGCTCGGCCGAGATCGAAGCCTCGGCCGTGATTTCAACCGACGGTCTGATGATGGCGGCCATGTTGCCAGCCGGTATGGACGAGGATCGCGTCGGCGCCATGGCGGCAGCCATGTTGTCTCTGGGTGATCGTACCGCTCAGGAACTGGCGCGTGGAAATATCGAACAGGTGCTCATCAAGGGCGATAACGGCTATGTACTGATGACCCACGCCGGTGATGAAGCCGTGCTTTCCATCCTGGCCAAGTCCAGCGCCCGTTTGGGCCTGATATTCCTCGATGTCAAACGCGCCGCGGAATCTATCGCCAAAGTAATCTAACCTCAGGAGGATTCTCTCATGAAAGACATGACTCCTGATGATATTGCGGGGGAATATCGTGAAGCCACTTTGCAATATCATGATGGAAGCAAACGCCTGGTATATGTCACGGAAGTGGAAACACCCATCCCGGACGGACGCCTGATCGTCTCCCGCACTGACCCTCAGGGCATCATCACCCACGTCAACACCTCATTCGTGGAAATGTCGGGCTACCGGGAAGAGGATCTGATCGGCGTTCCCCATTTTATCCTGCGTCATCCCGACATGCCGGCGGCGGCCTTCAAGGACCTGTGGGAAACGGTGAAGAAAGGGAAGAAATGGCATGGTTATGTCAAAAATCTGCGCAGGGATGGCGGCTTCTACTGGGTCTATGCGACGGTCATCCCCAACATCCGCCAGGGAAAGCTCATTGGCTATACCTCCGTGCGCCGCAAGCCGTCGAGAAGCCGCATCAAGGAGGCGGAGGCCTTGTACGCAACACTGCAATGAGCGCCATGAATTGAACACAATACTGAAAACCCGCTTATACAGTTGGAGCAAACGCCATGACCTATAACTTTACCGTCAGCCCAGATTTCAACCCTGACTATCTGCCAGGATGGTTTATTTTCAATACCTGGCTGCAGAAGGCCATCGATGAGCCTATCCACCTGGATCTCTACAATGATTTTGAGTCCCAGCGCAAGGCCATATCCGAAGAGCGCTTCGACTTGGTCTATGCCAATCCCTACGACGCCACTGTATTGGTCAGGGAGAAAGGTTTCGTGCCCGTGGTGTGTCCAATGGGCGCGGCGGATGAAGCCATCGTCGCGGTACATAGAGACAGCCCCGCCAAACAGGTCGAGGACCTGAACACGGACATGCGCATTGTCACGACCGATGATCCAGATGTAAAAATGATGTGCATGATCATGCTGGAACCCGCCGATATCACGCGGGAAAGCGCAAAAATCAGTTACAGAGACACCTATGTGCTCGTCGCCAAGGAACTCATCAGGGGAGAAGCGGACATTGGATTTTTTCTGGAAGAGACCTATGAAGATCTCTCCAATGTCATACGCCAGGAATTACGCCCCCTGGTTCACAGCCAGATACAGCTGATTCACCATGTGCTCCTCGTCGGCCCCAGGCTCGCGCACAAGAAGGAAATAATACAACAGAGCCTTGCGCGGATGCACGCAGAGGAAAAAGGAAAGGGTGTAGTGGAAAACCTGGGATTCGATGCCTGGAAGGCCGTGGAGCAGGAAGAAACCGAGTTCATGATCGACCTCATGGATACTCTGATGGCGAACTGAATCCTCCGTGAAGCGCCTTGACCGCCTGAATACGGCAACCCGATCAATCTCCCAAGATCAGTTTTCCGGCAACGTGAAATAGAAGACCGCACCAAGACCAGGTCTGCCACATGCCCATATGCGGCCGCCATGGCGAAGAACAATGCGCTTTGAAGTGGCCAGGCCCACGCCGCTGCCTTCAAATTCACTCGATCCGGACAAGCGGCAAAAGGCGGAGAAAATCACCTCTGCCTTGTCCCGCTCGAAGCCGATGCCATTGTCCGCGACATAATAGACCGGCCCGTCTTCACCTTTCTTCATCCCGAATTCGATATTCGACACAGGGCTCTTTTGCGTGAATTTCCAGGCATTCCCCAACAGGTTTATCATCAGGATCCGCATCAGAACCGCGTTGGCCATGACCGTGACACCAGGACATACGACAAATCTCGTCTTTCTGTGAGGATCACTTCGGGAATATTCTCTTAACATTTCCGCGGCCATCTCACTGAGATCGACTTTCTGCCTTTCCGCTCGAGAATTGGAAGAGCGGGAAAGATCCAGCAGCTCATGAATAAGGCGCTTTGCCTGCCTGGCGGCATTGCTGACCCGCTGCACATAAATGATTTCATGCTCCAGGTGATTGCGCGACAATTCATCTATGAGCATTTCACTATAGCCCTCGATACGTGTGAGTGGCGCATTGAGATCGTGGGCGGCGGCATGATTGAATGCCTCCAGATCCTTTTTTTCCTGCTCGAGGGTTTCTATACGCCGCCTCAGCACCTCAAGCTCAGAAGCATCACCAGCCCTGCTGCTTTCACGGCCCTTTCCATCCATGTAACGCCGCTCCTACTTTTGTGCTGCCAGCGTCAGCGCTTTACTCCACAAGGTGAGTGATATTCAAACAGGAATCCATCATCTTCAGGCATAGTCCCTGGTGAATAACTGGGGGAATCGGCCGGATGCAGTGCCATGCGGTGCATGGCACAACTCAATCGCATGGCGCCGCCCTTGGTGATTTCCATGCCGCATCCGCCATGCCGGCTTGTCGTGACCCGGCCATTCTGACCCAGCCATTGGAGAAAAAGGCGGGCAAATTCCCTTTCACCCTTTAAAAATCGGCCATCCAGAATTATCCAGTCGAAGTCCCTGAATGGCTCATCCTGGAACGACTGGCCACCATCCCTGAACACCTTTATTTCATAATCGTTACCGTCCAGCGCACTTTGCAAGGATGAAAACCGCCTCTTGCACCCCCCCAATAACAGTCTCATGCCGCCACCGGATACGCCCTCGTGGCATCCCTCGCCTTGAGGAAGCAGTCCTTCAATTGATCATTCACATCGATCCAGACCGCCACAGATATCACTTTTCCCATACGTTGCGCCTTGCCATCTCCAAAACGCCGCATGGGCATATTGATTTTCTTGAGCAGACGTTCGAAAGAAGCGCTGATCACTGTCACATACGAACGCACATCATTCCTTTCAGCCAGCTCCACCACCTTGAGAAACATGTCGATGGTCAGACTGCCGATGCCTCCCAGTCCGCGATCATGGTAATCGCAATGGGTAATGGCGAAACGGCTGACTTCCCATATCGACGGATCCTGTGGTGCTTCCTCACCGCGCAACAGATCAGGAAATGTATCCTTCAACATATAGGGTCCTGTCGTGGGCAAGATACGCCAGCAGCCCTCCACTTTGGCACCCTCCCTGGCCACCATGTACACGGGATTCAGGTCGTCAAATTCATCCCGCTCCATTCCATTTTCAGACTTGACGCTCCATCCCAGGCGGCCATGAAAAATATGGTGCCTGAGGCTGAACATGCCATAAAGCATTTCACTATTGCCCGCTAATTCCTTGCCACTCGCCAGAATAATATCGCTCATATCCTGCACCTCCCTTTGCACAGCGCGAGAGGCAAGTAGACAATGAAAGCGGCTAGGCGCGTAACTGTAAGATGTTACAGGTAACCGGCAGGAACTATCTCAAAAGCCGTTGCATCGGAGGTATGACACACGCCGATGACGCGCAACATACAAGGGGGAACGCGTATGGCGGGTTAATTGAATTGAGGTGCGATCAGGCCGGTGGATACGGCCCTGGCGATTGCTTGCTGCCGGTTGACTACATTGAGTTTTTCGGCCGCATTCTGCACATGAAAAATCACCGTGCGTTCGGAGATATTCAGGATACGGGCCGTCTCCCAGGTGGTCTTGCCTTCCGCGGCCCATAACAGACACTGCTTCTCTCTTGCAGTCAGCTTGATCTGGGATACGGACAAGGGGGCTTTCGCAAAAACCTTGCGTACGGCCTCATGCAAATAAGCCGTAAACAGCACGGCATTGGGGCTCGCGGCATCGATGCGCGCCTTGGCCTTTTTATGATCATCGGATGCGGCCAGACTGAACATGGCAGACTCACCACGGGATGTATGGACAGGAAAACTGATCCCGCTCTTCAGGTTGTGGTCCCTGACATCCCCCATGAACTCCCGCACCACCTTGTCTTTTTTTTCCAGCGGGGCCACGTCCCTCCAGTTGATGGGCAGTGAACTTCGGGCGCAATGCGCCACGACAGGATCGATAGACAGATAATTTCTTTCCAAATAGCGTTCGCGCCATTCCCCAGGATACCCGCTGACATAGATGAAAGAGGGCTGGGTCAGGGAAGTAGGCATCCTGGCGCCATAGATGAAATGCTCAAATTCCGAGAAATAACAGAACCCGGAACAAATTTCGTGAATATCCTCAACGGCATTCGCCTTGGATAGGACATCGATAAACTCATTTAAAGATGTCTGCGCCATGTTTTACCCCTTCTTAGGGAAGAACAATGATAGCTGTTTCGTCGTGAAACACGCCGTATCCACGCACATCACCAGGCTCTCCTTTACCTGGCCCGGGTGACAGCGCCTGCACATACTTTCCGACAAAGAGTATAGGATAAAACTGTAATGGAGATCTGGCAATACCACAACCACTCATTACCACAACCACTCAGTGTTAGCCTCATATCGCTACGCTCTTTGACATCCTGCAGCAGGTGGCGTAGATTCCTTCTATACAGAGAGGTCGATTCCCTGCCCTTCGTTTATGAACCTTGCACATATAGCGAGTTCCTGCCAGGGAAACCGCCCGCGACCAACTGCCGGGAGACAGGAGGCTGATAAAGGCCATGCTGCGAGGCGACCGCTGAAACCCAGGAAAACCCTATGGCCTTGAACTTGCTGACTGCCTGGCAGCTTTGTAGCCGCCTGCCTGGTGGGAAATGGCTGTACAGCCGCCTGCTCGGCTGGCGCGCACCCTACTCGGGAAGCATCTCCCCCCTCATTATGGATCTGCGGCCGGGATATGCCAGGGTTGCGCTGCGCGACCGCCGCGGGGTGCGCAACCATCTCAATTCCATTCACGCCATCGCTCTGGTCAACCTGGGTGAAATCGCCAGCGGCCTGGCCCTGCTTGCCGGCCTGCCAGACAATGTACGTGGCATCGTGACACACATCTCCATCGATTATCTCAAAAAAGCCCGTGGGCGCCTGACAGCGGAAAGCCGGGTGACGTTGCCCCGCATCGAAGATGACACACAGCATCTTGTCCATGCCGATATCCGCGATCAGGACGGCGATGTAGTCGCCCGTATCGAGGTCCGCTGGCAACTGGGACCGAAAGACAATTGACCATGGACACCCGCCTAATGGAACAGGCCCGTATTGAGATCCCGCTGTTGTGCGGCGCCATGTACCCCTGCAGCAATCCGGAGCTGGTAGCTGCGGTATCGGAGGCGGGCGGCATGGGTATCGTCCAGCCTGTCTCCCTCACCTATGTTCACGGTTACGACTTTCGCGAAGGCCTGCGCCACATCCGCTCCATGACGGACAAACCCATCGGTATGAATGCCCTCATCGAGAAATCGTCCCGCTCCTATCACCAGCGCATGACCCAGTGGGTGAACATCGCGCTGGAAGAGGGTGTGCGGTTCTTCGTCACCTCACTGGGCAACCCGCGCTGGGTCGTCGAGCGGGTGCATGGCGCGGGCGGCATCGTCTACCATGACGTCACGGAGTATAAATGGGCCGCCAAGGGCCTAGAGGCGGGCGTGGACGGTCTGATCGCCGTCAACGACCGCGCGGGGGGGCACCTGGGAGGCCGCAGCGCCAAAGCATTGTATGAGGAACTGGAAGGAATGGGCCTCCCCCTCGTCTGCGCCGGCGGCATTGCCACACCACGGGAATTTGCCGCGGCCCTGGAAATGGGATACAGCGGGGTACAGATGGGCACACGCTTCATCGCCACCCATGAATGCCAGGCCAGCGCTTCCTACAAACAGGCCATCATCGCTGCGGGAGAAGACGATATCGTGGCCACGGAGCGCATCACCGGCGTACCTGTCTCCGTGATCCGCACCCCCTATATCGAACGCCTGGGCGTTCATGCCGGCCCCATCGGACGCTGGATGCTGCAGGGCAGGCGCACCAAGCATTTCATGCGCACCCTGTACGCACTCAAGTCCTTATGGCAACTGAAACGCTCCCTGATGAAGGAAAGCGCTACGGGAGATTATTGGCAGGCTGGAAAAAGCGCTGGCGCCGTCCTTGAGCTGGCATCGGCTGCCGACATCGTGCGTGAATTTTCCCGCGTGCTGCCAGGACAGCAGAAAATCTAAAGTAGTGTTTTGCCATCACGAAGGAAATACTTCACAGGCCGGGCATCATCCATTCTCTCGGAGAGGAGGGGATGCCTTCATATACTTTGTTCACTCCGCGCAAATCACGCAGCACTCTTTGGTGGTCGTTCAGTTGCCTCCCACCACGCGCAGCCTGGGCCTCTTGGGAGGGAGCCCGTGATTCCAAAGAACGGCAATCTCCTTCCAGTGGCTCAAACGCCTGGGGTCACTGGCCAATTCCCGCCAGAACGCATCACTGGAACATCGAACGGATTTTTTAAATTCCTTGATTTCTGCTGACATATAACGCTCTTGTATTTCCTGTAAGGCGGTAACTGTTGCAACGCCGCTACACCAATAAAGGTTCCATCAGCCATCACCACCGGGCGACGACGAAAAACTGACCGGTTGGGGCGCCGCATCCAGACCGGTCGTCGCCTTGACGATACCCCGCGCCTCCCGCCGGCCCATGGTCAGCGCCT
>Ga0256839_1004323_pt1 | contig 13976 bp, 16 predicted proteins | sample 354166metaG_FD_185968 | JGI IMG/M metagenome (GOLD analysis project Ga0256839, IMG submission 185968) | Hydrothermal vent microbial communities from Mid Atlantic Ridge, Atlantic Ocean - 354-166 | ecosystem: Environmental > Aquatic > Marine > Hydrothermal vents | place: Atlantic Ocean: Mid... | reverse complement strand
CCGTGCATCTGGCCGATGTCTGGGTCAACCGGGAACTGCAGGGCAGTGGTGGCGAACGCTTTCAGCTGCTTTACGATCCGGAAGCGCTGGAAATGATGGATGTCGATGAAACCCATTTGCCGGAACTGTGGGAACAGGCGCAACAGGAAATCACCGAGGTGACCCGGCAGTTTTTGAGGCAGTGATGGGCGGACGCAGTTAGATCGCCGGTATACGCTTTTATGGTAGATCGGCTGCGGGCACAAAAAAAGCCCCGGCCGAAGCCGGGGCAATGCACTTCACCACATCCATGTGCTGGGTTGCTGTCGTTGGTGGGTCAGTCGTGGTCTTCGGATTCGACTTCGACTTCGACTTTGTCGATGACGCCATCGGCCGGGTATTCGTCGACCAGCTTGGCGTAGCCCTGGCCATCGATGGCGCTCCAGAAGTCGGCGGGGGGCGGGATCATGTGGTCCATGCTCATGTACGCCATGCTGATGTCGAAGCTGATGCCGAACAGGGTGATGGTCATGTTGTCCAGGTCGTAGCTGTCGACCGGACCCTTGAGCTCGGCATCATCCATGTCTTCGGGCTTGAGTTCGTAGGCGTTGATGACGCCGCTGCCGTCATCGAAGGCTTCGACTTCGACGAAGTCGCCAACACTGGGCAACATGCCGTACTTCAGTTCGGTCTGTTCGTTGACGCGCACGGTGATGGCTTTTCCGAACACACCGAGCGTGACCAAGTCGGCGCTGGGGTCGAGTTCACGACTGGTGTCGATGGCGGTTACGGTCGCCTGGATCTTGATCTTCTCGCCCTTGCGCTTGATTTCCCTGGCGATCAGGCGGGCCGTGCCGTCGTCGGCGACTACGAGTTTACCTTCCACTTCGACACGCAGTCCGTCACCGAGTACCAGACCGGCGGGCTTGATTTCCTGCACATTGGAAGCATCGACGGTGACGCCCTGCAGGGTGAAGGTCCGGTTGTCCGGGTCGTAGTTGCTGATGACGCCTTCCAGTTCGGAATCGTAATGCTCGCCTTTCTCCATGCCGTTGTCCTCGGCCTCGATCTTGGTGGCGACCAGGGTGTCGCCTGAGGCATTGAGCTCGCCCTTCACTTCGACATAGTAGCCGTTCATCAGGTCGTTCATGCTCATGTCGTCGAAGCGGGCATTGGTGTAATCGACCGGCATGCCGTTGATTTCGAAGGTCATGGTGGTGGTGTCGAGGGCGGCTACCTTGCCCTTGAGTTCGTACTCGTGCTGGGCCTGCTGCATCTTATGATCCTGCAGTTCGACCATGGTGGCGACGATGGCACCGCTGTCGTCCATCAGGCCGCTGACCTCGAGGATGTCGCCTTCGGCCACATCACCGAGGCCGTAGGCAGTGTCGGATTCGCTTTCGAAGCGGGTGTCGGCGTTCATTCTGACCGTCTGACCCAGGATCATGACCGTGACCTCGCTCGGAAGACCGGTCACCGGATCGGTGGTGGTCTGAAGCGATCCGGCCGCAACCGGCCCTTCGACCTCGTTGTCGTAGATGATCCTGTCGGCGGTGCCGATGCACTGGCCGTTGGCGTCGGTGCTCGTCGAGCCGCTGACGGTGACGACCATGCCGATGGCCAGATCGTCCTGGCTGGCACTGGGGTTGTCGTCAGCATCGATGCTGGCGCTGTCGGTCTCGTATTTGCAGCCATTGACATAGACGCTGCCAAAACCGGTGATGACGCCAGTGGTCAGGGTCTTGTTGGCGGTGGGTTCGCTGCTTCCGCCACCGCAGGCACTGAGCGCGAATATGCTGCCGATGAGAGCAGGCAGGAGAGCTTTCTGGAAGGGGTGTTTCATGGTGGTCACCTCGTGTCTTGATGCGATTGTTCGGAACAGCATTCAGCTGTTAGATGGGAATATAGTCCCAATAAAAAAGCCAGTCAAGAAAAATGGGGAAAATATTCACAAACGGGCGTGATCCGGACAAGGAGGGGGAATCCCGGAATGAACGGTGTTTGGAAGCGGCGAGGTCGGCAAGGTTCCGGCACGGGCGTGGCCGGAGCGGCGTTCAGACCAGTAACAGCGTGGCCAGACCAAGAAAGGCGAAGACGCCGACGACATCGGTGACCGTGGTGAGTACCACACTGCCGGCCAGCGCCGGATCGATGCCAAGCCGGCGCAGGGTGACCGGGATTAACACGCCGGCCAGGGCGCCGGCCAGCAGATTGATGGTGAGCGCCACCGCAATGATGGCGGCGATGCGGAAATCGCCGAACCAGAGCAGGGTGAAGGCGGCCACCACCAGTGCCCACAGCAGTCCGTTGAGCAGACCGACGGTGATCTCCTTGCGCACCAGGCTGTCGAAGTTGGAGCTGCCGAGCTGGCCGGTGGCCAGTCCGCGGATGACCAGGGTCAGGGTCTGGGAACCGGCGATGCCGCCCATGCTGGGCACGATGGTCAACAGAATGGCGAGGGCAACGACCTTGTCCAGGGTGTTCTCGAACAGGCCGATGACGCCAGAGGCCAGAAAGGCGGTCAGCAGGTTGACGCCCAGCCAGATGGCGCGGCGCCGGGTACTGGACCAGATCGGCGAGAACAGGTCCTCGTCCTCGTGCAGACCGGCCGACTTGAGCACATTGGTATCGCCTTCCTCACGGATGACATCGACCACATCGTCGATGGTGATACGGCCGATCAACCGCCCGTCGGCGTCCACCACCGGCGCCGAGATCAGGTCGTTGTCCTCGAAGATGCGGGCGACCTCGGTGTCCGGCATGTCGGCGGGGATCGGCTGCACATCGGTGTGCATCAGCTCCTCGACGCGGGTGGATTCCTCGTAGGTCAGCAGGTCGGTCAGCGGCAGCACGCCGATATAGCGGTCGTGGCGGTCGGTGATGAACAACTGGTCGGTGTGGCGGGGGATCTCACCGCGCATGCGCAGGTAACGCAGCACCACATCCAGCGTGACATCGGCACGGATGGTGACCGGATCCAGGTCCATCAGTCCACCGGCGGTGTCCTCCGGGTAGGAGAGCAATTCCTCGAGCTTTTCCCGCTTCTGGCGGTCGAGGATGTAGAGCACGCTGACCAGTTTCTCCGGCGGCAGCGCCATCAGCAGGTCGGCCTGATCGTCGGCGTCGGTCAGGTGTTCGATGATGTCGGCGATTTCGCGCGGTTCGAGATGACCGAGGATCTGGTCGCGCACATCGTCATGGGCTTCGATCAGAACCTGCCCCAGTTCCTCCTTGTCGATCTCGGGCCAGATCTGTTCGCGTTCCGCCGGTGGGGTGGATTCGAGCAGGTCGGCGATCTGCGCCGCGTTGACTTCATCGAGCAGGTGGGCGACCGCGCGGGTGTTGTCCTCTTCCAGCGCTTCGGCGATGTGTTGTCTGAGGTCTTCGGTGTTCTGATCAGACATGTCGTCTCGTCAGCGGGTCGCGGCAAAGGGCGGGAGTGTAACAAAGTTTGCCCGAACCGCTGAAGGTTTATGCCCGCGCGAAGCGGGAGAATGAACGCTTATTCGCCTTCTCCGAAGCGGTCCTCGATCAGCGCCACAAGGGCATCGGCACAGGCCTGTTCGTCCTCGCCTTCCACTTCCAGTCGCAGCTGGCTGCCCTGGCTGGCGGCCAGCATCATCACGCCCATGATGCTCTTGGCGTTGACGCGGTTGCCGTTGCGTTCGAGAAACACCTCGCTGGTGTACTGCGAGCAGAGGTTCACCAGTTTGGAGGCGGCACGGGCATGCAGGCCCAGCTTGTTGATGATGGTGATGTCGCGATGGATCATGGGGTGTGTCTAGAGGTCGGATTCGAGGGTGATGCCGCGGTTGCCGCCCTGGATGCCGGCGCGGGCCAGTTGGTCGAGGTCGCGGTCGGCATAGTTGATGACCCGGACCAGCATCGGCAGGTTGAGGCCGGAAAGGATCTTCACCGCGTGGTCGTTGGCGAAATAATGCGCCAGGTTGCTGGGCGTGGCACCGAGCATGTCGGTGAGAATCAGCACCCCGTCGCCGTGATCGAGGGATTCGATGGCCTGCTTGATGCGGTCGGCATGGCCACCGAGCTGGTCGGGTGAGAGATCGCCGGGTATGGCGATGCTGAGCGCCTCGGGCAGGTGCTTGCCGACAAAGGTTTCGGCGGTGCGCAACATCTCGTCACCGATGCCGTTGTGGGTGACGATCAGCACACCGACCATCAGTCGCACTCCCGGTGGCGCAGCGAGACATTCTTGCGTTCGGCAGACAGTGCTTCGCTGATTTTCTGCGCCAGGTACACCGAGCGGTGCTGACCGCCGGTGCAGCCGATGGATACCGTCATGTAGCTGCGGCCCTCGTTTTCGAAGCAGGGAATCCACTGGCGCAGAAAATCGAGGATCGACTGTTTCATGACCTGCACTTCCTCGAAGCTCTCGAGGTAGTCGATGACCGGCTGGTCACGGCCGGTGTAGGGGCGCAGGTTGCCCTCCCAGTGCGGATTGGGCAGGCAACGCACATCGAACATGAAATCGGTATCCGCCGGAAGGCCGTGCTTGAAGCCGAAGGACTGGATCAGGATCGCCATGCCCTCCTGCGGTTCTTCCACCAGACGGCGGCGGATGATGTGGCGCAGTTCGTGGACATTCAGTTCCGAGGTGTCGATGGTCAGGTCGGCCGCAGCCATCACCGGCTTGAGGATGCTGCGCTCCATGTGGATGGCCTCGACCAGCGGCAGGCCGCGCCGGGTCAGCGGATGCTTGCGCCGGGTTTCGCTGAAGCGGGTTAGCAGCTTGTCCACCTGGGAGGTCAGGAACAGGGTGGTGACCTCTACATCATGGGCGCGCAGTTCCTTGAGGATGTTGTCGAAATGGGCCATGTCGTCGACATCGCAACGGGCATCGACCGAAACCGCCAGCAGATCATAGAGTGCGGGCTTGTTGTTCTGCATGGTGGTGATGAAATCTACCAGCATGCCCACCGGCAGGTTATCGACGCAGAAGAAGCCGGCATCCTCAAGCGTGTGCAGGGCAATGGTCTTGCCGGAACCGGAGAGTCCACTGACGACGATCAGTTTCATGCCGGCTGGTTCCTTCCCGCGTCGGCCTGGATGGCACGGCGCTGGCGCTCGATGAAGTCCTCGGCCGCGTTGTAGCCGCTCATCTTGAGCAGGTGGTTGCGCGCGGCGGTCTCCACCAGCACCGCCAGGTTGCGGCCCGGGGCCACCGGCAGGGTCAGTTCGGGGATCTCCAGACCCAGGATCTCGCGGGTCGGCTGTTCATCGCCGAGGCGGTCGAACTGGTGGGAGTTCTCCGGTGTGAAATGCACCATGTTGACGATCATGCGCAGGGTCTTGTTGCGGCGCAGTGCATTGGCGCCGTAGAGGGCGCGGATGTTGATGATGCCCAGGCCGCGCACCTCCATGAAATCGTTGGACAGGCCGGGGTGCATGCCGTCGATGATGCTCGGCGACAGGCGGCTGAATTCGATGATGTCGTCGGCGATCAGCCGATGCCCCCGCGAGATCAGCGACAGCGCCAGTTCGCTCTTGCCGACGCCGCTGTGTCCGGTGATGAAGGTGCCGATGCTGAACACCTCGACGAACACGCCGTGCTCGGTGGTGGTTTCCGCCAGCGCCTGGTTGAGGTAGTAACGCAGTTCCGCCAGCAGGTCGGCGTCGGTCAGCTCGGAGCGGAATACCGGCACCTGGCGCGCGGCGCAGTAGCGGATGGCCTGCAGGTCCATCTGCGCGTCGCGGCTGAGGATCAGCGTGCGCACCGGACCGCGGAACAGCGGGTCGAACAGCTCCTGCTGCTGGTTGAGGGTCAGCGATGCGAGGTAGGCGGCTTCCTGCATGCCGATGACCACCACGCTCGACGGGCGGATGATGTTGAGGTAGTCGACCGATTCGTAGCTTTCCTCATCGGCGCTGGGCAGGCGGATCTCGCGGTCGAGGCCGACCTGGCCGGAAGCGAAGGAGAGCTTGAGCCGTTTCTGGTAGCGCTTGTGGAAATGGCCGATGGTCAGGTTGGCGGGCATCGGCGCCTCAGTGTGCCGTCTCGGCCTTGCGGATGATGTCGAGGATGTCTTCGCTGCTGTGGCTGTGGCGGATGGCTTCGGCGACCTGGGGGTCGCTGAACAGCTTGGCCAGGGCGGCGAGCACCTGCAGGTGTTCTTCGGTGGAATCCTCGGGCACGAACAGCACGAACACCAGGTCCACCGGCTGCTGGTCCACCGCGTCAAAGCTGATCGGTTCGTCCAGCTTGAGGAAACAGCCGTGGATGCGGTCCAGCCCCTGCAGGCGGGCGTGGGGTACGGCAAAGCCCTGGCCGAGTCCGGTGCTGCCGAGGCGCTCGCGTTCCTGCAGTCGGGAGAAGATGCGCTTCTGGGGCAGGTGCAGGTGCTCGGACGCCTTGTCGGAGATCAGCTCAAGCAAGCGCTTTTTGCTGGTGACATGGGCGTCGGTGATGACATGGTCAGTCGCCAGCAGCGAGGAGATGGACATGGCCGTATTCGGATCAGGGTTGAACTGCGCGCATGTTAGCGAAAAGCGCCTTGCATGCAAGAAAAAACCGGGAGGCCAAGGCCCCCCGGCGACCGGTGGTCAGGCGGTGGCTTCCTGGGCCGCCTGGCGCACCCTGTGATCCTTCACCTTTTCCTTGAACTTCTTGCCCTGTCGGTCGAGCTTGTCGATCAGGCCGTCGATGGCGGCGTACATGTCGTCCTTTTCGTCCTCGGCAAACAGGTTGGCGCCGCTCACGTGCAGCGTGGCCTCGGCCTTGTGGCGCAGTTTTTCGACGGTGAGGATGACATGGATATCGATGGCCTTGTCGAAGTGCCGGTCGAGGCGCTGGATCTTCTCGTTGATGTAGTTGCGCAGTGAATCGGTGACTTCGACATGATGACCGCTGATGCTGACTTGCATGGGATACCTCCATTCAGGTTTCAAGGAAGACCGGTGGCCTCCGGGCCGCCAGGCTTCTTCATACCCCGCGTGAACCACGCGGGCCGGTTGCGGGCTGTGCCCGCAGCGCCTCACAGGAGACGCTTGCGCTCGTTGGACGGCGGGATGTGCATGGCCTCCCGGTATTTGGCGATGGTGCGCCGTGCCACTTTGATGCCCTGCTCGCCCAATAGGTTCGCAATCTTGTTGTCGCTGAGCGGCCGCGCCGGGTTTTCTTCCGCGACCAGTTTCCTGATGATGGCGCGGATGGCGGTGGCCGAGCATTCCCCGCCATCGGCGGTGCCGACATGGCTGGAGAAGAAGTACTTGAATTCGAAGATGCCGCGCGGCGTGTGCATGTACTTGTGGGTGGTCACGCGGGAGATGGTGGATTCGTGCAGTTCCAGCTCCTCGGCGATGTCGCGCAGCACCATCGGTTTCATCGCCTCCTCGCCCTGTTCGAGAAAGTCGATCTGCCGGTGGACGATGGCGGTGGCCACGCGCAGCAGTGTGTCATTGCGGCTCTCGAGACTCTTGATGAACCAGCGCGCCTCCTGCAGATTGCTGCGCAGGAAAGTGTTCTGTTCGCTGCTGTCGCCACGCTTGATCAGGCTGGCGTAGTGGTCGTTGATGCGCAGCCGGGGCGCGTTCTCGCGGTTGATGCGCACCGTCCATTCGCCATTGATCTTGCGCACATGCACATCGGGCACGATGTATTCGGCATGGCTGTCGCTGACCAGATCGCCGGGATGGGGGTGGGTGGTGCGGATCAGCGCGATGATCTGTTGCAGCTCGGCGTCGCTGGCCTGCAGCCGGCGCTTGAGCACGGCCACATCGTTGCGCGCCAGGTAATCGAGGTAGCGGTCCACCAGCGCCAGCGCCTTGTTCAGGTGCGGGGTGTCCGGGTCGTAGGTTTCCAGCTGGATGCGCATGCATTCGGCGGGGTCGCGGGCGCCGACGCCGATCGGATCGAAATGCTGAATGAAGCGGAGCGTGGCTTCCACCTCGTCACGCTCGATATCGGGATACTGCGGCCTCAGCCCCTGCAGGATGTCGTCCAGTGATTCCACCAGATAACCCCGCTCGTCGATGCCGTCGATGATCGCCAGGCCGATGTCGTGATCGCGGGCGGTGAGGTGGGCGTTGTCCAGCTGCCACAGCAGGTGATCGATGAGGCTGTCGCTGGCTCCCGCCTGGTTCTCGAACAGGTCGCTGAAATCCTCGCCGTTGTGGGTATTGGCCTGCGACAGGGTGGCAGTGGGGCCGCTGTCGTAGATGTCGTCCCAGCCGGCGTCGATGGCGAGGTCGTCGGGCAGGTTCTGTTCGCTGCGGTCCTCGGTCATGGCTTCGGCGGAGGTCTGCGGCTCGCTGGCCTCGACCTCGCCGGGACTGGCCTCGGCCGTTTCGGCGGGCGTGCCGTCCTCCGTGGCTTCGGCGGTTTCGTTCAGCTCGTCTTCCTGTTCCAGAAGGGGGTTGGATTCCAGCGCCTGCTGGATCTCGGTCTGCAGTTCCAGCGACGACAGCTGCAGCAGCCGGATCGCCTGCTGCAGCTGCGGCGTCATGGTCAGGCTCTGACCGATCTTGAGTTGCAGGCTTTGTTTCATGAGGCGCTGCGGGCCGGCGAACACTTCGGGGTGGGGGACAGGCTCATGCGACCTTTATAGCCTAAAATCCTTGCCCAAGTAAATCTTTCTGACGGTCGCGTCGGCGAGGATATGATCCGGATCACCGGCGGCCAGTATGCCGCCTTCACCCATCACATAGGCGCGCTCGCAGATGCCCAGGGTCTCGCGCACATTGTGGTCGGTGATCAGGATGCCGATGCCGCGCTCCGCCAGCTCGCGCACCACGGCCTGGATGTCGATGACCGAAATCGGGTCGACGCCGGCGAAGGGTTCGTCGAGCAATATGAAGCTGGGGTCGGTGGCCAGCGCGCGGGCGATCTCCACACGCCGCCGTTCTCCACCGGAGAGCGCCGCGCCGAGGCTGTCGCGAATGTGCTGGATCTGGAAGTCGTCGAGCAGGCGGTCGAGTTGCTGCTCGATCTGACGGCGGTCCAGGTCGCGCCGCAGCTGGAGGATGGCGCGGATGTTGTCGGCCACGCTCAGCCCGCGGAAAACCGAGGCTTCCTGCGGCAGGTAGCCGAGGCCCTTGCGCGCGCGCAGGTGCATCGGCAGGGAAGTGATCTCCTCGTCATCGAGCAGGATTCGCCCGCGGTCCGCCTTGACCAGACCGACGATCATGTAGAAGCAGGTGGTCTTGCCGGCACCGTTGGGCCCCAGCAGGCCGACGATCTCGCCGCTGTGCACCTCCAGGCTGACCGATTTCACCACCTGCCGCTGGCGGTAGCTCTTGGCCAGTTCCCGGGCCTGGAGGCTATGGTGTTGGGCGTTCATGGACGGGGTGTGGCGGTCTTTTCCTTCGCCGCGTCGCCGCTGGCGGGCTGGATGACCATGCGCACGCGGCCGTTCTCCTTCGCCTGCGGGTCGCCGGCTTCGAGCGCGTTGGTCTCGATGTTGAAGCGGATGCGTTCGCTTTCGATGACATCGCCGCCATTCTTCAGCCGCGCCTTGCCCTCGAGCTCCAGCAGTCCCTTGCGGTTGTGGTAGGTCATGCGCAGTGCCTCGCCGCTGAGTGGCTGGCCGTCGTCCCCGGTCTGTTGCAGGCGCGCCGGCTGGCCCTCGATCTCCAGCCGCAGCAGGTCGTTGCTGGCATCGAAGATGAACAGGATGCGGTCGGCTTCGATGCGCAGGCTGCCCTGTTCCATCACCACATGACCGGAATAGCTGCTCTGGCGGGCGCTCTCGTCGATCTCCAGACGGTCGGCCTCGATACGGATCGGTTGCTCGCGGTCGGTGGCCAGCGGCCAGACAGGCAGCGTGGTCAGTGTCAGCAACAGGAGCAGGATCGTGCGGGCGGGGCGGCGGGTCATGATTCGGCCTCCGGCGGTTGGTGGGTGGCGCGCACCCGGTCGAAGCGGTAACGGCCCTGGTCGAGCTGCAGGCGGGCGCTGCCGGCCTCCAGGCGCAGGGCGGGGCTGTCCAGCCGCAGCGCGCCGGGGAGGGTGACCAGCTGTACTGCCGTCTGCAGTTCCAGTCGTTCGGTACTCAGTTGCATCGGCCGGCTGCCTTCGCGGCTCAGCAGGACCCGGTTTGCCAGCAGCAGCCGGTCCTCACGGTGCTGCAGTTCGGCCTGTTGTGCCTGCAACTGCCAGCGCTGGCCCGGCAGCCGGTATTCGATGCGCGGTTCGCGGGCGCGACTCACATCCTCGCGCTGGTAATGCTCCAGCATCGGACTCTGCAGACGGTAGCGGAGCAGGCCGTCGCTGCCCAGGGCGCGGTAATCGACGGCGGCGAGATAGAAGTCGATATTGTCCGGCACGGCCTCCTTCGGTTGCAGCAGTACCGGTGACGGCGTGCGCACGAAACGGCCGAGGATCAGCGCGGCGATCGCCATCAGGGCGTAGATCAGGAAGCGGCGCGGCCGGCTCATTGCAGGTAACTCGCCAGCTTGTCCTGCAGCAGCCCCTGGGCCTCGAGCAGAAATTCGATGGCTTCACGCGCCGCGCCCTGGCCGCCGGGGCGCTGGGTCACATAATCGGCGTGCTGGATCACGAAGGGGTGGGCGTCGGCGACGGCCATCGCCATGCCGACCCGTTTCATCACCGGCAGGTCGATGACATCGTCGCCCAGATAGGCGATCTGTTCCCGCCGGTAGCCGGTCTCCTCGAGCAGCGCCTGGTAGGCGGGCCGCTTGTCGCGGAAGCCCTGGTACACGCGGCTGATGCCCAGGTCGCGCATGCGGTGCTCCACCAGCCGGGATTTGCGTCCGGTGATGATGGCGGCTTCGAGCCCGCATTCCATCAGTATGCGCATGCCGTGGCCGTCACGGGAATTGAAGGCCTTGTATTCCTCGCCGCGGTTGTCGAAGAACAGGGAACCGTTGGTGAGTACGCCATCGATGTCGAAGATGACCAGTCGTATGCGGCGCGCCAGTTCGGTAATGTGGTCCATGTGCCTGTCTCCCTGTCAGTGGCTCAGACGATGCCCGCGCGCAGCAGGTCGTGCATGTTGAGGGCGCCGAGGATGCGACCCTCACCGTCGGTGACCAGCAGCGCGTTGATGCGCTTGTCGTCCATCAGGGTCAGCGCCGCGCTGGCGATCTCGTCGGGGCCGATGGTGATGCATCCGGGCGTCATGTGGTCGCGTACCCGCGCGGAATGGATGTCGGCGTCGCCTTCCAGCGTGCGCCGCAGGTCGCCGTCGGTATAGATACCGGCCAGCCGGCCCTGTTCGTCCTCGATCGCGGTCATGCCCAGCCCCTTGTTGCTGATCTCCAGCAGGGCCTGTTTCAGCGAGGCATCGATGGGCACCCGCGGTACGGCGGCGCCCTGGTGCATGATGTCGCGCACCCGCAGCAGCAGGCGGCGGCCCAGGCTGCCTCCGGGGTGGGAGCGGGCGAAGTCCTCCTCGGTGAAACCGCGGGCGTCGAGTACCGCGATGGCCAGCGCATCGCCCATCGCCAGCGCCGCGGTGGTGCTGGAGGTGGGGGCGAGGCCCAACGGGCAGGCTTCCTTTTCGACGCTGACATCGAGGTGGACATCGGCCACTTCCGCCAGCGTCGAGCGCGGGTTGCCGGTGAGTGCGATCAACGGTACCTGCAGGCGCTTGATCAGCGGCAGCAGGGTGGTGATCTCGGCGGTCTCTCCGGAATTGGACAACGCGATCACGCAGTCCTGCTCGGTGATCATGCCGAGGTCGCCGTGACTGGCCTCGCCGGGATGCATGAAGAAGGCGGGGGTGCCGGTGCTGGCGAGGGTGGCGGCAATCTTGTTGCCGATGTGTCCGGATTTGCCCATGCCGGTGACGACCACGCGGCCTGGGCAGTCGAGGACCCGCCGGCAGGCGTGGTCGAAGGCGTCACCGAGGCGGTCGGTCAGTGCCTCGATGGCGGCGGCCTCGGTCTGCAGGACGGCCTTGCCGAGTTGCTGGAAATGGTGGACGGTCATCGGGTACCGGTTGCCGGGCAGGGGATCAGGCCAGCTGGCCCTGAGTGTAGAGATAATACAGAAGAGCCTGATAGGAGACAAAGCCGGCCAGCAGCAGCAAACCCTTGAAGCGCCCGATGCGGCAGCAGCCGGGCGGTGTGAAGGACAATACCATCAGCAGTACCGTGAGGCCGAACATGATCGGCAGATCGCGGGTGATGGCCGCATCGGCGACGCGGAAGTCGGTCATCAGCGCCGGTACGCCGACCACCGCCAGCGAATTGAACAGATTGGAACCGATGACATTGCCGATCACCAGATCCGGTTCGCCCTTGCGCACGCCGGCAATGGAGGCGGCCAGTTCCGGCAGCGAGGTGCCCAGCGCAACGATGGTGAGGCCGATCACCAGTTCGCTGACCCCGGCCGCGGTGGCGATGTTGACCGCGCCCCACACCAGCAGTTTGGAGCTGCCGATCAGCAGCAGCAACCCGACACCGGTCCAGGCCAGCGCGCGTCCGGTGCTCATCCGCGGAATTTCCTGTTCCAGTTCGGCCTCGAAACTGTCGCCCTCGTCGCGCAGGCTGTACCAGACCAGGTAGCCCATGGCCAGCAGCAGGGCCGCGATCAGCAGCAAGCCGTCGAGGCGGCCGAGCAGACGGTCGTGGAGCAGCCAGGCCAGCAGCAGGGTGGCGGCCATCAGGATCGGGTATTCGCGGCGGATCAGCCGCGAGGCGATGCCCAGCGGCAGGATCAGCGCGGTGATGCCGAGGATCAGGCCGATATTGGCGATGTTGGAGCCCAGCGCGTTGCCGATGGCCAGATCCGGTGTGCCCTCGAACACCGCGATGATGGAGATCAGGATCTCCGGCGCCGAGGTGCCGAAGCCGATGATGGTGATGCCAATGATCAATGTCGATACGCCGAGGTTGCGGGCGGTGGCCGAGGCCCCCTCGACGAAGCGGTCTGCACTCCATACCAGCAGCGACAGGCCGACGATGACGGCCACGAAGGAGAGCAGCATCGGAGGGTTCAGAAATCGTCGGTGGAGGTGAACAGGCCGACGCGGAGATCCTTCGCGCTGTAGATCTCGCGGCCGTCCACTTCCATGGTGGCGTCGCCGATGCCCATCACCAGCTTGCGCATGATCAGGCGTTTCATGTGGATGCGGTAGGTCACCTTTTTGGCGCCGGGCAACACCTGGCCGAAGAACTTGACCTCGCCGGCACCCAGCGCGCGGCCATGACCGGGGCCGCCCTTCCAGCCCAGGTAGAAACCGATCAGCTGCCACATGGCGTCGAGACCGAGGCAACCGGGCATCACCGGGTCGCCCTTGAAATGGCATTCGAAGAACCAGAGGTCGGGGCGGATGTCCAGCTCGGCCTCGATGTACCCCTTGCCGTGGTCGCCGCCGTCGTCGTTGATCTCGGTGATGCGGTCGAACATCAGCATCGGCGGCAGCGGCAGCTGGGCATTGCCTTCCCCGAAGATCTTGCCGTTGCCGCAGTCGATGAGTTCCTGATAGTTGAAGCTGTGCTTGTGGGTGAGGTCTGCCATAATTCTTCGGGGTTGATTGCCGTAAGGTGGCGAACACTAACGATTCCGCCCCTTTTTTTCCAGTAAAACTTGAGTCCCGAACCCATGACCGACCCCCTGCGCTGTGGCGTCATCGACTGGCCGCGATTCGCCGAGAAAGGCGGTTTCTATCCTGATGATCTGCCTCCGGAGTGGCGGCTCAACTATTACGCCAATGCGTTCGAGAGCGCCTGCCTGCCGCTGTCTGCCTTGCCGATCGACAGTGAGCTGCGCGCGGAGTGGCTGGACAGCCTGCCCCAGGGCTTCCGCCTCAGTGTGCGGGTCGACAGCACGGGCACGGAAGTGCCGCCGGCGGAGGCGTTGGGCGCGGCACGACCGGGCTGGCTGATCGGCGAGGGCGTCAGTGTGCCGCCGGGCTGGACGCTGCGGCGTGGCGAAGACCTGCTGTGGCGCCCTGACGACGCGGTGTTCCGTCCGGTGGCGCTGTTGCCACGGGCGGATTCGCTGCGCCAATGCCGCGAATGGATCGAATCCTGGCTGGCGCTGTCCGATGAATCGGCAGCGGCTACCGATCTGT
>Ga0256839_1004322_pt1 | contig 13977 bp, 6 predicted proteins | sample 354166metaG_FD_185968 | JGI IMG/M metagenome (GOLD analysis project Ga0256839, IMG submission 185968) | Hydrothermal vent microbial communities from Mid Atlantic Ridge, Atlantic Ocean - 354-166 | ecosystem: Environmental > Aquatic > Marine > Hydrothermal vents | place: Atlantic Ocean: Mid... | reverse complement strand
GTCGAGCACTTCCCGTTCGTACAGAGCCTGGCTGACCCGGTCGAGTTCTTCGCGGTGCTGTTCGAGCAACTCGCGGCACTCTTCGGCCGCCCGTTCCAGAAGGGACCGCACCTCTTCGTCCACTTCCCGAGCGGTTCGTTCGCTGTAGGGGCGCATCCGGGAGTCTGTGCCGTCCTCATCGGGTCCCCCCAGAAACGGAGACGGTGCCCGGTCATAGCAGACTCTTCCCAGCCGCTCGCTCATGCCGTAGGCCGTCACCATGTGGCGAGCGATCGTGGTAGCACGCTCCAAGTCGTTGCGCGCCCCCGTCGACGCCTCTCCCAAAAGCAGTTCCTCGGCGATCATGCCGCCCAGAAGAACACGCAGCTCCGTGTGGAGCTGGGTTCGCGTGGCCAGGTAGCGTTCCTCCTCGGGAAAGCGAAGCGTATAGCCCAGGGCGGCGAGACCGCGGGAAACGATGGAGACCTTGTGTACGGGATCGGCGCCTGGGCTGTAGGCGGCGACCAGAGCATGGCCGGCCTCGTGAACGGCGATTCGGCGTTTCTCGTCGGGCGTAAGCACCCGCCGCTTCTTCTCCAAGCCGGCCATGACCCGCTCAATGCCCTCCTCCAGATCAGCCCGTGTGATCGCAGACTTGCCCGCTCGCGCTGCCAGCAAGGCCGCCTCGTTGATCAGGTTCGCCAGATCGGCCCCCACAAAGCCCGGCGTCATCGCAGCAATTTCGCGCAGGTTCACGTCAGGCGCCAGACGCACCCCTCGAGCATGCACCCGCAGAATCGCCTCTCGACCGTTGATGTCCGGCCGGTCCACCACCACGTGGCGATCAAAGCGACCGGGGCGAAGGAGAGCGGGATCGAGAGTTTCGGGGCGGTTCGTCGCCGCCATAACGATGATCCCGCGATTCGAGTCGAAGCCGTCCATTTCGACGAGCAACTGGTTGAGGGTCTGTTCGCGCTCGTCGTGTCCACTAATCGGGATGCCCCCGCGGACCTTCCCCAGGGCATCAAGCTCGTCAATGAACACAATACACGGCGCCTGACTCTCGGCCTGGCGAAAAAGGTCCCGCACCCGCGCCGCGCCTACCCCCACAAACATCTCGACAAACTCAGAACCAGAGATGTGAAAGAACGGAACCCCCGCTTCCCCTGCCACCGCGCGGGCAAGCAACGTCTTACCGGTGCCCGGTGGGCCAACAAGCAGAACCCCTTTGGGCATCTTGCCGCCCAGGCTCTGGAACTTTTCCGGGTTCTTCAGGTACTCCACCACCTCGCGCAGTTCCTCCACCGCCTCATCGATACCGGCCACGTCGGCGAACGTCACCTGAGCATCGTCCTGACCGTACATCCGTGCGCGGCTACGAGCGAACGCCATCGCTGAGCCGCCGCTGCCCATCCGGCGCATCACAAAAACCAGCAGCGCCACGATCAGCGCCGTCGGCAGGAAATAGCTGAGAAAGATCTGCCAACCCGAACGGTCCCTCGTTCCGGTGAAGCGAACGTTGTGCTCGCGAAGCAAGCGGAACAATTCCGGGTCGTTCTCCACCCCAAGCCGCGGCGTGCGGAAGTAGATCGTGTGCTCCCCGATTCGCAGCTCACCTTCGATCTCCGACGGACCGATCCGCGCAAACGGGACCCGTCCCTGTTCCAAATAGTCCAGAAACTCCCAGTATTCGATCTCCATAAGGGGGCCGCGTTGCTCGGCGGCGTAGGCGAAGAAGAGCATCGCCCCGCCTCCAAGCAATATCACCCAGAGCAGGCTCTTCCAGTGCTGCGGCGACTTGCCTTTCCCTCCGCGTTTGCCAGAGCTCATGCAGTCGGACCTTTTCGCAACGCCGGCATCCCCATCACCGTGGCGGAGGAATGCTCCAGGCCACCCGTATGTTCCGTTCCTCTCTCCCTATGCGTCCCTACAGCAAATATACCGCAGGCCCAGCTATGCTGACCATCGGCCGGCCCCACGCGTACTCTACACTGACACTGACAGGTGTACATGCGTTCGGAAGACGCCGGGGCCATGACCGAAGGCAAGTGGGTAACCGGTGTCCCGTAGGTCATGGGCCCCGAGGAACCGTGCTCTGCCCAATAGGATTGCTGGGCAGCGCATGCGATCCGATAGCGCACGCCGGCGCACTCCGCGGACGGGCTTCCTGGCAAGGTGCACGGGAAGATCGCCCTCACTGGGCGTCCGTCTGGCGAGGCGGACGATCCGGCGAGGAACGCTTTGGACCTGTGCGGCAGTGGCGATCGATTCGAGAAGGAGGCGGAAGTTGCGGCAGATTGCCATCCTTGGATCAACCGGCTCCATCGGCACCTCCGCTCTGGACGTCATCCGCCGCCACCCTGACCGGCTCTCGGCGATAGCGCTCACCGCCCACCGGCGTTGGGAGGTGCTGGTGCGCCAGGCGTGGGAATTCCGCCCCCGCTTCGTCGCTCTCTCCGACCCCGCCGCAGCCAGAAAAGCCGACCCTGCCCAGCTTCCGCCGGGAACCAGCTTCTTACGGGGCAGTGATGCCCTCAGCGAAATCGCAGTGCACGAAGATGTCGACACGGTACTGGTGGCTATCGTCGGAGCAGCGGGCCTACGTAGCACGTGGGCAGCCGCCGAACAAGGCAAGACGATCGCTATCGCCAACAAGGAAACGTTGGTGCTCGCCGGGCCCTTAATCGTCGACCTGGCGCGCCGCCACCGGGCCACACTGTTGCCGGTGGACAGCGAACACAGTGCCATCTTCCAGTGCCTGTCCGCCGGTCGCCGCGAAGAAGTCGCGAGGATCATCCTCACCGCTTCCGGCGGTCCGTTCCGCACCTGGACGCGGGAGGAGCTCGAGCAGGCCACCGTGGAACAAGCTCTTCAGCACCCAACCTGGGCAATGGGTCCGAAGATCACGATCGATTCCGCCACGATGATGAACAAGGCGCTGGAGATCGTGGAGGCCCGTTGGTTGTTCGATTTCCCCCCTGAACGCATCACCGTCGTGATCCATCCGCAGTCGATCGTCCATTCGCTCGTCGAGTTCCAGGACGGTGCCGTTATTGCCCAGATGTCGCCCCCGGACATGCGCCTGCCCATTCAGTTCGCCCTCTTCTACCCTGACCGCCTTCCGGGCCCTGCGCGCAAGATGAATTGGGCGGTGCCGTACTGTCTGGAATTCGAACCGGCCGATACCGAACGGTTCCCCGCCCTGCGGCTCGGATACCGGGTAGCCGCCGCGGGTGGGACAGCGGGAGCGGTGTTGAACGCGGCAAACGAAGTAGCCGTGGAACGGTTTTTGCGGCGCGAACTAGGCTTCCTCGACATCCTACGATTAGTCGAGGCGGTTCTGGACGAGCACAAGGTCGAGTATCCCGATGCGTTACAGCCCTTGCTCGATGCCGATGCCTGGGCACGTCGGCGTGCACGCCAGTGGCATCCGCCAGCTCGCGCCTACTCCGCACCACCGCTCTAACCGGCACCGCGGCGGCTCCCTGATGCGTACCTCTGTACGACGGAGTTCATCGTGATTGCCATGACCGATTTGCTGGCTGTCGCAACCAACCTCCTGGCCATCCTCCAGGTGATCCTTGCTCTGGGGCTGGTGATCTTCGTGCACGAATTGGGCCACTTTCTTGCGGCGCGCTGGTGTGGGGTGCATGTGGAGCGGTTCAGCATCGGGTTTGGGCCGCCGCTGATCCGATGGACGAGCCGCAAGACGGGCACGGAATACTGGATCGCCTGGATCCCCTTCGGTGGCTACGTCAAGATGAAAGGCCAAGACGACATCGATCCCGAGAAGATGACCGACGAGGAACTGCGCGCCGACCCCACGGCCTATCCCGGCAAGCCCGTCTGGCAACGCATGACCATCATCTCGGCCGGTGTGCTCATGAACGTCGTTTTCGGCTTCTTCTGCTTCATCGTGATGTACAACGCGGGCCCGGAATACATTCCCCCTCAGGTTGGCCTGGTCAAGCCAGGCGGTCCAGCCTGGCAAGCCGGCCTGGCCCCGGGCGATCGGATTGTGTCGATCAACGGTCGCGATCTGGTCAAGTTCAAGGACCTTCAGGTGACCGTGCAGCTCAGCGACCCCCAGGCCGAGCCCCTTCTGTTCGTCTACGAACGGGACGGTGCCAGGCAGAGTACGGCCATCCGCCCCGAACAAACCGCTCTCTGGCCACAAATTGGCATCGCTAATCCAACTTCCCCCCAACTGTCGAAAGACTGGCCGATCCCCGCTGAATCGCCGGCAGCCGCAGCAGGATTGCAACCCGGCGACCGCATTCTCGCCGTAGGCGATACCCCCGTCGCCACGGGTGAAGAGGTGAAGAAGCTTCTCGCCCGCCGGCCCAACGCCCCCGTGGAGTTGACCGTCGAAACGTCACCCGCACCCGGGGAGCAGGTGACCAGCGTGAAGAAATGCGTCCTGCCCCCTCAACCGATGCGGGAGCTCCCGGTCGTTCTCGAGATGGGTCCGGTCGTTGCCGTCCGCCAACAGCTCGACGCAAACGGCGATCGGCTCCAGGTTGGGGACGTCATCCTGGAGCTCAACGGCCGTCCCGTCGACCCGTTTCGACTGCCTGACGAGGTCCGGGCCCTGGCCGGCCAGGAGATCGAGCTGCTCGTGCGCCGCCCCGCTCCTGATGGAACGGAGACCACCAAGGTACTTCGACTGGTACCAACTGACCAGCCAACCTGGTTGAACGAACCTATCTTTCCCGATAGCCCCCTGGAATGTCCAGGGCTTGGCATTGCCTACGAAGTGAAGCCGGTAGTTCGGTCCGTGGGGAGCATGGCCGAGGAAGACCTGGCCCGGCCGGGCGACCGGATCGTCGCCGTTCGGCTCGATCCAGGCGATGCCACCCTGGCCGAGTTCGTCTCCGACGAGTGGGTGGAGATCACCCAGGACGGGACCGGCTCCGGACTGCCCAGTATCTTTTGGATGCTCCAGCAGATGCCCCACTCGTCCCTGGAAGTGCGTCTCCGGCGCGGCGAGAACCAGATTCAGGTGCGCTGGGAGCCGAAACGGGCAGACGATTGGTTCGTACCCACCCGCGGGCTGGTCTTCGAACCGCTGGTGCGTCGCCTGCCCCCTTTGGGTCTGATCGGCTCCGTGCGACAGGGGTGGCGGGAAACGATCAACATCCTGCGTGTCATGTACGTGGGACTGGAGCGCATGTTCATCCGGCACACGATCTCGCCGACCAGTGTCCGGGGCCCGATCACGATCGCCCGGGTTTTCTACCAGCAGGCCAAGAAGAGCTGGACGGAATACCTGTTTACCCTCGCCCTGTTCAGTCTCAACCTGGCCGTAATGAATTTCCTCCCCATTCCCGTACTGGACGGAGGCCATATGGTGTTCCTTATCTGGGAGGGGATCACTCGGCGTCCTCCAAGCCGAAAGGTTCAGATTGGCCTGAGCTACTTGGGACTTGCCCTGATCCTCGGGTTGATGCTCTGGGTCACGGTCCTGGACATCCGGGACCTGTTCTGAGCCGGCGTGATGGCGGTGTAGTCGGAACTCCTTGGCTGGAAACCACCTGGCCATCTCCGCTGGGCCGTCGCGGGGCACGTGGCGTTTTCGGCATTACGGCATGAGCTGGGCCTTTATCGATCGGAACGACTTTGGGCCCGCTGGCTTTCGGTGGTGCCGGGTTGCGCCCCTGCAGCTTGGTGGGTGCGTCTCAACGCCGGATTGGTCGTCCTGGGAGGCTGTGCCCCGGCGCGGCAGTGGCAGTAGGGACTGGTCGGGCTGAGCCCGCAGCACCTTCCTCGTGGCCAGGGGCCGGGGCTGAGCAGTCCTGCAGAGTTGCGTGCAGCCGAACCGGATTCCGGAGCTTGTCGTAGCGCAGGAGACAGGGAGAAGACGGCATGGCTGTCCGGTTCGGCTTGCGTCTTCCGTGACCAACGTGTAGTGCTGGGGCCTCCTTCAATGCCCGATGTCGTTGTCGAGACACGGAACTTAACGAAGGTCTATCGCGATTTTTGGGGGCGTCCCAAGGTCCGGGCGCTGAACGCTCTGGACCTGCAGGTGTACTCGGGTGAAATCCTGGGTCTATTGGGGCCGAATGGTTCTGGCAAGACCACAACCATCAAGCTCATCCTCGGCCTGTTGTTCCCTACCGAGGGGGAAGTCCTGGTCTTCGGTAAGCCAGCGACCGACGTGGAGAAGAACGCGAAGATTGGCTACTTACCCGAGGAATCGTATCTCTATCGGTTCCTGAACGCAGAGGAGACCCTCGATTTTTACGGCCGTTTGTTCGGTATGCCGCGAAGGGAACGGCGGAAGCGGGCGGACTATCTGATCGACCTGGTCGGCCTCAGTTGGGCTCGTCGCCGCCCCCTCCGGGAGTACTCCAAGGGAATGACCCGTCGGATTGGCCTGGCCCAGGCGCTCATGAACGATCCGTCGCTGGTCGTCCTCGACGAGCCCACCAGCGGGTTAGACCCGATCGGTACAGCGGAGATGAAACAGCTCATCAAGCACCTCAAGGAAGAAGGCAAAACGGTCATCATGTGCAGTCACTTGCTGGCAGATGTGCAGGACGTCTGTGACCGAGTGGCGATCCTACATCAAGGGGAGCTGCAGGAGCTGGGCGCTGTGAACGAACTTCTCCGCGTGCGCGATGAGTTACAGATTCGCGTTCGTGGGTTGAACGGTGAGGCGGTCGAAGAGATCAAGAATGTTATCGCCAGGTACGGTGGCGAATTGATCGCTTGCGAGAACCCGACGACAACGCTGGAAGAATTGTTCCTGAGGATTGTCCGCGAAACGGAAGCTCGACCGGGCCGCCGTTACCTACCCGGCCGTGAGGAAGCAGCAGCACCGGCGACGGGGGAACCAAGCGGTGCGGGAGCGGAAGCGAGGACCGAGTCGAGCTGAGTTGAGCAATCCTTTGCTCGTTTTGGCCGGAGCCGCGGCCTAACCGAAGCGACACCCCAGAGAAGCTCGCCAAGATCGGCCTATGATGACCAACTGGTGGGAGCACGTTCTGAGCGGCGTAGCGCGCTGGTTCGCCGTGGTTTTGCCATCGGCGATCGCTGTTGTGGCGCTCACCTTTCTGGTCGGCATCGTCCGGTTTCGCAGTCCTGGTCGGTCGGCCAAGTGGACATTCGAGCTGGTTTTCGGCTTGTTCGCCGACCTCGGTAGGCTCTCGTTTGCCAGGATCTGGGCGCTGGCGCTGCATACGATCAAAGAGTCGATTCGCCGCCGGGTACTGCTGGTGCTCGTCGTCTTCGGGTTCATCTTCCTTTTCGCCGGGTGGTTCCTCGACACTGCCCCCGCGGCTCAGGTCAAGGTGTACGTGAGCTTTGTCTATCGCACGATCGGGATTCTCCTCTTTCTGGTCGCTTTGCTCGTGGCGTGTACCGGTCTTCCGGCGGACATCCAACGGAAGACGATCCATACCGTGGTGACCAAACCCGTGCTCCGGTTGGAAATCGTGCTTGGGCGGTTCCTCGGTGTAGCCGTTCTTTGCACCGGGATCCTCCTTCTGATGGGAACCGTCAGTTACATCTACCTGTTGCGAACCACTGGACTGCTGGGGTCAGCCGGGGCGATCGATTTCATGCAAGAGCAAATCCGGCGGTACGAACGGGAGGGGAACACGCGTATGGCCGAGAAAGCGCGTGCCGATCTGCGTCAGATCGTCAACTCGCTTAAGGCACGCGTACCGCTTTACGGGGACCTCGACTTCATCGACGAACGCGGCCAGGTGAAGGAAAAGGGCGTGGACGTGGGATTTGAGGTGACCCGCCGAAGCTTCATCCCGGGCGCCACGTCCGCATACGCTCGTTGGCATTTCCGCGGCGTACCCGTGGAAAAGTTCCTGGCCGAGAACCGAATCCCTGTTGAGTTCACCTTCGAAGTGTTCCGCACCACGAAGCAGGACGTGGAAAGGGGGGTCAAAGCAGAACTCACTTTCCGCAATCCAAGGACCGGCTACTACGTGCTTTCGTCTACCTTCTACGTCCGCGAAAACTATATGCTTCGCAAGGACTTCGAGGACGACCCGGCCACGCCGGAAAATGAAGTCAAGGCGCTCTTGGACGGCTCACAAGGCGAACTCGTCGTCGAAGTCCGCTGTCTATCGCCGGACCAGTACCTGGGCATGGCCCAGGACGATCTTTACATCCTTGTTGAGGAGGACGCCGGGTTCGGTGTGAACTTTTTCAAGGGGTTAGTGGGCGTCTGGTTACAGGTTTTGCTGGTATCAGCGTTGGCCATCACATTCAGCACGTTTCTCAGTACCCCAGTGGCGATTCTAGCCACACTGACCGCCTTGATCTGCGGCCAGTTCATGGATTTTGTGGCCGGTGTTGCGTTGGGGCAGCTTCATGGCGGAGGGTTGCTGGAGTCGTTAATTCGGATCGTAACTCACGAAAACCTGTTGCGTAGGCTTCCCGATACCCCTTGGATCCGCGTCGCGCTGGCCCTGGACCACTACTTCTTCAACCGCATCCTCCAGGGCGTTACTCTGGTCCTGCCCGATTTGACCCAGTACAGTGTGTGGGTGAATGTGGCGCGGGGCTTTTACATCGATCCAATCGTTATCCTCATTCGCTCCGTGGCTGCTGTCGGTTATCTGCTGCCTTTTGTCCTGGTGGGATACTTGATGCTCCGCTCGCGGGAGATTGCTTGATGAGTCGCGCTCTGCAGCGCAAGATCGTCCTGATGCTGGGCATTCTGGGTTGCATCGTTGCGACCTGGCCCTCCCGCTACTGGCTCGAGTACATGCGTAGCCCAGAGTATCAGAAGAAGCATCCGAACGTCTATCTATCCCATGCCACACTGGGAGACATCGACCCGACCAGCGCCGCGATTCTGCTCGTCCTGGGCGGCCTTCGTGGCGTGGCCGCGAACTACCTGTGGGTCCGTGCAGAAGACTTGCAGCGGCAGCATCGCTGGGCAGAACTGGCCATCGAAGTGGACCGCATTATTAAGCTCCAGCCCCACTTCGTTGCGGTGTGGAGGTTTCAAAGCTGGAATCTGGCCTACAACGTCTCCGCCGAGTGGGATCAGCTTGACGACAAGTACTACTGGATTCGAGAGGGCATCCGGTTCGCCCAACGGGGGACGAGAATCAACCAGCACGAGGAGACACTGAGCTGGTGGACGGGCTGGTGTTACTTCCACAAGATCGGCAAAGCGGATGAGGCTCGGTTGCTCCGCGAGATGTTCCGGAAGGACACGGAACCCGAGCTCGACCCACGAGGTCGCCAACACCCACCGTTCAACCCGAAACAGCAGGACAACTACGAAGCGGCTGAGGAATGGTTCCGACGGGCGGTTGCAAAGGTCGATGAACTGGGCCGCCCGCCCCGCCAGATGGCCGAAGTCGCTTTCCGCTCCTACCCGGCCCATGCCCGAATCCAACACGCAACTGCCGCGGAGGCGGACGGGATTTTTGGGGACGAAGCAGCCCGGAAATGGCAGGCGGCTCTCGATGCGTGGCTGAGTTTCGGCCGCCGCGAGTACAGCGTGCAGGGGGGCAGGTTGTACGTCCGTCTGGACTACCGTCCGGAGGTCTTTGGAGCGTTCAATCGAGCGAAGATTGGTCACAGCCTCGCACGCGGCGCTCTGTTGTCCACCAAGCGACCTGAGGCGTTCCAGGGTGAGAACCGCGCAAAGCTCGCCCAGCAGTTCAAGGATGCGATCCGGTACATCGCCGATGCCATCGCCATGGTGAAGCCCGCCGCACTACGCGAGCTCAAAGACGGTGCTCAGGAAGCGTATGAAGCAGTTCAGGCGAAAGCGAGCATGCTAACCAGCTTCGATCCCGAGTTGCTCGCCACTCCCGGTCCCGAAGGCGACTCGGAACGACGACGGTTCGAAGAGTTCTACGACTTGTTCCATGAGTACTACAAATATGTCGACGAGGAACTCTACTGGAACCAGCGTTACGGCGGGCTCGTCAATTACAACTACTGGAAAAAGCGATGCGTGATCGAAATGGAGCCGGAGACCCTGAAGGCACGCGAGTACTTCTACACGGCCCAGCGTGCGTTCGAGCGTGGTGACCTGTTCGAGGCCAAGGATGCCTTCGAACGCGGCTTCCAACTGTGGGCCGAAATCCTGGGCAAGGACATCGCGTTCGCCCTGGATGACCAGACCAGCGAGGAAACGCGAGAGCTGATTGTTGGCCGACTGGGCTATCAACGGCTGCTGAAACAACTTGACGAGCCGGCTGACCCGGCAACGCACCCGATATTGGCCCCGTTCCACTACATGATCGAAGAGTTCGAACCGCCCCCGCAGTATGAGGAGGTGATGCGCCTCTATGGCCGTCTACAACAGGAGCCTGACATGGATCCGCAGGAGCGTCAGCGGATTGAAAAACGGATGCAGGAACTCATCGCCGCCGGTGACCGACTGAAGGAAAAGCGGAAGCAGCGCTCTATCGAGCTGCTCCGCCGCGCTGCCCGGGGAGAAAAACTCACCGAGATGGAAATCCCCCCTCTCGAAGAGGACGAACCCGACTCCGGTGCTCACGAGGCACGCACCGAGCAGGGGAACTAGCCTGCTCCGCTTCCGGCTCGCGCGGCCCTGCACACTTGGAAGTCCGAGGGTAACGCACGGTCGACCCAGCAGACCCGGTCGGGATGCAAGCCATCAAGCCGGAGACGCCCCCGGCGGCCAGCCTGGGCGGGCTGGAGCATCGCGATGCATCCTGCCTGTTCCGTTCCGCCGGTCCGGGGCGAGGAGAAATGATCGGCAGGTTTCCAGGTCGCGCCAGATCTTCCTGTTCCAGACCGCGATCGGTTGTTCCGGGCACAAGCGGCGGCAGGACGCGGTAGAATTGGGTAGAGGACAGAGAGAAGCGGGTTTCTCGATGGGAGGAGATCGATCTGCCGCTGCAGCAACGAGGCAACGTGGTGAGTTCCACAACGTACAGCTCCCTGGACCGACTGCAACGGGCTCGGCAACTGGCAATTCAAAGTGCGCGAATCGCAGACGAGCATCGGGGCGAAGATATCGTCGTCCTGGACATGACGAAACTCACCCCCATCGTGGATTTCTTCGTGATCATAACCGCAGCAACGCCGCGGCGAATCCACACCATTGTGGACGAGATCGATCGCGCCCTCCGCGAGTCCGGCGAGAAACGGCTGGGCATCGAAGGCTACGGCACGTCGCGCTGGGTGCTGCTCGATTACGGTGACATCGTCATCCACGTGTTCGACCCCGAGGCACGCCAGTACTATGACCTGGATAACCTCTGGTCAGACGCCCCCCGCATTCCGTGGCGTCCGGAGGAAGAACACGTCGAGCAAGTATGAGGGGCCTTGTTCGCACCCGCCGGTGAGAACTCTCGGGATTCGGCTCCGGCGACCGTTGCAAACATGCATCCATGGTCTGCATCGGCTCACCGGGCGCTGCTGGTCGGGATCAGGCCGCGGATGCCGTGGCGGCATCGGAACGGATGAGTTCACTCATCCAGAACGAGTTCGCATGGTGTGATTGGCGACCGAATGAAACGAAACGGGGGCAGGCCGCACTCGATCCCGAGCCGGCCGAACTCGCGGCGCAGGCGCTGGAGGTCCCAGAGCTGGACGGATCGATTGGTCGCCGCCGCAACGAACCGCCCCGTGGTGTCAAAAGCAATCTGCCGCAAGTCGCCAGGAAAGGGCGAGCGCAGCGCCAGGACACGTTGCAACTCAGCCGGTCTCGTAATCAACCGCATCTCGGTTCGCGTCACCGCAACGGCCATCAGCCCGGTCGACTCCGACACAGCAAGAGCACCGGGGAAATCGGTAAGCTCCTCGCGATCCAATACGGCGATCTGCTCCCAGGACTCCGTATTCCAGAAGCGAAAACGCCGTCCGGTGGACGCCCACGCCACGTCGCCCCTGGGGAACACGCCGACCATTGTGCTGAGTGCATTAGGCCAGAGATTGACCGGTCTGGAGGCGCGCGAGCGCCACAAAAGGACCCCCTTACCGCCCCATGTCTGGGTTAGGAACCAGCCTGCCTCTGGGCCCACAACGCCGCCGTTAGCGTTCGTGTGATGCCCAATGGGACAGACCGTCACAAACCCCGGCCCACGCCTCAGACAAAGCACCTTTCCCCCGCTCGTGATCAGCAAACTTCCCCCCTTCTCTTCTACACCAAAGCGCACATGCTCCGCTCCACCGTCGTACAACGGCACCGCCCTGCCCACCACGACGCGGCGTCGCTCGCCCGTGCGAAGAACGCTCAGCTTACGTGCCCAAACAGCTCCCCCGGCCGCGTAGATACACTCGCTCGTGCTCGCCAGGTACACCACCGCATCGACAGGTCTGCGTTCGATCCAACCCAGCCCCACGCGATTCCATACGTCCCACAGGTAGATACCCCGGGCCCCGCCACACAGCAGCAATCCCTGCGCGTCCACAAAATCAACCGCCCACCAGTTCAGGAACAGTTCCCCCTCGTCTCCCTGGATCTCCCTCCATGCCGCCGGAGGAACCGTCCGCAACAACCCAAACGCGGTATTCGTCCAAAAGGCGTGCCTGCTGGCGTGTCCCGTTGTCCACCCAGCGACGCCGTAGGACGTCTGCAGTAGCTTCCGCCCCGTGAGGACGTCCCAGTAAGCAGTCGTTCCATCCCAGGACCTGGATACGACCACGTTCCCCCCGGCCAGGAAAGCAAGAACGTTTACCCAGCGGTCGTGCCCCCGCCAGGAACGGAGCATGCGGGGTGAGTCGCCGAGCTGCCAGACATCGATCTGCCCGGACGGATGCCCCACGGCCAGTAGGCCGGCGCCGCGATCCAGCGCTGCCGTGCTCGCCACTTCCCCCATGCGCACACGATGCAGACGTCTTCCGTCCAGGTCGAGCACGTCCACGGCAGGCCGATCCCTCAGAACGAGAACGATTCGGGTGCCACTGGCGTTGAACAGCAGTCGTCTGCATGGCGGGGCGCGGGTTAACAACTGGCTCTCTGGCCCATCGAGATCGTAACGCGCCAGGGAACCGTCCCGGAGCTGGGCAAAAAACTGTCCATGTACGGGGTGGAAGCAAAAGGCATCGCTCCCAGGAGAGAGGCCCACCGACACCACCGCACTCCCGTCGGCACATCTCAGCACGCTAAGGCTGCCCGTGCTCGCATCGTATACTGCCAGATATCGGCCCCCCTTACTCAGCGCCGCGTTCGTCCGACCGTGCGGTAGGGAATCGAACCTTCTAACGATTTCGTGCGTCTCCATCCTACCCAGGGCCCAGTCCCCCTCGATTCCGAACGTGACGAACCGGGTCAGATCGGGGCTGATCACCACGCCTTCGTCGTTTGCCGCCAGGTTCCATTCCTTTTCCACCTGGATGTCAAAAAGCTGCAGGCTGTAACCGGCCGCGTCTCGAATGTCGGCCCCATCGCCCAACTTCTCCGCCCTCTTGAGGCTGAGCAACGCGCGCAGCCGTTTGCCCGGCTGGATGCTCTGGGCTGCTGCCGCCGCCTCCGCCAGCAAGCTTGCCCGGCGGCGCTTTCCCAACTCGGCTCTCACGGTCGCCATCTCCTCCTGCGCCCGTCTGCCGGAGCTTATCGCGAGGGCCGTCACCACTCCGAGCGCCCCCAGCAGCAGGGCAAGCACTGCAAGTACGGCCAGGGAAGCACGTTGCCGCTTGCACCAACGGGAACAGCGATAGAGAAATGCCCCCTTTCGGGCTAGAACGGGCTGGTCGTTCAAGTAGCGATCGAGGTCTTGGACAAGCTCCTCAGCCGTTTGGTAGCGCAGTTCCGGCTCTTTCCGCAGGCACTTCCGCACGATAAGATCGAGGTCGGCCGGCACGGCCCGGTTCCGTTTGCGAACCGGCACAGGATCCTCCTCGAGGAGTTTACAGACGGTTTCCAGCGGAGTTGCCCCCTCAAACGGCGGCACACCGGTCAAGCAGGCATAGAGGACAGCCCCTAGAGAATACACGTCCGTTCGGCGGTCAATGGACTGGCTGGTCGAGGTCGCCTGTTCCGGGGCCATGTAAGAGGGTGTCCCGCAGATCACCGTTGTCTGGGTGATGGTGTCGTCCGTG
>Ga0256839_1004321_pt1 | contig 13983 bp, 10 predicted proteins | sample 354166metaG_FD_185968 | JGI IMG/M metagenome (GOLD analysis project Ga0256839, IMG submission 185968) | Hydrothermal vent microbial communities from Mid Atlantic Ridge, Atlantic Ocean - 354-166 | ecosystem: Environmental > Aquatic > Marine > Hydrothermal vents | place: Atlantic Ocean: Mid... | reverse complement strand
CCCTCTTCGCCGGGCAGGGACGGGGAGAGCACGAATTGCCAGCAGCCCGCGATGAGGTGGTGGAGATCGTGCACGTCGAGTACGACGGGGTGGAGACGGTCTACGACCTCTACGAGCCCGTCACCGACACGTGGCTGCCGGCGGGGTACGTCTCCCGTGGCTGTGGCGAGCAGTGGCTGGGCCCCTACGAGAACTGCTGCTTGGGCTCCGTCAACCTGGCCCGCCACTTAGCCTGGGAGGAGGGCCGTGCCCGGCTCGACTGGGAGAAGCTGGCCGAGACCGTGCGCGTGGCCACCCGTTTCCTGGACGACGTGGTGACGGCGAACAAGTACGTGGCCGCGGTGCCCGAGCTGCGCGAGGCGGCCGAGCAGGCCCGCCGCATTGGCCTGGGCATCATGGGGCTGGCCGACGTGCTCTACGCCCTGCGGGTGCGCTACGGCTCCAAGGAAGGGCAGGAGCTGGCGGCCCAGATCATGGAATGGGTGCGCTACCACGCCATGTTGACGAGCGTCGAGTTGGCCCGCGAGCGCGGCCCATTTCCCGCCATCGACGGGTCCATCTACGACCCCAATCGCCTGACCTGGCACCCGCCCACGCCCCTCGAGCCCTACACCCACGATTGGGGCCGGCCGGCCGTGGACTGGGACGCGGTGGTGGAGGGCATCCGCCGGCACGGCATCCGCAACGCGGCCCAGACGACCATCGCGCCCACGGGCACGCTGAGCACTGTGAGCGGGGTGGAGGGCTACGGCTGTGAGCCCGTCTTCGCCCTCTCCTACATCCGCCACGTCCACGAGGGCGACGGGGTGATCGACCTGTACTACTTCAGCCCCCTCTTCGAGCAAGCCCTCACCCACGAGGGCGTGGACGAGGAGACCCGCCGGCACATCAAGGAGAAGGTGGCCCTCACGGGCAGTTGCCAGGACGTGGCCGAAGTGCCGGAAGAGCTTCGCCACGTCTTCGTGGTGGCCCAAGACATCACGCCCGAGGAGCACGTCTACATGCAAGCGGCGCTCCAGCGGTTCACCGACAACGCCATCTCCAAGACGGTGAACTTCCCCGAGGACGCCACCGTGGAGGACGTGGCCAAGGCCTACTTCCTGGCGTGGAAGCTGGGGTGCAAGGGCATCACCGTCTACGTCACCGGCTCCCGGGAACACGTGGTCCTCGAGACCAAGAAGACGTTGCTCAAGAAACAGCAGCCCCAAGGGGCCGACGACGTTCAGCCCAAGGCGCGCCCTCGCCGCCTGGCCGGGGCCACCTACTTCACCCACACGCCGTTGGGCAAGGCGTATGTGACCATCAACCGGGACCCGGAGGGGGAGCCCTTCGAGGTCTTCGCCAACGTGGGCAAGGCCGGCTCGGACATCGCGGCCGTGAGCGAGGCCATCGGCCGGCTCATCAGCCTCATCCTGCGCCTCCCCTCGCCCATGACGCCCACCCAGCGCCTCGAGGAGGTCATCGACCAGCTCGCCGGCATCGGCGGCGGGCGCCACTTGGGGTTTGGCGCCAACCGCATCCTGAGCCTGCCCGACGCCTTGGCCCGCGTGCTGCGCGAGGACCTGAGCGCCCACATCGGCGACGGCGGAGCCATCGACGTGCGGCCCGGCAACGGCCAGCCGACTCGGCCGGTTCAGCCGGAGCTCTTCGAGAGGATGCTCAAGGCCGACCTCTGTCCCGAGTGCGGCCACGCCAGCTTGGTCAACGAGGAGGGGTGTCGCAAGTGCTACTCGTGCGGGTACAGCGAGTGTTGACGGCCGTGATGGCCGTGACGGAATGAAAAGCAGCCCGGCGCGTAGCCGGGCTGCTCCGTTTCGGGTGTGGGGACGATGTGACCGAGGCTGCCTGGGATGCCCTTCCGGCCCTTACTGGAAGAAGTCGGCGTTCTTCTGGATGAAGCTCTTCCACTGCTCGGGCACCTCGACGTCCTCGTAGATGGCCTCGACCGGACACTCGGGCACGCAGGCGCCGCAGTCGATGCACTCCTCGGGGTGAATGTAGTACTGGTCGGGGCCCTCGTAGATGCAGTCCACCGGGCAGACTTCCACACAGGCCGCGTCCTTCACGCCGATACAGGGTTCACAGATCACGTAGGCCATCTTTCTCCCTCCATGAGCGTTATTGACACAGGGCAGGTGAAGCGAATTGTAGCATACCCGCCCGCGTTTGACAATTTGCCCGACATACCTTCGGGTTCCCCGGGGAAGCCCCGTTCCTCGGACGGGGAGTGCCGGCAGAGTGTAGTGTATCACCTGTGGGGGAGGTCGTCTTTGTGCGGGCGCAAAGAGCGAGCACCCCGTTGCCCCGTGGTGTGCAATGTGGCCCAGGGAGCAGGGTCATGTGAGCACGTCGAGGGGGTCCACGTCAACATCCCAGCCCAGCGGGACGGGCGTGTGGCGCAGCAGCTCCCGGGCGCCGGCGCCCCGCAGGAAGAGGTGCCAGCGGTAGCGCCCCCGCAGGCGGGCGAAGAAGGCGGGCGCCGGCCCCAACACGTCCACATCCCCCAGGCCGAGTTGGCGCCGCCGGCGGCGCAGTTGGCCGGCCAGGGCGCGCGCGGCCCGCTCGGCCTCGGCGGCGCGGGGGTGGGCAACGCTCAGCTTGACCAGGCGGGCAACCGGCGGGTAGGCGTGTTCCCGCCGGAAGGCCATCTCGGCCCTGAAGAAGCGCTCGTAGTCGTGTTCGGCCGCGGCGAGAATGGCGTAGTGGTGAGGGGTGTACGTCTGCACGATGACGCGCCCCCCGAGGGCGCTGCGGCCGGCCCGGCCGGCCACTTGGGTGAGCAGTTGAAAGGTGCGCTCGGCCGCGCGGAAGTCGGGCAGGTGGAGGGTGGTGTCGGCCGAGATGACGCCCACCACGGTCACTAGGGGCAGGTCGAGCCCCTTGGCGATCATCTGGGTGCCGACGAGGATGTCGGCCTCGCCGGCCGCGAAGGCGTGCAACAGGCGCTCGTGGTCCTCCGGCCTGGCCACGGTGTCCCGGTCCCACCGCAGGACGCGCGCGCCGGGAAAGCGCTCCCGGGCCGCCCGCTCCACCTCCTCCGTCCCGATGCCGAAGTGCTTGACCCGGGGGCTCATGCACCGGGCGCAAACGGCCGGCACGGGAGCTCGCTCGTTGCACTGGTGGCAACTCAGCCGGGGCGTGCTGGCGTGGTAGGTGAGCGGCAGGTCGCACCGGGAACAGAGGGGCACCCAGCCGCAGTCGCGGCACATCACGAACGTGTGGCTTCCTCGCCGGTTGATGAAGAGCAGCGCTTGGTGTCCCAAGGCCAATGCCCGTTCCACCGCCCCTTGGAGGGCCCGGCTGAAGATGCTCGTGTTGCCGGCCTTCAGCTCGGCCCGGAGGTCCACGATCTGCACGGGGGGAAGCCCGCCCCCGAGCCGCTCGTCCGCCGAGGGCACCCTGTCGGACGGGGGGCGCGCCAACAGGCGAAAGTGGTCGCGGGGCGTGGTGCGGGTGACCACGCGCTCCCGCAGCCGGAGCAGGCGGTACGCCCCCAGGCGCGCGCGCTCGTAGGCTTCCAGGCTCGGCGTAGCACTGCCCAGGATGACCACCGCGCCGGTGAGCTGGGCCAGCCTGGCGGCCACGTCGCGGGCGTGGTAGTGGGGGAGCCGCAGGCCGGGAAGTCCCTCTTGCTTGTAGGTCCACTCGTGCTCCTCGTCGATGACGATGAGGCCGGGGCGCGGCACGGGGGAGAAGAGGGCGCTGCGGGAGCCGACGGCCACGTGGGCGAGGCCGTTGCGCAGCCGGCGCCACTCGTCGAAGCGCGTTCCCGGGGGGAGCCGCGAGTGCTGGAGGGCCACGTGGCCGCCGAAGCGGGCCCCGAAGCGGGCCACGGTCTGGGGGGTGAGGGCGATTTCGGGCACGAGCACGATGGCCTGTTTGCCCAGGGCCAGTGTTTCGGCCACGGCCCGCAAGTAGAGCTCGGTCTTTCCCGAGCCGGTGATGCCGTGGAGCACGAAGACTTCACCGCGGGCCCGGCGGATGGCCGCCCGAATCTCGTCCCACGCCCTTTGCTGTTCCGGGGTGAGCTCGGGGGGAGGGCCGCCGGCGAAGACACGGCCCGCCAAGGGGGTGCGGTAGACCTCTCGCTCCTCCACGCGCACGAGGCCGGCCTCGGCCAGGCGCTTCACGTGAGCGGGGGTGACGCCCGGCAGCTTGGCCACCTCTGAGAGGGGGACCTCGGTGGGGTTGCGGGCCAAGTAGTTCAACACTCGCCAGGCAACGCCCAGTCGCCGCCAAGCTGCCAACAGGCGGTCCAAGGTGTCGCCGCTCACCAGGAGGCGCACGCGCGCCGGCTCCTGGGAGAGGAGGATGTGGCCGCGGGCGGCCAGGGTCCGCAGGGTGGCCGGCGAGGCACCTGTGGCGCGACACACCTCCTCGGCCGGCTGGGGCCCCGGGTGGGCGGCCAACCACTCGACCACGGCGCGCTGTTTGGGCGCGCGGGAGAGTGTGGCCACGAGGGCCTCGGGCGCTCCCCTGAGCCTGGCCGTTCGGCGGGCAGGCACCAGCTCGACGACGCCCTCCTGGGCCAAGCGGCGGACCACGCGGGGCGATACGCCCGTGGCCTGGCAGAGCTCGTCCAGGGTGGTCCACTCCGTGCCGGCCGCGCGGGCGGCGTCGAGCCACTCGGCCACGTCGGCGCGGGGCGAGGGGCGCCCCAGCCGGCGCAGGTGGTTGCGCAGGTGGGGGGAGGGCACGGCCAACTGCACGAAACGTTCCCGCCGAGGGCGCACGGCCGGCGCCCGCTCGACGAGCTCCTCCTCCACCAGCCCTCTGCGCCGGAGCGCGGCAAGCACCCGCCGGGCCCGGCGAGCGCTTCCCAGCAGGCGCTCCACGTCGCGCTGCGGCGCGGCACCGCCCCTGGCGTCCAGCCACGCCAGGGTACGCCGCTCGTCCTGTGTCAGTTCGCCCGTGGTCGCGGCCTGTCGCCGGCGCACCCACCGCTCCGTGCCGGGCAGCAGGCCCGGCGGGATGAAGAGGAGCAGCGTGTCCCAGAGGGGGGCCAGGTACTCCCGGCTCATCCAGTCGGCCAGTTGGATCTGGTAGGGCTGGACGACCGGTTCGGGGAAGATGAGGGCGTGGATGGCCTTCACGTGTGGCACGGGAGCGCGCTCGTCCAAGCCCACGACAAGGCCGTGGCGTCGCTCTCGGCCAAAGGGCACCCACACCAGGTGGCCCACGCGCAGGGCGCCGCGCAGGTGGTCCGGCACGGCGTAGTGGAAAGTGCGCCGAAGGCGGTCACCGTAGGGCTCCTCGGCGTCGCCTGCTGCCGCGCGGCCCAGCCACAGGCCGGCCTTCTGGCGGGGCGTCATGTCCACGGCCACAATGGCGTACCGGGACACGGTCTCGCGCTCAGGGACGTGCGTATTGGATGATGGCGGCGGCCAAGTAGCCCACGGTGTACTGGCCCACGACGAGCTGGCCGGTCACCTCACCGCTGTGAGTGTAGTGGAGTTTCAGCAGGTCGGTGGCCCCAAGTGCCCTGGTGGCGTGGAGGAGGGAGAGCACGGGGAAGCGGCCGCACGCTGTACAGCCGGGTTGCTCCGCGATCTGGCCGAAGCGTTCGATGTCGAAGGCCGTCAGGGCGGTGATCATCTCCGCGTCGTGCTGTTCCACTTCGCGGAAGTCGTTGAGGTGGCTCAGGTCGGTGCTGGCGACGAGCAAGTCGGTTTCGGGGTTCACAAGTTCGGCCAGGGCGAGGCCGAGCTGACGGGCAGCATCCACAGTGTAGGCGCTCATCAGGAGGGGCACGAGCGTGAACTCTCCCAGCACGACTTGGAGGAAGGGGAGCTGCATTTCGATGCTGTGCTCGCGGTCCCGGCTGATGTGGTGAACGGGCATCCGTGCGGCCAGGGCCTGGACGAAGTCCCAGTCCAGCGGCACGCGGCCCAGCGGTGTCTCCCAGGCGCGCACCGGCGTGGTGGCCACGTCGCCCACGTAGGTGAAGTGGCTGGGCCCCAACACGATGACCCGCTCGTAGGTGCGCCCCTCGATCAACTTGTAGGCGTGCGCCGCCGTGCTCCCGCTGTACTGAATGCCGGCGTGAGGGGCGATCAGGCCGAGCAGAGACCCCTTGAGCACGGGCAGGCGCGCTTCGTCCAGCAGGCGGCGCACGGTCTCGCGCAGCGTCGGGGCGTGGCCGGGATACCAGGTTCCGGCAATGGGCGATTGGCGCACGTGGTCCATCACATCCTCCTTCCCTCAGGCGGAAGCCCCCGGCCGGAGGGCTTCCGCTCCTTCCGGGCGCTCTGGTGGGCTGGGTAGATTGTACGACCTGATGGGGGAGGCGTCAACCCTGTCCCTGTTGGCCTGTTCCCGGGCCTGGAGGATGGCGCGCTTCAGTAGGATTTGGGCAGCCCGAGGACCTTGTGGGCGATGTAGGCCAGGATCAGGTTGGTGGAGACGGGGGCGACTTGGTAGAGGCGCGTTTCGCGGAACTTGCGTTCGATGTCGTACTCGCGGGCGAACCCGAAGCCGCCGAACGTCTGCAGGGCAGCGTTGGCCGCCTCCCAGGAGGCGTCGGCGGCCAGGAGTTTGGCCATGTTGGCCTCGGGGCCGCAGGGCAGGCCGGCGTCGAAGCGGCGTGCGGCCTCGAAGCGCATGAGGTCCGCGGCGCGCACGTGCGCGTAGGCCCTGGCAAGGGGGAACTGGACGCCCTGGTTCTGCCCGATGGGCCGGCCGAAGACAACTCGTTGGCGGGCGTACTGGGTGGCGCGCTCGATGAACCAGTAGCCGTCGCCAATGCACTCGGCGGCGATGAGGATGCGCTCGGCGTTCAGCCCGTCCAGCAGGTAGGTGAACCCCTTGCCTTCCTCGCCGATCAGGTTGTCGGCCGGCACCTCCAGGTCGTCGAAGAAGAGCTCACAGGTGTGGTGATTGATCATTGTCTCGATGGGGCGAATGGTGAGCCCCTGCCCGACGGCCTCGCGCAGGTCCACCAGGAAGATGGAGAGCCCGTCGGTGCGCCGGCGGACTTGGTCCAAGGGGGTCGTGCGTGCCAGGAGCAACATGAGGTCCGAGTGTTGGGCGCGGGAGGTCCAGATCTTCTGGCCGCGGATCACGTACCGGTCACCACGGCGCACGGCCGTGGTGCGGATGGCCGCCGTGTCGCTGCCGGCGTCGGGCTCGGTGACGCCGAAGGCCTGGAGGCGTACCTCGCCCCTGGCGATGGCCGGCAGGTAGGCCCGCTTTTGGGCTTCGGAGCCGTGGCGCAGCAGGGTGCCCATGATGTACATCTGCGCGTGGCAGGCGGCCGCGTTGCCCCCCGAGCGGTTGACTTCCTCCAGAATCACAGATGCCTCGGCCACGCCCAGGCCGGCGCCGCCGTACTCCTCGGGGATGAGGGCGGCCAGGTAGCCGGCTTCGGTCATGGCCTGGACGAACTCGGTGGGGTAGGCGCCGTCCCCGTCCACGCGGCGCCAGTAGTGGTCGGGAAAGCGGGCGCAGAGGCGGCGCACGCCGTCCCGCAGTTCGGCGTAGGGATCGGCCGTCATCGCTCTTTCCTCCTTATCCTCTTGTGCTTGTGGTGGTCTCCGGCGGAGGGCTGTGTTGGCCCTTCAACAGCGCATCCACCTCGGCGAGCACCCGCTCCAGGGGGATGCCCGTCACGCAGGGGTGGTCCTCCAGGTGCTCCTCGGGCCAGTCGAGGCGGTGGCAGAATTGGCACGGCAGGGGTTCGACCACCACTCGGTGGCGCTCCGCCGGCCCCCACGGCCCAAATTGGGCCGGGTCCACGGGGCCGTAGAGGTGGACCGTGGGCGTGCCGACGGCCACGGCCAGGTGGAGGGGGCCGCAGTCAGGGCCCACCACCAGGTCGCATTGGGCGAAGAGGGCGGCCAGTTGCCCCAATGTTGTCTGCCCCGCGAGCAGGCGGACGGGCGCCGTGGTGCGCTCCGCGATCTCGTGCGCCAGCGGGCGCTCTGCCCCGGAACCGGTGATGACCAGGCGAGCCCCGTGGTGTTGGTGAAGGTGGTCGAGGAGGGCAGCCCACTTCTGGGGGAGCCAGCGCTTGACGGGGGCCCCGCTGCCCGGGTGGACGGCCACCAGCGGCCCGGAACCGGCGGGCACCTGCAGGACCTCGAGGGCTTCGACATCGGCCGGGGACGGCCGGAAGTGCAGGGGGTGGCGCTCGGGGGCGGCCGGGGCCGACGGCCCCCACACGCCGCAGAGGGCCAGGTTGTGGGCTACTTCGTGCCGGCCGGGGCGGTACGGCAGGGGATGGGTGAGGAAGGGGGTCAGCAGGGGAGTGGCGTAGCCCACCCGGTGGGGAATGCGTGCCTCGGCCGCCAGCCAGCCCCCCCACCAGTGGTCGAAGCGCATGATCAGGGCCACGTCGAAGCGGCCGCGGAGGGCCCTGGCCCCGTGGAAGAGCCGGCGGTACGGGTCGAGCCACGAGCGGCGGGGCCGGCGGTCGAACCAGGGGAAGGCGAGCGTTTCCACGGCGTCCACGTCGGGGCTGTGGGCCAGCAAAGGGGCCGCCCACGGGCCCACGAGCGCGGTGATGTGGGCGTCCGGCAGGGTTCGGCGCAGGTGGGCCAGGGCCGGGGTGAGGAAGAGGACGTCGCCCAGGTGGTCGGGCCGGATGACCAGCAGGCGGCGGGGGCGCTCGGGCAGGGCCCTTGGGGGGCGGGAGTAGCGCAGGGCAGCCGCGCGCACCATCAGGTGCCGCAGGGTCGCGCGTGCCCGTTCACCTCCGGCGGTCAAGGCGGTCATAGAGCGCCTCCAGGCGCGGCAGTACCACACGCCAGTCGAACCGTTCGCGCACCATCGAGCGACCTGCCCGCCCCAAGCAGGCGGCCCGAGAGCCATCCTCCAGGAGCTCGACCACCGCGCCGGCGAAGTCGGCGGGCGTGTCGGCCACGCGCAGGTGGACGCCGTCGTGGGCGCCTAGGCCGGCACATCCCAGCCGGGTGCTGACGGCCGGCCGCTCCAGGCTCAGCGCCTGGAGGAGCTTGAGGCGGGTGCCACTGCCCATGCGCAGGGGGGCCACGAAGACGGTGGCGCCGGCCACGTAGGGCTCTACGGCCGGCACGGCGCCGGTCACGATGATGTGATCGCGGCCGTGGAGGGCTCGCACGGCGCGCGCCGGCCGCTGGCCCACGACCCAAAAGTGGGCTTCGGGGCAGGCGCGGCGCACGCGGGGCCAGACCTCGCGGGCAAACCAGAGGACGCCGTCCACGTTGGGCCGGAAGTCCATCTTGCCGGTGAAGACCACGGAGGGGTGATCGGCCATCTCCGGCGCCGGCGCGAAGCGTCCCGGGGCAAAGTAGTCCGTGTCCACGCCGTTGGGCACCACCACGGCCTCCACGCCGGCCGTGCGGCGGAGCGCCTCCCGGTCCTCGGGGCTCACGCAGAGGAGGGCGTCGAAGCGGGGGAGCCAGCGGCGCTCGTAGCGGCGGAGTTTCTGCCACTGAATGAACGAGTAGGCGGCGGCCCACCAACGGCGCGGGTGTCCGGCGTCTGCCCGCCAGATGCTGTGTTGTAACTCGGCCTCGGCGTTGTGGGCATCGTAGACCCAGGCCGGGGCATTGCGGCGGGCACGGAGAAATGGCTCGACATAATGGGCCAGCTCCAGCCCCTCCACCTGGACGATGTCGAACGTCTGCCGGCCCAAGGCGTCGGCCAGGATGGCGGCGAAGGCCGGCGTCCACAGGCGGAGGGTGAGGTCTGGCGCCGGATGGGTGATGAGTTGGAGGAGCCGTTTCAGCGGCGGACGGGCCGGCACGGTGAACGTAGTCACTGAGGCCAGGTGGCGACGCACGTCGCCGACGGCCCCGTCGTCCACGGGCTGGCCTGGGGCGACGAGCGAGAGCAGGTGGACCTCGTGGCGGGAGGCCAGGTGGCGGATGAACCCCCAGTTGCGCAAGCTGGCACCTTGGCGCGGCGGGTAGGGGAAGTGGGGCGTGAGGAAGAGCACCCGCATGGGATTACCGCTCCGCAATTTGGCGGTAGACCTCCAAGTGTTGTCGGGCGGCCTTGTGCCACGAGAAGGTGCGGGCCCGCTGGAGCCCCTTTTCCCGCAGCACCTCGCGCAGCGCCGAGTCGGTGAGCAGGCGCCACATGGCCACGGCCAGCTCCTCGTGGGAGGAGGGGTCCACGAGCAGGCCGGCGTCGCCCACCACCTCGGGCAGGCTGGAGACGTTGCTCACGATGGTCGGTGTCCCGCAGGCCATGGCCTCCAGGGGGGTGAGGCCGAAGCCCTCGTAGTAACTGGGGTGGACGTGAAGCCAGGCGGCGTTGTAGAGCAAGACCAAATCGTTGAGGGGCACACGCCCCAAGAAGCGGACGCGCGGCCCGAACTTGAGCTCCTTCACGAGGCGGAAGACATCCTCGTAGAGCCATCCCTTCTCGCCGGCCACGGCCAGCCAAACGTCGGCCCGATAATCGTCCAGCAGGAGCCTGAAGGCCCGCAGGAGGGTGGGCAGGTTCTTGCGCGGCTCGATGGTGCTGACGAACAGAATGAAGGGATCGCGCAGTTGATACTTGTCCTTGATGGCCTCAACCTGCTCCCGGTCCTCTATGGGCCGGTAGACGGGGTTGGCGGCCTCGTGGATGACGGTGATCCTCTCGGGGGAGACGCCCAACAGGTTCACCACGTCCTGCTTGGTGCTGTGGGAGACGGCGATGATGTGGTCGGCGAGCTTAACGGCCCGGTCGATCTTGCCGTAGTGACGGGAGGCCCCGGCCGGCACGAAATGGGGGAAGCGCAGGAACCCCAAGTCGTGAACGGTGATCACCGTGCGGTAGTTGGGCCAGAAGGGGGGGATGAAGTCGGGCGAGTGGAGCACGTCCAACCCCAGCCGCCTCGTTTCCAGGGAGATCAGCCACGGGTCCAGGCGATGGTGGCTAGGGGTCCAGAGAAGTCGGCGGTGGAAGTTGGGCTGTCGAATGTACTCGTAGCCATCTCTGCGACTTTGCAGAAGGTAGAACTCGTCCTCTTTGTCGAGCTGCGCCAGGTGTTCCACCAGGCGCAAGATGTATTGTCCTATACCTGCTCGCCGGTAGCCAAGTATCCGAACGTCAATCCCGATTCGCATTCGTGTCGTGTCCGCTCCTGGAACTCGCTTGTCAGGGACAGAGCCAAATATGGAGATGATAAGGTCCCCGGCGCACGCACACCTATTGTACTCAGGAAAGGGGGGAGCACAAGTGGGACTGGTGTTGTTCTGCGGCTCGTGGATCGCATTGTCAGGGGTGAGTTGGCGGGCGGGGGCGGCTCTGTCCGGCCGCCCCCGCGTGCGCCCCGCCTCAGTCGGCCAGGTCGCTGCCCACGTGGAGCTCGGCCTCCTCCCGGGCCTCGGTGGGCCGTGGGCGCCGGTGGGTCACGCGGCGCGTGTGGCGGTTGACCAGCCCCCGCGTGTTGACCACGTTCAGCTTCTCGAAGAGGAAGGCGAACTTGGCCTCCAGGGCTGCCCCGATGCGCTCGTGGACTTCGGCCGGCAGGCTCCACCACTCCCTCTTGAGGGGGCCGAAGGCTTTCTTGCGGGTCTTGTAGATGAACTGGTCCTCGGTCTGGCCCTCCTTCCACTCGTCGGCAAAGGTTTCCCGGACGAAGGCGTAGACGTGATCCCGGAACTCTTCGGGGATCAGGTCGTAGATGATGTTCTGGAAGCCGGTGGCCAGGTGAATCTCCAGCGTTTCGCAGGCGGGAAACTTGTCGAAGGCCTCGTCGGGCAGGGTGGAGGCACCGTGTTGGACGGCGCCGCCCAGCCCGTATTCCTCCCGGGCGGCGCGCCCCAGGCGGGCCAGCGTCTCGAAGTCCACTTTGACCTGGGCCAGCGAGCCGTCCGGCAGCACGACGCCGCCGTGGCTGGTGCCCGTCTGCACGCTGATCTTGCTGATGCCGGGCTGGCCGGGCGCCACCGACTCCAACGTGCGGAGATAGCCGTCCATGAAAGCCCGCAGCTCCTCCACGGTGGAGTTCTTGCCGCCCACCTCGCCGATTTCGCCTCCCAGCGAGACGGTGATGCCTTCCGGCTCGGCGGAGCGCACGAAGGCCGTGAGCCGGGCACAGAGCTCGTAGTTGAGGCGTTGTTGCTCGTCCAAGGTGGGGCGTTCCAAGTCAACGAGCGTCGAGGTGTCAATGTCGATGTTGTAGAACCCGGCGGCCATTGCCTCGGCGGTGAGCTGTCGGACGGCTTCCACCTCGCCCTCTGGGTCTTCGGCGAAGCGCTTGGCGCTCACCTGAAAGTGATCGCCCTGGACGAAGAGGGGGCCTCGGTAGCCCTCGGCCAGGGCGGCGGCAATGAGGACGGAGGTGTATTCGGCCGGGCGCTGGGAGGTGTAGCCCATCTCGCTGCGGGCGATCTCGAAGATGAGGGCGCCCACGTCCAAGCGGTTGGCGGCCCGGAAGGCCGCACGGGCCACGGTGAAGGTCATGCCGCGCACGTTAATGGCCGGCACGGTGAATGTGGTGGGGGCTTCGCCTCGGCCGCGGGCCATGTAGAGGTCGTGGATGGAGGCGGGAAGGATGCCCACCTCTTGGCCGAGCTCCCAGAGGATCCAACGGGCAACGTCGCGCACCAGGCCATCGGCGAAGACCGCGTTCCACGCCAGGTAGGCGGCGTGGCGGGGAAGGGCCTGGGGCGTGTTGAGGGCGACCCGGTCGCCTTCGACGGTGATGTCCGGCTGGAGGCGCGTGGTCAGTTCGTGGACGGATGTGGCTTCCATCAGGTGCTCCTTTCCTGAAAGCTCGTGGTTGTACGTGCGCGTGCCCTCTCGGGCATCCGCGAATGCGCTGTGCGCCCGTCAAAGCGAGGGGATTATACCAGCCGCGGGGGAATTTTCAACCTCCGGCTTCCACCCGTGGCCATATCCCGGGTCCCGGCTAGGACTTTTGTCCTGGCAAAATTTTGGAGAGCGTCCTATGGGCAGGACTTCTGGCACGTGGTATAATGGACGAGAGGCGAGCCCTGTCTCTGACGTTCCTCCCGACAAAGGCAAACCCACCGTGAGGTGGGGGCGCAAAGCCACGGGTCTGCGAGAATCATCCCCCCTCTCGCAGATGGCCGGGCTGCCGAAGGAGGGGATGCTCGCGTCGTTGTTCCGTACGGGCAGCCCGGCGGTCCTCCGCCGTTTTCCTCTGTGAGTACTCTTCTCTGCCTAAAATGTCTGTGTGTCTGTGAGAGGCATATCGGGTTGGCGGAGTCTTCCTGTGCCGGCGTGGTACGCCGCTGCATGTGGATTCGCGTTCGTGTGAGGGTATACGAGCTCACAGCGCTGCGGGGAGTGCGAGAATGCTGACGTTGCACCGCGCCTACGCCTATCGGGGACTTGGCGTCTTCTGGCTGTTGGTTCTGCTCTTGGGCCTCTTCGTTGCCCAGTCGTGGAGCGATGTGGGAGCGGCGTGGGCACAGCCGTGCCCGGATGTGATGCCGGAGGAAGGTGTCGAGGGCGGCGAACACGTTGAGTCCTCCGGCCGCTGTGTGACCTCAGTGCGTGGTTGGCCGCTCTCGGAGGAGCAGGGACAACGTGCTCTCTTGAAGGGTGTGGGGCCATCTCAGCCGGACAATGGCCTCTTCGTCGGATTGCGTCATCGCCGCGATGATGACGACAGCGGCCACCATGACGACGAGCGCGACGATGATAGCCACGGCGAGGATGATGACGATGACGATGAGCATGACGATGACGAGGACGATGACCACGGCGATGATGAGGACGATGAGAACGGGGGCGGAGCACATGAAGATGACGACGACAATGATGATCACGATGACGATGATCATGATGACGAAGGCGATGATGAAGAAGATGATGACCTGACGCCCACGCTCACGCCGACGGCCACGCCGACACCGACGCCCACGCCCACGCCCACGGCGACGCCCACGCCCACGCCCACGGCGACACCGACGGCCACGCCCATAGCAACCATTCCGGTGACGCCTACCTCCACACCTGTGATTTGTCCCCCGTCCTTGGGCGTAGCCGGCGAATTCAACCTCTTCGTCTTGGAGAACCTGAACCAACATAATGGGGAAA
>Ga0256839_1004320_pt1 | contig 13984 bp, 11 predicted proteins | sample 354166metaG_FD_185968 | JGI IMG/M metagenome (GOLD analysis project Ga0256839, IMG submission 185968) | Hydrothermal vent microbial communities from Mid Atlantic Ridge, Atlantic Ocean - 354-166 | ecosystem: Environmental > Aquatic > Marine > Hydrothermal vents | place: Atlantic Ocean: Mid... | reverse complement strand
GCGCCCAGCGCCCTCGCCTGCGGTGGGGTGGGGGCCGTGTGCCACACATCCAGGCTGTCCTGGTCCACCGCGTGCCAGAGCACGGCCGCCACGGACAACGTCGCGTAGAATCCGGCGACCACACCCAACCGCGAGCGATCCCAGGGCGGGGGACGGGGAGCGAGGTTCATGGTTGGACCGGGGCGAGGCCCGCGCAGGGGGGTGCGAAGGGAGGGACTCGAACCCTCACAGGCAAAGCCCACCAGATCCTTAGTCTGGCGCGTCTACCAATTCCGCCACCTTCGCGTGGGAGCCGGCTTCTAGCACGATCCTCGGGGACCGACAAGCGGGCCGTGGGCCCCCCAAAGGGGTGCGCAGGAGCCGCAGCTTCGGCCGAGCCTATCCGTCCCCGCAGAAGCTTCCGACGCGGTGGATCCGCAGCAGGTTGACGGAGGTGTGGGCCTCGACCGGGTGGCCGAAGGTGATCACCACCTGGTCTCCGGGCGTGAAGCCATCGGCGAGCAAGGCGGCGTCGATGTCGTGGAACATGCGATCGCCCCGGGTGTCGGGGGGAACCCAGTGCCGCGGGACGACCCCCCAGAAAAGGGCCAGCGCATGATAGGTCTCGCGGCTGGGGGTCAGCGCGACGATGGGAACCTGCGGCCGATAGCCGCTGACGAGCCGGGCGATGCCGCCCGATCCGGTGTACGTCACGATGGCGCGTACGTCCGGCAAGGTGCGGGCGCAGTCCACCGCGGCACGGGCAATCGCGTTCGTGGTGTGCGGGAAGTCGAGGGCCTCCGGAGGCTCGGACCAGTACCGCGGCGCGGCCTCGGTGGTGCGGATGATCCGGTCCATGGTCTCGACCACGCGCACCGGGTCGCGGCCGACCGCCGTTTCGGCCGACAACATCAGCGTGTCGCTGCCGTCGAGGACCGCGTTGGCGACGTCCGACGCCTCGGCCCGTGTGGGGCGCGGGGCCTCGATCATGCTTTCGAGCATCTGAGTGGCCGTGATCACGAGTTTGCCCACGCGGTTCGCCGTCTCGATGATCCGCTTTTGCAGGATCGGGACCTCCTCGGGTCCCATCTCGACCCCGAGGTCCCCGCGGGCGACCATGATGCCGTCGGCGGCGCGGACGATGCCGTCGAGGTGCTCGATGGCCTGGGGCTTTTCGATCTTGGCGACGATCGGGCACCGGCGCCCGACACGGTCCATCACCTCGCGTGCCCGTACCAGGTCGTCGGGGTGGCGGACGAACGACAGGGCCACGAGATCGACCCCCAGGTCCAGTGCGAAGGCCAAGTCGGCGGCGTCCTTGTCGGTCAGGGCGGGGACCGAAAGGCGCACCCCGGGGAGGTTGATGCCCTTGTGGGACGAGATGGGCGCGCCGTGGACCACCGCACAGTGGACGTCCGCGCCCTCGACCCGCTCGACGCGAAGCTCCACCGCGCCGTCGGCCAGGAGGATCGTGTCGCCGGGACCGACCTCGGCGGCCAGGGGGGCGAACGGGGTGGGGAGGATCGTCGCGTCCCGGGTTTGTGCGGCGCCCGTGGCGCTGCCCGCCCGCAGGATGACGTGGGCCCCCGCTTCGAGGAGGTAGCCCTCGTCGGGGAGGATGCCGAGCCGGATCTTCGGGCCCTGGAGGTCGGCGAGGACGGCGACGGGGCGGCTGCGCCGGTCCGCGGCGCCGCGCACCGCCTCGAAGGTGCGCGCGTGGTCGTCGTGGTCGCCGTGGGAGAAGTTCAGGCGGGCCGCGTCCATGCCGGCGTCGAGCATCGCGCCGAGGGTCTCCGGCGTCCGGCTGGCGGGCCCGAGGGTGCACAGGATCTTGCAGCGGCGGGCGTCGGGCATCGACCGCAGGCTAGCAGTCGCGCGTGGCCCCGCGGAGCCCCGCGGAGCCCGGGGACGAGGCGCGTAAACGATGGCCCCGGCGCATGGAAGCCGCGTGCGGCGGCGGGTCCGCAGCGGGCGGATCCGGGGTATGATCACCCGTGACGATGGAACGCACCGGCCGCGTGTTCTTCGACGAGTCGTTCGCGGGGCTGCGCGATCGCCTCCGCCAGGAGATGAACGCGGCGGCGACGAGCGTTCGCCTCTCGAGGCTGGCCTGCACGGTCGTGACCGAGCGCGAGGTCGCCGAGCGGATCGAGGCGCTCGGGTTCGGCGGGGAGGCCGCGAAGCTGTTCGACCTCGTCGTTCTGGCGGAGGTGGCGTGGGCGGACGGCCGGATCCAGCGGGCCGAGCGCGCGCTCATCTTCGACGTGGTGCGCGCCCGCGGGTTCGACCCGGCCTCCGAGCCGGCGCAGCGGCTCGCGGCGTTGCTCGAGGAGAGACCCTCGGCAGCGTTCTTCGACGAGGCGCGGGCGCTTTGCCGCGATCTGCTCGCCGCGCGGGGGACGGCCTCGTGCGCCACGGCGCTCGCGCTGTGCCGAAAGGTGGCCGAGGCGGCGGGCGGGGCCTTCGGGTTCCGGCGTGCGGTCTCGCCGGAGGAGGCCGCGGCCCTCGATCGGATCGCCCGCGCCTTCGACCTGGCGGGCGCATAGGGCGGCCCTCGGCCGTACAGAAAGGGCGCGAGGAGCAGGTCCCCGCGCCCTTTCGAGCTTCGTTGGGTTCGGCTAGCCGCCGATGACGGCCGAGATCTCCGCCACGGCGCTGACGGAGCCTTCGAGGCTGGTCTGCGCCGAGGACAGGGCCGTGCCCACGTTCTCGAGTTCGTCGAGGGCGCAGCCCAGACCGATCGAGGCCTTGAGATCCAGGTCGCCATCGAGCGTGGTCTGGATCGCGCCGCGCACGGCGCCTTGCGCGGACACGAGGAGCCCGGTCTCGGAGTTCGTGATCGCGTCGAGGACCACCTCGATCTTGGCCGTGGCCGCCAGCAGCGCCGCATAGCGCGTCTTGAAGGACTCGAGGAAAGCCCGAAACTCCGCCTGGGCCTGGGCGTCCAAACCCGCGGCGAACTGGAAGGACACGTCCAGGCGCGGCGGCGTGCACTCGACGGACGCTTTGGCCTTGGCCTCGACGGCGGCCTTGCACTCGGCCGAGACCTCGGGGGGTTCGACGTTGCCCTCGCACGAGCCCTTGCACTCGACGTTCGCTTCGGCCGAGACCTCACACTTGGCCGTGGCGCCGGCCTCGCAGTCCACGTCGCCCGGGTCCCACACGCAGGTGCCCTCGCAGGACCCCTCGCAGGACCCGCCGGCCTCGAGTTCGCAGGTGCCCTGGCACATGCCGTCGCACTTGCCCTCGCAGTTGCCGTTGCCGTCCTGGGCGGTGCAGGTGCCCATGCAGGTGCCGCGGCAGGTACCCTCGCAGGAGGCGGCCACATCGAGGCGGCAGGTGCCCGTGCAGCTGCCCGTGCATTGCAGGCTCGGCGCCGTGCCCTCGCAGCGAAGCTGCCCCTCGGCGCGGCAGTCGGCCTGGGCCGAGGCGTCGATCTGGCAGGAGCCCTCGCACTTGGCCTCCACCGAGCCGGGGTCCACCATGACGTCGCACTCGGCGGCGGCCTTGGCGGTCACCTCGACCGAGGCCTCGCACTTGGCCGGCTCGTAGTTGACCGTGAGGCTGCCCTCGACGTTGGCCTGGATCTTGGCCTCGAGGTTCGCGCGGACCTGGGCGGCCAGGTCCGCGGTGGACAGGTCCGCCGCCCCGTCCACCTCGAGCAGCGCGGCCAGGCCGAGCAACTCGGCACGGACGTTTGCTTCGAGGTTGGCTGCGGCGTCACGCACGCCGATGACGGCGCTGAAAAAGGCGTCCACGCTGGCAACGCCGGAGATGGAGGCGTTGCCCTCGGCGATCCCCTCGTCGGGACAGGTGAGACCGCACTGCTCGGCGAGGTTGCCGACGACGCCGTTGTCATCGCACCCCTGGACGCTCGCGGTGGCGAAGCCGGCGGCGAGGCCCAAGGTAACGAGGCTCGTGAAGGACTGGTTCGTACGTTGCATAGATTTCGATTCTCCTACTCGGTGTGGGGACGATGGCGTTCCGGGTGCCCGAGTCGCCCGGGATGGTCCCATGGGTCGATTGCGCCCGCAACCGCACGGTGTGCTGGCTCCAGGCCGTCTGCCGAAGGCGATCTCGCCGGCACGGAGGGTTCGACGGCGGCGGGGCGGCCGGGCTTCAACCGCTGGACGTGAGGAACGGCAGGTTCGGTGCGTTCGAGGCTGCGCTTCTGGGGCAAAGGCTGCGATTGCCGCCCCATGCCCGGGTTGCGTACGCTGTGTTTCATGTCACGCCGTACCCCGGTTGGAGTTCTTCTGTATACCGTGATCGTGCTCGTCGGCTGTGGGCCGAAGGCCTCGGGGTCGTCGAACAGCGGGACGGGGATGCAGACCGGGGGCACGTCGGCCGGCACGACCCAAGGTGGCGGCTCCACCTCGACGTCCTCCACGTCGTCCGGGAGTTCCACCTCGTCGGGCGGGGGGACGACGGCCGGAACGGTGGAGGCTTGCATGGACGACGGAGATTGCCTGCTCGTGGACGACTGCTGCACCTGCGCCGTCGTCCCGCGCAGCGAGGGACCGCCACCGTGCGACCTGCAGGAGTGCTTCGCCACGGTCTGCGCCGGCCAGGGATTCAGCGACCCGCAGGCCGTGTGCTTCGGCGGGGTGTGCCGGTTCCGCGAGGTGGATTGCGACCCCGACCGCGTCCTGTGCGACGCCGAGCCGCCGGTGTGCCCCGAGGGCTGGCGGCCACGGGTCTCCCCCGCCGGCTGCTGGGACGGATGCGTGCCCATCGAGGCGTGCGACACCGTCACCAATTGCGACGATTGCCGCAGCGACGAGGTCTGCGTGGTGACGACCGACCTTTCGGGTACGCGCTACGACTGCGAACCCTGGCCGGCGGGATGCGACGCGCAGGACCCGTGCGGCTGCGTGCCCGCGTTCTGTCCCGAGGGACAGGGGTGCCAGGCCGCCGCCGCGGGCCGGGTCGAGTGCACGTGCCTCGACTGCGGCGGCCCGTGACACGTGCATCGGGGGCGGCGTCGTGCGGCTGGACGCCGCCTACCAGTCGCACTCGTTCTCGAAGGGGGTGTCGAGGAAGTCGCAGCAGTCCGACTGCCAGTTGCTGCTGTCCTCCTGGCAGGGCCAGGTGGCCTCGAGCTCGGCGAAGAAGGCGTTGTTGAAGCCGTCGCGGAGCCAGTCGGCGGGGCCGAGGGCGTTGCCCAGGGAGCTACCCAGCCAGGCGAAGGTCACGTCGTAGACGACGTTGTGGGCCACGATGGTGGCTGCGCCGCTGACGGTGCCGGCGCCGATCACCCAGTTGCGGTACAGATACACACCCAGGCCGTAGCCGTCGCACCAGGGGCACTCGCGCCACAGCAGCCGATTGGGATCGGCGTACGATCGGATGCGCGTCGAAACTTCTTCGTCCAGGATACCCGCCGGTGGCGGGGCGAACAGCGCCCGGAACAGGCGGGCGACGTCCTCCGCGGTCGCTTCGAAGCCGCCGGCAGCCAGGACCTGCCCGCGCAGGCTGTACCGCGCCGAGTGGGATTCCGAGATCGTGGTGGCTGGGGCCATCGGGGGATCGAGGCGGGACCACTCGGAGACCTGCGGGCCGGTGAACCCGAACCGGTCCTCGTCCGCGAAGGCCGGTTCGGCTCCCTTGGCGTAGGGCGCTTCCGACGAGCCCAGGTGGAGCTGTCGCCGGTGGCGGATCGCGTGGTAGTCGCCGCGGCGCGGCAGGCGGGTATCGTTGATGGGCCAGAGACTCTCGTCGGCGCCCACCTCGGCCGCCCAGGCGCGCAAGGTCCCCACGAGCCCCTGCGGCGCCAGGCGGTCGGCGACGATCCCCAGGATCGAGTATCCGGGGTTGCTGTATGCGTACCCCGAGTTCTGGAAGTACCGGTTCCAGATCGCCTTCTCCCGCCCGGTCTCGGGGTCGATGGGCAGGTCGATGGCCCCCGTGAGGACCCCATAGATCCACTCGTCTAGGGCCTGGCTCGAAAGCGGCAGGCGCCGGACGTCGGCGGAGACCCCCATCTCGTCCAAGTTGGCCTGCTGCGTCAGGTGGTCGTAATAGGCGCCGAATCCGGTCACCTTCTCGCCCGCAAACCCGCCGGAGTGGCGCAACAGGTCCACGACCCGCACCTGGATGAGGTTCCGGTAGTCCACGTCCACGCCGTTCGACCCGTCCGTGAAGTACGCCGGATTCCAGCGCACGACGTTCACCAGGGGCTCGGAGAGGTCGATGTCGGCGTCGGCCATCGCCTGGACCACCACCGCCGCGGTCAGGGACTTCGAGATGCTCCCGAGTGGGAACGCCATGTCCATGCGGGTGGTGGGCCAGATCGAGGGGCCCATCGTGTACGCCGCCTCGGCCACGACCTTGCCTTGCTCGAGAGCCACGAACACCTGCGCCGGACGCATTCCGGAGAGCTTGGATCCGAGGCCCAAGACGGTGAGGTGCGCCACCTCCCACGGGCCCCAGTCTTCGGCGGGGGTCCGCGTCCAGCGTTTCACCCGATCGTATTCCTGCCACACCGCCACCCAACGCCGCACGCCGGCACCGTCCGTGTATGAGGTCGCCGTGATGAGGTGCCTTCCGGCCTTGCGCCACGAGGCGTCGAAGTCCCGAAACGAATCGTCGTCGAGACCGACGTACATGACCGCCTGTTGGCCTTCTTCCCTCGCGGAGGCCACCACGTCGAACACGGGCTGGCCGTCCCGGCTGGCCACCGACAGCGGGATCCGCGTGTCATCCACACCCACCTGTTCGGCGAGGGCCGCCAGATCGTTCGGCCCGATCCCGAGGCGGATCTCGGTCTCGGCGGGATCGAGGGCGTCGGCGATGAAGATCGCGACGTAGGACACGACGCCGTCCACCGTGCGGCTCGAGATCGAAAGCGGCCGGAAGCCGGCCGATGCCTCCTGCTGCACGCGGCTGACCATCACCGCGGGGGGGACGGGGCCCACCACGTGCCAGGCGGCCGGGTTGCCGTCGAGGACCCAGGTCACCGCGTGCCCGAGACGCCGCTTGTCCGAGCCCTCCATGTCCGCGGTAAACAGCTCGATGGTCAGCGGTCGCAGACCCTCGGCGACCAGGGGGTGGTGCGCGTCGAAGTCGGCGAACACCGCGGCCTCCTGGGACGGGTCGTACAGGCTCACCGACACCTCCGTCCGGAAGTTGCTGTCGGGATCGAGCATGTACACCCCGTCGTCCTCCAGGGTCAGGCTCATCTTCTTCCCTTCGGGGAAGGTCACGGTCGCGTTGCGGATGCCGGGCTGCAGCAGGAAGAAGGCCCGCTTGCGCATCCCGAGGTATCGGGCGGTCGTGGCGGTCCGTGCGGTGACCGTGCGGGCGTCCGTCCACGCGGCCTCGTAGTCCGCGGCCAAGGTCCACACGTCGGCGTTTTCCGTGCCGGCCGCGCCGATCATGGGGCGCGTGTCGTAGGGCAGGCCGGTTCCGATCGATCGCGGGGAGCGGCCGACGGACGAAAGCGGCGCCAGCCCCCCGATGTCGTCGGTGCCCTCGCCGGGGCCGGGGTAGTCGGGCTCGGCCGATGGGCCGGTCGTGCCCGTGTCGAGGGCGCCCGTCGTCCCCGTCGTCGTGGCGTCCGGGATCAGGGTCGTCGAGATCCCGCCCGTCGCATCGCCCGTGAACGTGCCACGCTTGTCGCTGCACGCCGGGGGTACGGTGAGCAGGACCGCCGCGAGAGGCCAGATGAAGCGGATCGGGTCACCAACCGCGCACGCCTTCGTTGGCCCCTTCCCGAGCATGCCTGATGAGGATGCGACGGGTCTGGGGTCCGGTCAAGGGTTTTTTCCTCCCGGATGTGACGACGGTGGGAGGATGTAGGACAACGTGCGGACGCGTTCGCACCGAAGGAGGACGAAGCGCCGGGACCGGTTCGGTTTGGTTCCAGGTTGCCCGGTCACGGGTCGTCGTCGGCCTGCAGGAGGTCGAGGACGAGGGGGCAGTGGTCGCTCGTCTGGGCGAAGAACGGGTCGGGGCGGGCCCGTGTGCTGCGCAGGCGCCCGCAGCCGGTCCGTGCGCAGGCACCCGCGACGCGCACCAGGGGGTCGTCGCTCGGGACGGCCTCGGCGAGATCGCGCACGAAGACCAGGTCGAGCAGGCTGGGCTCCTTCCAGGCGTCGCGCCGCGGGCCCTCCCAGTAGGCGGAGCAGGCGCCGGGGGGCGTGTGCAGGGAAAGACCCGCGGCGGCCATCGTGCGGGCCAGGTCCGAAAGCTCGTCCTCCGAGCCGCTTGCACGGCCGTCGCCGACGGGGTTGAAGTCCCCCACGAGCAGGAGGTCGCGGTCGTCGTCCAGGGCCTCGACCCAGCGCCGAAGGACCCGCCACTGGCGCCGCCGCAGGCCCGCCCCCTGCGGCATGGCCTTGAGGTGCACGAGCGCCAGGTGAAAGTCCGGCCCGCGCGGCCGACCGCGCACGCGCACGGCGAACCCGGGGCGGACGCGGCCCCCCATGGCGAGTGCGGCGTGCTCGACAGGTTCGCCGAGGATCTCGGCGCGGCGCTCGTCCACGACGAAGGCCAGGCGCTGGCGCCCGCGACCGCCCCGCTTCGACACGATCACGCGGCGGTCGGGCAACGCCCGGCGCAGGGCGGCCGGGTCCCGCACCTCCACGAGGGCTGCCACGGCCGGGTCGAGGTCGCGCAAGGTGGCGACGACGTTCTCGACGCGATCCCGGTCGTCGCCGAAGTTCTCGACGTTCCACACGACCACGCGCAGGTGATCCGTGTCGGTGGCGGGCACGGCCGGGCCCCAGGTGCCAAGGCCCCGCTGGGCCAGGCGCGGCGCGACGACGTAGCGATAGGCCGCGACCAGCAGCGCCGCCGCGAGCACGGTGCGGAGGGTCTTGGAGGTCTTGCGTGCCACGATGGGGAGGTCGGCCGTCGGCGCGGGCCGATGTCGGGCCAGGGCCGGCGCGGCCCGGGACCGGCGTACGGTCAAGGCTCGAACTCGTAACGGTCGAGCGCCAGGATGAGGGGGCGGGTGGGGCGATCGCCCGCGCCGGCCGTGTAGGTGCCCGCGAGGTGGGCAAGGTCCGCCGGGGCGACGACGCGGGTGCGAAACAGGACGCGCCGACCGCCGCCGGGCTGGGGGATCCCACGTGGGTCCGGGGCCGACAAGGGGCCGGCCACGTCGGGGGCCTCGAGCCAAAGGTCCACGCCTTCGGCCGCCGCCGGCTGGGACACCACCAACTCGACCCGTGCACCCCAGCGGCGCCGGGTCGCGCGGCGGGCCAGATCGTCGAGCAGGGCGCGGGCGTCGAACTCGTGTACGCCGTCCGGATCGAGGGCCGAAAGACCGAACACCGGCATCGAGACGCGGTAGACCGGCACGAAGTCCGCGTCGGTCGGCGCCGCGTCGGGGGCGTCCGCGACACCGAACACGATGGAGACGTCGTGGAGCGACGGCGGCGCCGCCGCGGCGTCGGGTTGCCCCGCCGGCCGTCCGTGGGGTGGGATCACCAACCGAGCCATGGCCGCCACGCTAACACGAACGGGCCCGCGGCCAGGGCCCCGGGCCCCGGGTGGGTCAGGAGCGCTTGCGTTCGCGCCGCCGCCGCCGGCGTTCGGCTTCGCGCAACTTCCGCTTGCGGCGGATGCTGGGCTTTTCGTAGTGCCGCCGCCGCTTGAGCTCGCGCAGGACGCCCTCGGAGGCGAGCAGCCGCCGAAGCTTTCGAATGGCACGTTCGACCCCGCGCTCGTCCACCGCCACCTCGAGCGGGCGGCCCCGCACGGGCTCGTGGACGTCGGGTTGCGTGTCCTCGCCGATCGTCGGCGCGGGTTGGGTGGCCTCGGTCTGGTTGGGCGTATCCATGGTGGAAGGCGCGCATGTATAGGGGAGGGGGGACGGCGGATCAAGCGAGCAACGACCTGCGCCAAGTGCGCAGGTCATGCCTCGGTGCGCCCGGCCACGCCGGCGGCGGCCAGGCGCCCGCCGTCCACCACGTGGATCTCTCCGGTGACGTAGGGGGCCTGCGCCAGGTAGAGGACCGCCCGGGCGACGTCTTCGGGGGTGCCGGCCCGGCGCAGGGGGATCCGGGCCTCGATTCGCCGCCGGGCGGCCGTCCCGGGCGCAAAGGCCGGGTCGTCGGGCCAAAGGACCGTCCCCGGGGCCACGGCGTTGACCCGCACGGGGGCGAGCGCGGCCGCGAGGGCGCGGGTGGCGTTCGCAAGGCCCGCCTTGGCCGCGCAGTGGTCCACGTAGCCGGGCCACGGGGCCAGCGCGCCCAGATCGAGGATGTTGACGACGCACCCGGCCGTGCGTCGTTCGGCGTCGGGCCGGGGGCGCAGGGCCGAAAGCAGGCCGCGCACCAGGGACAGGGGGGCGACGAGGTTCAGCTCAAGCACCCGGCGCAGGTCGTCGTCCGTGCGCCGCTCGAAGGCGCCGCGCTCGAAGCCGGCGGCGTTGTTGACGAGCAGGTTGAGCCGGCCCCCGAAGGGGCCGGCCGGTCCGGCGACGGCGTCCACGAGGGCGCCGCGCGCCCGCGGATCGGAAAGGTCGCAGCGGATCGGAACGGCTCGGGCCGCCCCGAGGTCCTGCGCCAGGGTCCGTGCGGCCGCCTGCGAGGCGTGGTGGTGGATCCAGACGCGGTAGCCGGCCTGCGCGAGCGCCCGGACGATGCTCGCGCCCACGCGCCGGGCGCCGCCGGTGACGAGCGCGACGGGTGCGGTGTCTTCGTCCGGCACGGGGCCGAGCGTAGCAAAACGCCCAGGATCAGCGCCCGCGCTCGCCGAGCTGGTCGAGCTCGGGGGGGCGGGGGCGCCGGGCGGACGGGTCGAGGGGGTAGCGAAAGTCCGGGTGGCGCGCCCGCGGGTGCTTGCACTTGTCGTCCCCCGCCGGGCACCACCATAGCCCGTAGCCGCGAAACGCCGGGTGGACCATGGATCGGTCCGTGATCCGGTGGCGCTCGAAGACGGCTTCCATGCGGGAAAGGACGGGGGCGAGTTCGTCCGGCACCGGCAGGGGATCGCGCTCGTCGGGGTCGGCGGTCAGATCGAACACGAAGCGCTCCCCGGCCTCCTGCTCCTCCATGAATTTGTAGCGGCCCACGACGAAGCCGCGGCACCTTCGGGCGAACCAGCACGAAAGCCAGCTCGGCCGGTCCGGGGGGACGTCGTGGGCCGACAGGTCGAGGCCGGGGAAGGCATCCGGGGCCGGCAGGCCCGGCAGGTCGAGCAGCCCGAGGATCGTGGGCAGGAAGTCCAGGGCGCTGGCGTTGCCCCGGGGCCGGCGGGCCTCGATGCCCGGCCCGTGCACGACGAAGGGCACGCGCACGCCCTCCTCGTAGATGTTCTGGTCGTGCTGCATCACCCCGTGGTCGCCGAAGCCCTCGCCGTGGTCGCCCACCGCGATGATCACCGTGTCGTCGCGCATCAAGTGGTAGTCGAGCACGTCGAGCACCCGTGACAGGAACTCGTCTTCGCCCTCGACCAGGCGCGCGTAGCGCTCGGCGTCCGTGTCGTGGGGTAGCCCTTCCCGCTCCACCCGGCGTTGGATCCTGGGAGGGAGCTTGTAGGGGTGGTGGGTGGAGGAGGTCAGGAGCGTGACGAACACCGGTGCGCCGTCGGGGCGCACGCGGTCGAGCCAGGCCTCGAGCGGCCGCAGCATCGACACGTCGTCGGAGGCGAGGTAGCCCAGGCGGAAGCCGCGGATGTCCTCCCACGGCTGGAAGTGGTCGTAGCCCAGCTTGTGCACCAGCCGTGCCCGCTGCTCGAACAGGCCCTGCGCGCTCTGGAAGAAGGCCGTGTGGTAACCGGCCTCGCGCAACATCGCGGGCAGGCACCGGGCCGTCACGTCGCCCGAAAGCTCCCACAGCTCGCGTTGCAGCAGCGGCAGGCGCCCGCACAGCATCGTCCAAAGCGCCTTCGTCGTGTGGGGCACCACCGCGCGCATGACCGGGACCTCGAAGGCACCTTGGGCCAGGTGCGCGAGCGTGGGCGTGCGGGCCTTGGCGTCCGGTCCCGAAAGCGACGTGTGGTCGTAGCGCGTCGATTCGAGGATCACGAGCACGATGTGGGGGCGCTTGCCGCCTCCGGCGGGCGCGACGGCGTCGGCGTCGGCCTCGGCGTAGCCCGCAAACGTGCCGCGGTCGGGTGCGTGCTGCAGGGCGCGCACGAAGCCGAGGGCCACGTTGCGACCGAGGCGTCGCACGGCGGGGTCGCGCGGCCGGGGGGCGAAGAACACGACGGCCGCGGCCGCCGCCGCCACGGCGAGGCTCCCGGCGTGGGGCCGGGCCGGCGGCGGCAGCGTGCGGGCGCGCCGTCGCGCGAGCAGGTGCATCGCCACCAGCGCCGCCGCCGCGAGCAGGACCGACGGGAGGATCCACGGCGCGATGCCGTGGCGCAGGATGTCCAGGACGTCCCGGCGCCGGTCCCACAGCGCCGCGACGGCCGAGGTTCCGCCCTGGTCGCCGGCCACGACCAGGTAGACGGCGTTGGCCGCGGCGAGGGCGAACAGACCCGCCGCCAGCGCCACGGGCAGCAGGCGAAGCTTCGGCACGCGGCGTTCCACGAAGCCCAGCGCCGCCCCGGCGGCCAGGTAGAACAGGGCGTCTTCGGCCAGCGCCCACCCGAGCAGCCCCACGGGGCGGCCGTGGATCCCCAAGAGTGCGTGCAGCTTGCCCAGGGCGGTCACGACCAGCGCGGCCGCGCACAGCAGCGACGACGGCGTCGCCGCCAGGTGGACGAGGCGAGCGAGCAGGGCGCGGGCCGGGTGCGCGGGAAGGCCCATGGGGGCGGCGAGCATAGGCAACGCGCGGCGATCGTGCACGCGGCGCCCGTTCAAGGCGCGCCCGGTCGCCCCGCCCGGCGTCAGCGCCACCAGGTCTTGAGGATCGTGCGCGTAAAGCCCAGGCCGTAGGCGAGGTCGTGCCCCTTCTTCGACGTGCCGGCGGCCCGCGGCAGGACCGTGATCGGGGCCTCGGCGATCCGAAGGCCGTGGTGGGCCGCCGAGACGATGGCCTCGCCCGCCTGGAACTGGTCCTCGCGCAGGACGATGTCGGCGAGCCGGGGCACGGCGATGGCCTTGAAGCCGCTGGAGCAGTCGGAGATCTTCGTCCCGGCCAGCAGGTTGATCATGCGGTTGATGAGGCGGATCCCCAGGCTGCGGGCCCGGCTACCGCCCTCGCCCTGGCCGAGCAGCCGCGACCCGATCACGAAGTCGGCGGCGCCGTCGAGGATCGGGCCGACGACCGCCTCGATCTCCTCGGGGCGGTGCTGGCCGTCGGCGTCGAGGGTGACCACCACGTCCGCGCCCACCTTGCGCGCGAGGTCGTAGACCACGCGCAGGGCCGCCCCCTGGCCGCGGCGGAAGGGGTGGCGCACGACGGCCGCCCCGTGTTCGTACGCCACCTCGCCGGTGCCGTCCTCGCTGGCGTCGTCGATGACGACCACGCCCACCGGGCGGTCGCGTACGGTCTTCGGCATGCGCGCGAGCACGGCCGGGAGGTTCTCGGCCTCGTCGAGGGCGGGCAGGCCCACCAGGACCTTGGCGCCTTCGAGGCGTTCGAGGCCGCGGGCCTGGGTCGTCGTGGCGACGTGGCGGACCAGGCCGTCCATCTGGGTGGAAAGGCGCGCCACCTTGCCGCGCTCGCGAAACAGCAGCAGCCAAAGGGCGAGGTTCGACAGCACGAGCAGGGCCAGAAGACGCCCCCAGGTGTGCGACCGCATGGCGAGCAGGGCCGCCAGACCGTTGACCAGGTCGGGGTGGACGGCCACCGCGGCCACCAGCAGGCCGAAGGCGAAGCGCAGCAGGGCCTCGGCGCGGCCGATGTGGCGCCGGCGGAAGCGCGCGAAGGCGTGGGCGAAGACCGCAAGGCCCAGGACGGCCCCGAGCACCCGCAAGACGACGAGGGACTTGGGCTCCATCACGGCTCCTGAGCGGCGCCGGGCGCCGGGGTACTCTCTTCGAGGAAGGCGGCCAGCGTGTCGCGGATCCCGGCCTCGATGTCGCCAAAGCGCGCGCGCCAGCCCAGGACCTTCGCCGCCTTGCGCACGTCGGCGTAGTTGCGGTGGACCTCGCCGCGCCGGGGCT
>Ga0256839_1004319_pt1 | contig 13984 bp, 13 predicted proteins | sample 354166metaG_FD_185968 | JGI IMG/M metagenome (GOLD analysis project Ga0256839, IMG submission 185968) | Hydrothermal vent microbial communities from Mid Atlantic Ridge, Atlantic Ocean - 354-166 | ecosystem: Environmental > Aquatic > Marine > Hydrothermal vents | place: Atlantic Ocean: Mid... | reverse complement strand
TGCTCAAGAAGCTGGCGGTGGGCGGCACCTTTGACTGTCTGCATGCTGGACACAGGCAGCTGCTGCACACAGCCTTCGCGTACGGTGAGAGGGTGGTGATAGGTTTAACCAGCGACAGGATGGCGTGTGCAAAGGGGGCGAGCGCCTATGAGGAGAGGCTTGCGGAGCTCAGGCGCTTCCTTGAGGAGGAGGGCTATGCAGACAGGGCTGAGATCGTGGAGCTCAACGACCCCCACGGCAGCGCCACAAGCGACCCCGAGCTTGAGGGCATCGTGGTCACGGAGGAGACGCTTGCTCGGGCTGAGGAGATTAACAGAATCAGAGAGCGGATGGGGCTCAGGAGGCTTGAAATTCTGGTGGTGCCCCTGCTGCTCGCCGAGGATGGTGTGCCGCTATCCTCGGAGAGAATCAGAAGGGGCGAGGTTGACAGGGAGGGCAGGCTGTGCGCATCGCAGTCGGCTCGGTGAATCCCGTGAAGGTTGAGGCTGTGCGCAGCGTGGCGGCGCAGCTCTTCGGAGGTGCGGAGGTCAGCGGAGTTGAGGTGGAGAGCGGTGTCAGCGCGCAGCCCGTGGGCATGATGGAGACGGTGCTCGGAGCAGTTAGGAGAGCCAGAGCTGCGCTACATGTTGACGGCGCCGAGCTGGGGGTGGGAATTGAGGCGGGGCTTATAGAGGCGCCCTTCACGCTGACGGGCTACCTTGATGTGCAGGTGTGCGCGGTTGCAGACAGAAACTGCATAACCATCGGCACGGGCTCGGGGTTTGAGCACCCGCCGGAGGTGGTGAGGGCGGTGCTGCGGGGTGAGGAGGTGGGCGGAATCATGGAGAGGCTGAGCGGCGTGCGCGGGATAGGCAGAAAGCAGGGCGCAATCGGCTTCCTGAGCAACGGCAGGCTCAGCAGAACCGAGCTGACGAAGCAGGCGGTGTTCATGGCATTCCTTCCGAGACTGAAGCGTGAGCTTTACAGGATTTAGCACGGCACCTTTGCGTGCATGCAGGGAGGTGGTGAGAGTGAAGATAACCTACCACGGACACTCGTGTTTTGAGCTCTCGGGAAGCAGAAGGGTGCTGATAGACCCCTTCATCTCAGGCAACCCCGCCGCAAGGGTCAAGCCCGAGGAGCTTGAGCCGGAGGTGCTGCTGGTGACCCACGGGCATGAGGACCACCTGGGAGACGCAGTGCACATAGCGAAGCGGGTGAAGCCGGAGATAGGAGTGGTGCACGAGCTGGCGGTGTTCTTCCAGGAGCAGGGGGTGGAGGCTGCGGGAATGAATCTCTACGGCAGCGTGGAGCTTGCGGGGGTGAAGGTCACGCTCCTGCCTGCGCTGCACTCCAGCAGCTACGGGGGCAGGTACATGGGCTCCGCCTGCGGTTACCTGGTGGAGATGGATGGCTGGAGAATCTACCACGCGGGGGATACCGGGCTCTTCGGCGACATGAGGCTGATAGGTGAGGTGTTCTCCCCGCAGGTGATGATGGTGCCGGTTGGAGACAGGTACACCATGAGCCCGGAGCTGGCTGTCAGAGCCGTGGAGATGGTGAAGCCTGATGTGGTCATACCCATGCACTACCGCACCTTCCCGGTGTTAGCCCAGAGCATAGGCGCCTTCACCGAAGGGGCAGAGCAGACCGGTGCCAGAGTGGTGGTGCTGGAGCCAGGGGAGAGCCACGAGCTCTGAGCACCGCAGCAGCTATTCTGGAAAGTCCCACCCTCCGCTATTTTTCTTTGTGTAAATAGAAAGGTATTAACTTATGCTCTGGACTTTACGGATAAAAGGGAGTCTGCCATGCCTGCTGTTGAGAAGATTTTAACACTCCTCGCCCTGGGTGCGGTGTTCGGGTTTGCATACTACTCCCTGAACTCCACGCCTGTGATAAGCGACAGGAACTTTACCTACATAGCCGAGCTGGAGTGGTATCAGACGTATGAGGAGGGGCTGAGAGAGGCAAAGCTGCAGAACAAAACTCTCATGGTTTACTTCTGGACTATATGGTGCATATACTGTGAGAAGTATCATACAGAGGTTTTCTCACGCCCGGACATCAACGCCATCCTCTCCGAGAAGTTCGTAAGGGTGGCGGTGGACATGGACGTGAACAAGCGTGACACCAGACGCTTCGGGGTGCAGGCACCCCCCTACATAGTCTTCATGACTCCCGAGGAGCGGGTGCTGATGAGGGTGCCTGGATACGTGCCCGCCGATGAATTCAGAAGAATCCTGGACACCGTGCTGGCAGAGGCTGAAAGATGAACGGAGACCTGCTTCTGTACGGCGCCTTCGCGGGCGGCATCTGCGCCATCGCGGGAATAGCAACCGGGAGAGAGAGGCTCAGAAAGGCAGGCACTGCGGCGCTTTTCGGACTGCTGCTTGCTGCCACGCTGCTGCTGAGCTACGCCTTCGCGGTGAGTGACTTCAGCTACTACTACGTCTGGAAGTTCAGCAGCACAGTGTATCCGCTGTACTACAAGCTATCGGGGGTGCTGGCGGGACAGGAGGGAACGCTGCTGTTCTGGGCAATGCTCATAGCCGCAGGCGGGCTGTGGCTTGAGAGGCATGGCACTGAGTTTGCGAGGCGCTCGCAGATGATTGTGGTGCTTCTTGCGCTGTACTTCACGGGCATGACGCTGGTGCAGTCACCTTTTGAACCCTACCCGGGCTCGCCTCCTTCTGAGGGCTACGGGCTTAACCCCCTGCTGCTGGACCCCTGGATGGCTCTGCACCCGCTGACCACCTTCTTAGGCTATGGCGCCACTGCCGTGCCCTTCGCGGGCGCACTGGTTTACCTTTTCATGAGCGCCAGAGGAGCAAGCGACTCCGCATGCAGGGTATGGATTACCGAGGGTCTGCAGTGGCTCAGGTATGCCTGGCTCTTCTCCACCATCTCCATGGCTTTCGGCGGTATATGGGCATACAAAACCCTGGGATGGGGCGGCTTCTGGGCGTGGGACCCGGTTGAGGCTTCAATGCTGCTACCCTGGATGGTGATGACCGCAGCACTGCACCTAGGCGTGGAGCACAGGAGAAACATGCGCAGGTACAGCGTGCTGGCACCGCTTCTGACAGCCTACTCCTTCACCTTCACGGTGTTCGCAACCGCAGTGACGAGGAGCGGAATCTTTGAGAGTGTGCACGCATTCATAGCAGGGGGAGCCGGGAAGTACGTGATGCTGCTGCTCGGCATCTCCGCTGCGCTGCCCCTCCTGCTGGGACTGGCAAAGTGGTACAGGTTCAGGAGCAGCGTGCGTGAGAGCACGCGCAGGGAGGAGATATTCTACGCGGCGGTGCTGGTGCTGATTGTGATGACCTTCATTGTTTTTTATGGTGTCAGCTTTCCACCGGTGGTGAAGCTACTCACCGCTAAAAAGTATGCCGTGACAAAGCAGTTCTTTAACCTGTGGCTCTATCCCTTCTTCCTGCTGCTGCTCCTGCTTACAGGTCTCGGGCTGAGCTACTATGAACACAGAAGGAAGGAGGCGGCGAGAGAGTTCCTGATTTTTTCTGCGGTTACAGTGCTGGCGATGCTGATAAAACCCGGAGAGAACTTCAACATCGTTGACTACACTTCCTTTATCTCAGCCAAAAAGCCGCTGCTGTATGCAACCGTGGGTGAAATTTCTGCGCTCAGCGTGCTGCCGCCTGTGGCTTATATACTGTATGCATGCGGCATCAGAGCCAGACTCACGGGACTCCGAGTCAGGGAGGTGGGCGTGGTGCTTGTTCATGCCGGGCTTGCAGTTATTGCCATCGGAGTGGTTTTCTCTCCACTGTTCACCTCTGAATTCTCAGTCTCTTTTCAAAGGGGAGAGATTGGCGTGGAGAAGCCGCTGATGTATGCTGAGTTTCATGAAGGATTCGGAAGACTGGGAACCTGGGGGGTGCACAGCAGAGAAGTGCCCAGCGAGTACAGCGCAGTGCTGCTGGGGGTGAGGGAGTACTTGGAGGGGCTGAAGAGTGCAAGGTACTGGGTGGATGTGGATGAGTTCGCAAAGAGCAACCTGAGCGAAGGGCAGGTGTACAGCGTCAGGGGCTATGTTGAGCTGGCTGTACCGGCGGAGCATGCAATGTTTGTGAAGCTCACCGATGGCAAGGCGAGCCTCTGGGTGGCTGCACCCCCGTACAGCCTGAAAAAAGGAGAAGAGGTGGTCGCCACGGGCATGGTGCTGCTGAATGTGCCGCTTCCTGATGGCACCACCGGTGCAGTGCTCCTGTCTGATAGCCTGAGCTTCCTGGAGGAGATGGCCTTCAGGAGGGTGCAGGAGGTGGAGATTGAGGTGCTCAGGGGGAGCAAGAGGATTGCCAAGGGAGTGATGAAGTACGAGACCTACAGCAACGGCGACGCGAGGCGCCCCATGATTGACCGCAGCCTGTGGGGGGATGTGTTTGCAGTGCTTGATATGAAGGTAGGGGATGTGGTGTCCATGACAGTCAGAATCAAACCCTTCATAAATCTGGTGTGGTTTGGAGTAACTCTGTTCTTGTTCGGGATCGTGCTGTGCATACTGCAGGAGAGAGGCCAGAGAGTCAGACCCGGTCCATGATGCAGTGCGTCTTCACGTCTCCCTTTTTTCCACACTTGTACCTGGTCAAGCCGTCGCACATGCTCACGGGTATGCTGCACTTCTCACACTTCTCAAAGTCCAATACACCACCTCTGATGAACTTTATACAATGCCAGAATCTTTACGTCGTATGATATTTGCAGACTGCTCCCAGTGTCCCACAGCCAGAACGGTGCCGAGAAAGGGGAGATATTGTGAGGCGGAGTTCATCCCCTCATCCGCAGCGGCACATAGCTGCAGTAAGGCTCCTCTGCAAGATAGTCGCCGGTCACGGCGTATGCTCTCGCCCTGCAGCCGCCGCAGACGCTGAGAAACTCGCACACGCCGCACCTGCCTTTATAGCGTCTGAAGTCCCGTAGCTCTTTAAAAAGCTCGCTCTCCTCCCATATCTCCTTAAAGCTCTTCTCGTAGATGTTGCCAGCACTTTTCGGAAAGTAGGAACAGGGGTACACCTCACCCTTGTGGTTTATGAGCGCAATTAGCTGCCCGGCAATGCAGCCCTTGCCTCCGCCGGTTGAAAAGCTCAGCGCACGGCGCTTCACGCTTTTCCCCTCCTGCTTTGCCCGCTGGGCAAAGATGCGGTAGTACATGGGTGCACAGGTGGGACGCACGTACATCTCCTTCTCCTGCACCTCCATCTCGTAGTGCCAGTTGAGGATTTTCTCGTAATCCTCCCTGCTTATGAGCTCGTTCATTATCTCCTTACCCCTGCCCGTGGGAACTATCATGAACATGTACCAGGCTATGGCGCCCAGCTTCTTAGCCAGCTCGTAAACCTTTGGAATCTCCTCCTGATTCCGCTTCGTAAAGGAGGAGTTGACTATGAAGGGGATGCCGTGCTTCCTGAAGAGCTTCGCGGCTCTTATAGCGCCCTCAAAGGCTCCTTTCTGGTTTCTGAAGCTGTCATGCACCTCCGCTGTTGAGCCGTCTATGCTTATGGAGACTATCCTGATGCCGCTCTCCTTGAGCCTCTCGCACACCTCATCGGTGACAAGGGTGCCGTTGGTTGCGAGAGCCATGCGCAGCCCCCGCTCGGTGCCGTGGCGAGCGATCTCAAAGATATCCCTGCGCAGCAGGGGCTCGCCGCCGCTTAACACAAGCACAGGCTTTGCGTAGCTCGCTATGTCGTCAATCACCGCCTTTGCCTGAGCTGTGCCCGGACCCTTCTCAGCCTTTGCCTCCGCCTCTGCTCTGCAGTGCACGCAGCGCAGGTTGCACCTCTGGGTAATCTCCCAGGCAATCCAGCGGGGCTCAAACCTCATTGCAATATCGCCGAGCCTTAGCGATGAAAAGCAAAGCTGAAGTTTTCGCCGTTAGGTTTATCTGATTTTGAGATGAGAATCCAGGGAAAGCTGAAGCGGGGCAGGTTCCTTCAGCGCCTGAACAGGTTCGCATGCCTTGTTGAGGTCAGCGGCAGAGCCGTGAGGGCTTACCTCCCCAATCCGGGCAGACTTCAGGAGCTCCTTGTAGAGGGCGCGGAGGTGCTGCTGCGCAATGGTGGCAAAAGAAGAAAGACTGCCTGCGACCTCATAGGGGTTAAGGCGGGAGAAACCTGGGTTAGTGTTGACTCCCGCGTGCCGAATGTGCTGTTTAAGGAGGCGATTAACTCTAACTCGCTGAAGGAGTTCGCAGGCTACCGCATAGTTCAGAAGGAGGTTAAGTTCGGGGAAAGCAGGCTGGACTTTCTGCTTGAGCCCCCCTGCTTAGTTGAGGTCAAGTCCTGCACCTTAGCTGAAAAGGGCATCGCAAGGTTTCCGGACGCACCCACCGCGAGGGGAAGGAGGCACCTGATGGAGCTGGTTGAAGCGAGGAGCCAGGGGTACCGATGCGCCGTGGTCTTCATAATCCAGCGCAGCGACGCCCTCGCCTTCGCGCCCAACGACGCCACAGACCGTGCCTTTGGCAAAACCCTCAGAAAAGCTGCCGGAAAAGGTGTTGAGGTACTCGCCTACCGCTGCCGCTTTAACGGCAGAGAAATCTGGATAGCTGGCAAAGTCAGGGTGATGCTCTGAAACTTCTTTTATTTGTATGGGGCTGATTGAGACTGTCTACATATAACTGCCATTGAAGATAATAAAAATTCGCCAAAATGTAACGCCGGGGGAGGGATTTGAACCCCCGAGCTCAAATGAGCACCAGATCTCGAGTCTGGCGCCTTTCCTGGCTAGGCTACCCCGGCACGGGCCTGCCGGGATTTGAACCCGGGCTAAGAGCTCCGGAGGCTCCTGTCCTGTCCTGGCTAGACCACAGGCCCTTAAGCACCGTCAACCCTAACCTTGTGCAATGGTGTGATAACCTTATTTCTCGTTATCACCCCGCAAATAGGTCATGCAGGAGCGGGACCGCCTCTCAAAGCTTCTTGCAGAGCAGGTGCGCAGCCTCAACAGGCACCTTGCTATTGAGCGTCTCAGCCTGAAGGAGTTGCTTGAGCAGCGCAGACCGGCGGTCATGCTGCGCGACGGTGTCAGGCACCACTTCAGGAGGTCTGAGCTTGAAATGCTCAGCAGGCTCCTGCCTGAGCGCATGCATCCTCGCCTGTACCTGCCCATATACATTGAGCTCTCCAGTGACAGGTTTGGAACAGGCACCGCCAGAATCTCCGGGAGGGCTGAATGCGAGGTGGTTGCAAGGCTGCTGGGCAGGAAGGTGGCAGGGGACGAGCTCTTCATATACCGCCCCGAGATTCAGCTCATCCGCAGGGAGCTCCCAACAACCACCCAGTACATGTTCACCACCTCACTGAATGAAGCGGAAGGGAGGTGAGGTTAATAGGAAATGCCCCACATACAGGTGGCTCTTGACCTGCTGAGCATTGAAGATGCCCTGACCATCGCTGAGGAGGCGGTGCGCGGCGGGGCTGACTGGCTGGAGGCGGGCACACCGCTTATAAAGAACCACGGCATGCTGGCAGTGAGGAAGCTGAAGGCACGGTTTCCGGGATGCACCATCGTAGCTGACATGAAGACCATTGACACCGGCGACCTGGAGGTGGAGATGGCTGCCAAAAACGGTGCGGATGTGGTTGCGGTGCTCGGCATGGCAGACGACCTCACGATAAAGAGGGCGGTGAACTCTGCCAGAGCCCACGGGGTGAGGGTGATGGCAGACCTGCTGGGAGTGGAGGACAGGCTTAGCAGGGCTGAGGAGCTTGAGGCGCTGGGGGTTGACTACCTGCTGCTGCACACCCCCAAAGACGTGCAGAAGGTTAGACTGCAGGGCGTTAATGCACTTGCAGAGGAGTTCAGAAGGCTGAGGGAAAGGGTGAGCCTTCCCTTGGTGGCTGCGGGCGGGATAACCGGAGAGACCCTGCCGGTGCTGAAGGATGCCGGAGTGGAGGTTTTTGTGGTGGGAAGTGCGATTGTTAAAGCCAAGGATGTTACAGCCACAACTAAGGAGCTGTGCAGGATAGCGGGCATAGCCACACCCCGCCAGAAAAGGCGCAGGCTGAGCGAGGAAGAGCTCTTGAAGGGTTTCCAGAGGCTTTCAACAGCCTGCATAAGCGATGCAATGAAGCGCTTCGGAGCTATGAAGGGTCTGAAGCCTGTTACCTCAGGTGTGAGGATTGCAGGCAGGGCATTTACGGTGCGCACCCTCGGCGGGGACTGGGGAAAGGTGGTTAAGGCGATTGACCTGGCAGAGAGGGGAAGCGTGATAGTGGTGGATGCCCAGGGCTCGGAGCTTGCGGTGTGGGGGGAGCTGGCGACGCTCAGCGCCATGCGCAGGGGTATAAGGGGTGTGGTTATAGATGGTGCCGTGAGGGATGCGGAGGAGATAGCCAGGCTGGGGTTTCCCGTGTGGGCAAGACATGTGGTGGCTAATGCCGGCGAACCCCACGGACATGGGGAGCTGCAGGTGAGCATAGCCTGCGGCGGTCAGAGGGTTGACCCTGGGGATGTGGTGGTGGCGGATTCTGCAGGTGTGGTGGTGGTGCCGAGGGAGAACGCAGAAGAAGTGCTGATGAAGGCGCTGGAGGTGGCGAAGAGGGAGGAGAGGTACAGGCAGGAGATACGCTCGGGAAGAACGATTTCCGAGATATTCGGGCTGTGAATCTTGGAACAGGAGGTTAGAGTTATATATCCGGTGAGGGCAAGTTATGCAGGGAGGAGAGCTCATGAGGGTATCTGAGCTTATTGAGCCGGATATTGAGAGAATGGTCGCTGAGAGGGATATGCATGGCATAGCCGGGATACTGCAGGGTGATGCTGATTTTATGGACAGGATACGGGCGATTTTTGCCCTTGCAAGAATGGGCAGCAGGGAGGCGGCGGTGCCGCTGATGCACGCGCTTGCCGATGCTGATGCTGATATCAGGAAGTGCGCATGCCTGGCGCTGAGCAGAGTGGGTGAGCGCATGGCGGTGGAGGTGCTGATAGAGGCGCTGAGGGATGCTGAGTGGAAGGTGGTGGCGTGTGCCGCCTATGCTCTGGGGAGGCTGGGGGATGAGAGGTGTGTGGTGCACCTGCTGAGGGTGCTGGAAACTGCAGAGGTGCCGGAGCTTAGAAGGGCTATCGTAAGGGCGCTGAGAAACTTCAGGGACACCAGGGTGGTGGAGGCGCTTGCCAGAGCGGTGGGTGATGAGGATGAGAAGGTCAGAGCGCTTGCGGTGTGCGTGCTGGGTGAGATGGGCGCCAGAAGCGCCGTGGAGGTGCTTATAAGGGCGCTGAACGATGAGAGTGCTGAGGTCAGGAGATGCGCAGCAATTGCACTGGGAGCGCTGGCAGACCGAAGGGCTGAGGGTCCGCTTATAAGAGCCATGTACGACAGGAATGAGAGGGTGAAGGAGGCGGCGATTCATGCTCTGGGAAGGCTGGGCAGGAGCGCCGTGGGACCGCTGCTTCACGCACTGAGAAGCAGGGACAGCGCCGTAAGGGAGAGGGCAGCTATTGCTCTGGTGGAGGCGGGACCTGAGGTGGTGGATAGCCTGATGCACGCCCTGGAGGCTGCGGACAGCACCACCAGAAGCTATGTTATATGGGTGCTGGGCGAGCTGAAGGCAAAGGCTGCACTGGAGAGTATTGCAGAGGCACTCGGGGATGAGAGCGCAGAGGTGAGACGTTCCGCGGCGGTTGCACTGGGAAAGCTGGGCGGCAGAAGGGCTGTGAGGGCGCTGCTGCAGGCTCTCCAGGATGAGGATGAGAGGGTGTGGAGGGCCGCTGTCAGGGCACTCGGAAGGTGCGGCGCGGGGGCGGTAAAGCCCCTGATGGAGCTGATGAAGAGCACGAAGCCAGAGGTGAGGAGGAGGTGCGTGGATGCGCTGTCCGAAATCGGCATGCCAGCGGTGGATAGCCTCGCCTATGCACTGAGCTTTGCTGACCCGGAGACGAGCAGGTACATCGTGAGAGCTCTCGGAAATATCGGAGACCCCAGGTGCACGGATGCGCTGATGCAGGTGCTGGAGGATGTGGACGATAGCCTGAGAGCTGAGGCTGCAAGGGCGCTGGGGAAAACCGGCGACAGAAGAGCCACCGCTGCACTGGTGAAGCTTCTGAGGGATGGCAGCACGGAGGTGCGTAAAAGTGCTGCGGAGGCGCTGGGGAAAATCCGAGACCCGAGAGCCGTGGGGCCGCTGCTGAAGATGATGGAGGATGAGCAGGTGAGGATGGAGGCACTTACGGCACTGCTAAGAATCGGCACGCCGGCGCTTGAGCAGGTGCTTAAGCTGAGGGAGGAGTATGAGGCTTGAGGTTATACCGCTGCCCTGCAGCAGAAGGGTGAGAAGGGGGGATGATGTGGCTGAGATTGTTGTGCAGGCTATGCGGAAGCAGGGGGTTGTGCCGGAGGATGGAGATGTGGTGGTGGTGAGTGAGAAGGTGGTGGCGAAGAGCGAGGGCAGAATGGTGAGGCTGGAGGAGGTGGTGCCGGGAAGGCGGGCGCTGGAGCTAGCGGAGGCGGGAGATAAGGACCCGAGGGTGGTGGAGCTGGTGCTGAGGGAGAGCGAGCGGGTGGTGGCTGCTGAGGATGGGGTGCTGATAGTGGAGACTAAGCACGGGTTCGTGTGCGCAAATGCGGGGGTGGACCTGAGCAACGTGGAGGAGGGGTTCGCAAAACTGCTGCCGGAGAAGCCTGATGAGAGCGCAAGGCGCATCAGAGAGAGACTGGAGGAGTGGACGGGCAGAAGGCTGGGGGTGATTGTCGCCGACTCCTGGGGCAGACCTTTCAGAGTCGGCAGCGTGGGCGTGGCTGTCGGATGCTCGGGTGTCATACCCGTGGCAGACCTGCGGGGAAGAAGGGACCTGTTCGGAAGGGAGCTGCGCACCACAGTGGTGGCGGTGGCTGACTGCATAGCGAGCGCAGCGGTGCTGGTGATGGGCGAGGCGGCTGAAGGCACGCCAGCGGCACTGGTGAGAGGGCTGAGGGTGATGGGCGAGGGCTCGGCGAGAGAGCTGCTGAGACGCAGGGAGGAGGACCTGTTCAGGAAGGGCTGAGCCAAGTTTTATCTCGTTAAGATGGGTTATTGGCTCCGGAGCGGGTGTGATCTAGTCTGGTCAGGATTGTGGCCTTCCAAGCCACCTGCCCGGGTTCAAATCCCGGCACCCGCATGCGCCCGTTTTGGATGTTAATGTGCTGCCGTATTTACGGAGGGTGTGTGATGAGTGAGTGGTACTTGGAGTTTGTGGATACCGGATATGAGCCTTCTGAGGGGGAGCTGGTGGCTGAGTTCTACATGGAGCCCAGCGGAGTGAGCCCGGAGGAGGCGGCAGGAAGAATTGCCAGCGAGAGCAGCATCGGCACGTGGACGACGCTCTGGAAGCTGCCGGATAAGGCTAAGGAGCTGATGGCTACCGCTTACGGAATTGAGAGAAGGGGTGAGGGGTATCTGGTGAGAATTGCATACCCGCTGGAGCTGTGGGAGGAGGGAAGCATCGTGCAGCTTATGAGCGGTATCGCAGGGAATATTTTCGGCATGAAGGCGGTGAGAAGTCTTAGACTGCTGGATTTTGAGATCCCGAGAGAGTACGCTGAGAGCTTCAGGGGACCTGGCTCCGGAGCCAGAGGGGTGAGGGAGTTCATGAGGGTCGGGAGCAGACCGCTAACAGCAACGGTGCCGAAACCGAAGATTGGATGGAGTGTGGAGGAGTACGCGGAAATCGCAGAGGAGCTGTGGATGGGTGGCATTGACCTGCTTAAGGATGATGAGAATTTTACTTCCCCGAGTTTTAACAGGTTTGAGAAAAGGGTTAAAAGGCTGTACAGGGTAATGGAGAAGGCTGAGAGAGAGACGGGAGATAAGAAGGAGTATCTGGTTAATATTACGGCGCCTTTTGAGGTGATGAAGAGAAGGGCTGAGCTGGTGGCAGAGCATGGAGGGAGGTACGTGATGATTGATATCGTGGTTGCGGGGTTCTCTGCTGTGCAGGGAATGAGAGAGGTGTGCGGAGAGCTGGAACTGGCGATTCATGCCCACAGAGCCATGCACGCGGCTTTTACCAGAAGCCAGAGGCACGGAATCAGCATGCTGGCTCTCGCGAAGTTTGCAAGAATGGCGGGCGTGGACCAGCTCCACACGGGCACGGCGATTGGTAAGCTGGAGTCTAAGGCGGAGGAGGTGAGGAGGATAAATGAGGCACTGCTCGGAAAGTGGCACCACTTTAAGCCTGTGCTGCCGGTGTCGTCGGGTGGACTGCACCCGGGACTGATTCCAGAGATTATAAGGCTTTTTGGAAGTGAGCTGGTGATTCAGGCAGGTGGCGGGGTGATGGGACATCCGCAGGGACCGAGAGCGGGAGCTAAGGCGCTGAGAGATGCTGTTGATGCCGCGATGGAGGGCAGGGAGCTGAGGGATAAGGCTGAGGAGAGCAGGGAGCTTGAAGCGGCTCTGCAGAAATGGGGAGACGTGAGGCCTGTTTAGAGGGGCTGCGTCCAAAAGGTTTATATCAGGCTATAGTTACTGGTAAGTATTATGGGGTAATTTGTGCTAATTTGGAGGTGATTTGTTGGAATGGAGAGAAATGATTGAAAAAAGGACCGCTAAAATTGCGATATTTGGTCTTGGCTATGTTGGTCTGCCTACTGCCATGGAATTTGTAAAAAAGGGATTCCATGTCGTTGGCGTAGATGTTAAAGCGGATGTTGTGAAAATGCTGAATTCTGGAAGGTGCCACATAAAAGAGATGAATATAGAGCCTACACTATTGAAAAGCATCAAAGATGGCAGATTTAAGGCTACTGTAGATGGATTAGAAGCTGCTAAAAAATGCGACGTGGCGATAATATGCGTTCCCACACCTGTAACTGAACAGAAAACTCCCGATCTAAAATATGTGATAAATGCTGCTACGACCATTTCTAAAGGACTGAAGAGAAATAAACTTGTTGTTCTGGAAAGCACCGTCTACCCAACGTGTACAGAAACTGAACTCAAGCCAGTTCTTGAAAGTTCAGGCTTAAGGGCAGGGGAGGATTTTGGTTTGGCATACGTGCCCGAACGCTATAATCCAGGTGAACAGGAGCATACGATTGATAAGGTTGTCAGGGTTGTGGGTGCAATAAATGAAGAGTGGTGCGAGATAACTGCAATGCTTTATAAAACCATCGTGAAAGATGTGTATAAAGTTAAAGACATCAGAACTGCAGAGGCTGCTAAAATTATTGAAAATGTTCAGAGAGATATAAACATAGCTCTGATGAATGAATTAGCTCTGATCTTTGAACGTCTAGGTGTTGATGTTTACGAGGTGATTGAAGCTGCTGCTACAAAGTGGAATTTCGTTAAATATTACCCAGGAGCTGGCGTGGGAGGGCACTGCCTGCCAGTTGACCCGTACTATCTAACCTTTAAGGCTCAGCAGCTGGGCTTCCACCCCAGGATTATTCTGGCTGGCAGAAGCGTTAACGATTCAATGCCACTTCATATGATCAATCTAACTGTAAAAGGGCTCAACAAAAATAAAAAACCGGTAAATGGTTCAAAAATAGTAATTTTAGGAGTATCATATAAAAAAAATACAGGCGACCTGAGGAATGCTCCAAGCGAAGTAATCATAAGAGAGCTTGTAAATATGAATGCCAGGGTATATGCATATGACCCCTTTGTAAATCCAAAGGAAATTTCCGATAGGGGGGCATATTACGCAGAACCCATGGAAATATTTAAAGATGCAGACTGTATAATGCTGGTTACCGATCATGAAGTATTTAAGAGCATAAATCTTAAAGATATAAGAGAAATCACAAACAACAAATGCATAATAGTGGATGGCAGGGGATTTTTTAATAAGAATAATGTTGTATCTGCAGGATTTGAATATTTAGGGGTTGGTAGGGGTGAGTAAAGTACTTGTAACAGGAGGTGCTGGATTCATAGGTTCAAATATTGTAAAAACGCTTATACACCGTGGATATGAGGTAATCGCATATGATAACCTTATCACCGGTAAGATAGATAATATTGTGGAGTTGTATGGAAAGGATATGTTTCGTTTC
>Ga0256839_1004318_pt1 | contig 13990 bp, 11 predicted proteins | sample 354166metaG_FD_185968 | JGI IMG/M metagenome (GOLD analysis project Ga0256839, IMG submission 185968) | Hydrothermal vent microbial communities from Mid Atlantic Ridge, Atlantic Ocean - 354-166 | ecosystem: Environmental > Aquatic > Marine > Hydrothermal vents | place: Atlantic Ocean: Mid... | reverse complement strand
CCGGATGGACGGCGTATTGGTCAGCGAAACCAACCTGTTGCTGGCGACGCGCAAAGCCGGTTAGTGTAGCAAGATGTAACCATGCACGGATGACATGCCTTGAACTGGCCGCAAAACGCCCGGAAAACGCCGCAGCACTTGCTGGACAGCGACGCCGCTGCGGGTTTTCAGATTTCGCCCGAGTTTGAACGGTTCAGTCAGATGGACGACATGTTCACGCGCGCGTTCTGGGACGACACGGTGCGCTCCAGGGATACGGATGCGTTTTTCGACAGCTACAGGATGAGCGCAACCCCGCGTCGAGGCGCCGGTTTTTCGCAGCGTGATTTTGCGCTGCGCAATGCCGCGTGGATCGTCAGTGACATCATTTCGGGGCGGGCCAGTGATCGTGGTATCCGGGAAGGGTTTCAGGCGCCGATCGAATGCGATACGCCGGTCGCTCCGACGCAGGTCGACCTGGCAGCACCCGAGCAGGAAGCGGCCGGAATCAAGCGCATCGCCCGCCTTTTCGGGGCCGATCTGGTTGGCATCACCTACCTGGACGAACGGTGGCATTACACACACCGGCCCGACACGCGCGACATGACACCGGTGGAAAGCGATCTGCCGCCTGGGCTGAGCCATGTCATCGTGATGGGGCACGCGATGGATTTCGATCTGGTCGAGACCTATCCTTCGGCTCTTGCCGGCACGGCGACCGGGCGCGAATACAGCCATGAGGCGGCCATCTGTATCCAGCTTGCCGCCTACATTCGCAACCTGGGATTTCAGGCCATCGCATCGATGAACGACACGGCTCTGGTCATCCCCTATGCGATCAAGGCGGGCCTTGGTGAATATGGCCGCAACCAGATGGTGCTGACGCCGGAATACGGGCCGCGGGTCCGGTTTTCCAAGATTTTCACCGACATGCCCCTGGCAGTCGATGCCCCGCGCCGGTTGGGGCTTGCAGACTATTGCGCGCAGTGCACCGTGTGTGCCGATGCCTGCCCCCCCAAGGCCTTGCCCAAAGGACAGCCGGAAATTGCGTCAAGCAGCCGGTCAACCCTGAAGGGTGTCCGGAAATGGTCCGCCAATTGCGAGGCCTGCTTCGGTTACTGGGCCAAACTGAAGACAGACTGCGCCATCTGCATGCGGGTGTGCCCGTTCAACAACCGCGCAACTGCGTTTGACCGGCTCTGGCAATGGCTGGCCACCGGCCGTGCGCGGAAACTCGCACGCTGGCTGCACAAACAAAAACGCCAGCGGAGCCGCCTCAAGCCCGGCGACTGGTGGCAGGGCGGGGGCGGTGCGCCCTAAAGACGACCGGCCGCAACTTCAAGACATTTCACCAACTTGTTGATATTGAAGGGTTTGGGAAGAAACAGGTTCATGCCAAGCCGCTTGGCGTCGGCTATTCTCGGGTCCGTTTCATCGCCGCTGGTCATCACAAAGCCGACCTCGCAATGGCGGCGGTCACATCGCAGTTTCTGCAACAGTTGCAGCCCGTCCATTCCGGGCATGTTCAGGTCGGCGATCACAAGCTCTGCCGGTTCGGCCGAAAGACTGGCGCAGGCCATCTGGCCATCGCCGGCCGTGCGCACATGGTTGATCCCGATCACTTCAAGCATCTGGAGCAGAATCTGGCGCGAGACCGACATGTCATCGACCACCAACACCCTGATTTCCTTGCGCAAGACCATTGGGCAACCCTTTTGCGGCCGGTTTGGCTGTCCGCCCGGCACCGGCGCCATGAATAAGGCCGGCAAGGTTAAGATGCCGTAAAGTCGCGGGATTCGAGCATGGCAGCACAGCCCGTCAGGGCCGCGTTGTCGTCGGTGATGACATGCACCGCGAACCTTTCCATCAGCGGGGCAAATCTTCCGCCGTCGCGATACCGGTTTCGGAACTCGAACCGGTTCAGGTGGGGCGCAATGGCCCGGGCAACCCCGCCGGCCAGAAACACCCCGCCGACCGGCAGGTGAACCAGCGACAGCGCCCCAAGCGTTCTGGCCAACAATCCGGTGAAGTGGTCAAAGGCTTGCAGAGCCTTCGGATCACGGCCCGAGGCCACCGCGTCCATGATGTCGGACGCTGCCGCATGTTGGCCCGACACCCAATGATAAATATTCTCCAACCCCTGACCGGAAAGGGCATCTTCGGTTTCGGCACGAGCTTTTTCGCCCAGCAGGTAGGTCATGAACGCAAATTCGGCTTCAGTGCGGACCAGAAGATCGGTGTGGCCGGTTTCCGAGGGCGGAACCAGCCGGCCTGCCGCGGTTTCGAACACAACCGCCGCGTTGAACCCGGTGCCGATCCCGACAACAAGTCTGGTGTCGGCAGGAGCATCCTGTGCAGGGACGAGCACATCCACCGACGTTTGCGCGAGATGGCCAAGGGCATGGCCCTGCGCCTGCAGGTCATTGATGATTTCAACCGTTGCGCACCCGATTTGTTCGCGCAGTGACGCATGATCGATCGCCCAGTCAAGGTTGGTCATGTCGACCCGCCCGTCTTCCACGATGCCGGCTGCCGCAAAACACGCCCCGGTGACCTTCGCGCCGGTTTCGGACAGAAACCGCCCGATGATTTGCCCCAGAGCCGCGTATTCCCGGTTCTGAAAACTGCGGATGCTGTCCGGCAACACCTGCCGGCCCCGAGCGAGCGCCATACGGGTGTTCGTGCCGCCGATATCTGCGACCAGGTTCAATCGGGCTTTGCCTGTATCTGTCATTGGGCTTTCTTATACGCGGCTTTGTAGGTTTGGTAGCTGGATTTCGGCGTTCGCAGCTGCGTCTTGTAGTCGACATGAACGAGGCCGAAGCGTTTTTCGTAGCCATGGGACCATTCGAAATTGTCGAGCAGCGACCAGCAGAAGAACCCTTTCAGGTTCACACCATCCCCGATGGCGGCCAGGGCCGCGCGCAAATGCTGGTCCATATAGGCGATACGCGCCGGGTCGTGGACCTGTCCGCCCTCGGGCCGGTCCTTGTTGGCCATTCCGTTTTCGGTGACAACCACCGGCAAGGACCCCACATGTTCTGTCGCAAGCCGGACCAGAAGATCATGCAGCCCCCGCGGATAGATTTCCCACCCCATGTCGGTCCTGGGCAGGGGGGCTGGTGCCTGTCCATACCCGGGCCACGGCTTGCCCGGGGCGGCCGCTATGGTGTTGCGGGTGTAATAGTTGACACCCAACCAGTCGATCGGCTGGCTGATTTGCGCCAGATCGTCCTGCCAGCCCGGCTCAAGCAGTGGTTCCAGACCCTCGAGCGCCAACCGGGGGTAGGTCCCATGACAGATGGCTTCAATGAACCAGCGGTTTGCAATCGCATCACGGACCGCCGCCGCGCGCAGGTCGCCTTTGTGCCCCGAAGCAGGGGCGATGGCTTCGAAATTCAGCGCAATTCCCAGGTTGTCGATGCCCATGCCGCGCAGTCGGGTCATCGCTTCGGCGTGGGCCAGCAACACATTATGGTGGGCGCGCGCCGCCGTCGCGAGATCGCGCTGACCGGGCGCATGGATCCCTTCGAAATGACCAAGCCAGGAAACGCACATCGGCTCATTTATCGTCGCCACGCTTTCAACCCGGTCGCCAAGCCTGCGCATGACTGTTTCGGCAAAATCACCGAACCATCCGGCAATATCGCGCCTGCTCCAGCCGCCCTTTTGCGAAAGCGCCTGCGGCAGGTCCCAATGGTAAAGCGTCGCAAACGGTTTCAGGCCGCGCGCCAGCATGGCATCCACCAGCCGGTCATAAAAAGCGAGCCCTTCCGGGTTTGCCCGGCCACGGCCCTCCGGCAGGACACGCGACCAGTTGATCGAAAACCGGTAAGCGTCGAACGGGCCGGCAAGATCGAGGTCTTGTTCATACCTGTGATAGTGGTCGCAGGCGACATCGCCGCTCGTTCCATCGGATATTGCGCCCGGCAGTTGGGCAAAGGCATCCCAATGCGACGCGCCAGCGCCCCCCGATCTCTGCCCCTCGATCTGATAGGCCGACGTGGCCGTTCCGAACACGAAATCCTGCGGAAACTCTTGCCGTGCGGGCAAGGCGGGCGCGCCGGTCATGCCCTGAGCGGCCCGGTTGATCCGCCAACCACAAGTTCGCTCTCAAGCAACAGGTTGCGCGGGGGCGGGGTATGGCCCTGGATGATATCCAGCAGCATCTCGGCGCAAAGACGCCCGGCGTGATGCACCGATGATCTGACGGCCGTGAAAATGGGGATGTCATCGCCGTTGCGCAGATAGGACAGAACATCATCATGGATAATCACCGAGATGTCGCGCCCCATGCGCTGCCCGATGTCGCCAATGGCACGGCGCACACCGATGGCCGTCAACATGGACGACACTACAAATGCGGTTGGCGGGTTGGTGGAGGCCAGCATCGAACGGGCGGCTTTCCAGCCGTATTCCTCGGTCATTTCGGACGACCGCATGATCGCGGGGTCGGGGGCCAGGCCGTGATCGCGGAGCGCTTCGACATAGCCCTCGCGCCGCCGGCGCGCGAAGTCCATGTCTTCCAGCCCGTTGACAAGGGCAATTCTTCGATGTCCGAGATCGAAAAGAAAATTCGTGGCGCGCTGGAAGGAACGGCTGTTGTTCACGTCCACCCAATTGTAGTCGCTTTCGTTCTGCCCGGCCCGGCCGTGCACGACAAAGGGCAGGCCCAGTTCATCCAGCAAGGAAATGCGCGGATCGTGCGCGCGGGGGCCGTGGACGATGACCCCGTCAACCGACCTGCGCGCGGCCATGTTGCGGTAGGTGGCCTCTTCTTCCAGATCGGGCACCATCGACAGCAGCATGTCATGGTTGTTGGCAGAATAGACCTGTCCGGCGCCGGCGATGAAGTCGGCAAAAATCGGGTTCACGATTTCGTGCTGGGTAGAGATCGGAATGACATGGCCGATGGCCATGGAACGCCCGGTCGCCAGCCCCTTGGCCCGGTTGTTCGGGCTGTAGTTGTTGGCACGCGCTGCCTCGACCACGCGTTTCCGGGTGGCCTCATTGACCTCGGGATAGTCATTCAGCGCCCGGCTGACGGTTGTCTGGGACAGCCCCAGAAGATTGGCCAGTTCCTTGAGATTCATATTCAAAGCGCTTTCAATTCCTTTGGGATGTGTAAGGGGATTTTCGGGCCAGGTCAAAGGTCATGCGAGGGGGCTCATAATCCATTTTTAGAATATGCAATTAAAGACCTTTGTCAGATTCCGGTCGTTGACAGGGCGATTGTTTTCGGCAACCCTCATGTTATCCAAAGCGCTTTGGTTATGCCTGAGTCGCTTGGAAATCATTACTGGCGTCGCCAAACGCCTATTGGGAGGAATCAAATGAAGAATGTTCTTTATGCCGGGGCCGCGGCAGTGGCCCTGTTGCCGGTGTCAGCAATGGCCGAACAGGTGACCGTGTTTGGTCCGTGGCTCGGTCCGGACCAGGAAAACGTAGAGGCCGTTCTGGCGGCTTTCGCCGAACAATCGGGTCATGATGTGCGCTACACCGGGTCAGACAGTTTCGAGCAGCAGATTGTTGTCGATGCCGAAGCCGGCTCTGCGCCAAACATCGCGGTGTTCCCGCAACCCGGTCTGGCCGCCGACATGGCCGGGCGCGGCTTCCTTGCGCCTTTGCCGGATGGCACGGGCGACTGGGTTCGCGACAATTACGCGGCAGGGCAGTCATGGGTCGACCTGGGAACCTACGCCGGACCGGACGGGCAGGATGACCTCTACGGCTTCTTCTACAAGGTCGACCTGAAGTCGCTGGTCTGGTATGTCCCGGAAAACTTTGAAGATGCCGGCTATGACATCCCCGAAACCATGGAAGATCTGAAGGCGCTGACCCAACAGATCGTCTCTGACGGCGGCACGCCATGGTGCATCGGGCTGGGTTCGGGCGGGGCAACCGGCTGGCCGGCAACCGACTGGGTGGAAGACCTGATGCTGCGCACCCAGACGCCTGACGTGTATGATGGGTGGGTGACCAATGACGTGAAGTTCACCGACGAACGCGTGATCAATGCAATCGACGAATTCGGGTGGTTCGCACGCAACGACGATTTTGTCGCCGGCGGGGCAGGGGCTGTGGCCTCGACCGACTTCCGCGACAGTCCCAAGGGCCTGTTTTCATCCCCGCCGCAGTGCTACATGCACCGTCAGGCAAGCTTTATTCCGGCCTTCTTTCCGGACGGAACGGTTGTTGGCGAGGATGCCGATTTCTTCTATTTCCCGGCCTATGCCGGTATGGACCTTGGCAAGCCGGTTCTGGGCGCGGGCACGGTCTGGGGCATTACAGCCGACAGCCAGGGCGCGCGCGACCTGATTGCCTTCTTGCAGACCCCGGAGGCGCATGAAATCTGGATGGCGCGCACGGGCTTTCTGACCCCGCACAAAGGGGTTGACCCCGAAAAGTTCGGTGACCCGACCCTGCGCAAGATGAACGAGATCCTGCTGAACGCCACCACCTTCCGCTTTGATGGGTCCGACCTGATGCCGGGCGCAGTTGGTGCTGGTGCATTCTGGACCGGTATGGTCGACTATGCCGGGGGCAAACCGGCCCCCGAGGTCGCCGCCGAAATACAGGCAGCCTGGGACGCGATCAAATAGTCGCAAGACATGAGACCACCGGCATCCCGGCCCTGACGCCGGGGTGCCGACCAGATACAGGAGCCCGCCATGCACCCAGCTTTGCAAGGACTGTTGACCATCCTGATCGGGGTCGGTGGCTGCGTCGGGTATTTTTATTTTTCAAACCAGTTGATCGACAAGGTGCTGTTTCCGCCACGTGGCCCCAATGCCGGCAGAAACATCAACCGCGCCAACATGGTCCGACCCTGGCTGTTTCTGCTGCCCGCGCTTCTGGCGCTGGGGCTGTATCTGGCCTACCCGGTCCTTGAAACGCTGCGCCTGTCTCTGACCGAGCGCATCCCCGGGGGCGGCTCGAAATGGGTGGGGCTCGACAATTACCGCCAGATGGTCAACGAGCCGAAGTTCTGGGAAGCCATGCGCAACAACATGATGTGGCTTCTGGTGGTCCCGGCGCTGTCGACCGCTTTCGGGCTGCTCGCGGCGCAACTGACTGACCGCATCAGCTGGGGCAACATTGCCAAGTCCCTGATCTTCATGCCGATGGCGATATCCTTTGTCGGAGCGGCGGTGATCTGGAAGCTGATTTACGACACCCGCCCGGTCGATCAGGAACAGATCGGTGTCCTGAATGCGATCTACCTGGCTCTGGGTGGCGACCAGCCGATGACATGGCTGACAATACCCTTCTGGAACAACTTTTTCCTGATGGCGGTTCTGGTCTGGATCCAGACCGGCTTTGCCATGGTGATCCTGTCCGCAGCTTTGCGGGGTATTCCGGAAGAAACCATCGAGGCCGCAATTGTCGACGGCGCAAACCCGTTCCAGATATTTTTCAAGATCAAGGTGCCGCAGATCGCCGGCACGATCGTCGTGGTCTGGACCACGATCACCATCGTCGTGCTCAAGGTGTTCGACATCGTGTTCGCGATGACGAACGGGCAATGGCAAACCCAGGTTCTGGCCAACTACATGTTTGACAAGCTGTTCCGGGCAAATGACTGGGGCGTTGGTTCGGCGGCGGCCATGGTGATCATGTTGCTGGTGACGCCAATTCTTGTCTGGAACGTCTGGAACGCCCGAAAGGAGATGCGCTGATGGATGGTATTGCCGGCCGGAAAACGCGTCTGAGCTGGGCGGTTCATCTGTCGGTTCTGGCGCTGGTGCTGTTGTGGCTGTTTCCAACGGTCGGGTTGTTTGTCTCTTCTTTCCGAACCACAGACCAGATCGCAACGTCGGGATGGTGGAAAGCAGCCTTTCCGTCGGTGCAAAACCTCACGCTGCGTGCCAGGCCGCCCTCTGAACAGGTTCGACAAGGCGATCTTTGGGTGATCGAGGGCGATCTTTTCGAAAAGGGCAAAACCGTCAGTGTTTCACGTTTCGGGGTGTCGTCCAGGGCCCCGACAGCCTTTGGCGCTGGTGAAACCGCACCGCTTCGCAAAGGTGGCGAGGCAACCGTGGACGCAAGCGGGCACTACCGCCTGACCAACACTGAACCGTTCACCGGAAAACGCGGCCAGCGGTTGTTTGTTACAGCAAAGGTCCCGCCCGAGTTCACGCTGGAAAACTACCGCAATGTTCTGTTTGATCCGAAGAACCGGGAAGGCATGTCCAGGGCGTTTTTCAATACATTGACGGTTACAATCCCGGCCACGATCATCCCGATCCTGATTGCCGCCTTTGCGGCCTACGCGCTGGCCTGGATGGAGTTTCCCGGTCGCGCCCTGCTGATCGCGGCGATTGTCGGGCTGCTGGTCGTTCCACTTCAGCTTGCCCTCATACCGTTACTGAAATTCCACAATAATATCGGGATTGGAAAAGGATATGTCGGGGTCTGGCTGGCACACACCGGCTTTGGGCTGCCCCTGGCAATCTACCTGTTGCGCAACTACATGGTCGGTCTGCCTCGTGACATCATCGAAAATGCGCGCGTCGACGGTGCCTCCGAGTTTCAGATATTCACCAGGATCATCCTGCCGCTCAGCTTTCCGGCGCTGGCGTCCTTTGCCATCTTCCAGTTTCTCTGGACCTGGAACGATCTGCTGGTTGCGCTGGTCTTCCTGATCGACAGTTCGGGCGACACCACCGTGATGACCAAACAGATCGTTGAACTGCTGGGCACCCGTGGCGGCAACTGGGAAATTCTGGCAACCTCGGCCTTCGTCTCGATCGCGGTTCCGCTGTTCGTGTTCTTCGCGATGCAGAGATATCTTGTGCGCGGTCTGCTGGCCGGCTCGGTCAAGTGAGGGCGGAATGATGAGTCTTGTGCAGCCGTCAATGTCGAAATCCAGGCCTGTTTCAGGCGCTGACTGGTGGCGCGGCGCGGTGATCTATCAGGTCTACCCGCGGTCCTTTCAGGACAGCAATGGCGACGGTATCGGAGATCTGCGCGGCATTCTGCAACGCTTGCCACACATCGCATCGCTTGGTGTGGACGCGGTCTGGATATCGCCGTTTTTCCCCTCTCCCATGAAGGATTTCGGCTACGACGTGTCAGACTATCGCGGTGTGGACCCGATGTTTGGCACATTGAACGATTTCGATGCCCTGGTCGCAGCGGCGCATGATCTTGGCCTGAAGATCATGATCGACTTGGTTCTCAGCCACACGTCAGATCAACATCCGTGGTTCAAGGAAAGCCGCCAAAGCACTGATAACAAACGGGCAAACTGGTATGTATGGGCCGATGCCAAACCTGATGGCTCACCGCCGAACAACTGGCTGTCGATTTTCGGCGGCCCGGCCTGGCACTGGGAGCCGCGGCGCTGCCAATACTACCTGCACAACTTCCTGTCGTCCCAGCCCGACCTGAATTTTCACGAACCCGAGGTTCAGGAGGCGCTGCTCGATGTCGCCCGGTTCTGGCTGGAGCGCGGCGTGGATGGCTTTCGGCTCGACACGATCAACTTCTATTTTGCCGACAAGTTGCTGCGCGACAACCCGGCGCTCGCGCCGGAAAAACGCAACGCGCGCATCGCCCCCGAGGTCAATCCCTACAACTACCAGGAACACATCCATTCCAAGAACCAGCCGGAAAACCTGGCCTTTCTGCGCAGGTTTCGCGCCGTGATGGACCCGTATCAGGCCGCCGCGGTCGGCGAGGTCGGCGATGCGCAGCGGGGCCTGGAACTGCTGGGCCAATACACCGCCGGCGATGACCTGGTGCAGATGTGCTATGCGTTCGAAATGTTGTCGGGAGACCGGCCAACGGCCGCCGCCATCGCCGAGGTCTTTGCCAAGTTCGACCGGGTCGCCGCCGACGGCTGGGCCTGCTGGGCGTTTTCCAACCACGACGTCGCGCGCCATGTCTCGCGCTGGAACCTGGGCCCCCAGGCGGCCCGACTGTTTGCGACCATGCTCATGTGCCTGCGCGGTTCGGCCTGCATATACCAGGGCGAGGAGCTTGGCCTGCCCGAAGCCGATGTGGCGTTTGAGGATATTCAGGACCCATACGGCCTTGAATTCTGGCCCGAATACCGCGGGCGCGACGGATGCCGGACACCGATGGTCTGGACAACCGACAACCGGAACGGCGGGTTTTCGACTGCACAACGGACATGGCTGCCTGTGCCCGGCGCCCATTTGCGGCGGTCCGTCAGCGCCGCCGAAGCCGACCCGACATCGCTCCTGCACCACTACCGACGGGCGATCGCGTTGCGCCATGCCCACCCGGCGCTTGTGCGGGGCGCCCAATCTCGCCTGCGGACGCAGGGTGGCGTGCTTGCCTTTGAGCGCCACCTGGACGGCGAAACCATCTTTTGTGCCTTCAACCTGGAAGGCAGTCCGGCCCGGATGCAGCTGCCGGCCGGAACCTGGGAAACGATTGGCCGGGATCTGGGCAGCGCGGTTCCTGAAGCGTCGGGCGAAATCCACCTTGGGCCCTGGCAATCTTGCCTGGCCATGAAGCGATAGGGGGCTGACCATGGCCGATCTGAAACTCAGAAACGTCGGGAAATCCTACGGCGAGGTCGAGGTGCTGAAAGACATCAATCTTGACATCTCGACCGGCGAACTGATCGTGTTCGTGGGGCCGTCGGGCTGCGGCAAATCCACGCTCTTGCGGATGGTGGCCGGGCTTGAGCGTATTTCAGCCGGAGAGCTTGAAATCGACGGCATGGTCGTCAACGACGTGCCGCCAAGCCAGCGCGGCATTGCCATGGTCTTTCAGTCCTATGCGCTGTATCCGCACATGACCGTGCGCGACAACATGGCCTTTGCCTTGAAGATTGCAAAAATGCCGAAGGATGAAATCGACGCGGCCATCGCCAGGGCCGCCCGCATTCTTCAACTCGAGGATTACCTCGACCGACTTCCCAAGGCTCTGTCGGGTGGCCAGAGGCAGCGGGTGGCGATTGGGCGGTCCATCGTGCGCGACCCCAAGGTCTACCTGTTCGACGAACCCCTGTCCAACCTCGACGCCGCCTTGCGGGTCGCCACGCGCATCGAGATTGCCCAACTCAAGGAAAGCATGCCGCAAAGCACGATGATCTATGTGACCCACGACCAGGTGGAAGCCATGACGCTGGCCAGCCGGATCGTGGTTCTGGCCAACAAGGGGATCGCGCAGGTCGGCACGCCGCTCGAACTTTACGAACGCCCCGAAAACGAATTCGTTGCACAGTTCATCGGCTCACCGGCGATGAACCTGCTCGATGGCAGGATCGTTGAAACCGGTGCGCAGACCACGATCGAACTGGCCACCGGCAACAAGGCCGTGTCCGATATTGCAACCGATGCCGCCCAGATCGGGCGCCCGGTGCGGGTGGGGGTGCGCCCGGAAGACATGCACCGGGATGCTGGCACGCCGGTCTTTACCGGGCAGGTGAATTTCACCGAACTGCTCGGCGAGGTGACACAGCTGTATTTTGACCCGCAAGACGGCGCGCAACCGGTTATCGCGAAACTGCCCGGGATCGTGCATGGGCTGCGCGGCCAGACTGTCACGCTCAGCGCCGACCCCTCCAAGGTCCATCTGTTTGCCGACGGGCAATCATTGCGCGCCTGAGGCCAGCGCCGGGTGCTCCGGGCGGGCTTGGGGCCGGGCTTTGGGCCAGGCGCAGCAACCTGGCCGATCGGCTGATCTTCCGGCATCTGCCCCGTGGCGCAACCTGCGCGATTGATCTTATGCGAAAACCTGCATATGTAGGCGCATTGCTCCGCGAAACAGGACCGTGACATGACCCAAGGCAAACCCGGGCTCTGGCAGCAGACCCCGCCCGCGATATTCCCGCCCATTCTCGGCCTGTTCGGCCTGGGTCTGGGATGGCGCCGGGTTCCGGAAGTCTTTTCCTTTCCCGGCCAGTTCGGAGAGTTCATTCTGGGCGCGGTATCGCTGCTGTTCCTGTATGCGGTGGTGGCTTATCTGGCCAAGATCATCCGTCGCCCCGGCGCATTGACGGATGATCTGCGCACCTTGCCCGGTCGGGCCGGCGTTTCGACCGCCTCGATGGCCGGCATGTTGTTTGCCGCAACCCTTGTTCCCTATTCCAACTTCCTGGCCAGTGTGATGCTGATCGTGGCGATGGCCGCGCATTTCATCGTGATCGCAATCGTGATCAGGGTCCTGGCACCGCAGCCTCTGGCGGCACGGCGCATGACGCCCGTGTGGCACCTGACATTCGTCGGGCTGATCGTCGCCGGCGTCGCCAGTGCGCAACTGGGCTGGCGCATGACCACTGAAATCAACCTGATCCTGTCGGCGGCGGCCGCGGTCACCATCTGGATCGGCCATCTGACCCTGATTGCAAAAAAGCCCGTTCCCGCCCCGTTGCGTCCGACCCTTGCGATTCACCTTTCGCCGGCCGCCCTTCTGGGGATCGTGTCGGCGGGGCTTGGCTACATGGACCTGGCGCTTGCCTTTGGCTGGTTGTCGATCCTGATTGCCGGGATCCTGCTTGTGCGGATCCGCTATCTCACCGAGGCCGGGTTCAGCCCGTTCTGGGGGGCTTTCACCTTTCCGGTCGCGGCGTTCGCCAACCTGATGCTGATCCTTGCAGCGCAGGGGGCATTCTACAAGATGCTCGGGGGGCTGACGCTGGTGGCCGCGACAATCATCGTGCCGATCATCGCATACAAGGTGCTCAAGATGTGGGCGTCGGGCGCGCTTGCGACAAAAACCAACGCATCGCGTGTCTGAATCTGCTCCAGCCTCTTTTCTTTCCTCGCAAGCCGTGAAATAGGGAAGCGCCAAACGACGCCACCCGCAGGAGACGGAAATGGAGATTCGCGAGGCTCTCACTTTTGATGACGTGTTGTTGGTGCCGGCGGCATCCAACGTGTTGCCATCCACGGCAGATACATCAACACGGGTCACCAAGTCCATTTCCCTGTCGATCCCGCTGCTGAGCTCGGCCATGGATACGGTCACCGAAAGCCGCATGGCCATCGCCATGGCCCAGGCCGGCGGGCTGGGGGTGATCCATCGCAACCTGAGCATTGAAGAACAGGCCCAGGAAGTGCGGCGCGTGAAGCGGTTCGTGTCGGGCATCGTCTACAATCCGATCACGCTGACCCCCAACCAGACCCTTGCCGACGCCAAGGCCCTGCAGGAACGCTACCGCGTGACGGGGTTTCCCGTGGTCGACGAACAAGGCCTCGTGGTCGGGATCGTTACCAACCGCGACATGCGTTTTGCCAGCGAAGATGCCACACCGGTGCGGCTGATGATGACCACCAATGACCTGGCCATGCTGCGCGAGCCGGCCGATCTGGACGAAGCCCGCTCGCTGATGAAGGCACGCCGGATCGAGAAGCTGCTAGTGGTTGACGATGGCGGAAAGTTGACCGGGTTGCTGACATTGAAAGACAGCGAACAGGCCGTGTTGAACCCCGTCGCCTGCAAGGATGATCTGGGCCGGCTGCGGGTGGCTGCGGCCACGACCGTCGGGGATGCGGGGTTTGAGCGCTCCGAAGCGTTGCTGGACGCCGGTTGCGACCTGATCGTCATCGACACGGCGCATGGCCATTCCGAGGGGGTGGCCGTGGCGGTCGAGCGCATCAAGAAGCTGTCGAACGAGGTTCAGGTCATGGCCGGCAACGTGGCGACCGGAGAAGCGACACGCGCCCTGATCGATGCAGGTGCCGACGCCGTCAAGGTCGGAATCGGCCCCGGCTCGATCTGCACGACACGCATGGTGGCCGGCGTCGGCGTGCCGCAGCTCACGGCGATTTCGGATTGCGCCAGGGCCGCCGGGGAAGTGCCGGTGGTGGCCGATGGGGGCATCAAGTTTTCCGGTGACTTCGCAAAGGCGATCGCGGCCGGGGCGTCCTGTGCCATGGTCGGCTCGATGATCGCCGGAACCGATGAAAGCCCGGGCGAGGTGATCCTGTATCAGGGCCGCTCGTTCAAGAGCTACCGGGGCATGGGCTCGCTTGGGGCGATGGCGCGCGGCTCGGCCGACCGCTACTTTCAGAAGGACGCGGCCAGCGAC
>Ga0256839_1004317_pt1 | contig 13995 bp, 13 predicted proteins | sample 354166metaG_FD_185968 | JGI IMG/M metagenome (GOLD analysis project Ga0256839, IMG submission 185968) | Hydrothermal vent microbial communities from Mid Atlantic Ridge, Atlantic Ocean - 354-166 | ecosystem: Environmental > Aquatic > Marine > Hydrothermal vents | place: Atlantic Ocean: Mid... | reverse complement strand
GGGATTTAGGGAATATTAACTGTTTTGGGGTCAAAATTGGGCGCAGGGTTAGACAGCCCTGAGAAAACTCTTAGAGGTTCTTAAACGGTTCTTATTTTGGGTGGGCCGGATTGGACCAGATCAGGCGCGGCGCTTGGTGGTGGGTGTTTGCTCGGCTGGTTCTGCGGGCATCAAGCCCTTGAGCATGGTGGCCATAAGGCCCAATGCGTCTGATACTATTTCCTCACGATCATCTGGCTTGGCCATGACCTTATTATAGACATCGCAGGTGAATGCTATGTGCTGCTCGGGTGATAGGCGTTGGCCGTGATCTTGGACAAGCGTATGTATTTTAACGTATATTTCGGCCATTAGAGCGCTGTCAGCCTCGCACTGGGCGGCGCTGGGGGCCATGGAGCCGTCGGGGGCCTGACCTGTGCCAAAGGCCAGCCAGTCGAGGCTGACGCCTGATGCCCGGGCGAGGTTGGCCATGCCTTGGAAGTTCGGCACGGCTTTGCCTTCCGCCCATCGTTGAAAGGTAGACTGAGATTGACCGGCCGCTTGCGCGGCCTCTTTTCGTGTTTTGAACTTGGCCTCGATTTCGGCCAGTCGGCGCAGAAAATCGGCTTTGGAACTATCAAGCTGGGGCATTTTTTCCGTTCTCCTTGATAGTTAATGGTCAAGCCATTGAAAACCATGCATAAAGGCGCGTTTCGATGCAGTAATTCCTTTAATGGAACTATCAAGATAATCTGGAATTAGCATACACCATATTCGGAACTATTATCGTTTAGATCAGCAGCGAACATTGCTAAAAAATCCGGTCCTGAAAGACTGGGGCGAGATAGGCAAAAACGAAAGGCGCGACATGGAAGCCGAGAACTGGGGTCGTGGCAAGATGCGCTACCACCTTGAGCAAAAGGGGTATGCGACTTTGATCGAGATAGACGAGAAATTCGGCCTATCCGTTTCGACTACATCCGACGCGATCCGCTACCCCAAACCAAAGGGGGAGGCGGTGTTTGCCAAGATCATCGGGGTGCACCCGATGGTGATTTGGCCGCGCCGCTACGATACCAAGGGTGAGCGCCTTAAGCCTCAACCTGTTGTCTCTTATAGCGCACAGCGCGTGGTTGGCCAATGTCAAAAATCGGAGGCGGCGTAGACTATGAAAAATTGCGGAATAAACAGGCGCCAAGAGAAGCGGATCGAAGCCGATACTCGGTCGGTGGAAGATAAGTTATTTGGCATGATTTTGGCGGCTTCGCCAGCCTCGCGCGAGGCTGTGCAAAACCGGCTGGACGCGTTCAACAAAGACATGGTGAATCCAATCCGGTTTCAGGCCTATCCATTGAGCGACGAGATCGAAGGGATGTGGCCATGAAAAGCAATGTGGATGTGGTGGAGATCGGGCTGGACGATATTTTGGTTGGCGCGCGGTTGCGGCTGCCGGATTTGAAGGCGGTTGAGGGGCTGGCGGCTTCGATCGAGGAGCATGGTTTGATGTCACCTATCGAGGTGGCGAAGGTCAGCTATGGGCCGAAGCGTGAGGGGGCGAATGCGCCGACTTACGCACTGGTGTGTGGCGGGCATAGATATGCGGCTTTCAGGGCGCTGGGGCGGGATGCGATTCCGGCGTTTGTGGTGAAGGGCAGCAAGGACGAGCTGCGGATGCGGGAGATACTGGAGAATGTATCGCGCAGCGAACTGACGATGCTGGAGCGGGCGGTGTTCACTGCCGAACTTCGCGCGGTTGTGGAGCGGGTTTATGGCTCTGCGGTTGCCGGGCATGAAGGCCGAGCGGTTTGATCGGGCGATGGCCCCGGTGCGCGACACGATCGACGATGTGATTGATCAAACACGGCTGCTTTCCGACATTATACTTTTAGTTTATAATGCCAATCTAGCCGAGGCCCTGCCAACGTCGATGTTAGAGCGGCACAAAGAGCTAATTGCCGAGAATGTCGGCCTTGCGCTTAGCTTGAGCACGGAGAATGAAAACCTCCTGACCTCGCTGAACGCCATTGGTGACGCACAGGGGCCTGACGATCTGGTCGAAAAACTGGCAGCGGCGCGGATGGAGGCGCAGCAATTTGCCGGACCTATAGCGACAGCGGTAATCTCCGGCCTTGATGATATGGCGATCGAGGCGGGGGTTTTGGAGCAGGTGATGAGCCGTGTTTCGGGCCAAGGTGAGCGCTTGGCTGCGGCATTCCAAAATGCACAAGCAGAGAGCTTTTTGTTTTCGCGCCGGTTTGCCGATGAAGAAGCGCTGATGAACATGCCGCTGACAGTGGACCCGCGCAATCGCCCGAGCGACACACCGCCGCGCCGGACCGGCGGGGGTGGCCGCGCCACCAGCACCGCAGACAAACAAGCTGCGGCGCTGAAAAAACTAACAGATGGTTTGCAGCTCGAAATCGAGCTACTGGGCGAGTTGGACCCGGTCAATCAGGAAATGCTGAAGTTACGCGGCCAGCTCAAGGGCGCAACGGAAGCCGAAACGGAGGCGGTACGAGCGCTGATCGAGACCCGCAACGAAGAGCGCGACGCGCTGGATCAGCACATTTCCCAGCTTGATAACTGGCGGGACGGGGCGCGCAGCATTTTTGATATGATTGTCGAGGGTGCCCGCCAAGGCACCAGCGCGGTGGATATTCTTCTGAACGTGCTCTTTGATCTTGGCTCCAAGCTCACCAGCATGGCCGGAGACAGCCTGATTGACGCGCTTTTTGGAAGTTCTGGCAGCGCGGATGGCGGTGCGATCGGGGGCGGGCTTTCGGATTTCTTCGGCAGTATTTTCAAGTTTGCGGATGGTGATGTATTTGACAGCCCGACTCTATTTGGCTTTGGCAATGGCCAGCTGGGTGTGATGGGTGAAGCGGGCCGCGAGGGCGTGGTGCCGCTGGAGCACAGCTTCGGCGAGGGTATCGGTGTGCAGATCGGCGACCGTGAAACCGCGCTGCCGCTCACCCGCTTGAAATCAGGTAAGCTCGGCGCGGCCATACAGCCCTTTGCCAATGGCGGGGCTTTTGGCGGGATCGCCTCCTCTCATCCAACCGCGAGCCAATCCGCCAGTTTTGCGGCAGACATCACCCGCCTCGCGCCCATGCTTGACGACCTCCACGATCGCCTCTCCGGCGTTGTTATCGAGTGCCTGCCCTATGCGGACGTGATCCGCCGCTACGACCGCCCCAGCACACTCTTCTATCTGGACCCGCCATATTGGGGCAACGAGGGTGACTACGGAAAGGTCCTATTCCACCGCGCTGATTTTGCCACTTTGGCCAAGGTTCTAAGCACCCTCTCTGGCCGCTTCATAATGTCTCTGAATGACCGCCCAGAAGTGCGCGAGACCTTCCAAAGCTTCAAGATAGAACCGGTTAAAACCACTTATACGATCGCCGCGAAATCGTCAAAAAAGGTGGGGGAAGTCATTATCTCAAACTAGGAGCCTAAATCTTGCTCCAGATTCCAACTACATTTGCTCCAGAAACCAACCGCGCACTACACGTAGCGCGGGAATTTTCCTTGGGGGGATGGACCCCCCTGCGAAAAATCTTCCCTTCGGTCAGGGGGCTTGCGACTGGCCAAAGGCGACCATGGTCAACAGCTCGTAGGTGGCGATGGTTTCTTCATCCTGATTGGTGAGCCATACATGCCAGCGCACCTCGCCATATTCATCGGTGCGTTTGGTTTTTCGCTTTACCGTCAGGCGGGCGCGCAGGCTATCCCCCGCCAGAACCGGCTTTTCAAATACGAGGTTATTCAGGCCGGTATTGGCCAGCACCGGCCCGGGCGCCGGCTCCACAAACAGCCCCGCCGCGAAGGAGAGCAGCAGATAGCCATGCGCCACCCGACCGGGGAAAAACGGATTGGCCTTGGCGGCGTCCTCGTCCATATGGGCATAAAAGGTATCGCCGGTAAAATGGGCGAAATGCTCGATATCCTCCAGCGTGATTTCGCGCGCGGCGGTCAGCAGGCTCTCGCCCAGCTCCAGATCCTCGAAATGCCGCCGGAACGGGTGGGCTTTGGCCTTGGTTATCGGCGCGCCAGCCAGCCATGTCTGGCCAATCGCGGCCAGCATGCGCGGCGAGCCTTGCACGGCGGTGCGCTGCATATAGTGCAGGACGCCGCGAATGCCGCCCATTTCCTCGCCGCCCCCCGCGCGCCCCGGCCCGCCATGCACCATATGGGGCAAGGGCGAGCCATGGCCGGTGCTTTCGGCCATGGATTCGCGGTCATTCACATAAATCCGGCCATGATACGCCGCGATGCCACGAGCCAGCTCACGGGCCACGCCTGAATCATGGGTGATGACCGAGGCCACCAGCGAGCCGCCGCCGCGATTGGTCAAGCTGGCCGCATGGGGCAGGTCACGATAAGGCATGATGGTGGACACGGGACCAAAGGCTTCGATCTCATGCACGGCTTTGGCCGCATCCGGATCGGGGCAGTGCAGGAGCTGCGGGGACATGAAGGCACCGTGGTCCAGCGGGGCGGTATTGGTGCCGTAAACGCGGGTGGCCTCGTCGGTGAGCATGGTCAGGCGCGCTTGCACATCGGCGCGTTGGGCCTCGGAAACCAGCGCGCCCATGGTGGTATCACGCATGGCGGGGTCTCCGATTCTGATCTCGGCCAGCTTGGCCGACAGCGCATCGATCACCGGCTGCACCAGCGCTTCGGGCGCAATGATCCGCCGGATCGCGGTGCATTTTTGGCCAGCTTTGGTGGTAATCTCGCGCGCGGCTTCCTTGATAAAGAGGTCAAACTCCGGCGTGCCAACGGTGGCATCAGGGCCGAGAATGGAGGCGTTCAGGCTGTCTTGCTCGGCCGTAAACCGCACGGAATTGCGCAGCAGGTGCGGGCTTGACCGGAGCATGAAGGCCGTATCGGCCGAGCCGGTAAAGGCCACCGAATCCTGTGGGCCAAGCTGGCCGAGCAAGCCGCCCGAGCCGCCGGCAATGAATTGCATCGCGCCTTCCGGAAATATCCCGCTTTCCAGCATGATCCGAAACGCGGCCTCGGCCAGATGCGCGGTAGAGGTGGCCGGCTTGATAATGGCAGGCACCCCCGCCAGCAGGGTCGGCGCGAGCTTTTCCAGCATGCCCCAGACCGGAAAATTATAGGCATTGATATGCACAGCCGCCCCCAGCATGGGCGTGCAGATATGCTGGCCCATAAAGCTGCCATGGCGCGAGAGCTGCTCTAGCTCGCCATCCAGATACATATGCGCATCGGGCAATTCGCGCCGCCCTTTGGAGGCAAAAACCAGCATGGTGGTGATGCCGCCATCGATATCTATCAGGCTATCGGCATGGGTGGCGCCGGTGGTATAGCTGAGCGCATAGAGCGGCTTTTTATGGGCTTTCAGGTGCAGCGCCAGCGCTTTCAGGCGGCGGGCGCGATCATGGAAGGTGAGGGCGCGCAGGGCGGGGCCGCCGGTATTTCTCGCATGGTCCAGCATGGCCTGGGTATCTAGCGGGCTGCCGGCTTGCGCGATTTTATCGCCGGTGATGGCCGAGTGGATCGGGCGGGCATCCTTGGCGGGGGGCACCCATTTTCCGGCGGCAAAGCTTTGAATTTCCAGCATGGTCTATCCTTTGAATTTATCGGCCAGCACCCATGAATCCGGGCTTTGGGCGGTCAGGTCGGCCACCATTTCGGGCAGGTTTTCGAGCGTATCGCCATAGTGCATCGGCCCGCCGCGCCAGCGCGGAAAACCATAGCCCAGCATTTGCACCACATCTATATCGCCCGCGCTGGCGGCAATGCCCTCATCAAGTATCCGCTGGCCCTCGTTGATCAGCGCTGCCGATAGTCGCGCCACGATCTCTTGATCCGAAAACGTGATCTGTCGCTTGGCGGCGGCGCGGATCAGCGCATTCACCTCTGGATCCTCGAGCGGTGTGCGGCCCTCATAGCGATACCAGCCCTTGCCCGCGCGCTGCCCTGTGCGGCCCATTTCCACCAGCTTGTCGCCGATATCCACATAGCGCTCGCTGGCAGGGCGGCTGGCATCCTGCCGCCGGCGATTGGCATAGGCGATTTGCAGCCCCGTGAGGTCTTGCAGCTCGTAAGGCCCCATCGGCAGGCCAAAGCCGCGCATGGCGGCATCTATCTGTGCGGGAAGCGCGCCGTCATCCAGCAGGTAATCCGCCGCGCGGCGATAGGCGGCGAGCATGCGGTTGCCGATAAAACCATCACACACGCCCGAGAGCACAGGGGATTTTTTTTGCCGTTTGGCCAGTGCAAACGCGGTGGCGAGGGTCTCGGGGGCGGTGGTATCGAGCGCCACCACCTCCACCAGCTTCATGATATGGGCGGGAGAGAAATAATGCAGGCCAAGGCAGCGGGCGGGGTTTTGGATGCCTGCAAAAATCGCGTGCGGGTCAAGGTAGCTGGTATTGGTGGCCAAAAGTGCATCGGCGGGCAGGGTGGCCGCGAGCTTGGCCATGACCTGTTGCTTGACGGCGAGGTCTTCAAACACCGCTTCAAGGCCAAGGTCGGCGTTTTTCGCGGCGCTGTAATCATCCGTGGTCATAAGATGGCTCTGTAGGCGTGTCATATTTGACATGTCTAATTTGCCACGTTTAACGGCTCCTTCAAGGATGGTGTGAATGCGGGTGCGCCCCGCCTCGGCGGCTTCGGGGGAGACCTCCAGCAGCACCACCTTGAGGCCTGCAAACAGCATGGAAACGGCGATGCCCGCGCCCATTAGCCCGCCGCCAACAATGGCAACCTCGGATATCTCCTTGGCGCGAACCCCCTTGATGATCGCGGGTCTGGCAGCGGCGCGCTCGGCAAAAAACGCATGGCGCAGGGCTTTGGATTCATCCGATTGCCGCAGCTTCAGGTGCAGCGCCCGCTCGCGCGGCTGGCCCTCGGCAAAATCGGTCTCACAGGCCCAGAGCAGCGCCTCGAGGTTATGAAATGCTGCCTTGGCCCCCTTGGCCGGTTTTTCCAGCTTGGCGCGTGTTTTTTCGATAAAGGCCGGATCGGCAATCGGGCGCGGGCGGGCGCTGATCGGGCCAGGCTTGGCAGGCATATCGGCGAGAAAAACCCGCGCGGCGCGCTCAAGATCATGGGTGAGGACATCCACACCGCCGGCCTTTTTGAAGGTTTCCGCCTCCACCATCCGGCCCGTGGTGGCCATATCGCAGGCCAGCTCAAACCCCACCAAGCGCGGCAGGCGCTGGGTGCCGCCCGCCCCCGGGATCAGCCCGATGCTGACTTCCGGCAGGGCAAAGCGTGTGCCTGCATGCGCAATTCGATGGTGACAACCAAGCGCCACCTCAAGGCCCCCGCCAAGCACCGTGCCGTGCAGCAGTGCCACCCATGCGGCGGGGCTGGCCTCGATGGCGGCAACCAGATCGGGCAAGTCTGGCGCTTGGGCGGGCCTATCGAATTCCGCCATATCCCCGCCCGCGATCCATGTGCGACCTTCGCAGCGCAGCAGCACAGCGCGGGCGCTTGAAGCCTCGGCCACGGCCCGCATCAGCCCTTGGCGCACCGCTTGCGAGGTGGCATTCACCGGTGGATTGTTAATGGTGACATGGAGGATATCCTCCACCATCTTGGTGGTTACGCTCGGCATGGTGGCTCCCTTTTCGAGGCTTACTATTGACCGCATGGTCGGCTTATGTAAAGTGGGAAAAAACAATCGGGGAGGGCCGCAATGGCCGATATTTCTGCACAAGAGCGGGCCGAGCGCTCACGGGATGCCATGTGGGCGGCGGATGAGGCCTCTCGCTGGTTGGGCATGAGCTGTGAACAGGTGGGGCCGGGGGAGGCGGTGGTTTCTATGCGGCTGGAAGCCCACCATTGCAACGGCCATAAAACCTGCCATGGCGGGGTGAGCTATGCGCTGGCCGATAGCGCCTTTGCACTGGCCTGTAACAGCTATAACCAGGTGGCGGTGGCGCAGCATAATTCCATGACCTATATCGCGCCGGCTTTTGCGGACGATGTGCTGACGGCCCATGCGGTGGAGCGCAGTCGCTCGGGGCGCTCGGGTATTTATGATGTGCGCATCACCAACCAGAAGGGCGAATTGATCGCCGAATTTCGCGGCGGTTCAAGGATCATCCGCGGCCAGCATTTCGAGGAGAGCGATACATGAAAGACCTGGCCCCGAAACGCAGCGATCTGGAGCCGATCGAGATTGCGTCGCTTGATGAAATTCAGGCGCTCCAGCTCAAGAGGATGAAATGGTCGCTCAGCCACGCCTATAACAATGTGCCGTTTTACAAGGCGAAATTCGATGCGGCGGGGGTGCATCCCGATGATTTGCATAGCTTGGCTGACCTCGCAAAATTTCCCTTCACGGTAAAGCAGGATCTGCGCGACAATTACCCGTTTGGCATGTTTGCCGTGCCGCGAGAGCAGATCACCCGCGTGCATGCCTCCAGCGGCACCACGGGCCAGCCCACGGTGGTGGGATATACCAAAAACGACATTTCCACATGGGCCGATGTGGTGGCCCGCTCGATGCGCGCTTCGGGCACGCGGGCGGGGGATGTGGTGCATATCGCCTATGGCTACGGGCTGTTTACCGGCGGCTTGGGCGCCCATTACGGCGCCGAACGGCTGGGCTGCACCGTGGTGCCGGTATCGGGCGGCATGACCAACCGGCAAGTGCGGCTGATCGAGGATTTTCAGGCCAGCACCATTATGGTGACGCCAAGCTACATGCTTTCTATTCTCGATGAATACCGCAAGCAGGGCCGTGATCCGCGCGAAAGCAGCCTTCAGGTGGGCATCTTCGGGGCCGAGCCATGGACAAACGCCATGCGCGCCGAGGTGGAGACGGCCTTTGATATGCATGCGGTGGATATTTACGGGCTTTCCGAGGTGATGGGACCGGGGGTGGCGAATGAATGTGTGGAAACCAAGGACGGGCTGCATATCTGGGAGGATCACTTTTACCCTGAAATCATCAATCCCGAAACCGGAGAGGTGGTGGCGGACGGGGAGCAGGGCGAGCTGGTATTTACCACCCTCACCAAAGAGGGCTTTCCGATTATCCGCTATCGCACACGGGATTTAACGCGGCTTTTGCCCGGCTCGGCACGCTCTATGCGGCGGATGGAAAAGATCACTGGGCGCACGGATGATATGATTATCTTGCGCGGGGTAAATGTGTTTCCGACCCAGATAGAGGAGCAGATTATGGCGGTGGAAAGCCTGTCCGCGCATTTCCAGATCGAGCTTAAGCGCGATGGGCGGATGGATGAAATGGTGGTGCATGCGGAGGCGAAACCGGAGGCCGCAAGCGAAGCGGAACGCGCAGCTTCGGCTATCGCGCTGGGCAAGAAAATTAAGTCTATCGTCGGGGTTTCGGCTCTGGTAGATGTCACCGAGCCCGGGGCCGTAGCGCGCTCACAGGGGAAAGCGGTGCGGGTGGTGGATAATCGCCCCAAGGAGTAGATATGGCGCGGACCATTGCCAAGGACCATGATGAAAAGCGGGTGGCGATCCGCATGGAAGCCGCGCGGATATTTGCGGCGCAGGGGGTGGATCGCGCCTCGATGAGCGCGATTGCCAAGGCGTGCGGCATATCCAAGGCGTTGATCTATCACTATTACGCCGGCAAGGCCGAGCTGCTGTTTGACATTCTGGAATGCCATCTGGAAGGGCTGAATACGGTGGTGGACGGCGTGAAGCCGCAAGCGCCCGAGGCCTATCTGCGCGCTGTGGTGCTGGAGATTTTGCTGGCCTATGAGGGGGCGGATGATCTGCACCGGATATTGATCAACAGCCGCGATGTGCTGACCAAGGCACAGCAGGCGGGGATCAATGATATCCAGCGGCGGCTGATCAAGAAGGTGTCGGCGGCGATCCGCGAGGTGGCTCCGGAATTGCCGGAGGCCAGGCTGCACGGGGTTACCATGTCGTTGTTCGGTATGACGAATTGGTATTTTATGTGGAACCGGAACGGCAGCGAGGGAGACCGGCGGCAATATGCGGAAATGGTGGCGGATCTGTTTTTGCGCGGGGTGAGCGGGGTCTGACCTTGGCGGCGCGGCTGAGGGCGCATGGCTTTGTCGGCGTGGATTGCGCGCCGCACGGATGCGGCGGTGCCTTTGGATGCTTTTCGGTTATTTGAAAAAAGAATGAAATATGGCGAAGCTTGTCGGCAAGGGCCGCCGAGGCGAAGCCGAGGCCATGGTGCATTTTGCCCTTGGGCAAAATGCGATATGCTGGCTGCTACCTCGCGGATCCGCCAACGGTAAGACCGCCGATCAGCAAGGTGGGCTGACCAACCCCGACCGGAACCGTTTGGCCCGCTTTGCCACAAGAACCGATGCCCGGATCCATCGCGCTATCATTGCCGATGGCGCGGACCTGGCGCAGCGCTGACGGGCCGTCGCCGATCAGGGTGGCCCCCTTGACGGGGTATTTTATTTCGCCGTTTTCCACCTTATAGGCTTCGGTGCAGCTGAATACGAATTTGCCATTGGTGATATCTACCTGCCCGCCAGAGAAATTCACCGCATATATGCCGTCTTTGATCTCTTTTATTACGTCTTCCGGTGTCGCATTGCCGCTTTCCATCACTGTATTGGTCATGCGCGGCATCGGGGCGTGAGCATAGGATTGCCGCCGCCCGTTGCCGGTGGCGGGCACCCCCATCAGGCGGGCATTCTGGCGGTCTTGCATATAGCCCACGAGGATCCCGTCTTCGATAAGCACATTCCTTTGGCTCGGGGTGCCCTCATCGTCAAAGCTGATCGAGCCACGGCGGTCGGGGATGGTGCCGTCATCCACCACGGTCACGCCTTTCGCGGCCACCTGTTTGCCCATCAGCCCCGCAAAGGCGCTGGTTTCTTTGCGGTTGAAATCGCCTTCCAGCCCGTGGCCGATCGCCTCGTGCAGCAGGATGCCGGGCCAGCCATTGCCGAGCGCCACATCCATGATGCCCGCTGGTGCATCTTTGGCTTCCAGATTGACCAGGGCGATTCGAAGCGCCTCCCGCGTGGCGGATTTCCAATGCGCCGCATCCAGCAGCAGCCCGATTTTGGCGCGCCCGCCAGAGCCATGGCTTCCGCTTTCGCGCCGCCCGTTTTTTTCAACCGTTACCGAAATATAAAGCACGGTCATCGGGCGGACATCGCGCAGGATATTGCCCTCGGGGCGCAGGATTTCCACCTCTTGCAGCGAGGCCCCGAGCGTGGCCGAGACCTGAACCACGCGCCTATCTAGCGTGCGGGCAAAATCGTCGATCTCTTTTAAGGTTTCGACCTTGAGGGCAAAGGCGGCATCGGTGATCGGGTCGGCATCTGTATAGAGGCTCTGGTTGGTTTTTGCCGGGGCGGGGGCAAGGGTGTTGCCGCCAGTGCCAATGGCCAAGCGCGCGGTTTCTGCGGCGCGGGCGAGCGAGGGCATGGAGATTTCGCTTGCGTGCGCATAGGCGGCGGTTTCGCCATTTATGGCGCGTAAGCCAAAGCCCTCTCCCGCGTCAAAGCTGGCGTTTTTCAGGTTGCCATCATCAAAAACCAGGGTCTCCGAGCGCTTCCGCTCCAGAAATATCTCGCCATCCTGTCCGCCGTGCAGGGTATCTCGCAGCATAGCGAGGGCGGCATCGGGGTCCAGCGAGGAATCAAAGGGGCGAAAAGCAGGGGTTGGCATATCAAAGCTCCGGAAATTTGTTTCCAATATGGCGCTTGGCCGGCTAAACGGCAACGGGCTAGATGAAGAAATGGCCAAGCGCAAGAAAAAACAAGAGACAAAGTTGTAATTTACTTCGATACGAGCGAAAATACCATGTATGCAGATGTCGACTGGAGGTAAACTATCGATAAATCGGGATAAAAAGCCGGTTAGCGCAGTTTTTTACTTTTCGCGGCTGAATGCCGCAAACGAATATCTTGTTATCTGCGCCGTAATATGATTGATCTAGGTCAACTTTAAGACCGGAACCTCTTTAGGGTAAAGAAGCGGGTAACAACGGATATCGCAGAGATATGCGAATGGATTGGGGACTAGAACTATGCGAATGACTAACCTTTTCAGGGGTTTTCTAACGGTAATCACCAGCGTTTTGCTGGCAGGCGGGGCAATGGCGCAAGATGCGCTTGAGGGGCTCGAATCTATCGGCAAGCCCACAGCGGGAGCCATGGGCTTCCAGCCCGCAGCCACAGAGCTGGCGCGAGATGCGCAATGGCTGGACGGCATGGTCAATTATATCATCATCACGATTACAATTTTCGTTACGCTGCTGCTGATATGGGTCATTATCCGCTTTAACAGCCGCGCCAATAAAGAGCCGGCCAGCTTTACCCACCATACCATGATAGAAATCGTATGGACTTTGGTGCCGATTATCATTCTGATTGTGATTGGTTCGTTTTCCCTGCCCATCCTGTTCAAGCAGCTGGAAATTCCCGAGAGTGACCTGACGGTGAAGGTCACGGGTAACCAGTGGTACTGGACTTATGAATATCCCGAGAGCGGATTTGCTTTTGACAGCTATATGATCGGAGCCGGCGAACCCGGGTTGACCGAAGATGTGAAGGCCGAGCTGGCAAAATACGGATATTCCGAAGATGAATTTCTTCTGGCTGCCGACACGGCGATGGTTGTGCCGGTCGGGGCTGTTGTGCGGGTTCAAATTGCGGCCAGCGATGTAAACCACGCTTTTGCCATGCCGGCTTTCGGTGTGAAGATGGATGCTATTGTAGGCCGACTGAACGAAACATGGTTCCGTGTCGGTGCGGACCCGCTGGATGTGGCAGCGGGCACGGATAGTGATGAAAATTATATCGGTGTCTATTTCGGGCAATGCTCCGAGCTATGCGGGGTGAATCACTCCTATATGCCGATTGTCATCAAGGTGGTCAGCCAGGAAAACTATGATAAATGGCTGGCGGGCGCGCTGGAAGAATATGCCGGCATCGAAGCACCAACGCAAATGGCATCCAACTAAATGGCGGATAGCTCGCATATCGGTTCTCGGGAATACGAGACGCAGTTCCACGATTATGTGGAGCTGCTAAAGCCCCGCGTAATGCGGCTGGTGGTGTTTACCGCGCTTGTAGGCATGGTCGTGGCGCCGGTGCCGGTGCATCCGGTGATCGCTATTTCGGCTATTCTTTGTATTGCCATCGGTGCGGGCGCTTCGGGCGCTTTGAATATGTGGTGGGATCGGGATATCGATGCCATTATGAAGCGCACGCAGGATCGCCCGATACCGTCGGGGCGCGTGGAACCGGGCGAGGCGCTGGCGATCGGGCTGGCATTATCCGGGCTATCGGTGATGATGCTGGCTATATTTGCCAATCTGGCGGCCGCGGCCTGGCTGGCCTTCACGATCTTTTTCTATGTGGTGATCTATTCGATCTGGCTAAAGCGGCTGACCCCGCAAAATATTGTAATTGGCGGAGCTGCTGGGGCGTTTCCGCCCTTGCTCGGCTGGATTGTGGCAACGGGTAGCATCAGCCTCGAGCCAGTCCTTCTGGTGGCGCTGATCCTGATCTGGACGCCGCCGCATTTCTGGGCTTTGGCCCTTTGGCGCAACGAGGATTACAAGGCCGCCGGTGTGCCGATGCTGCCGGTTATGCGCGGCGAGCGGATAACACGGCGCTATATTTTCGGCTATACGCTGCTGCTGGTTCCCATTGCCCTTGCGCCGAGCTTCACCCAGATCGGCGGCCTTGTTTATTTTTCGGCTTCCATCGTCTTGAATGCCGTTTTGCTTTATGGCGCATTTGTGCTGCTGAAGCGGCAAGAGGCGGATCGGGATGCGGATGATTTTCGCGCCGAAAAACGGTTTTTCGCCTTTACCATCATCTACCTATTTCTGCATTTTCTGATGCTGCTGGTAGAGTCCACCTTGCGGGCTTTTGACCTTTCGGTCGGTGCGCTTCCATTATGGTTTTAAACATGTCTATACACCCGGAACACGAAATACATACGCGACGCAAAGGCCGTAATATGGCGGTGGGCCTTATATTGGGCGGATTGATCGCGATGACCTTTTCGGTCACGATCGTCAAGCTATCAGTGCCGCAAAAC
>Ga0256839_1004316_pt1 | contig 13996 bp, 13 predicted proteins | sample 354166metaG_FD_185968 | JGI IMG/M metagenome (GOLD analysis project Ga0256839, IMG submission 185968) | Hydrothermal vent microbial communities from Mid Atlantic Ridge, Atlantic Ocean - 354-166 | ecosystem: Environmental > Aquatic > Marine > Hydrothermal vents | place: Atlantic Ocean: Mid... | reverse complement strand
AGCGCAGCGAGGAATCCGAAGCCGCTGATGCAAGATTTCTCCCTTCGGTCGAAATGACAGTGAAATGTGGTCGAAATGACAGGGAGTGCGGAGGAGGAGACAAGAGGGTGAAGTCGGAATGACAGGGAGCTGTTGGCCGGGTTCCCCTTGTCATTCCGAGCGCAGCGAGGAATCCGAAGCCGCTGATGCAAGATTTCTCTCTTCGGTCGAAATGACAGTGAAATGTGGTCGAAATGACAAGGGAGTGAGGTCGAAAGGACAAGGAGGTATGGTCGAGGTGGCAAGGAAATGCGGTCGAGGTGACAAGGAGATGCCGGCCCTGGGGGCTGCGTCCATGCGGCATGACGGCCGTCAGTCAATCATGCGGTCTCAATGACATGACATATCTTGTTGCCGCGTTTAATATTGGCTGTATCATACGAGCAGGAGGGAGACCATGCACAAGTTACCGGTACTGATAGCGATGATTGCCGCCCTGTTCTTTGCGCCCGTGGGGTTTGGTGGCGAGGAAAAGGGGCATGGCAAGGACATGCACGGCGGCGCCAAGAAGGCGCATCATTTCACCGCCCATTGGGCCAAGACCCTCAATGATGAGCAGAAGCTGAAGGTGGACCAGATGCATCTGGCCCTGGATCGGGAGCTGGTGGTGCTCAAGGCCCGGGCGGAATTGCTGGAGAAGGAACTCAATGCCCTGGCGGCCCGTGACGGCGCCGACCAGAAGGCCATCCATGCCAAGATCGACGAACTCATGGCGGTCAAGGGCGCCATCCTGCGCCAGCGCTTCGATCACATCTTGGAGATGCGCGCCATCCTCACCCCGGAGCAGCGTATCTCCTACGACATGGCCGTGCTGAAGCGCAGCGGGGTCAAGTAGGTGGGGACCCGGGCGTATGCGTTGACCTGGGTCCGCAGGGGGTCCGCAGGGGGTCCGCGGGTTCAGGCGAGTTCCAGTGACACTTCCGTGACCTGCCCTTCCTGAATGCGATAAGCACGCATTTCCAGGACCCCGGCTGTATCCAGCGAGACGATGAGGTGGATGGCCTCGGGGTAGGCCGCCGCGGCGATGTCCGTGGGTGAGGGACAGGCCGGACCCGCGGGGTGGGAATGATAGATGGCGAAGAGTGTCTCACCTGCCGTGCGCATGGTCTTGAACGCGGCGATCAGTTCCCGGGGATCCATCTCAAAGCGCCGGGTTGCATCGACGGCAATGTTCCGGATGGGATAGCACCGGCACGGCCGGCCTTCGCGTGCGGCGATCAGGCCGCAGGCCTCTTTCCCGGGTGTCTGCCTCACATGGTCCAGAATGGCGTTGACGAGGTGCCGCGGCAGGGTGGTTTCCCGTGCTTTTCCGTTGTTTTCCCGGCTGTTTTTCACGTCGATGTATTTCAGATCCGGCGGGCCTGGACGAGGCGGGGCCTGCCGGCATGGTCCTGCCATCCCTCGATGTCCTCATAACCCTCTTTCGCCAGCAGGCGCTGCACGCAAGCCTGCTGGTCGTCACCATGTTCCAGCAGCAGCCAGCCACCCGGTCGGAGGAAATGGCGGGCCTGGCCGGCGATGGCGCGCAGGGCCTCCAGGCCCTCGGTCCCGGCGATGAGGGCGGTTGCCGGTTCGAAACGCAGCACATCTTCTGCCAGGCGCGGGTCACCTGCCCGCACATAGGGTGGATTGGCGGCAATGAGGTCGAATCTTTCAGCCGTATCCAGGCACCGGCACCAGTCGGAGAGGCGGAAGTCCACCTGGCGGGACAGCCCCAGACGGCGCGCGTTGGCGCGGGCCGTCACCAGGGCGCGGCGGCTGATGTCACAGGCGGTGAGGCGCCAGCGCGGCCGTTCTTTCGCCAGCGCGAGTGCAATGGCGCCTGATCCCGTTCCCAGATCGGCGATGCGGCAGGCGGCATCGGCGGGCAGCAGGGCCAGCGCCCGCTCCACCAGACATTCCGTCTCGGGGCGGGGGATGAGGGTATGCCGGTTCACCCGCAGGGTGAGCGACCAGAATTCCTTGCGTCCCGTGAGATAGGCCACGGGTTCTCCCCGGGCGCGACGCTGAACGAGGCGGCGGAAACCGGTCGCGATGGCAGGTGGAACGGGGCGCCGGGGCCAGGCATGCAGGTGGCTGCGGGGTCGTTCCAGCAGGTGGGCAAGCAGTACCTCTGCATCCAGGCGGGGACTGTCGCTGCGTGTTCTCAGGGCGTCGGTCGCCTCTTGCAGCAGGTCTCCGACAAGGTCTGTGTCGTCCCTTGAAGCCATGTCAGCCCGGTTGTCGGGGAGAAAGGGCCATGTCATGCGCCCATGGCCGCCAGTTGCTCGGCCTGGTGTTCGTGGATCAGGGGGTCGATGAGCAGGTCCAGCTCCCCTGCCAGAATCTCATCCAGCTTGTAGAGCGTCAGGTTGATGCGATGATCGGTGACCCGGCCCTGGGGGAAGTTGTAGGTGCGGATCCGTTCGGAGCGGTCGCCGCTGCCCACCTGCAGGCGGCGGGTCCGGGCCTGTTCGTCCTGTTGCGCCGCCTGCGCCTGGGCCAGCAGGCGGGCCTTGAGCAGGGAGAGTGCCCGCGCCCGGTTCTTGTGCTGGGAGCGCTCGTCCTGGCATTCCACCACGATGCCGCTGGGCAGGTGAGTGATGCGGATGGCCGAGTCGGTCTTGTTGACATGCTGGCCGCCCGCGCCGGAGGCACGGAAGGTGTCGATCTTGAGATCTGCGGGCTTGATCTCGATGTCCTCGATCTCTTCCGCCTGGGGCAGCACTGCCACGGTGCAGGCGGAGGTATGGATGCGCCCCTGGGATTCCGTCTCCGGGACCCGCTGTACCCGGTGGACACCGGACTCGAACTTGAGGCGGGAGAAGGCCCCCCGCCCGGTGATGAGCAGGATGACTTCCTTGTAGCCGCCATGTTCTCCCTCGCTGGCGCTGATCACCTCGGTCTGCCAGCCGCGGCGGTCTGCATACTGACAGTACATGCGCAGCAGGTCGCCCGCGAACAGGGCCGCTTCGTCGCCGCCGGTGCCGGCGCGGATCTCCAGGAAGATGTTGGCTTCGTCCCTGGGATCACTGGGCAGCAGCAGCAGGCGCAGGCGTTGTTCCAGTGCATCGCGCCGGGATCTGGCCTGGTCCAGTTCCTCCTGGGCCAGTTCTCTCACATCGGCATCGGCGTCATGGAGCATGTCCGAGGCCGAATCGATGTCCGCCAGCGCCTGCCGGTAGGCCTGGTAGGCTTCCACCACGGGGGTGAGCTGGGAGTATTCCCTCGACAGCGCCCGGAAACGGGCCTGGTCGGCGATCACTGCCGCATCCGCCAGCAGGGCTTCGAGTTCCCGGTGGCGCTCTGCGAGCGCGGCCAGCTTATCGAGGACGGAGGGCTTCACGAAAGACGGTTGGACGCAATTTGAGGCACGGGGGCACGTTCAGTCGTCGTTATTGAGACGGATATTGAGCAGTTCCCGCGCCGCCTGCAGGAACTCCTCGCGCCCCTCGAAGCCGGCACGGCGCATCTGCACGCTGGGGGCATGGGCCAGCTTGTTGCTGAGGCCGTGTGCGAGGTGCTGGAGCACGGTGGCGGGGTCGTGGCCCGCCGCGAGGAGACGCTGCGCCCGGTCCAGTTCCTCGTTGCGGATGCGCTCCACCTGTTCGCGGTAGCTGCGGATGGTGGCCACGGCGTCCAGGGAGCGCAGCCAGCCCATGAAACGGGCGGCCTGGGCATCGATGATCTCTTCGGCCTGCTGGGCCGCCTCCTGGCGTGACTTGAGCCCTTCGTCGATGATTTCCCGCAGGTCGTCCACGGTGTAGAGATAGACGTCGTTCAGTTCGCCCACCTCGGGTTCGATGTCGCGGGGCACGGCGATGTCCACCATGAGGATGGGCTGGTGCTTGCGGATCCGGATGGCCCTTTCCACGGCCCCCTTGCCCAGGATGGGCAGCTGGCTGGCGGTGGAGGAGATGACGATGTCGGCCTGATGGAGGTGGCTGGGAATCTCCGCCAGGGTGATGGCCATGCCCTGGACTTCGTTGACCAGGGCTTCGGCGCGGGCAAGGGTGCGGTTGGCGATGATCATGCGGCCGATGCCGTTTTCCTTCAGGTGCCGGGCGGCCAGTTCGATGGTGTCGCCTGCGCCGATGAGCAGGGCGGTGTGATCGGCCAGCGAGGTGAAGATCTGGCGCGCCAGGCTGATGGCGGCGAAGGCCACCGACACCGGACTGGCACCGATGGCGGTGTCGGTGCGTACCTGCTTGGCCACGGCGAAGGTGTGTTCGAAGAGCCGGTTGAGGAGTTTGCCCAGGGTGCCGGCCTCGCGCGCGGCGACGTAGGCGTCCTTGAGCTGGCCCAGGATCTGGGGTTCCCCCAGGATCATGGAGTCCAGGCCGCTGGCCACCCGCAGCAGGTGGCGCACGGCGTGCATCTCCGGGTGGGTGTAGAGATAAGGTTCCAGCTCTTCCGGCCGTAAATTATGGTATCTGCGGAACCAGTCGATGATGACGCTGCTGTCGCCGTCGTCGAGGTTGCACAGGAGTTCGGTACGGTTGCAGGTGGAGAGAATGGCCGCTTCGCTCACCGCCTTTTCCGCCGTGAGCTCACGCAGCACCTCCGGGATGCGCTCAGGGGCGAAAGCCACGCGTTCGCGGATCTGCACGGGCGCGGTTTTGTGGTTGAGACCGACTGCGAGCAACATCATGTCCAAAGCAAGGGCTGCGGGGAGGGGTTCCCTCCGAAGCTGTAACGGCCTATTTTATCAGGTTTTTATGGTTTTTATGAACCGAGGGGAGGCCGCCGGGGTCATATTGTATATGAATGGCCTGAATACGGGCCAATTTTCGTGCAATTGTGATAAGGTAGATTCTCCATGAGTCGTCTGCGCGCATCTTTTCTCCTTCTGGGCCTGATTTACCTCCTCGGAGCCTGCGCCACCGCGCCCGGCCAGCGGCCGTCCCCGTCTCCCGTTGCTGCCCCCGTTGCTGATGGGGAAGCGTCTTCGCCCCGGCGCGAACAGGGGCTCCCGGCGGTGCCGCTGAGCCCCGAGATCCTCTATGAACTGCTGGTCGCGGATATCGCCGTCCAGCGCAAGCGTTTCGACGTGGCCATCGAGAACTACCTGCGCCTCGCACGCAGGACCGGTGATCCGCGCATGGCGGCGCGGGCGGCACGGGTGGCCATCTACAGCCGCGACAATCTGAGCGCCCTGGAGGCGGCGAGGCTGTGGGTCAGGCTGGACGCGGACGATCCCGAGGCCCGCCAGGCCATCATTGCCGCCTATATTCGCAGTGGCCGGACCGATGACGCCCTCCAGCATATCGATGCCCTTCTGGAGATGCAGGGGGACGGCGAGAATGGCCTGCGGCTGCTGGTCAGCCTCCTGAGCCGGGAGCGGGATGTACAGGCAGCCTTGAAGGTGATGCGGCATGTCATCGCCGTGCGCGGAGACAACCCCGAGGTATGGATTGCCTATGGCCATCTCACCCTGCGCTCGGGTGACCTGGGTGGCGCGCAGGAGGCCATCGACAAGGCGCTTGAGCTGCGGCCCTTGTGGCCCGAGGCCCTGCTGCTCAAGGTGCGCATCCTGCAGTTGCGGGGTGAGGGCGGGGAGGCTCTGCGGCTGCTCGCCGATGCGGTGGCGGCGCGGGGCGGGGACATGCGCCTGCGGGCCGCCTATGCCCGCCTCCTGACCGAGGAGAAGCAATACGAGGAAGCCCTGGCCCAGTATCGGCAACTGGTGAAGAAGCATCCCGACAACAGCGAACTGAAATATACCATGGGCTTGCTGCTGCTGCAGTTGCAGCGTTATGACGAGGCGGCACGGGAACTGGAGTCCATCCGTCGCCGCGGGGAGCGCTTCGACGACATCAATTTCTATCTGGGGTGGATCGCCGAGAGCCGCGGCGACCTGCAGACCGCCATCGATTACTACGGCGCGGTCACCCGGGGTCCCAATTTCCTGGAGTCAGGGCTGCGCATGGCGGTACTGCTGGCGCGTCAGGATGACATCGCGGGGGCCCGGCAGCAGTTACAGTCCCTGCGCAGGAAGATACCTGTCCACGGCCAGCGTATTTATCTGGTGGAAGGCGAGATTCTGCGTGACGCAGAGCGTTATGAGGAGGCGCTGGACCTGTTCTCGGAAGCCTTGGAGTATTTCCCGGACGATCACGGGCTGTTGTATGCTCGTGCTCTCGTGGCGGAGCGGCTGGACCGCCTCGATCTCCTGGAACAGGACCTGCTGCGCATCCTGGAACAGAATCCGGACAACGCCGACGCGCTCAATGCCCTGGGTTATACCCTCGCGGACCGCACCGACCGCTATGAGGAGGCCTACCGCTACATCAAGCGTGCCCTGGAACTGCAGCCCGAGAACAATGCCATTCTCGACAGCATGGGCTGGGTGCTGTACCGGATGGGCCAGTACGAAGAGGCCATCCGGTACCTGCGCCTGTCCCTGAAACTGAAAATGGACGACGAGGTCGCTGCCCATCTGGGTGAAGTGCTGTGGGTCTCGGGGCGTCACGAAGAGGCGCTCCGGGTCTGGAACGAGGCCCTGGAGCAGTTCACGGGGAACAAGCGCCTGCTGGAGGTCATCCGTCGTTTCAGCAATTGAGGATTTTTGGGATAACCTCCCCTCATCACGCCAGATTTTTCTCTTTTCCGGGCATCTACAGGCGTCTGGGCGCAGCGTTGCCTGTGCGGCGTTGCCTGGCCTTTCTGCTGTGGGGCGTGCTGTTGAGTGCTTGCGCCACGGTGACACCGCCGCGAAGCAGCGACGATGGTGCTCGCGAACGAGCCTGGCAGGCGCACCTGCAGAGGATGGCCGGCGTGACCCGGTGGGAATTGCGGGGGCGGATTGCGGTGAAGGGACCCCGGGCGGCATGGCAGGCTCATCTGGTGTGGCGCCAGCACCCTGGTCGCTTCGAGATCGATCTCCTCTCTGCCTTCGGTCAGCATCTCGCGCGCCTGCGGGGTGATGCCGGGGGGATCGAACTGCTTCTGCCCGAGGGGCAGCGTTACCGGGCCCGCGATGCCGAGAGCCTGTTGCAGGAGCGGTTGGGCTGGTCCCTGCCGCTGGCGGGATTGTATCACTGGGTCCGGGGGGTGCCGGTGCCGGGGGAGGGGCGGCGACGGGTGCTGGATGCCGCGGGCCGCCTCGCCGCGCTGGAGCAGCAAGGCTGGCGCATCGATTATGGCCGCTACCGCAGTGCCGACGGTTTCATGCTGCCCGGGAAGGTGGTGCTGGTTCGCAAGGGGCTTCGACTGCGCCTGGTGGTGGACCGCTGGACGCTGGAGACGGTGAAGGGATGAACCCTGCGGAGGTATCCTGGCCTGCGCCGGCCAAGCTGAATCTCTTTCTCCATGTCGTGGGCCGGCGTGCGGACGGTTATCACTTGCTGCAGACGGCCTTTCAGTTCGTCGATCTGTGCGATGTTCTGCATTTCACCCTCCGCGCCGACGGGCTGGTCCGGCGCCTGCCTGATGCGCTGGGGAATACGCTGGGCGCGCTGGGCGTGGGAGAGGCAGAGGATCTCACCCTGCGAGCCGCAAGGCTGCTCAAGGAAACCACCGGTTGTCGCCTGGGCGTCGATATCCGCCTGGACAAGCGTCTTCCCGTGGGCGGCGGGCTGGGGGGTGGCAGCTCCGATGCGGCCACCACGCTGGTGGCCCTCAATCATCTCTGGGGCCTGGGCCTGTCGCAGGCGTCGCTGCAGGACCTGGGATTGCATCTGGGTGCGGATGTGCCCGTCTTCGTCTATGGCCGGACAGCCTGGGCGGAGGGCGTGGGGGAGTGCCTCCGTCCCCTGGATCTGCCGCAGCCCTGGTATGTCATCATCGCCCCCGATTGCCGGGTCTCCACTGCCGAGATTTTTCAAGTCCCGGAATTGACACGGGATTGTCCAGTGATCACAATAGACGGCTTTCTTTCCGGGCGGGCCGGCAATGTCTTCGAACCGGTGGTGCGCGAGCGCTATCCCCCGGTTGCCCGGGCGCTGGACTGGCTGGGCGGGTATGGCGAGGCAAGGCTGAGCGGCACGGGCGCCTGTGTGTTCGCGGCGTTTACAGACCGGGAGCGGGCAGAGGCGGTCTGCCGACGGGTGCCGGCGCCGTGGCAGGGATTCGTGGCACGGGGCATGAACCGTTCGCCCTTGTTCCAGATGTTATAATCCTGATTATCCGGGGGACCGTGGTGGGATCAGAGCTACGAGTGGGGTGTCGCCAAGTGGTAAGGCACGGGATTTTGATTCCCGCATTCCCAGGTTCGAATCCTGGCACCCCAGCCATTTCTCCAGCGATCATACGGGCCGCTCTTTATGTCCATTCGGCGGGTTCTGCGCGGGTGCGCGCGGAAGCGGCGCGGGAAGGCGTGAGTGTGTCCGTGTCGGGAGGGGAGGCGCCCGGGAATTGAATTACGCGAATTCCAAGGACTTCCCGGGCACCGACGGCAAGATGATGGTGTTCACGGGCAATGCCCATCCCCGGCTTGCCCGGGACGTGGTGGCACGGCTCAATCTGCCCATGGGCAAGGCCAACGTGGGGCGTTTCAGCGATGGCGAGGTGGCCGTGGAGATCATGGAGAACGTGCGTGGCCGCGACGTGTTCATCATGCAGCCTACCTGCGCGCCCACCAACGACAACCTCATCGAGCTGCTGGTGATGATCGATGCCATTCGTCGTTCCTCGGCCTATCGGATCACGGCGGTGATCCCGTATTTCGGCTACTCACGCCAGGATCGCAGGCCGCGCTCGGCGCGGGTGCCCATCAGCGCCCGGGTGGTGGCCGACATGATCACCACGGTGGGAGCGAACCGGGTGCTGACGGTGGATCTGCATGCCGATCAGATCCAGGGCTTTTTCGACATCCCGGTGGACAATGTCTATGCCTCGCCAGTGCTGCTCACCGACATCTGGCGCCAGAAGTATCCGGACATGATCGTGGTGTCGCCTGACGTGGGCGGGGTGGTGCGGGCACGGGCCATGGCCAAGCAGCTGGATGGCGCGGACCTGGCCATCGTGGACAAGCGCCGGCCCGGCCCCAACGAGGCCAAGGTCATGAACATCATCGGGGACGTCAGGGGACGCACCTGTATCCTGCTGGATGACATGGTGGATACGGCGGGCACCCTGTGCGAGGCGGCACGCGTCCTGAAAGAGGAGGGCGCGGCGCGGGTGGTGGCCTATTGCACCCACCCGGTCCTGTCGGGCGCGGCGGTGGAGCGCATCAATGCCTCCTGCCTGGATGAGCTGGTGGTGACGGACACCATTCCCCTGCGCGAGGATGCCCGGCAATGCCGCCGCATCCGCCAGTTGAGCATCGCCGACATGCTGGCGGAGACCATGCGCCGCATCAGTGCCGAAGAATCGGTGAGTTCCATCTATATGGACTGATGCGCCCCGGCTTTCCGCGGATACGGGGCGGGCAAGGGGGGCGCAGACAAGAACGTTTTTGTGAGGGGGCCACCCTGGTCGCGGGGCGGGCCCCGTTTGTTTGGCAATACCAACCGGAGAAAGACCCATGAAAGTCAGTTTTGAACTGGACGCCGAAGTGCGCAACGACCTGGGGAAAGGTGCGAGCCGCCGCCTGCGTCGTTGCGGCAAGCTGCCCGCCATCCTGTATGGCGGCGGTCAGGACCCCCTGCCCTTGATGCTGGATCACGATGCGGTGATGCACAAGCTTGAACACGAGGCCTTCTATTCCCATATCCTTACGGTGAAGGTCGGGGGGCAGGAGGTGAAGGCCGTGCTCAAGGACCTGCAGCGCCATCCCTACAAGCCGGGCGTGCTGCACATGGACCTGCAGCGCATCAGCGAGACGGAAAAGCTGCGCATGCACGTGCCCCTGCACTTCGTCGGCGAGGACGTGGCGCCCGGCGTGAAGCAGCAGGGCGGGCTCATTTCCCACCTGGTGACTGAAGTGGAGATCACCTGTCTGCCCAAGGATCTGCCGGAGTATATCGATGTGGATGTCTCCGGGCTGAAGGTCAACGAGTCCCTGCATCTCTCCGATCTCAGCCTGCCGGAAGGCGTGGAACTGGTCGAACTGATGCATGGGCCCGAGCATGACCTGCCGGTGGTGTCTATCCACATGCCCCGCGGCGGCGCCGTGGAGACCGAAGAGGGCGCCGCGGAGGCTGGCGAGGAAAGCGGCGAGTCCTGAAATTCCGCCAAATGTGATTTGGGGGGATTCCAGTCGGGCGCATGAGGCGTGCCTGGTTCCCGGCAGGCCGGGGCTGCCGGTCTGGCCCTGAAACAGACGGAGAGATGCGTCACAGTGTCAGAGCCCATCGTCCTCGTCGTCGGCCTGGGCAATCCCGGCGCCCGTTATGAGCAGACGCGGCACAATGCCGGGTTCTGGTTCGTGGATGCCCTGGCGGACCGGGCGGGTGGCGTCCTGAGACACGAGGGACGTTTCAACGCTCGGCTCGGACAGGTGACCATCGACGCGCGACGCTGTTTCCTGCTCAAGCCCGAAACCTTCATGAACCGCAGCGGCCAGGCCGTGTCGGCCCTGTGCCGGTATTACAAGATATTGCCGGCGCATCTGCTGGTGGTCCATGACGATATCGATCTCGCCCCGGGGGTGGCCCGGCTCAAGCGCGGCGGGGGTCACGGTGGCCACAATGGCCTGCGCGACATCATCAAGGCGATGGGCGACAACGGTTTCTGGCGCCTGCGCCTGGGCGTCGGACATCCCGGCACGCGGGACGAGGTGGTGGATTATGTGCTGCATCCGCCTTCGCATGCGCAGCGGCGCGTCATCGATGAGGCCATCGAGGCGGCCCTTGGGGTCATGCCGCTGGTGGTGGCGGGTGAACAGGAGAGGGCCATGCACATCCTCCACAGTAAGGAATCACGGGAAAGGTAAAAGCAAGATGGGTTTCAAATGCGGCATCGTGGGGCTGCCCAACGTGGGCAAGTCCACCCTGTTCAATGCCCTGACCCGTGCGGGGATAGAGTCGGCCAACTATCCCTTCTGCACCATCGAGCCCAACGTGGGCGTGGTGCCCGTGCCCGATCCCCGTCTCGAACGCCTGGCGGCCATCGTCGCGCCGGAGCGGGTGGTGCCTGCGACCATGGAATTCGTGGATATCGCCGGCCTAGTGGCCGGCGCCTCACGGGGCGAGGGACTGGGCAACAAGTTCCTCGCCCACATCCGGGAGACCCAGGCCATCGCCCATGTGGTGCGCTGCTTCGAGGATGACGATATCACCCACGTGAGCGGGGGCGTGGATCCCCAGCGGGACATGGAGGTCATCGACACCGAGCTGGTGCTGGCGGACCTGGAGACAGTGGGGCGCGCCCTGGAGCGCGTGGCCCGCCAGGCCAAGAGCGGCGACAAGGAGGCTCTGGCCCGCAAGACCCTGCTGGAACAGGTCGTCGCCCGCCTCGACGAGGGCTTGCCCCTGCGTGCCATGGGACTGGACAGGGAGCGCCGGGAGGCCTTGCGCGAGCTGCATCTGCTCACCGCCAAGCCGGTGATGTATATCGCCAACGTCGCCGAGGACGGCTTTCGCGACAATCCCCTTCTTGAGGTGGTCTGGCGGCGAGCCGAGGCCGAGGGTGCCGTGGTGGTGCCGGTATGCGCTGCCATTGAGGCCGAGATCGCGGAACTGCCGGAGGCGGAAAAGGGGGAGTTCCTCGAGGATCTGGGCCTGGAGGAACCGGGCCTGAACCGTGTCATCCGGGCCGGCTATCGTCTGCTCGGCCTGCAAACCTTTTTCACCGCGGGTGTCAAGGAGGTGCGCGCCTGGACCATCCCGGCAGGCGTCACGGCGCCACAGGCGGCCGGCGTCATCCACGGGGATTTCGAAAAGGGTTTCATCCGTGCCGAGGTCGTGGCCTACGAGGATTTCGTCGCCTGCGAGGGTGAACAGGGCGCCAGGGAGGCCGGCAAGTGGCGCCTGGAGGGGCGGGACTACATCGTCCAGGACGGTGACGTGATCCACTTCCGGTTCAATGTCTGAACAAGGCCCTCTTGCATCTTGTGGCTTTCTCTTTTATCTTTCCCCTTTCCCGCGTGGTACCGGATACGGCTATGTAGCTCAGTCGGTTAGAGCACGGCATTCATAATGCCGGTGTCGCTGGTTCGAGTCCAGCCATAGCCACCAAAGCCTTCACTTTGCCCAGCATATCCCCCGGTTTTCCTGCCAGCGTTGTCGATTCGGCCGAATCCATGGAACTCCTGTGGTAAATATTCTGAGCCACCGTCCGAAGTAGTAGCAAGAGGAAGCGTTATGTCCTGAAGACGCCAGAATGTGGAAGAGGTAGCGTATGAAACTGTTGCAATCGAACGCGCGTTTGCGCCTGGGGGTCGCTGCTGGCGTGGGCACTGTGCCAGCAGCCATGGGGGGGGCTGCGATTTGCCATGTGTGGGGCTTGTCGGGTGCTCCCTTGTTTCTTGCGGCTGGTGTATTCGCGCTGGTGTGCGCTGCCTTCACCGGCTTTTTTCTGGCTACATGGCAGCAATCGGCGCTGCATCGTCTGGCAGAACTCATCGAGGCCCTTGCCCAGGGGGAGCAGAGAGATTCGGAACTGTCTGATTTTTATGGGATTGCCGGCCGGCTTGCAGATGCGGTCGCAGGGTTGGGGCAGCGCTATCTACGCATGTATGATAACCAGCGTCGGCTGGTTGCCGAGTTGTCCGACATTTCAGGTGAAGTCAGTGTCAATGCCGAGCGTGTCGAGGCGAACGTCCTGGAGCAGCAACGCGAAACCGAGAGCGTGGCCACCGCGATGAATGAAATGAGTGCGACAGTTGCCGAGGTGGCCAAGCTGACCAGCGAGGCGGCCATGTCCGCCCAGGAGGCTCAGGGAGCTACAGGGCAGGGCATGACGATTGCCTCGGGTACACGGGAGGAAATCCAGCGGTTGATGGAAGAACTGCAGCAGGCTGCAGCGGCAATTCATCACCTGGCGGAGGAAAGCCAGAATATCGGCAACGTTCTGGATGTCATCAACAGCATCGCCGAGCAGACCAACTTGCTCGCCCTCAATGCTGCCATCGAGGCAGCCCGGGCCGGAGAACAGGGACGTGGTTTTGCTGTCGTGGCAGACGAGGTGCGCACGCTGGCTTCGCGCACGCATTCTTCCACTCAGGAAATCGAGCAGATGATCTCCCGCATCCAGGAGCGTGTACAGGGGGCCGTGGATGTCATACAGATGGCTTCCCAGCGGGGCGGGTCAGGGTCCGAGAAGATGAAAGAGACCGTTTCGGCCTTGGAAGTCATTCAAAAGGCTGTGGATCATATTTCCAACATGAACACGCAGATTGCCACCGCTGCAGAAGAGCAGTCTCAGGTCAGCGAGGAAATCAATCGCAATCTGGTTAGAATCAGCGATCTTGCGCTTACAAGCGTCGACAGTACCGTGGAAGGGCGCAAGGCAGCAGAGCGGCTTGCACAGAATGCAGCGCAAATCAGGGCCACCCTCTAGGAGTCTGCCGGATTCAGGGAGCATGGCGGGAAAGCATGAACGAATCTTCATGATTTCATGGCGCGTAGAGGGGCTACGCAACGAGAAATCGGGGAGATTCGGGCAACTTTCCCACCCGCACTGTAGATAAGTCCGACAGACTCCTAAGACAATCGATAGTAAAGCGGCTGCCATTTCGATCACCGCCCTGTCATTTCGACCGGAGGGAGAAATCTTGTATCGGCGGTCTCGGATTCCTCGCTGTGCTCGGAATGACGAAGAAGTGTCATTTCGACCGCAGGGAGAAATCCTGCCCCACTGCCCTCCAAGATTTCTCGCTATGCTCGAAATGACAGGGATACTGTCATTTCTCGCGGCGCTTGAAATGACAGACGACACTCGGCTGTCGTGCAGCCTGGATACAGACCCCGAGGGCCGGAATCCTTGTCATCTCAACTTCACTTCTCTGTCATTTCGACCTCGCTTCTTTGTCATTTCGACCGGAGGGAGAAATCTTGTATCGGCGGTCTCGGATTCCTCGCTGTGCTCGGAATGACGAAGAAGTGTCATTTCGACCGCAGGGAGAAATCCTGCCCCACTGCCCTCCAAGATTTCT
>Ga0256839_1004315_pt1 | contig 13996 bp, 13 predicted proteins | sample 354166metaG_FD_185968 | JGI IMG/M metagenome (GOLD analysis project Ga0256839, IMG submission 185968) | Hydrothermal vent microbial communities from Mid Atlantic Ridge, Atlantic Ocean - 354-166 | ecosystem: Environmental > Aquatic > Marine > Hydrothermal vents | place: Atlantic Ocean: Mid... | reverse complement strand
AATATACACTTCATCGTACACATCATACCAGCTGGGCTAAACTCTACACATCTATGGCTATCAATACCATAGAACACCCTTTTATAGCATACACCCTGATTCTTAACACTCTTCTTAGTCCAGTGGCAAATCTCAACTGTAGAGTGATTATAGACTCCATAATGGGCATTCAACAGCTGATTAACTATCCTCTCTGGAATCCTGATAACTTCTCTGCTAGCCATGCCATATATATTATATTGATATCAATTAAAAAACTTTGGAGGGGGATACCATAGACCATAAATGTGTTAAAAATGGTCTAATATGGGAAATATCTTTTAAATAGACAATATATTATTGGATGTAAGTATTTTTGAGGTGGAGTATGGGTTGCTCGACGACGATAAACTGAGATATAAACCGGTACCCCTAAATGAGTTGCTTACACAGCTTAAGAACTTATCTCAGATATTGATGAGTCTAGCCTACTGTAGCATATTCTTCAATGACGAGACACTCTACAGAGAGATGGAGGAACTCGATGAAAAGATTGATTACCTAAAGAGTCTTCTAATAATGCAGGCCTCACTCGCCACTAGAGACGGTGAAGACGCTGAGAAGATGCTATCAGTATTTGATATGGCATCATCTGTAGATAAGATAAGTGAGGTAAGTCTAGACATAGCTAAGCTGGCATATGAACACCTATCAATCGATATTGGAGACTATCTATTCATAAACAGCGCCACAAACTTCATCTATGTTATAGAGGTTAGTAAGAGAAGTCCATTCAACGGAAGAAATATAGATGAGATATTCGAGATGGTGAATCAAATCTTTGATGTAGTTGCAGTAAAGAGGGAAAAGAGATTTGTAATATCCCCACCAGAACATTTCGTATTCAGAGAAGGAGATAAACTCTATATTAAAGGATTCACAGAAACAATCAGGAAGATCCTCGAACTACACGGAATCAAGATAGATGTTGGAGGACTCAAACTAAACAGGGAGATACTTGAGAACATCATATACTTAAAGAACCTCAGTGAATTCATGACTGATATAGCTTATGGAGCTTTATTCACTTCATCTAAGGAGCTCGCTGAGGAACTTGAATCCATGGAGGAGACGGTAGATGAAATTACGAACCAGCTTAAAATAACTGTTATGAAGGATAAAGGTTTAAAGGAGACTCAGAAGCTTGCTTTGATCGAATTTATAAACTCTTGTGAATATATAGCGGATGCCGCTGTAGACATGACATACAGCTTGAGGAAGGATGTAAAGCCACATCCAATCATAGAGAAGATACTTGAGCAGACCGACGAGAGATACGCGATAATCAAGATAGGTAAGGAACATGAGAATATAGATATCATTGACCTAGATGTAAAGAAATATGGCGTAGACGTACTAGCACTAAAGAGGGGGGGATATTGGTATCTAAACCCGCCGATAAAGGGGTGGAAGCTTAGAAAGGATGATGAACTTATAATCCAATACTATAAAGAGGCTGAAGATGAAGTGGAAAAATTGTTGAGGCAGAGTATGGCATAAAACTATATCTTTTTAACCTTAAGAACTACACCCTCGATACCGACTACTACAACCTCCTCCCCCACCTTTATAACCTGGTCAGATATAGCACTCCATAGGTCAGACTCAACTAGAACTACACCTACCTTACCCGGCCTTATCTCCTCCTTTACAACCCCCTTCTTACCTACAAGCATATCTATATCTAGGGGGCTCTTACCCTTCATAACAACCTCTCTAATCTTATGTAGATAGAAGCCTAGAAAGCCCACAACCAACACTATAAGTATCAACCCTCCAAATACTAATAACCTGTAGTTAAAAGTCCATATAAAATGCTCAGCCCTATATAGCATAACAATTCCAATGACGGTAAGTATAGCGCCCGCAACAGCCAGTTCACCCTCCCCAATCCATGTCTCCACAATAATAGCGGATATTCCAATCAACAATAGGGTAACGGCTGTCGCATCGGCACCTATATATCCAAGACCCAAGAATGAGAGTATAAGGAGTGATATAGCTGCCAAGAACCCTATATATGTAGGATTTATCAACTCTATCAGGATGAGTAGAGCCGCTATATTTAGGAGAATACCCGCTAGAAGCGGGTTAGAGAAGATAGATAGTACTTCACTACGTATATCCTTTCTAACATATTCAATGGGATAGTTAGATAGGCCTAATATATTGATTAGCTCACTTACATCCGAGGCGATAAGATCTGAAATCCCCATATCTAATGCTTGGGTAGCTGTATAGTCTTTATTCTCGGTAACCATAGCCTTGGCGGCTTTGATATTCCTCCCCCTAAGCTCAGCCAAGCTGGCCATCCACTCCGCCATAGCATTCAGTACCTTGGGATCAACATTGCCAGCCAAGTCTCTAGGCTCAGCAGAACCTATGACAGAGCCCGGAGCCATAGCCAGGATATCCGCGGATATACCGATATAAGCTCCAGCAGAATATGCGAATCCACCTGGTGGGATAAATACAGTCACATTAGCCCTAGTATTTATAATTGCATACACTATATCCTGCGTAGGCTTGAGATACCCACCATTAGTCTTGAGCATAATAATTACATAGTGACTTGGGAGTGCTGTATCAAGCCTTCTAGCTATTAAATCACTATATCCAGCATCTATAGTACCATCAACTTGTATAATAATGACTTTATTGACTTGAGCCGAGGCAGGCTCGACTCCATATAGTGATATCGCTACCAAAACAAGTATAAATGGAAGAAGGGTTTTAAAACCCCTCATCTCTCTCCTTCTCTACCCTCTATCAATTTACTTATATCTTCTACTATTTTAGTAAACTCCATCGGTAATACAATCTTCGTAGACTCACCTTTAGCCATCTCCTTAAGGGTCTCCAAATACTGTAGAGCCATAGTATTCTTATCCAACTGTTGAGCTATCTCAAGGATCTTCTCAAGAGCTATAGCGTATCCCTCAGCCTTTAAGATAAGGGCCTGCCTCTCACCCTCCGCCTTCAAAACTGCACTCTGTTTCTCACCTTCAGCAACTAGAATTGCACTCTCCTTCTTACCTTCGGCCTCAGTAACCATAGCCCTCCTATTACGCTCCGCACTCATCTGTCTAATCATAGCATCTTGAACCTCACGTGGAGGAGTTATCTCCCTAATCTCAACAGTAGTTATCTTTACACCCCATCTACCAGTCACCTCATCAAGTTTAACCCTAAGGATATTATTGATTTCCTCCCTCCTAGCCAGAACAGAGTCTAGATCAATATCACCTATCACCGCTCTGAGTGTAGTCGTCGCTATACCAGTAGCGGCTCCCCTAAAGTCCCTAACATTCAATACACTACCCAACGGATCAATAACCTTAAAGTATATAAGAAAGTCTATATCTACAGGGGCATTATCCCTAGTAATACAGGTCTGACGGGAAACCTCTATATACTGTTCCCTTAAATCAACCTTCACAGGTCTATCTATAAAGGGAATTAGGAACACTATACCCGGACCCTTAACACCTATCACCCTGCCTAGCCTAAAAACCACGATCCTCTCATACTCTCTAACCACCCTTATCGAGGCATTTAGGAAGAGCACTAGTACAATAACAATCACTAGTGCCAAGATTAGACTTCCAATATCAATAATTACTTGGAGGACGAGATTCTCCAGGTTCATACCAATAACCTCTATTGTCAAATCGGTTAAATAAATGTGGATATATTTATTGTCGAATTACAGAATAACCAATAAATAAATATATCTATCTCCTAAATATAAGTTTGAAACAATATATAACATATATGAATAGAAGATGAAACAGCTATGGACATCGTGGTTAACTGGGAAGAGTTAAATTCCCTGTGGAGCCTCTATATTTATTAATATGGATAACAAGGGTATAACCCACTACATGATATTCACGTTAGCAAAGAAGTTTGAAGAAGAGGGGAGAGACGTTATACATCTCGAAGTCGGTGACCCCTATGTAGATATTGACGGGGAGATAAACGAGGAGCTTTGTAGAAGGGCTAAGATGGGGTATACACACTATAGCTCACCCTATGGGATAGATGAATTTAGGGTTACAGCTGCTAAATACCTAAATAACTTTTTAGGAACTAACGTAGAGAAGGAAGATATACTTGTAACACCTGGATCCAAATCAGGGTTGAAGATGTTCCTCGACATCATAAGCAGAGATGTAGATACAGCTGTTACCCTCGAGCCTACATGGAGTGCATATAAAGGACTACTAGAATACCACGGTATACGCCTCGAAACCATCAAGACAGAATATAGGAATAAATGGAGGCCTACTGAGGATGACCTTACAGAGCTGGAGAACATTGATTTCCAGCTTATGATACTGCTAAACCCTTCAAACCCGACCGGACTAACAATGGACAGGAAGCTAGTGGACAAACTTGTAGATATAGCTGTTAATAAGAAAGCTATAATAGTGAGTGATGAAGTATACTTCCAGACGATCTATAGAGATGAAGATGTGAAGAACTATCCATCTATATTAAGATATGAATATGAATTTATGGTCGCTCTACACAGCCTCTCAAAGAGCCATGCAATGACCGGATATAGACTTGGCTGGGTCGTCACAAGGAGAGAATGGATAGAGAGGATGAGGAGGCTCGTACAATATTCATATACAAACGTCCCTATATTCATCCAATACGCTGGAGTTAAAGCACTGGATAACCCCGGCATACCCAGGAGATTAAGGAAGATATATAGAGATAGAACTCTCTACATGGCTGATAGGCTTGAAAGACTTGGATTTAAATTTCATAGGCCGGATTCAACCTTCTATATTTTCGCCTCAACACCAGAATATATAGAAGATACTTCAGAATTCGTAATAAGGCTCTTAAAGGAGGAGATGGTGGCTGTAGCACCAGGGATATCATTCGGAGGATATAGAGATTTCATACGATTCTCAGCATCCTATCACATAGATAGGATATCAAAGGGGATGGATAGGATAGAGAGGCTCTTAGATAGATGGTCAACATAGTTTGACCATAAGTTTTATATATATGATGCGTTGTTTATGTTTTAACATCGGCTTATATGGTGAAATGGTGATGACACGCCAATATCTATAACCCGTGATGAAGCATCCATCCTCCGATCTATCCTGCTAAACACCATCAACGAGAAACAGCTTATCCTTCTAAGGGAGATAGCGAGGGAGAGAGGGTCCTCACTAACCAGGATAATCACTAGAGTATCAAGGGCATATGGAATACCCGTATCCACATTGAAGTTTAACTCCTCGAAACTCCAGAAGATGGGGTTGATACAGAGGTATGGAATAAATGGAAGAAGAGGCGTCAGACTATCCAAGCTAGGGCTTAAGTTACTTGATATTCTAATGGAAGGAAATGAAGAAAGGGATGTAGGTTTGGATATAGAGAGCATTAAGAGAGATATGAGGGAGTTGGAAACGATACTGAGGGAATTACTTACTAGGATAAATGGGTTCCACACATACTCCTCAATGACTTCTCTAAACCTACTCTACTCAATATTCAAACATAGGATGGATAGGGGCTTGAGACTCGAGGATACAAAGATCGTGCTGAGTAAGGGACATGCCGCACCAGCTTTATATGCAGTCCTCAGACTCTTCAGGCTACTTAGAGAAGAGGACTTTATAGATGCCTTCAGCCCAGACTCGTATATCCAAAGCCATCCGATTAGGGGATGCCCCACAGTTGTTGTGTCAACAGGCTCACTGGGCCAGGGACTCTCAGTGGCAAATGGGATAGCCTTATCACAGAAGATAGGTGGAGAGGATGACGAAGTGTATGTCGTTATGGGAGATGGAGAGCTTGATGAAGGCCAGGTCTGGGAGGCCCTCTCTACAGCCTCAACCTACAACCTAGACAATATAATCCTATTGATAGATAGGAATGGACACCAACTCACTGGGCCGACAGAGAAGATAAAGATAAAAGAACCTATAACAGAAAGGCTTGAATCATTCGGATGGATCGTGGAGAGAGTCTCTGGAGAAACTCCTGAGAATATAATCTGGGCTCTCTCAAGAATGGGAGATATATTAGGATGGCCAAAGGCAATTGTAGTGGATACTGAGGTGTATATGTAGCTAGAGACTTCATAGCGGGAGACGGGGTAAATATCATGATGCATAGTTATAGAGAGGCTTTTGGAGAAGCCCTCTCAGAACTTGGAGAGACATTTAAGAATTTAATAGTCATCGATACAGACCTATCAAAATCCACCAAGACCATATATTTTGCAAATAAATTTCCAGATAGATTTATACAGATAGGAATTAGCGAGCAAGATGCTGTAGGGACTGCTGCTGGCCTATCAATAGGGGGTAGAATACCTGTATTAGCAGTCTACTCCATGTTTCTACTACGGGCCTGGGAACAGATAAGAAATATAATCGCAAGGGACAACTTAAACGTTAAGATCGTGGGGACACACTCAGGACTATCAGACTATATGGATGGTGCATCACATCAATGCTTCGAAGATATAGCATTAATGAGGATACTGCCAAACTTCACCGTGGTATCACCCTCCGACATAACATCAACCAAGTCATTATTAAAACAAATATTAGGCTTCAGAGGCCCGGCATATATGAGGCTTGGAAGGGACAACTCTACATTAATATATAGGGATGAAGATGAGGTAACCCTAGGTAGAGCGAATATCCTGAGTGAAGGTGAAGATATAACCTTAATCTCACATGGAGCAATGACGCAATATACACTATCAGTAGCGGAAAAACTATCTAAAGAAGGCTATAGCGTAAACGTTATAGACATGCATACGATAAAGCCACTAGACAGAGAGATACTTAGTAGAAGAAAGGTATTATCAACACCGATATTTGTCATTGAAGACCACAGTATATATGGAGGGCTCGGATCCGCAGTCGCCGAGTATATCTCTACATCTAATCCTAGACATGTGTTTAGAATAGGTGTTGAGGATAGATTCGGAGCTGGAGCGAGAAATTTCTTAGAACTCCTAGATTATATGGGTCTTACCCCAGATAAAATCATTTCGAAGGTCAAGGTGATACTAGATGGGATTTAAATATACTTCAAAGGAATTCCGTGACAAAACAGTTGTAAAGGTATGGGATGTCGAGATAGGGAATAGATTCGTGTATATAGCTGGGCCATGCTCAGTAGAGAGTGAGGAACAGCTATTCCATATAGCTGAGGCTCTTAAGGAGATAGGTGTTGATATGCTTAGAGGAGGTGCATACAAGCCTAGGACATCCCCCTACACATTCCAAGGACTTGGTGAAGAAGGTATAAAGATATTAATAAGGGCTAGGGAGAAGTTCAACATTCCAATAGTAACTGAGATAATGGATATAGACCAGCTGATGAGGCATGCAGAGGAAATAGATGTTATACAGATAGGGGCTAGAAACATGTATAATTATCCACTTCTAAAGGCGCTGGGTAAAGTTGATAAGCCGGTACTACTGAAAAGAGGTTTATCGGCAACATTAGACGAGCTACTATATGCAGCAGAGTATATAATGAGCAATGGAAATCCAAATGTAATCCTATGCGAAAGAGGTATACGTACATTCACAAAACACACGAGATTCACTCTAGACATAGCGGCTGTACCCTCATTAAAGGAGAGGACCCACCTACCAGTAGTTGTAGATCCATCTCATCCAGCTGGTAGAAGATCAATCGTCATTCCACTAGCGAAGGCAGCCGCATGTGTAGGTGCAGATGGCATTATAGTTGAGGTCCATAACGATCCAGACAACGCACTCTCAGACTCTAAACAGCAGCTTACAATTGAGATGTATAGAGAGCTTGTCAAGGAGGTAAGCAGATGCATCTAAAGACATTAACATACCTAGAATCCAAGGTAGTATATGGAGTCAACTCCCGGTACGAAATTCCTAGGGCAATAGAGAGACTGAAACCATATAAGATATGTGTTATAACAGATAGGAATATATCTAGGATATACCACAGCTATATAGACTGGCTAAATCAAGAGTTGAATATTGAGGATACCATAGTATTAGAGCCTGGAGAGAAGACTAAGAATATAGATACAGCCATATTCACATGGAAGAGACTGTTCGAGAATGGTTTAACTAGAAAGTCAATATTGATAGGGATCGGAGGAGGTGTAATATTAGATTTAACTGGTTTTGTGGCCTCCACATACATGCGTGGAATAGATTATATTTCGATACCTACAACTCTCCTGTCTCAAGCAGACTCATCACTCGGAGGTAAGACCGGCATAGACTTCATAATTAAAAATGGTATAGGTACATTCCACCTCCCAAGATATACATTTATAGACCCGGAGTTCCTAAAAACCCTCCCAAAAGAAGAGATTAAAAATGGGTTTGCCGAGATAATTAAACACTCCATAATCAGGGGAGGCGAGTTTTACAGTATTATAAGGGAGAATAACCTAGAGTCAATTACAAATAAAAAAGAATTATTCGATAAGATGTTAGAGCTAAGTATCAAAACTAAAATAGAGGTCATAAACGACGACCTTCATGAGAAGGGGTTAAGGAAGATCCTAAACCTAGGGCATACATTCGGACATGCCATCGAAAAAGCATCTGGCTATCGAATTCCACATGGATACGCCGTCTCTATAGGTCTAGCCATAGAGTCTAGAATAAGTAGGGAGATACTAAGCTTCAACAAGGATGGTGAGATAATAGATATACTGCATAGTTATGGTCTACCGACAGATCACAATTATGATTTACAAGAGATACTTAATGAGATTAAGAGGGATAAGAAGAACTGGCATGGAAAAATTGTGATGACCTTGATAGAGAGTATAGGGTGTTGCAAACCGGTTGAGATGGATGAATCCACGGTTCTAAATATATTGAGGAAGGTGTAGATGATCGGTCCATGTATATCAATCTTCTATCAAGACATCAAAAACATCGTCGAAAAACTCGAAGTAATACCTAAAGATATAGCTCTTGAGATCCGACTAGATAGAGTGAGGCCAGGTATAACGATCGAAATACCTAGAAAGCAACTCAACGGGAGAGTGTTAATACTGACTGTTAGGACTCAATCAGAAGGCGGATATAATAATTGGGGAGAGGAGGAGATCTTAAGGTTATATTCAAGGATGATAGATTTGTACCCAGACTATATAGATATTGGGATAGAAGTCGATAAACATGGGGAGATACTCGACATAGCCAAAGAAAAAAAGGTTAAGACGATATGCTCATATCACAACCCGATAGAGACACCCGAACTAAAAGAGTTAATAGAGATATATAGGTATATCGAGTCACTAAACCCAGACATAATAAAAATAGTTACATATGCTAAGGAGGTAGAGGATAACGATAAGATCGTCAAGCTCATGATATATATGTGGGGAAAGAAGCCTATAACAGCCTTCTGCATGGGACCCCGTGGCAGGATATCAAGGATATATAATCTCTTATTGATGGGTGCAGTTACATATCTAGCTCTCGATAGAGAAACGGCTGAAGGCCAGTTAACCTTGGATGAATATCTCAAGCTTAAGGAGGTATACAAGTATGTCTAGGGATGGGAAGCTGAAACTCTATTTAATTGGGTATCCAATCAGACATAGTCTAAGCCCCATGATAATGGACTATATATTCAGGAGTAAGGGGATAAACGCATTCTACACCCTATACGAAGTGAAGTCGAGTATAGAACATATAATAAAAAGGTTTAGGGAGATGGAGGTATATGGATTCAATGTTACAATACCTTATAAAGAAGAGGTTATAAGGTTTCTAGACTATATATCCCAGGAAGCAGATGTTATTGGGGCTGTGAACACCGTACATAACTCGGATGGGGAGTTAATAGGATATAATACCGACTGGTATGGAGTATATAAGCCTATAACTAGGTTTGGAGGAAACAACTTCGACACAGCACTTGTAATAGGTGCTGGAGGAGCGGCTAAGGCGGCTGTATACGGACTTAAAGAACTTGTTGATAAGATCTACATAGCAAATAGGACATATGATAGGGCTGTGAAACTATGTAGAAGGTTCGATAGCTTCTTCAAAGAGATGAAGCATCTAAAACTGTTTTCAGACGAAGTAGATAGAATCATATCAAAGGCCGATATACTCATAAATGCAACACCAGTAGGTATGAAGAAGGGTGAGAAACCGATTAACCTAGAAAGTGTAGAAAGAGATGTGATCGTCTTTGATATGATATATAAACCCTTGAAGACGGAGCTGATCAAGGAGGCTGAGGAGAAGGGGTTAAAGACTATCGATGGATTGTGGATGCTGATATACCAAGCTGTAGAGGCTGTAAAGATATGGTTTAATGCATCTGCTGATGTGGATGATGTAAGGAGGTATATACTTGGGAAGGTGATAAAGGATGGAGGGATATGGTGAGGCATACTCTGCAATCACAGTTTTAAATGCATTCGCCACGGGAATAGGGTCGGCAATAGGGATAGACCTTAAAGTAAGGGTCAGGGTGAAGAGGTCAGATGAGTATCGGTTAAGGGTTATGTATATGGGTAGGGAGATTCCAGTGGATAGCAGACTAGTGGATACGATAGTAGATTATTTCCGGAGTAGATTTCATCTTGAAGATGAGTTAGATATATTTATAGATACAGATATCCCACCTAAAGTCGGTCTAAAGAGTAGCAGTGCAGTGTCCAACGCATTGATAACAGCCATGATAGATTATCTTGGAATTGAGATGGAGGAATATGAGATACTAAGCCTAAATTCCACCCTCTCCCTAAAAGCAGGGGTATCCGTAACAGGTGCATTGGATGACGCCGCGGCTTCACTCAAAGGTGGACTTGTGGTAACGAATAATTTGAGGAGGGAAATACTCTATAGAGAGGAAATCGGAAGAAAAGAGGTACTTATAGTCTTTCTAAAGGGGGAGAGGGAGACGGGTAGATATAGAGGAATCGATTTCTCCCCGATAAGAGATGCCGTTGAATTTGCTGGTGAGATGCTTCTAAGAGGGTTGTGGAGGGAGGTAGCTGTACTAAATGGATTGATATATAGTGGTTATCTCGGGTTAAACCCTAAACCGATATTTAAGGCATTGGAGATGGGTGCTGAGACGGCTGGATTAAGCGGGAAAGGCCCGGCATACTATATGATAGGAGGGGATATGGAGAGGTATGCTTCTGAGATGGGGGCCATAGGCTGTAGAACGATCTGGACATGGACGAGGTGAGGGATAATGGATATAATGATACATGGAGGGAATAGGGTTGGAGGGGTTGTAAAGGCTCCCCCATCTAAAAGCTATACACATAGATATCTATTCCTAAGCTTACTCTCTAAAGGCGAGTCTATAATAAAGAATCCACTCAAGGCTGGAGATACAGATGCGACTCTGGAGGCTATCACTAGATTCGGGGCCTCTGGAGACTTTGAAAGGATAGTGGGTGTTGAAACCCCAATAGAGCCTATGAAACCAATAGACTGTAGAAGATCCGGTACAACCCTTAGAATAGCTTTGAGCATAGCGGGGCTTGTAAATGGGGAGAGCATATTGGATGGAGACCCCCAACTAAGAAAGAGGCCGATTAAACCCCTTATAGATGCCTTGAAAGAGCTGGGTATAGAGGTATATACGATGGGGGAAGGTCTACCAGTTAAGGTTGCAGGTGGAAGACTTAATAGAGATTCTATTGAGATATCCGCCTCAAAATCATCCCAATTTGTATCCTCACTCCTATATCTATCCATGAAGACCGGGATATCTATAGAGGTGGTGGATGAACCAGTATCCAAAGGATATATTGATATAACTATATCATGCCTAGAAGAGGCTGGTGTTAAGATCTATAGAGATGGATATAGGTTTTTTAAAGCTGAGTCGACAGACATTAGGGGGAGGAAGTATTCAGTGCCTGGAGACTATTCATCCGCAGCATATCTCATGGTGATAGGTGTATTAGGAGATGGAGTGGTTATAGAGGGTTTGAAGAAGGACGATCCACATCCCGATAGAATGATGATAGAAATCCTTAGGGATGCAGGTGCCCAAATAAATATTAGAGACTCTAGGATTGAGATTGAGGGTGGGAAGCTGGAGAGCATAGAGGTTGATATCAGGGATAGCCCAGATCTACTCCCTCCTCTAGCCATACTTTCAGCCTTCATAGATGGGAAGACCATTATACGGGGGATAGAACATACACGTTATAAAGAGACGGATAGACCCTCTACTCTATCCTACAACCTAAGAGTTATGGGTGTAAAGACCGAGGTTGATGGGGATAAGATGGTGATATATGGTGGAGAACCAGAGCCAGGTATATTCAACTCCTTTGGAGACCATAGAATAGCGATGGCATTTATAGTGGCGAGCATCTTCCTAGATGGTAGATCAATCGTTAAAAATGCAGATGTATATAGGGATTCATACCCCACATTCATCAGGGATATAAAATCCATAGGTGCCAAGGTGATGAATATATGATTGGAAGGCTATTTAGAGTTGGGTTTTATGGAGAGAGTCATGGTGGAGGTATTGGAACAATAATATATGGATGCCCACCTGGAATAAAGATTAGTGATGAGGATATAGCTTTGGAACTATCTAGGAGGCGTGTAAAGGATCCCAAAATATCCACACAGAGGGTTGAGGAAGATAGATTCGATGTGTTGTCAGGGATATTCAATGGATACACCACTGGAGCCCCCATAAACATATTTATCTACAACAGAGATGTGGATTCTAGACATTATGAGGAGTTCCGTAATAAGCCTAGGCCTAGTCATGCAGACTATACAGCATATGTGAAATACCATGGATACAACGATTATCGTGGGGGCGGCATATTCTCAGGTAGATTGACGGCCGCCATGGTGGCTGCTGGGGCGGTGGCAAAGAAATTGTTGGAGAAGTATGGTATTGAGGTCCTCGCACATACCTACTCGGTAGGTGGAGAAGTCGTTGGAAGAGATGTAGATATAGACTTGATAAGGATGAATACATATAGAAACCCGGTTAGATGCGCCGATCCTGAATCGGCTGAGAAGATATATAGGCTTATTGAGGAGACACGTAGAAGGGGAGATAGTATAGGGGGTATAGTTGAATGTATAGCTCTAAACCTGCCAGTAGGCTTGGGAGACCCCCCTATAGACTCATTGGATGGTGATTTGGCAAAGGCAATATTTATAATACCTGGTGTAAAGGGGGTTGAATTCGGCCTAGGATTCAAGATTACGGAGCTATATGGAAGTGAGGCCAACGACCCATTCAAGATAAGAGACGGGAGAATAGTAACTGAGAGGAATAACTCTGGGGGGATAAATGGTGGAATATCTAATGGTATGCCCATCATGTTCAGAGTGGCATTTAAACCCACGCCCTCAATCTATAGAGAGCAGAGAACTGTAGACCTTAGGAATATGGAGGAGACGAGGCTTAGGATAAAAGGTAGATTCGACCCATGTATAGCAATAAGAGCTGTACCAGTAGTCGAGAGTATAACGGCGATAGTATTGGCTGACCACCTCCTCCGATGGCTAGCTTGGGAGGGATATCTAGGTGGTGAAAATGGATAGGATAAACGAATTAAGAAGAGAGATTGACAGAATAGATAGGGAGATAACTAGACTTTTAGATAAGAGGTTCGAGATAGCTGAAGAGATAGGTAGGGTAAAGAGGGAGATGGGTATAGAGACTTATGATCCAGAGAGGGAGGAACAAATCCTTAGGAGAATGGGGAAATACTCAGGAATATATAGGGAGATACTACGCTACTCTAAGGAGAGACAAAAGGAGGTTGCTTCAAAAGACTTGAATAAAATGGATTATAGAGTGGGTATTATAGGGTATGGAAGGATGGGAAGACTATTTGCAGAGATATTCAAGAAATTCTCTGTACAGGTCTCAGTATATGACATTAGGGATGATATAGAGCCTCCTAAAAACATTAGAAGGGCAGGTGATGTTGAGG
>Ga0256839_1004314_pt1 | contig 14000 bp, 13 predicted proteins | sample 354166metaG_FD_185968 | JGI IMG/M metagenome (GOLD analysis project Ga0256839, IMG submission 185968) | Hydrothermal vent microbial communities from Mid Atlantic Ridge, Atlantic Ocean - 354-166 | ecosystem: Environmental > Aquatic > Marine > Hydrothermal vents | place: Atlantic Ocean: Mid... | reverse complement strand
GGGGCATGGTATAGCATACATATTTTGCATTGGGAATGTTTTCATACATATGCTCATGAATATATACGTCTGGATTTGCCAAATTCCATCTATAGTCTCTTTTTTGACAATCAAGCTTTACAAGTGATGTCTCTGTGACTTCATCAAGAATAGTATCTTTGGAATTGATAATAAATTCACTTTGGTTGACTCTTGCAGAGATAGAACCATGATATACAGAAAAAAAGTTTTTATTAAACAATGAAAGTGAGATGTGCTTTATATCTTCAATCAGATGTTTGTCGAGGTGTTTGTCCATGATAGATGAAACCTTTGTTAGGATTATTTCGCTATTATAACATTCATATTTAAAATGTGGCAAACTTAACAAGGATAGTAATGCAAGTACCCCATATACCCGTACTTTTAAATGAAGTACTTCAGAGTTTTTCTACTGTAAATAAGGGCTATTTTGTAGATTGTACTTTAGGCTATGCTGGACACAGTAGAGAAGTGTTAGAAAAACATGAACATTTAAAACATATAGGTATTGATAGAGATGATGAGGCATTGGCATTTTCCAAAAAACGCTTAGAAGTATTTGAAGATCGTAGTAAATTGTATAAGGGAACATTTGCCACAGTGCTTCCTTTACTAGAGGAATCACCTATTACTGCACTGCTAGCAGACTTTGGGGTTTCTTCTTTACAGCTTGACAAAAAAGAACGGGGTTTTTCTTTCACGTCAAAAACTTTGGATATGCGTATGGATGCAGAGGCATCTTTAAGTGCTTTTGAAGTTGTCAATGAATATTCTCAAGATAAACTAGAGTATATTTTTGATACTTATGGAGAAGTGAGAAGTTACCGAAAACTCTCTGCTGCGGTAGTTGAAGCCAGAGCAAAAGCACCCATACAAAGTGCATTAGAACTAAGCCAGATAGCTAAAACAGTGATACCAAGTGGGGGAAAAATACACCCCGCTACACTTATGTTTCAAGCTATTCGTATAGAAGTGAATAACGAGTTAGGGGAGATAGAGGGATTATTGGATGCGATAGAAGAAAAACATTATAAAGATGAAGTTGTTTCTCTCATTACTTTTCATTCACTTGAAGACAGGTTGGTTAAAAATAGATTTAAAAAATGGGCAAGATCTTGTATCTGTGACCCCCAAGCTATGCGATGTGAATGTGGGAAAAATCATGATTTAGGTAAAGTATTGTCACGTAAACCTATTACAGCGAGTAAAGAAGAATTAAAGACAAATCCTCGTAGTAGATCAGCAAAATTAAGAAGTTTTAGGTTTAAGCATGAGAACTAAAAGGAAAATGAAACAAACAAATGGTATTACTTTTGGTATGACATCTGTTGTACTTATGGCAATGAGTATTGTTTTAATACTTGCATTAATCAAAATATATTTAAGTAACCAAATATACTATGAAAGTAAAAATGTGAATAAAATGCAAAGAGAAGTAGCTGCATTGAAAGCAGAAGAGGTTATGTTACAGCAAAATGTTGAGGCACTTCAGTTTAAAAATCAAGTTACAGATACGATCTTTGTCATTAAAGACTAATGTGGCACAAAAATAGTTTAAGGAATTAGTATGCGAAGTTTTATTCGTTTTGCCATTGACAAGCCAATCATTAATCATATATTGATGGTGTTTATGTTGTTACTTTCGGTCTTTGCGTATCAAAATATTGCAAAAGAGATTTTTCCTTCTTCTACATTAGATCAAGTATCGGTAAATGCAGGATATGTAGGTGCAAGTGCAGATGTACTTGATAAAATGGTAGTAGGCACGATTGAAGATGAATTAAAAAGCCTTTCAGAGATTGATACTATATATACAGCTATTCAAAATGGTAGTTTTACGATTAAAGCAGATATTAAAACAGGGGATGACCCACAGCTAGTACTTGCAGAGGTAAAAGATATTATTGCCAAGACAAGACGTGATTTACCTTCAGACATGGAAGAACCTTTGGCGCGTGTTTCAGTGCATAACTATCCTTTATTACTAGTAGCAGTTTCAGGAGATGTAAGTAAAAAAGAGCTTATAGAAGCTGCGGATGACCTTAAAGGTAAATTGGCTTTGATAGGTGGTTTGAGTGGTATAGATATACGTGGTGATACAGATGAAGAAGTAGTCATAAAGTTAGATCAAAAAAAACTTGATGCCTATGATTTAGATAAAACCTTAGTGTATAAAGCCATATCTAGTATTTCAAGTATATTTCCTGCTGGAACTTTAGATGGAAAAGGAGAACATCTTTATATCTCTACTATAAATGGGGAAAAAGATGCCAAAAGTCTAGGACAGACACTCCTAAGTATAGGAGGGAAACGGTTTCGTTTGAAAGATATCGCTGAGGTTTATTATGGTTTAGGAGACCCTACACAAATATCACACTATAGTGGAAAACAAAACATCTCTTTAAATGTTAATAAAAGTAAAGAGGGTAATGCTATTGCCTTGAGTAAGGAAGTACGAAAAGTATTGGTTTCTTTTAATGAAAAATATGAAGATATACGTTTTGAAGCATATACAGATACCTCTATATGGATTAAAAATCGTCTTAACCTTGTATCTTCAAATATATTATTTGGATTAATTTTAGTCTTTTTAGCACTGTTCTTATCGGTCAACATACGCATAGCTACAGTGGTTGCTATAGGGATACCTGCAAGTTTTATGATAACACTTATTGCTGCAGATATGATTGGTTATAGTTTAAATATGCTTACCTTGCTTGGAGCATTGATTGCTTTAGGTATGTTAGTCGATGAGGCTATTGTTGTTGCAGAAAATATTTATAGACATATGGAGATGGGTAAAACACCAAGAGATGCAGCCATTGATGGAGCCACAGAAATGTTTCCTGCCGTGCTTACTGCTACGTTGACTACTGTTTTTGCATTTTTACCTTTGTTGATGATGAGTGGAAAAATGGGAATGTTTATGCAGGTCTTGCCTGTGATGATTTCCATATTATTGATTAGCTCTTTATTTGAGGCATTTTATTTTTTACCCTTGCATGCAAAAGAACTTTATTCTGTAGGTACATTTAAAAAAGAAAATCATAGTGAGGGGTTTTGGCCTAAATTTATAGTACGTTATGAAACGTTCTTACAAAAACTCATACTTCATAAGAAACGTTCCTTGGCTATTATACTCATAGCTATTATAGTTGGTACGCTTGGCATAGGTAAGCTCACAAAATTTCAGCTTTTCCCAGAGTTTGATGCCCAACAAGTCTATATGAATGGGAAGGTTAATATAAACAACGACTTACAAGATACGGAAGTCTATGTCACGCAAATAGAAGAAGCAATCATGGCACTTTTAGATGAAAAAGAGATGGATTCTGTTACTTCAGTGATAGGGTTTAAATTTAACAAAGATCAGAGTTTTGAATTAGGAGAAAATCTTTTTCAAATTTTTATTAACTTACATGAAAAAGCACCAGAAAACTTTTTTGATACTTTTATAAATCCTATATTTTCTTTAGAATATGATGATACAGATATGATTAGAACGAGACTTTCGCAAGATATAGCTAAAGAGGTACAGGAAAAAATTGTTGAAAAATTTAAAAATCAAAAAATAGACGGCAAAAATCTTTATGAAGAGTTTAATGTATATGTACAACAAGCAGGTATTGTCAGTAATGATATAGAAATAGGGTTTGAACACCCCAATAGAGAAGTGATGCTCCAAGCGATGAAAAGAGTTGAAGATAATTTGTCGCAGATTAAAGGGGTAGAAGACATAGGTGACAATGCCAATGAAGGGGAACGTGAACTTAAGTTAAGAGTGAATGAATATGGACAGTCCTTAGGGCTTAGTGAAGGGTACATCACTTCCGTGCTAAAAGGAGCATTTCTAAAATCTGAATATGCAAAAATGTTTAACGAAAAAGGTTTACTAAGAGTCAAAATAGAAGATATCTATAAGCAAGATGCCTCTGCTATAGGCAATTTTCAACTAAGCACTCCTGATGGAGAAAAAAGAGTCAGGTTGTCAGATGTATGTGACTTTACCTACCATAAAAGTTTTGTCAAAATTTTTAAAGAAGATGGAGATAAGGTACGCTCTTTGTTTGCACGGGTTGAAAAAAAGACGATTACGCCAGTCGAAGTAATGAAAAAAATAAAACCTTTACTAGATGAACTTGAGAAAGAAGGTGTGAAGCTTATAATTAAAGGTGAAGAGAAAGAGAATGCAAAACTTCAAAAAGAAATGAGTCAGGCATTACTCATTGCAGTCTTCCTCATATTTATTACCTTGGTGTGGATGTTTAATTCTTTAGTTTTACCTTTGATTATACTCTCTACTATACCATTGTCACTTTTTGGTGCACTGTTGGGTACGTATCTGATGGGTATACATATGACAATGCCAGGGATGATGGGGGTCATAGGACTTGCAGGTGTTGTTGTTAATGATGGCTTGATTATGCTAGACTTCATCAAAGGGAGTAAGAACTATGATGAGCTTCAGCACAAAGCAGGGATGCGTTTACGCCCTATAGTCCTTACTTCAGTAACAACAGTCTTAGGTTTATCTTCCTTGATGTTTTTTGCTTCTGGGCAAGCACTTATTTTACAGCCTATGGCGATTAGCCTTGGCTTTGGTGTGGCATGGGCAACTGTGTTAAATCTCTACTATGTACCTTTGATGTATGCCGTTATCTATAAAGTCAAAGAGAAGGACTAACAAGAATTTAGTTATAATCATTACCTAAAAGTGAATTTAAAATGTTGAAGGATGCACTGTGTTAAATGCAGTAGAAAGAAAAATAGAACAATTTGTAGCAGATTTAAATGATGCAGAAGTGACAGCACTTTATGCAAAGCTTCCTCATGGAAAAAGACTCCGTGCAAAACTCATTTTAAAAATAGCTGGTACTTCTTTGGCTGTAGTAAAAACTGCAGCGATTGTAGAGATGATACATGCAGCAAGCCTCTTGCATGATGATGTGATAGATGATGCTTATACGCGCCGTTCTAAACCTTCACTCAATGCACTCTATGGCAATAAAACAGCCATTATGTTAGGAGATATCCTCTATTCAAAAGGTTTTTTAGAGCTCAATAATATTTCTGCAGAAGTATCTAAAATGGTCTCTGGAGCTGTTGTGCAGTTAAGCCTTGGAGAGTTAAAGGATGTTTCCCTCTCTAATACTTTTAATACCAATAAAGAAATCTATCTTGAAATGATATACCAAAAAACAGCCTCACTGATGGAAGCCAGTGCTGGAGCTGCAGCTATCCTTGCAGGTAAAGACAAAACAGTTTATATGACTTATGGTAAGAACTTAGGCATGGCATTTCAAATGATAGATGACTTGTTAGATATTACTATGGATACTGAGACTTTAGGAAAACCTGCCTTACATGACTTTGAAGAGGGTAAAACGACACTTCCTTATATTTATTTGTATGAAACATTGGAAAGTGAAGATGCAAAAAAACTTAAATCTCTACATAAGAAATCACTCTGCGAACAAGAACAAGCTTGGATAAAAGAGAAGATGAAGGAAAATGGTATTATAGAAAAAAGTTATGAGGAAGCAAAAGGACTCATTGAAGAAGCTATTTCTCTTATGAATGAAAAAGGTGAAAAAGAGTTAAGTAGTATTGCCATGGCAATGATAGAGAGGAGTTTTTAGTGTACTATCAAGTAGTGAGCTTTTCTCATCATAACTGTCATCAAGGTGTACGTGAAAAACTAGCATTTTCAAACGATGAAGAGAAAATAGAGATGCTTAATTTGCTGGGAGCCTTTGACTTTGTGTATGAAGCATTTATTATCTCTACTTGTAATCGTGTGGAGATAGTTTTGGCAACGAGAGACAATTTCTCATCGTATCATGCTATTTTAGGGCTTATGTCACAAAAAAGTAATTTAAACTTTTATGAACTTAAATCTTTAGCCATTCGCTATGATGATGAAGAGGCAGTAGGGCATGTGTTTTCTGTGGTTGCTTCTTTAGATTCATTGGTTGTAGGAGAGTCCCAAATTACAGGACAGGTCAAAGAAGCATTTATGCTTTCTCACCGTAATGAAACAGCAGGAAGAAAGCTTAACCGATTATTATCTTACGCAGTAAAATGTGCAGCTGAAGTACGAAATGTGACCAATATCTCACAAAAACCTATTTCTATTGCGTCTGTTGCAGTAGCACAGGCACATCATGTATTGGGCGAGACAATGGCAGGTATGACAGCTGTGGTTGTGGGTGGAGGAGAGATGGGTGTACTTGCTACAAAGCATCTGCTTAGAGCAGGGTGCGATGTGGTAATACTTGGAAGGAATCTGGAAAAAACTGAACTTGTGGCACATACTTTAGGTGAAAATGTAAAAGCCGATACTGTAGATAAGTTGGAAAAATATCTCAATCGTTACCGTTTGCTCTTTTCTGCAACTTCTGCCAAAGAATTACTCATTACGCAAGATATGATAGAAAATGAAACGCTCCCAAGACTTTGGTTTGACATGGCAATACCACGTGATATAGAAGATGTAAACATTGAAAAGACAGAACTTTATAGAATAGATGATTTGCGTGCTATTTCCCAAACCAATCATGCTTTACGTGAAGAACAGGCGGTGAGAGCAACAGAGATTGTAGAAAAATATAAAGACGATTTTTATACATGGCTTAGAACTTTGTCTATAGAACCAGTGATAAAGCAAATGAGAGAACATGTAGCAGAAGTGATAGAAGAAGAGATGAAAAGAGCAATAAAAAAAGGTTTTGTGCCTATTGAGGCAGAAGAAAATATGCGTAAAATGTCAGAACAAATGTTTAAGCGTTTTTTACATGACCCTACACAGAATTTACGTAAATCTTCAAAAGAAGAGAAAAATGCAAATTGTATTGAGTCTATTAAAAAAATGTTCAATATTAATACAGACAACATTGATGTTAAACAATACAAAAATGACCATCATACAAAAGGATACAGTGCGTGAGATTTTCAAGATTATTAATACCAACAAGTAAAGAGATACCTAACGATGCAAGCTTGGCAAGCCATATATATTTGATACGTGGAGGCTTCATACAGTCTGTAGGCGGCTCAGGGCTTTACAATTTTTTGCCACTTGGAAAAAAAATACTTGATAAAGTACGCGCTGTCGTAAAAGAGGAGCTAGACAGGGCTGCTTGTCAAGAGGTAGCCCTTTCTTTTGTAACCCCAGCGAGCCTTTGGAAAGAGAGTGGGCGTTTAGAGAAATACGGTAAAGAGCTTTTACGTTTTAAAGACAGAAAAGAAAACGACTTTATATTGGGTCCTACACATGAAGAGATGATGGTAAATATGGTACGTCAGAGTATTAAAAGTTACAAACAACTTCCTTTAAACCTTTATCAAATCAACCTCAAATTTAGAGATGAAATACGACCAAGGTTCGGTCTGATGCGTAGTCGCGAATTTTTGATGAAAGATGGCTATAGTTTTCATGCGTCAAGTGAAGACATGCAAAAAGAGTTTGCACACATGGAAGAGACCTATAAAAAGATATTTACGCGTTTAGGGCTTGACTTTAGGGTGGTTGAAGCAGACTCTGGTGCCATAGGAGGAAGTGGGTCTAAAGAGTTTATGGTACTTGCAGACTCAGGAGAAGACACTATAGTCATTTGTGAAAGTTGTGAGTATGGAGCAAACATAGAAGCAGCAGTAGCAAAGCCTAAAGTGTATGATGTTGGAACCAAGGTAAAAACTGTGATGATGAAAGCACTTTTTGATGAAGGCAAAAGTGTTATTGTCGGGTTTATATTACCAGATACAATAGAACTTCAAGTTGTTAAAGCCTGTAAAGCGGTAAATGCGAATGATTTAGTGGTATGTGATGAGACGGATAAAGCTTCTCTTGTGGTAGTAGAAGAAACACTGGGTGCTGTGGTCAATCCAAGTGATTATGATGTTCAAGAGATGTACTATGAAGATATTTCTAGTGTAGGGGAAGGTGATACCTGTGTGCATTGTGATGGTATTTTACGTTATACTAAAGGTATAGAAGCTGGGCATATTTTCCAACTAGGTACACAATATTCTGAAGCCTTGGCGTGTAACTTTTTAGACGAAAATGGGAAGTCTGTACCTATGTTTATGGGTACATATGGCATGGGTATAAGCCGTTTACTTGCAGCCATCATCGAACAGAACCATGATGATAAAGGTTGTATTTGGACAAAAGAGTCTGCACCTTTTGATTTGCAGATTATTGTCTCAAATGTAAAAGATGAAGGTCAAATGGCGTTAGGGGAAACTCTTTATACCCAGATGAGAGAGCGTGGTATAGATGTGCTACTAGATGAGAGAAAAGACAGATATGGAGCAAAGATGAAAGACTATGAACTCATCGGCGTCCCTTATGCTGTAGTGATTGGTAAAAACTTGGCTGAGGGTAAGGTAGAGTTTATCACTAGAAATGGTATGACAAAAGAAGAAGTAAATGCTGAGAGTATCGCTTCTTTTTTAGAAGATAGATTTTAATATGATTGTCTTAGTTATCCCTTTCTTGCTCATTGAACTGTATCTTTCATTAAAGATAGGGGAGAGTATAGGGTTCTTTCTTTCTGTGGTATGGATATTTCTTAGTTTTGCATTAGGGATGATGCTACTACAGAGGTCTTCACTCACCATGATGGGAAATATGAATGCCATGAGACAAGGAAAACTTGATATAAAAAGGTTTCAAAATGTGAGTATGGCGTATTTTACAGCAGCAATATTACTCATTATCCCTGGGGTATTTTCTGATTTTTTAGGTCTTATTGCATTAGGCTATTCGTTCTATTTACAATTTGTTGCTAAAATAACACCTGAACAAAAATATACAAATTTTAAAAAACAAGGAGATGACAATGTCATTGATGTCGAAATTATTGATGAGCACAGCCCTAGCGACCGTAGCTCTTAATGCCACCGCTGTACCAGATACTAAAAAACTGTTAAAATATGTAAAAAAGAATGTGGTTAAAAATCCACAAGTAAAGATAAAAGGTGTGACTGTACTTGAGTCGAAAACACATAAAGACTTACCAGGTTGGAACATACTTTTAACCACTATGGACTTAGAGTTTCAAGGTAAAGATATAAATGCCCCTGAAATGATGTTTATAAAAGATGGACTTATTACAGGACATCTTGTAGATTTAAAAACGGGTAATAATTATAGAGACAATATAAAGCCAAGTGTACCAAATGCTTATTATGATGATGCACATTTGCTTTTTGGTAACAAAGATGCGAAACATAAAGTACTCATTTTTTCTGACCCTCAATGTCCTTTCTGTCAAGAAGTTGTACCTGCCATTTTTAAAGCATCGAGAGAAAACCCTAAAAAAATAGCAGTCTATTATTACCATTTGCCACTTTTACGTATACATCCAGTTTCTGATGTACTCACACGTATTATGCATGTAGCACAACATGAAGGTAAAGCAGATGTAGTAGAAAAACTATACTCACTTAAAATAGACCCAAGAGAGACCAATACTACCAAAATCATCGAAGCAGTTAAAAAACATGCAGGATACACAGTTACTGCTACACAAATAGATAAAAAAGAGATAAAAGATGCACTTAAAGCAGATGAAAAAGCTGCAGGTAAAATGATGGTTAACGGTACACCAACTATATATATAGACGGCGTATGGGATAAAATGCGTGATGGATACAAAGAGCTTTATTAAGCTTTCAAATACAGTAAAAAGTAGAGTACTACAGTGGAAAAACTAATCATCGCTACAAGAGCCAGCAATCTGGCTCTTTGGCAAGCATATCATATAAAAGAACGCATCGAAACTTCTTTCCCAGAAGTGACTGTAGAGCTCAATGAAATCACCTCTAAAGGTGATAAAATACTTGACAAGCCTTTGGCACTCATAGGAGGTAAAGGTCACTTCACTAAAGAACTTGAAGATGAGATGCTTGCAGGCAACGCACACTTGGCGGTACACTCGCTTAAAGATGTGCCCACATACATTCCTGAAGGTTTAGAACTTTGTGCCATTACTACACGTCAAGACCAAAGTGATGTACTACTTTCTCATACCTATAAAAACCTAGAGGATCTTCCTCTTGGCTCTACAATAGGTACAACAAGCCTACGTAGACGTATGCAACTCCTAGAACGCCGTCCAGACCTAAAAGTCAAAGAACTTAGAGGTAATGTCAACACAAGACTGCGTAAGCTTAAAGAGGGGCAGTATGATGCCATTATCCTTGCATACATTGGGCTACATAGACTTGACTTACTCAAAGACATTCCTTATGTAGAAAAACTAGACTTCTTCATACCACCCATGGGACAAGCCGCACTTGGCATAGAGATAGTAAGTTCAGATGACAAAGTACGTGAAATAGCCATGACTTTAAATGATGAAAGTTCATTTCTATGTACCAAACTAGAACGTGACTTCGTCTCTGCCATAGGAGCAGGCTGTTCTGCCCCTGTAGCGGTAAATGCCATCATCTCTGGTGATGACATTAGCATAAAAGCCATGCTAGGCTACCCAGATGGTACCAACATCATGCATAAAGAGCTTACAGCTAAAGTAAATGAGTGTGATGCACTAGGCACACAACTAGCAGAACTTATGATAGCTGAGGGTGCATTGGACATTTTAGAAAAGGCTGAGAGTATTGCTTTTAAGGATGAGATGCCACAGAGGCTTTAATGCCACGTACAAGGTGTGAGTTAATAATAACAAGTTTATTTCAATAATTTAGGATTTAATACCTGACCCTTAAATTTTTAAATTTTTAGGTATGTCATATATGTATCATATATAGGAGTCAAGTGATGCTAATGCTATCCTTCTCCCTAAAGCCAAAACACGCTAAAATAACCCATGTCACAGAACCCAAGATTTATACTAGATTCTAGCATCAAAAATGTTTCTGTATTTTACCGTAATTAGAAATGAAAATAAGATGATGTTTTGGTTTGAGGTATGTATTACCACGTGAAATTTTCTAACGAGTTAAATTTAGTTGTTAGGTTTTTTTACCCATGCTTTAATTGAATTACATACACTTTGGGAGTTTCCTAAGTCAGGAATAGTAACCCAACTATCATTAGATAATTGTACTAATACTCCTCCACCTTTTTCCCATGTGACCTTTTCAATAGATTTTTTTTCTAATGATATCTTATGAAAAAAAGATATAACTTCTAGTTCTTTATCATATAATATAATTTTTGTAAAAATTTGGTTTAATCCTATTATTGCTAAATATACACTGAAAACAATTATTATTCCACCAATAATGTCATGGCTAAATGTATAAATAGAGAGCCCTAATAATATAAGAGATAATGACATCAATAATGTATTAATGTTTGTTTTTTTTGTTGAGGATAAGATATTGTCTTTTTTTCTGATTTTCATTAATTAAATATCCTGTTTATTGTATTGTGAATTATTTTTACTCAATTTAATTAAAAGTATACCAAAAACTCCACACTCAAAGTTGTATCCTAAACTTAGGGGTCTATCATTCCCTTAGCAAGAGATAAAGTAATTATTTCAAATTTTAGGGTCAGGTATTAAATCCTAAATTTATACTAGTTAAAGAATAGTGATTGAACCATAACGGTAACCTTAATTCATTTTAGAAACTACCTCTTGATAATCTATAAAAGTTTAGGTATACTATTAATACATAATTAGTATATATAGTATACTAAAGGTAGATGAATGAAAATAATCAGATGGAATGAAGAAAAAAATATTTTATTGATAAAAGTTAGAGGTGTCTCTTTTGAGGATATTGAAGAAGCTATACTGAATGACCGTTTACATCGTATAGAAATTCATCCTGATCAAGAGAAGTATCCAAATCAAAAAAAGCTCTTTGTGGAGATAGTAAACTACATTTATGTTGTTCCTTTTGTTGAAAATGATGATGAGATATTTTTCAAAACTATATACCCTAGTAGAAAAGACACTAAGTCCATACTTGGATTTAAAAATAAAAAATAGTTATATTTTAGAAAGGAATATCATGAAAAAAGACAAAATATTACAAGAACTAGAAGTAGAACAAGCTGAGTATGAAGCTGTAGATTATGTGGCTGTAGAAAAGCAAGAGAAAGAAATAGCGAATTTTAAAGCTACTGTGCTTGCCAATGTGAAACAGAAAAAAGCCATCAATATAAGAGCTCTTGAGTCAGATATCATCAAGATAAAAAGTAAAGCACTTTCAAAAGGCATCCCTTATCAAACACTTATAAACTCTGTCATACATCAATTTGCCAACGATAAATTACTTGAGTCAAAATAATTTTTTCTTTAATGGCAATAAAGAAGACAGGGTACTTTATATATAAAATCTCTCCAAAATACAGATAAAGCATTAAGATACGCGACTAAACTACTTACTACTTTTAATACTTCAACCTATACATAATCAGTGAAGCCGCCACCCCAACATTAAAACTCTTAACTCCTTCAGTCATCTCTATAGTGATGACTTCATCACATAAATCTAAAATTTCCGAGGAGAGTCCTGAACCTTCATGTCCCATGAGGAGTACCCATTTTTCTTTTGCCTGTACTTGGTTTAACAGTGTGGCACCTTGGGTGACTTCTGCTGCATAGATATGGTAGCCTTGTGATTTTAGTGTGAGTATGGTTTTGGCTATGTCTGAGTAGATGTGCGTCTTGAGTAGAGAGACATGCCCCATACTCACACGTAAGGCACGTCTAGAGTAGGGGTGAGGTCCATAACTGGGGAGCAAGTAAGAGTGTATGCCTATGGCAGCAGCAGAGCGTGCTATGGAGCCTATGTTTTGGGTGGAGCTTATCTCGTCTAGCATGATGATGTGGTCATCTAGGTCATTTAGGGCTGTGTCTTTGGGGCGTATGCCATGCATCATGACATTATGGTGTATTTTATGTCCTACGATGTCCTGCATTTGTTCTTTGGTAGCAAGGTAGAAGATGGCATCTTTCTTTGTTACTATGAGAGCTTTATGTGTGTCATAGTATACTTGTGTGGCAAGTATGCTTTTTATCTCTATGGTACTTTCTAAGAGAAGGTTCACTACTTTTGGGCTGTCTGCTACAAAACTACCGTCTACTTTAAAGGCATGTTCTCTAAACTGGTGGTAAATGTTTAGTTCGGAAGCATGAATGTCTTCAATGGGTAGGAGTGTCATTAAAAAAACATATCCATAAGTTCTGCACCCATGTCTGTAGCCATGTCTTTTGCTGCTCCACCCATGGGCATACTTTCCATCAGTTCTCTGTTCCCTTTACCTATAACGGAGTCTACTTGCTTGTCCATCTGGTAACGGATGAGTTTTTTCAAATCAAGTTTTATTTTAGGGTTTTGTAGTGAACCATAGACTTTACCTGAAAACTCTTGTCCTTGCATACGAAGGTCAAAATGAGCATTGACTTTATTTTTCTTGGTATTGAGTTGTGTATTTTTAACTATAAAGTGACTTTGTTTACTTTTAAGTATGAGGTCACCTGCAAGAATGTTGTGTTGATAGATGGCAAAAAGTGTACTATGAGGAAAGACCTCTTTGAGCATATTGATACCAGATTTTTTAAAGATGGTATGTACTAAGTCAGATTTTAAAAACCGAGTATTGTTTAAATCAGCACGTATGAGTAGCTGTTCTTTTGTGGAGTCGTAGTTTATGTTTCCATTTATTTGAGCATTCAACATCTTAGGAGAGTCAAAAAGGTTCATCACGCGATTGAGTGAAACTTTTTCTAAGTCAACATAAAGCATATCTTTTTTATACAAGAAGTCTACCATCCCTCCAAATGTTTGGCTAAGTCCACGTACTTGAAGACTTTTGTTGTGTGTGAGTGCTCCTCTTGCACTAAAAGACCCTTTGAATTTACCAATAAGTGATTCTAATGGGGCTAGGTTTTTTGTACTAAAGGTATAAACTACTTTAGAGGCATTTGTATCGAGATTGTAGACACCTTTAGTAAGGTTAATATCTGCTGTTGAGAGTTTCGCATGTGCATTAA
>Ga0256839_1004313_pt1 | contig 14009 bp, 13 predicted proteins | sample 354166metaG_FD_185968 | JGI IMG/M metagenome (GOLD analysis project Ga0256839, IMG submission 185968) | Hydrothermal vent microbial communities from Mid Atlantic Ridge, Atlantic Ocean - 354-166 | ecosystem: Environmental > Aquatic > Marine > Hydrothermal vents | place: Atlantic Ocean: Mid... | reverse complement strand
TCATGCCCGTGTGGTTGATGGCTTAACAGTTGTTTGGGGCGGTTCAATTTGGGCGGATTTCGTCATGTGGACAGTAAAAAAAGGCTTAGGTGGCATCGAAAATTTAGCCGCTATTCCTGGTACAGTAGGTGCTGCTCCCGTGCAAAATATCGGTGCATACGGCACTGAAATTAAAGAAACAATTGTTTGGGTTGAAATATTCAACTACAGAACAGGAAAATTTCAACGATTAAGTAATGATGAATGCCGATTCATGTATAGAACCAGTGTTTTTAAAGAGACAGAAAATCCTTGGATAATTACCCGTTTAGCTTTTGAACTCACACCAAAAGCAGAAATAAATCTTGCCTATGACGGTGTTAAAGACGAACTGCAAGCCAGAAATATCTTAGAACCCAGTTTTCAAGACATTGCAGAAGTCGTGACAACCATTAGACAGAGAAAATTGCCAGATTATAAAGAAATTCCTAATGTTGGCAGTTTCTATAACAACCCCATCATCGATGAAAAACACCACAAGAAACTGGCAAGAAAATACCCTGACCTCGTTTCCTACCCTCTTGAGAACAATCACTTTAGAATAAGTGCTGCATGGCTACTTGAAACCTGTGGTTTTAAAGGGCACAGAATGCACGAATGTGGATTTTCAGACAAACACGCTTTAGTGCTTGTCAATTATGGTGATTCAACAGGAAAAGAAATCATTAGCCTTAGCAAAGAAGCCATTCGTTCTGTCAATCAAAAGTTTAAAATCAAACTTAAAGTCGAACCACAAATCGTCTAAATGAAACTTTAATTAGAGAGCTAACTCTTAGCTCTCTAATTTCACTGCCGTATCATAAACCAATGCATAGTAGTGATTTTTGTTAAATTCAAACTCGCTTAAAATTTCCAAATTCAGCTTTTTTGTGTGTGCATTCAAAGAACGTGGATTGTTCTTATTAATAAAAGTCACCAGTATAGGAAACCGCTTATGCATTTGCTCGCGGGCAAAATCAAATATTTGCTGCAAAACACCCTCCCCTCGCCATTTTTTATCAATGCAAACAGGACCGTATTGGTAAGAGTTATCCACACTTAAGGTTTGACCAAGATACCGATGGTTGGACAAGTCTTCAATCATGTAAGCAAACATCGGCCAAACAGACCAAAACTGCCACGATGCCGCCATCACATAAGCAATAACCTCATCTCCATCAAGGGCTATAAACAAACCTTTTTCATCTTCTATTAAACTCTGCATTTGTTGCTGTGTAAAAGGTGTGGTGACAAATCCATCGACTTTGTCTTCTTCATTAATCGAATCTATTTGGTAACGAAAATGTAACTTTAATACCTTTTCTATATCAGATAGTTGTGCCTTTCTTAATACCATAACAATTTTATGTTTAAAAGAGACATTATCTAAGGACAAGAAAGTTTATGCAATTACGCGCAGTAAAAAATTAATTTTAAATAATTGGCAGTGAATCGAATTGCTTTGCGTACTTACTGGTACTTCACACAAAAAAGGAGGATAGCTTAAATGTTTAATGCATTGAGAAAAAATAAAAAAATAATCGCAACAATTCTTGCTTTGATAGCAAGCCAATCTTTTGCACAATACGAAATAAAGAAATACACAATCAACAGCGGTGGTGGAAAAATGACTGGCGGAAATTATGAAATGAACTCCAGTATTGGACAAGTCGATGCCAGTAATACGCAAGCCGGCGGAAACTACAGCCTCAACGGAGGTTTTTGGCATAAATCAAATAATGCACCATTAACTGAAATAATTTTTACAAACGGATTTGAATAATCCAGGAGAATATCATGAAAAACAATTACTTATCCATATTATTACTGGCATCACTTTCCTGTGCTGCATCTGACGAAATAGTAACTAGTCAATTCGAAGGTTATACAGATGCTCAAAACTTAACTAATGAACCCATACAATTTGCAGCAATTGGCAGTGGTTTTAATTACCAAGGCGAACTGCTGGAAGCTGGAACTGCTGTTAATGGCAATTTTGACTTTGCGTTTGGACTATACGATGCCCTGATTGGAGGCACTCAAATAGGCAGCAATGTCATAAAAAACAACAGACCCGTTGCTAATGGAATTTTTTCAATTGAAGACATTGATTTTGGAAATGCCGCTTATACAGGTGATGCTTTATGGTTATCCGTAACTGTTAGAGAAACAGGAAACCCTGGCAGTGAAACCACTTTGAGTCCTAGGCAAAAAATTCATGCCGTTCCTTATGCGGTGCAAGCGGAATTTGGAACAACTCCTTGGACAGAAAATGGTACAACTGTTTCCTACAACGGATCAGCTGAATTAACAGGAACAACATCAGTAAATAGTGGCAATGGAGGGTTGAGCGTTGGCGACACAAATAGCTCACATATGACTATTGATGGCGATGACATACAAAGACGCATCAATGGGAGTAATGACCCAGGTACTATGTACCTTAATTTTTATGGAGGAGATGTGAGGATTTCTAGGCCAGGGAACAATACAGTGATAAATGGCGGTTTAAAACAAACAATTAGTGAAAATGGAGTCATGAAATATTTGGTTTCTGTCGATTGTACATCCACACCAACTGTTCAGAGATACTATAATGGTGTAAACACAGCAGCCATAACCGTGAGTGCTGGCAGCGGTTCTGGTAGCTGCGTGGTTAATTTTCCAGCTGATTTAGACACACGTTATTGGCAAGTGTCAGCTGTTTATGCCAGTTCAAATGCAACCCCTGGTGCGAGAAATGCTACCTGTAGAATGTTGCATTTTAATACTGACAAAGATAAGTTAAGATGTGAAAGATACACCACAACAGATGGCTCACTTGCTGGTGGTGAAATTATGATTTTAGTATATTAAGCTAAATCCAAAAACCCAAATCTCGATAACGAATCGCGAATGAGAGTGCAATCAATTATTCTTATAATCTATGATACCCACTCTCACCCGTGATGGCTTACGTGTTACACCAATAGGTTAAAATTTCTGTGCAATTATTTCGGGCAAGATTTTAGCAACAATGCCATGCCTTGTCCGACACCGATACATAATGTACAAAGGGCGTATTTTTCCCCTGTTCTTTGCAATTGTTTGGCGGCAGTTAGCCCAAGGCGAGCACCACTCATGCCTAATGGGTGTCCGAGTGATATCGCTCCGCCGTTTGGGTTGACTCGTGGGTCATTATCGGCAATGCCTAATTCTCGAAGGACGGCCAATGATTGGGCAGCAAAGGCTTCATTGAGTTCGATTACACTTAAATCATCTGTACTAAGATTATGTTTTTTAAGCAATATTTTTGTAGCAGGAACTGGGCCTATGCCCATAATGCGTGGTTCAACTCCAACGGCACAACTGCCCATTATTTTGGCAATTGGTTTTAAACCTTGTTTTTTTATCGCATCCTCTGATGCGATAATTAACGCACAAGCACCATCATTAACGCCTGATGCATTGGCGGCTGTTACTGTTCCGCCTTCTTTTTTGAAAGGGGTTCGCAATGTGGCAAGCTTATCTAACGGTGTTTGTCTTGGGTGTTCGTCACGTGAAAAAATTAAAGGCTCGCCTTTGTGCTGTGGAATTTCCACTGGTATTATTTCTTCGGCTAGAATTTCTCGTGCATTGGCGGTTTTTTTTTGGCTATTAAAGGCAAATAAATCTTGGTCTTGACGCGATATTTTGAATTGTTCGGCGACATTTTCAGCCGTTTCTGGCATGGAGTCGATGCCGTATTGTGCTTTTAATAATGGATTGACAAATCGCCAACCAATGGTTGTATCAAATATTTCGGCTTGGCGAGAATAAGCCGAAGACGCCTTGGGTTGCACAAAAGGCGCTCGGCTCATGGATTCGACACCACCGGCGATAATTAGATCCGCCTCACCTGTGGCGATAGTGCGTGCTGCCATGGCTAGGGCATCAAGACCCGATGCACATAAGCGATTTAGCGTGACACCAGGCACATTGCTTGGTAACCCTGCAATAAGTGCTGACATGCGTGCGACGTTACGGTTGTCTTCACCTGCTTGGTTGGCACAGCCGATAATCACGTCTTCAATTTGTGTGCTGTCTAAAGCTGGATTACGTTGCATTAAGGTTTTGATAACATGAGCAAGCATATCATCGGGGCGAATTGTGGCTAGTGAGCCGCCGAACCGACCAATGGGTGTGCGGATACCATCGCAGATATAGGCATTTTTTAGTTGTGTCATTTTGTAGTAAGTACCAATTTATTTTATTTTTTCTTCTTATTTTTTTTGGATGTCGTCAAAAACAATAAAAACATAACAAATACTGAAGCACCAATAAGATATAGGCTCTTTAAATAATTTCTTTGTCCTACTTCTGAAACTTTATTGTAAATATTCTCAAAAGCAATAAAAAACAATGTAAAATATATTAATATTGCTACAAGTATAGATGAAGAAAAAGCCACTTTAAAAATTATGAACTTAATCCTATTATCATTTTTTATGAAAAACATAAGAATCATAGTAAAAACTAAAATTAATCCTATCAAAGAATATGTTTGTAACTCAAGAAATTCAAAATTATAATTCTTATATTTATCACCTAAAATATAATCAAAAACAATAAAAAACGTTGTTGAAAAAAACACCATTAAACCGAAAATATAGCTATATTCTCTTTTTAAATATTTATACTCTATTTGAACATTTTTTTTCATAATTGGTATTGAAAAATCACTTATCCTCTCTATTAAATAACGAATCCCTATTTAGCTAGTATGGATTCCCGCCTTCGCGGGAATGACAGTTTTTAGTTATTACTCTTCTTCATCCGAGTCGTCATCGCCTTCCATGTAGGCGATTTTGGCTAGACTAACGAGTTTTTCTTTCTTGGATAAACGTATCAGGGTCACGCCTTGGGTGTTTCGTCCAACCGTTGAGATGCCATTGGCTTTGGTGCGAACAAGTGTTCCACCATCACTGATGAGCATTATTTCATCTTTTTCAGAAACTTGACAAGCGCCAACCACATCACCATTTCGATCTGAACATTGGATAGCTATAACCCCTTGTCCTCCACGTTTGATGAGTCTAAATTCATCTAGTTTAGTTTGTTTGCCGTAACCATTTTCGGTACAAACAAGCACATTGCCTTCATCTGCTACAAACATGGAGACTACTTTTTGCTTATCTTTGAGTCTAATACCGCGTACACCACGAGCTGTTCTGCCCATTGAACGTATACCTGATTCGTCAAATCTGACGCACTTTCCGCCTGAAGTGAATAACAACACTTCTTTTGTGCCATCGGTAATTTCAACATTAACCAAATGATCGCCTTCAAGCAGAGTGAGTCCAATCACGCCATTGGCACGAACGTTTTTAAACAATGGCAATGGTGATTTTTTGACCACACCCATGGCTGTTGAGAAGAAGATAAACTTATCTTCATCGTAATCACGAACAGGTAATATTGCGGTGATTCTTTCGTCTTTTTCAAGTGGTAATAAGTTCACTAAGGGCTTGCCTTTTGCCGTACGGGATGCCATCGGCAACTCATAAACTTTGAGCCAATATAGTTTCGCTTTATCACTAAAACATAACAATGTATCGTGTGTATTGGTCACCCATAGACGTTCGACAAAGTCCTCGTCTTTCATCTTGGTGGCTGTTTTGCCTTTACCCCCTCGGCGTTGGGCTTGGTATACATCCAATTGTTGCATCTTGGCATAACCCGCATGAGATAAAGTCACTACAACCTCTTCTTCGGTAATTAGGTCTTCCATGGTGAGGTGCATTTGGTGTTCGATAATCACGGAACGGCGTTCATCACCAAAATTTTGTTTAATCTCTTCTAACTCTTCTCTAACCACTTCAAGCAATCTATCTGGATTGGTTAAAATCTCGATAAACTCTTGAATTTTAACTATAATTTCTTTAAATTCATTGGTCAATTTTTCTTGCTCTAAACCAGTTAAGCGGTGCAGTTGCAAGTCAAGAATCGCTTTGGCTTGAATGGGAGATAACTGATAACCATCATCAAACATGCCATATTCGTCAGATAAATCTTCAGGTCTGCATAAGCTTGCATCACCTGAAAGCATAGATTTAACGGCTTGTGATTGCCAACGCTTTGACAATAAAGCTTCTCTTGCTGCCGTAGGATTTTCTGATGCTTTTATCAATGCAATAATTTCATCAATATTAGCAAGTGCAATGGCTAATCCTTCTAAAACATGTGCTCTGGCTCTAGCTTTTTTCAGTAAGAATAAAGTGCGGCGAACAATGACTTCACGCCTGTGTTTTAAGAAAGCGTTAATAATTTGGCGTAAAGTCAATAACTCTGGTTGCCCATCAACCAATGCCACCATATTCATGCCAAATACGGTTTGTAATTGTGTGAGCTTGAATAATTGGTTCAACATCACTTCTGCTACTTCGCCGCGGCGCATTTCGATGACTACACGCATGCCGTCTTTATCGGATTCATCTCGTAAAGCGGTGATACCTTCAATACGTTTTATTTTGAGTAACTCAGCAATTTTTTCGATTAACTTGGCTTTATTGACTTGGTAAGGAAGTTCGTCAACAACAATGGTTTGTTTGCCACTGGCCTCATCAATTTCGATATGCGTCTTAGCACGCATATAAATTTTGCCTTTGCCTGTTTCGTAGGCTTCTCTTATGCCTTTTGAACCATTGATGATTGCCGCAGTTGGGAAATCAGGTCCTGGCAAATGTTCCATCAATTCATCAAGGGTAATATCTTGCTTGTAGGACATGGCAATGACAGCATTTATCACTTCTCGGATGTTGTGAGGAGGAATATTGGTCGCCATACCTACGGCGATACCTGATGAGCCATTAACCAGTAAAGTCGGTATACGCGAAGGCAATACAGCTGGTTCGTGTTCTGATTCGTCATAGTTAGCAACAAAATCAACGGTGTCTTTATCTATATCTGCTAATAATTGATGGGCAATTTTTGACATGCGGATTTCGGTATAACGCATGGCAGCAGCCGAATCGCCATCCACCGAACCAAAGTTACCTTGTCCATCGACCAACATATAACGCATTGAAAAGGGCTGTGCCATACGTACAATGGTGTCGTATACGGCAGTATCGCCGTGAGGATGGTATTTACCAATCACATCACCAACAATACGAGCAGATTTTTTGTAGGCTTTGTTCCAATCATTGCCCAATTCGCTCATGGCAAATAAGACTCGTCTGTGAACAGGCTTTAGCCCATCGCGCACATCAGGCAATGCACGACCAACGATTACGCTCATGGCATAATCGAGGTAGGATTTTTTCATCTCATCTTCGAGATTGACTTTTAAAATATCTGAATTTTCTGTGGTTTCATCGACCATTTTTTACATTTCCTAAGTAACTTTTTCCAAGCGAAGAAGTATAACATATTTAATCGGAAATGTATTGGCAATATTGTGATTTTAAAGACTTAAAACAATCAAATAATAGCATCAATTTCGGATGCATTCATGGGTTTATAAAAATAATAGCCCTGCCCATAATCAACGCCCATTTTTTTTAAAATTTGCGCACTTTTTTTATCTTCAATGCCTTCGGCAACTACTGACATATTCATGCGTTTTGCCATTTGGGTGATAAGTTCAAGCATGATTAGGCTTTTGGGGTTAGTTTCTATGGTTTTGACAAATATTTGATCGATTTTAATGGCATCAAAATCAAGCTGCAAGAGGTGTTCAAAACCAGAATGCCCAGTACCAAAGTCATCTAATGAAAGTTTAAATCCAAAATGACTGCATTCATCAATCCACGATTTGACTTGTTTATAATCCACCATCAAGGATTCGGTTATTTCAATTTTAACATCTGCGGGGTTGATTTGGTGATTTTGAGTGATTGCCATTATCTTTTCAAGAAAGCCATCTGAACTCAACTGGGTTGGAGAGACATTAATACTCATAAACAAGGGTGATGATTGCGGGTGTACTTGACTTCTTTTGTTTTGAAAAAGAGACAGTTGCTTACAAGCACTATCAAATATTTTCAAACCCATCGGCACAATGAAATCACTTTCTTCGGCTAATGTAATAAATTCAAAAGGCGAAACCATGCCTTTTTCGGGGTGTTTCCAGCGACTTAATGCCTCGAACCCTGCTACCGTATTATCCGATAAATTGACCATGGGTTGATAAACATTGACTATTTCATCATTTTCCAATGCCTCAAACATTTCATGCTCGAAACGAATTTTTGTCATTCCTTCAGTTACAATCGTGTTATTACTGTCACGGCTATGATTAGTTAGCTTATTAGCACCCAACATTTTGCGAATTCTGCTGAGTAAAACTTCTAGTACTCCACGTAAGATTGGGTCAGCATTTTCTAGTCGAGAAGTTATTTGCTCTCTATCAACCACCAATAACTCAACAGAATTTTCCGCATAAGCACTGACTGAACGATTTAAGTTGTTGATAATCCCCATTTCACCTAAAAGTTCGCCTTTTCCTAAGTCGGCTATTTTTTCGTCTTGCTGAGTTAAAGGGTATAAACCAACTCTGCCTTGTTCAATAATGTAAGCACAATTGGCAGAATCTCCTGCTGAGAAAATTATATCTCCTTTTTTGAAATTTAAAACACGAGTTCTAATGGACATAAATTATTCCTTTTTATAGATGGGATTGAATTTCAAATGTTTCTACCAGAACCTTATCAGATTTCACATCACTGTATTGGGTAACACCATTGTCGTCTTTACATTTGTAAATTCCTGCTAAAGATGGGTAAAATACAATCTGAAGCAGTATAACAAGCATAAATTTATTTTTTTGCATAAGTTAATGATTATCAATAGTCCTCACTCTATAATAACACAATTTATAGGTTTTAGGATTATTTGGTGCAAACAAAATTCGACAACGACTACTTTCCGGTTCAATTAAAACGTTACCCAACAACTAAAAATAACAGTTTGCAAGCTTGGAATGCTGCGGATTCTTACTTACTGGAGACTTTACATGCAAATTTTACTTTATCAGAAAATTCCAATATTTTGATTTTTAACGATGCTTTTGGGGCATTGACCCTAAGTCTCAATCAATTTAAGCCCACCAGCCTTAATGATTCTTATTTGAGCCATAACGCCATTAAAACGAATGCACAAAGCAATAATTTCGACCCTCTACCAAACCTTATTTACCAGTTAGATAATTCTTTCAACACTTTTGATTTTATTCTTATCAAATGCCCCAAAATAATGGATTATTTGGATGAATTTCTTGTTGATATTCAACATCAAATACATAAAAACACCGTTATCCTCATCGCTGGAATGGTCAAAAAAATGCCCAAAACCTTATGGAATCTTTTAGAAAGTCGATTTGGCTCAACCCAAACCTCATTGACCAAAAAGAAAGCCAAAGTTATTCAATTAAAACTAGAGAATACTAACAATAAGAGCCTCTACCCTATTGATTTTATTCAAGAAAGCACCTCATTAAAAATTTTCAGTTATGCCAATGTGTTTTCAAAAAAATCGCTCGACATTGGCACTCGGTTTTTATTGCAAAATTTACCTGAATTAGCCTCAGTACAGTCCATTATAGATTTAGGCTGTGGCAATGGAATTATTGGATTAAATCTTGCATTAAAATACCCCGATGCCACGGTAAAATTTGTTGATGAATCTTTTTCTGCTGTAAAATCTGCTCGCCTGACTTGCCAACACAATTTAAAAGACAGCAGTCAACACCAGTTTATTTTAAATGATTGTTTAACTGGTTTCGACAAAAACTCGGTTGATTTAATTATCTGCAACCCACCTTTTCATCAATCCCATGATTTGAGTATTGATACGGCTGTTAAAATGTTTAACCAAAGTTATGCAACTTTAGTTAAAGGCGGTCATTTATTGGTCATTGCTAATCGGCATTTGCCTTATTATTCTCCGTTAAAAAAGCTCTTTAAAAACGTTAAAAAAATCTCAAGCAACCCAAAATTCAATCTCTTCTTATTAAAAAAATAAAAGGCACAAACAAAATCAAAACTCTGCCCAAACGGGATTTAGTTCAGCAATCAAGCGACTATCACAACCCAATTTTTTCCATTGATTGGGAGAATGAAAATCCGAGCCTATTGATGCGTTAAACTCAAGCTCTTGGCATAATTTTGATAAATAACCTGTTTTATCAGGGTTTTGGTAACCATTGATGACTTCAAGCCCAGCACCTCCTGCTTTTTTAAAATCCGTTAGTAAACGACGCAATTTAGAGTTGCTTAATTGATAATATAACGGATGAGCCAACACTGCCACACCGCCTGCTTGTGTTATGGCACAAATCACTTCATTCAATTTCTTCCATTGATTTTTTACGTCACCAATTTTCCCTGTGCCCAAGTACTTTTTAAATGCCTGATTAAAGTCAGTGCATATTCCTTGATTGACCAATAATTGAGCAAAATCAGGTCTGCCAATGAATTGTTTTTTTTGACTTTCTTGAATCGTTTTGAGTGCATCTTTTAAACCCAATTTTTCTAAACGTTTAGCAATAATTTCTGCCCGTTTTAAACGCTGTAATTTTTGAGCAACAACGACCTGCTGCAACTGTTTTGAGTTGGCATCAACATTTAATCCCACAACATGGATACCAACTTTATTCCATTGCGTGGAAAATTCGATTCCAGTTATTATTTTAATAGGTGTTTTTATTTTTTGTTGATAAGCATCTAAAGTATCGTGGTCTGTGATAGAAAGCATCTGGACATTTCTTTGTTCTGCCCATTTAATTAATTCAACAGGTGATAATTGACCATCAGAACAATCACTGTGGCAATGGAAATCAACAATCACGGCGAGTCATTTATCTGTTTCAGTGCATCGCTAACCGTATAAAATGAGCCAAAAACCACGATTCTATCTGTTTTTGATGCCATTATTTTAGCCTTTATCATGGCGTTTTGCACAGTTGAAAAAGAAGTGATTAATGATGCCGAGTCCGCTAAATAGTGCATCAACTCTTTTAATGCCATAGCGCGTGGATTATCGACTGATGATACGCACCAAACATCTATAATATCTTTGAAACAGTTAAACCACTGAGCCGCATTTTTATCTGCTAAAACTGCAAATACCGCAAATGTTTGACCTTTTATTGGATTGGATTGTAACCATTTGGCTAATTCTTGTGCGGCTTGTTCATTATGAGACACATCCAGTATAATTGTTGGGTTTGTTGCTATTAATTGCAAACGACCCGAAAGTTTAATCTCCAATAACCCTCTTTGAATAGCGTTATCGGAAATCTTAAGCTGTTTATTTAAGGATTTAAGTGCTGTAACGGCTGTTTTTGCATTTTTTTGTTGGTATTCACCCGCTACATTAAGTTTAAAAGTTTGATTTAGCTTAACATCTTGAGTTAAGTGCAATTGTGCACCGCATTTTTTTGCGTATTGAATAATGGCATCTGGGCAATTCGTATCACCATAAATAGCGGGCTTATTCTTGCGCATTATCCCGGCTTTTTCATAAGCAATGGACTCAATCGTGTCTCCCAACCAATCCGTGTGATCCAATGCAATAGTGGTTATCACCGCACAGTCCGAATCAATAACATTGGTAGAATCCAGGCGACCTCCTAAACCCACTTCTAATACTGCCACATCAACCGCTTTTTGTTTAAAAATTATGGCAGCTGCTAGGGTCGAATATTCAAAATAACTTAATGAAATACCTTTGAGGTTTTGTTCTATTAATTCAAAAGCCGCTGTTATGTCTTCATCAGCAACTGGAATACTGTTAATTTTTATTCTTTCGTTATAGCTAAGGATGTGCGGTGAAGTAAATTCACCGACTTTATAGGCAGCTTTGTGAGCAATAGCAGCAATCATTGCAACGGTTGAGCCTTTGCCATTGGTTCCTGCAACCGTGATTACAACTGGAGCAATTTTACCCAAATTCAAATGATCCAATACTTGGGCAACACGCTTGAGACCTAAATCTATTTTTTTATTATGTCGAACCTCAAGCTCATTTAGCCACGATTCAAGCGACTTCTTTTTTTTCACTATTTTCTTTGTCTAATTCATCTTTGGTGATGATTTCATCGGGTTCAATCGGCGTGTTATTTTGTCTATGCAATAAGGTTAATAAGCGCGATACCGTCTCACGCATTTCACGTCGATCCACAACCATATCAATAGCCCCATGTTCTTGTAAAAACTCAGAACGTTGAAATCCCTCTGGCAATTTTTCACGCACTGTTTGCTCAATTACCCGAGGACCTGCAAAACATATAAGTGCATCAGGTTCAGCAATATTAATATCACCAAGCAAGGCAAGACTTGCTGAGACGCCTCCTGTTGTTGGGTTGGTTAAAACAGAAATATAAGGAATGCCAGCATTGTTTAACTTTTTAATGGCAGCCGAAGTTTTTGCCATTTGCAGCAGTGAAAACAGTGATTCCTGCATTCGAGCACCGCCTGAAGCGGAAAAATTAATAAAAGGAACCTTTTTTTCTAATGCTAAATGAGCCGCTCTTACAAACTTTTCACCCACTACTGAACCCATGGAGCCTCCCATGTAGTCAAAACTAAAAGCGGATGCAACAACCTCTTTGCCATGCAATTGACCTGACATTGCAATCAATGCTTCTTTTTCACCTGTTTTCTTTTGTGCTTGGATAATACGGTCTTTGTATTTTTTTGAGTCTTTAAACTTCAAAGGGTCGAGTGACTCTAGTTGAGCGGCAATTTCAGTTGTGGAGTTTTCATCCAAAAATGACAGCAATCGTGCACGACCCGTTAAACGACCATGGAATCCACATTTGGGGCAAACTCGTTTTGATTTTTCAAGTTCAGGTTGATACAAAACCTCATCGCATTTATCGCATTTTGTCCACAAACCTTCAGGGACATTTTTCTTTTTGTTGCCACCTTCTGTTCTAATCCTTGATAATTTAATTTTTTGAAACCAACTCATAATAATACCTTATATTCTTTATTTAAAGCCTTTGAAATTGGCTTGATGAATTTTTTAATTGTTTTCTTTATTTCTTTTTCGTTTTTACATTTTCCAAGTTTCTTAACTAGTGCAGAACCTATTACAACAGCATCGCCGTATTGAGCCACTGCCAAAGCGGAATTTACATCTTTAACGCCAAAGCCGATAGCAATTGGCAAGTCTGTCAGCGACCTAATGGTGTTAAACTTTTCGAACAAGTCTGAATAATCGACATTATTTGAACCCGTTACTCCTTTTAATGCCACACAATAAATAAAACCACCGCTTTTTGATAAAATGTACTGTTGACGCTTGCGTGTCGTTGTTGGTGCTATTAAAAATATTTGCGACAAGTTGTATTGATTCAGCAAAGAAAGCAATTCACTGGCTTCTTCTGGTGGCATATCAACGATTAATAAGGCATCAACGCCTGATTCTGAGGCTTGTTTGACAAATTGTTGTTGGCCAAATTTTTCAATTGGATTAAGATAACCCATCAAAACTACGGGAGTTTTGTCGTCATTTTCACGAAATTCACTAACCAGATCCAGCACTGAGGATAAGGTCATGCCTTTTTTAATGGCTTCTTCTGAGGATTGTTGTATCACGGTACCATCAGCCATCGGATCAGAAAATGGCATGCCCAATTCAATAATACTGGCTCCATTTTTAACTAAAGCATGCATTGTTGGTACAGTCATTAATGGATGAGGATGACCTGCTGTTATAAAAGGAATTAGGGCTTTTTGCTTGTTTTCTTTTAACTTATTAAACTTTTTACTTAATCGGCTCATAGATTTATCCCTTCAAGTGCTGCAATTGTATGAACGTCTTTATCACCTCTTCCCGATAAATTTACGATAATGTTTTTACCTTTTACGAGTTTTTGCGACAACTTAATACCATAGGCCACCGCGTGAGAGCTTTCAAGTGCGGGCAATATGCCTTCAACTTCGGTTAATAGATGAAAAGCATTTAAGGCTTCTTGGTCATTGGCAAGAACATATTTTGCCCGTCCCTTATCATTTAAGAAGGCA
>Ga0256839_1004312_pt1 | contig 14009 bp, 12 predicted proteins | sample 354166metaG_FD_185968 | JGI IMG/M metagenome (GOLD analysis project Ga0256839, IMG submission 185968) | Hydrothermal vent microbial communities from Mid Atlantic Ridge, Atlantic Ocean - 354-166 | ecosystem: Environmental > Aquatic > Marine > Hydrothermal vents | place: Atlantic Ocean: Mid... | reverse complement strand
ATTCAGAAAAGACGCCGACGTTGATGCGCTAAATGGATGTCTGGACTAAAAACGCCCACACGGCGTGCTGAAAATGACGACTTCCTACGTTATGGAGGTTATCGCATTTTTACTTGCAGGATTTAGGAATCATTTGAAATGGCAGCACCCCTGCGCTGACAAGGTTTGAAAGAGAGAGATCATGGATACTGAAACGAAGGACGTTTCTGAATATAAGGCACTGGTTGTCGAAGACACCCAATCTATCCGGAAGCTGATCGTTACGCTGCTGAATGAAGTGGGCATAAACTGCTTTGAAGCGGCTGACGGTGAAGAGGCCCTCTCCATCGTCATGGAGAAAGCATCTGAGATCCAACTCTTGATCACCGACATGGAGATGCCTAAAAAAGATGGCATCCAGCTTATTCAGGAACTGGAGTACTACCTGGAACAACATCTACCTGTCTTAATGATCAGCGGTGCAGCCACCCCCCAACGCATCAAAGAACTGCACGACATATTACCTTCACTGAAATTCATATCTGCATCATAGGTGTACCAACTGGAATCTAACAAGGAGTTAATAACACAATGAATAACGCCTTATAGTGAGCACCATACGTTGCCATCATTATTTCTGAAAAAAATGACAAACCTGAATTATACGCCCCCGAAGGCGCGTCTTAATAATGCTGAGAATAAATTGTATTTTCAGCAAAAAAGGCTTGCATTTAGTGCTGAAAAATTTTCAAAAATACTCGTTTAATATCTGCTTAAATGGGTAAATTTAACATGAATGAAATGATGACAATCGAAGAATACATCACCGATCACTGTAGCGTAAGCATGGAGAAAGCGATTGCTGCTGAACGGTTTCCTTTATGGAAAAGAGAATGTGACGCCATCGATGATGTGACTTTTTCTCGTCATGGATTGCGTCGCTGTATAAGCGCTGTACAGAGTGGTCGTCACTACCTGCAGGTCACGGACGAAATATATGATGAGGCCATTTGTCATTCAAGCTATTTTAACGCCTTAAAGTCGCCCAGACGGATGAACATGGTGAAGGCTATAGAAAAGCAAAGCTATCAGCTACAGAGTGAGACATTGTCTTCTTTGGACGTTAATTATCTAAAGCAATTCCCTGAACTTGATGGGTATAGAGTCGAAGCGGCTGATGGGCATTTCATACAACATGCCTGCCATACGGAAAAAAACAGCAAGGGCAAAGTCTTCGCAGCAGGCTTTATTTACGCCTTAAATCTCAAAAATGGACTCTTGAGGCCGCTTTGTGTGGTAACTAATGGCACTGAGCGACATCATGAAATCCCAGCACTGCGCACCTATATTGAGCAACGTCATGGAAAAAAAGATACCTGGCAAAAGCATCTCTATGTGTATGATAAAGCGGTAACTGATTTTGCATGGTGGGATAAGCAAAAACATGATCAGAATTTTATGATTTCAGTGCTAAAAGAAAACGCCGTCACAACCTTTGTTGAATTCATTCCATTTGATCGGGAGGATGAAATTAATACCGGGGTTGAAAGCTATAGTGTTTACCAGAATAAAAAAGCCAAGTTTCACGTTGTTGAATACCGCGACCCAGAAACAGGCCAGTTACACAAGTTTATTTCAACGCTGCCTAAATCAATTAATCCCGGAACGATTGCTATGATCTATTACAAGCGTTGGACGATTGAAAAAGCATTCAATAATAGCAAAAGTGATTTCGCTGAAAGAAAAGCTTGGTCATCAGATCTTAATGCGCTGAATAGCCAAATGCGTTTTACTGCCATGGCCTATAATATCATGCGCATTTTTGAAGAAACGTCAAAGGCAAAAAATCCAGAACGCATTCATCCGTCGGATAAAAAATACAATGAAGCACTCGATAAAAGAGAGAAGATTGCTCAAGAAAAAGGACGCTTTGTTAATCCATTATTTTTTCACGCTCGAATTGCGCGAATATGCTCGTTTACCATCCGCTCCCTACAAAATGCAATAATAACAGGAAAGTCGATTATAGCCATTATGGGTAGCTTGGCTGGGCATTTAAAACCAAGGATGGCCGGGATTGCGGAACACTGATGATCTGCATTTCGTTTTCTTTCAAAACCCTTAAAAAAGCTGGAATTCTATCTGCATCTACTGCAATTTTTCTCTCCAAAAAGCAAAGTCCCACTGGAGGTTGAGACCGGCAAGCGAATCTATGCCACCTATTTGAAAGCAGTAAAGGAAGAGAGCGAAGAGAGCAGTAACAGCACCACAGTTGAAGTAACGGACGAAAGCGCCCATCTGCATATTGAGATGGTCGAAGATGACACGCTGCACATTGGCATCCACACCAGCCCCAGCAACCCGATTACAGCCAAAACGGTAAAGGAGTTTAAGGATGTCATCCTGGCTCAACACCAGGCCATGAAAATCTACGACATCAACCTGAGCCGCATCCCCCTGGAGAGCAACAACAGCGACCTGTTCCGTTTTTTAGCCAAGGTGAAATTTCACACCTTGAATGAAGGCAAGACGATTGTCTTTTCAAAGATCCGTTTTGAGCTGATTGTCGCAATAAAAAACACCCCCACGGTACAGACCATCCTGCTACAGGGTGGCAAGATCAGCAAGGCAGACGATGGTACATCCTCCATAACCATTGCACCCACCCTGCAAGAGGAAGCAGAGACAACGGAAGGGGTTGAGCTTTTCTGAGGGATAGAGCCAAACATCACCAGCAAAATAAAGCTGCGGAGTAAAGCAGCACAGCTTTATTTTGTCCACATGCATACGCTTAATTAGAGCATTTCCACATTGACACCTAGAATCTTACCGCTAAAATTGGTACTTACCTCAGGTTTCGAAAAAGATTGCTCACATGAGTACCAATATCACAACAAAAGAAGCGGCTAGTACACTTAATATTAGTGAACAGCGAGTACGTACATTATGCCGCAACAATATCCTTTCAGCTAAAAAATTTGGCCGCTCATGGATGCTAGAACAAGATTCAGTAAAGCGCTACGGCTTACAAACTGCTCATGTAATTGCGGAAGATCACGGAACATACAACGTGAAAAAGGACATGGGCACTAAACCAATAGCCCTGAGCTTCTTTTCCGGTGCAATGGGATTAGATCTTGGCATTGAAAAAGCAGGATTTGAGGTTTTGCTTGCTTGTGAAGTTAATAAGTACTGCCGACAAACTATTGCTCTTAATAAACCTAACATGGCTCTTTTGGGTGATATAAATGATTGTTCAAAAGAAGACATATTAAATGCCTCTGGCCTTAGCCACGCAGATGATATTGACCTTATTGTTGGTGGGCCACCATGCCAAGCCTTTAGTACAGCAGGAAAACGCAAGGCATTCAATGATGACAGGGGCAATGTATTTCTTAAATACATTGATTTGGCAATCGAATTAAGCCCAAAATATATTGTAATTGAAAATGTTAGAGGCTTACTTTCTTGCCCGATGGATCATAGACCACATGATCAAAGGGGGCCTGAATACCCTGATTTGACTTCTGATGAAATGAAAGGTGGAGCCTTAAATTTTATTTTATCAAAACTAAGAAACTCTGGTTATGCATATTCATTCAACCTCTATAACTCTGCTAATTTTGGCACACCTCAAATAAGGGAACGAGTAATAATTGTTTGCTCAAGGGATGGAACAAATCCTCCATTCTTAATACCCACTCACTCTGAGAATAATGAGTATGGATTACCAAAATGGAAAACGTTTAAACAAGCAGTAAAAGGCCTGGAGGAACATCAGCACTTAAACTTCCCAGAAAAACGTTTAAAATACTACAAGATGCTAAAGGCCGGTCAAAACTGGCGAAATCTACCAGAATCATTACAAAAAGAAGCTTTGGGAAAGTCTTACTATGCTGGCGGTGGAAAAACTGGGTTTCTCAGAAGACTGGCCTGGAATAAACCCTCACCAACATTAGTTACTCATCCGGCAATGCCAGCAACCGATTTAGCACACCCAGAAGAAAATAGGCCACTCTCTATTCAGGAGTATAAACGGTTACAAGAATTTCCAGGTGATTGGGAGTTAGCTGGCCCTCTTATTCAGCAATACAAGCAAGTTGGCAACGCTGTTCCTTCCAGCTTAGGGTTTGCCGTGGGTAGATTGATCGTCTCACTGCTAAATAAGGAAAAGACTGAAGAGTTTATTCTGTTTCCCTTCTCAAGATATAAAAATACTAGCAATCAGGAATGGGAAGAACAATTCCTTAGAGCCTATAACAAAGCAAAACAACCACACTCAGCACAACAAGAAATACAGTTTGGCTGATTGATATACTACGCCCAAGGGTTATCAGCCTCAACAGCCATACAGCCGGGATTTAATGTTATCGTTTTTCTCACAAAACTGACAAATCTTTCTTCAGAAAGGTTGATAGTTCCGCAGATCTCATTTAATTGAGGCCACATATATTCAATTCTGTCAGCTTTGATTCTGTACCATTTTTTGATTTCAGTACCATCTCGCACTGCGCTGCTTGAGCTGTTTTCTGAATTGCTTCTGTTTTTAATTTGAAGCAAGCTGCCATCTATATTTACAAAATCTACTGACTTTACCGTTTCACCCCATGCGCAGTGCCAACCTTTTGCTTTTAAGTTTTCAGCCAAATATTCTTCCAATATCAAGCCAAGAATATTTTCAGCAGACATTCCTAAGCGGTGAGCGAATGTTATTTTACTTAAGTCATTATCAGTAAGGCTATCCAAACGTGCACTTATTATTCTTTCGATTATTGGATCTGCAACTGTTCCCGGCGGATTAGATATTCGTTTAGAGGCTCTACCATCAAAGCCCCCCTGATATTTCAGAAGCCACTTTTCAATCACGTCATGCTCAGTGTCATTTTTCCCACCAATATTGCCAGGAACCCTCTCAAGATCATCCACAATAACAGAGAATACATGTTTAGCCCCTCCTTCCCAATCAACTCCTGAAGTTACAGCAACCTGCTTTGCAATTTCTATTGCCGAATTTGCGCCTAAGGTTTCAATGGCCACTTTTAATTTCAATTTCTTCTCCGGTCTCTATCTCTTATGCTCTAACGGCCGATTAGCCTCCATGCCCTAAAGAGAGCTAACCGTGCCGCTTGCAGTAATCAATCAGGCTGGAGGTGGAGAGGTCATGCGCTACGGGCTCCGCCTCGCCCTTTAGCTCTGCCAGGATAACCCCCGCAAGCTGCTTGCCCAGCTCTACACCCCACTGATCAAATGAGTTGATGTTCCAGATCACACCCTGCACGAATATTTTGTGCTCGTAGAGCGCAATCAGCGCCCCCAGTCGGCGCGGTGTCAGCTTGTCGATCAGGATGCTGTTGGTTGGGCGGTTCCCCGGAAAGACCTTGTGCGGCAGCAGATCGACAATGCGCTCCACCTCCAGCCCTGTCTGCTCCAGCTCCTCTCTCGCTTCGGCCCGGGTGCGCCCCTTCATCAGCGCCTCGGTCTGTGCCAGAAAGTTGGCCAGCAGCTTTTGATGCTGATCTGCCACGGGGTTATGGCTTTTCAGCGGGATGATAAAATCTGCCGGTACCATCTGCGTCCCCTGATGAATCAGCTGATAGAAGGCGTGCTGTCCATCCGTACCCGCCGCGCCCCACACCACGGGGCCAGTGGCATACTCCACCACCTTGCCATCCCGTGTCACCCGCTTGCCGTTGCTCTCCATATCGGTCTGTTGCAGGTAGGCTGGCAGATGACGCAGGTATTGATCATACGGCAGAATGGCATGGGTGCGCGCCCCGGCAAAGTTGGCATACCAGACCCCCAGCAGCGCCAGTATCACCGGCATATTTTCCGACAGCTCGGCGGTGCGAAAATGTTCATCCATCTCATGCGCGCCGGCCAACAGCTTCTCAAACTGATCCATACCCACGGCGATTGCAATCGGCAGGCCAATCGCAGACCAGAGCGAATAGCGGCCACCCACCCAATCCCAAAAGCCAAACATATTGGCCGGGTCGATACCAAATGCACTGGCCGCCTCGGTGTTGGTAGAGACGGCTACAAAATGACGGGCAATCGCCTTCTCATCCCCCAGTGCGTTGAGAGACCACTGCCGTGCCGTATGGGCATTGGTCAGGGTCTCCTGGGTGGTGAAGGTTTTGGAGGCCACAATAAACAGCGTGGTTTCGGGGTTCAGTGGTTTTAGTGTCTCCATAATATGGGTGCCATCCACATTGGAGACAAAATGCATCTGTAGCTGCGTTGTCTGGTAGTGTCGCAGCGCCTCAGTCACCATCAGCGGCCCCAGGTTGGAGCCACCAATTCCGATGTTGACCACATCGGTGATTCTTCGCCCGGTATGCCCCGTCCACTCGCCACTGCGCACGGCCTCTGAGAATCTGGCCATATGCGCCAGCACCTCCCGCACCCCCAGCATCACATCTTCACCCTCCAGCCAGACCGGATGGCCGCTCCGGTTACGCAGCGCCACATGCAATACTGCCCGACGCTCTGTGTTGTTGATGCAGTCCCCGGCAAACATGCGTCGAGTCCAGGTCTTCAGATCCGCCGCTTCTGCCAGACCCATCAATAACGCCAGCCCTTTGCGGTCAATGATGTTTTTGGAATAGTCCAGCAGCATTCCGCAGCTATGCAGCGACATGCTCTCAAAGCGCTCTGGATCCCGCGCAAAAAGATCCCGCATCGGCACCGATGAGAGCTTTTGCCAATGATCTTTCAACGCCCGCCACTCTTCCGTCTGATTCAATATGGCCATAATAATTAGCACCCGGTTGCTTTGTAATGTGCAGACAACTCCAGCGCAGATGCGCTTCCGACATGTGTTAGAGTATACGCAAATTCACCCCCAAACCCAGCTTGGATATTTCATGTTGTTGTCACAAAAAATAAGGCATGGATAACGCAACCCCTTTCTCCTCAACCGATTCACAGCAATCACTAAAGATACTATTCGCCGCCAGCGAAGCGCAGCCCCTGATAAAGACCGGTGGCCTTGCCGACGTTGCCGGCAGCCTGCCGCCCACGCTACGCCAGCTGAATCATGATATTCGTCTGATTTTGCCGGCCTACCCTGAGGTGGTGGAGAGAGCCATCCCGCTAAAAGAGACGGCAACGCTCTATCTGGCAGGGCACACCGAGCCGGTACGTCTACTCTCAGGTATGCTTTTTGGGCATCTTCCACTCTATCTGGTCGATGCGCCTGAGCTGTTTGGCCGCCCTGGCAACCCCTACGTTGGCCCGGACGGCCATGACTGGCCCGACAATGCCCAGCGTTTTGCACTCTTCTGCCGGGCTGTTGTTGCGGTGGCGCTTAACCAGGCAGATCAGCATTGGCAGCCTGACATTATCCATTGCAACGACTGGCAAACCGGCCTGGTTCCCCCGCTGCTGCACCATGAAGGAAACCGGCCGGCAACGCTCTTTACCATTCACAATCTGGCCTACCAGGGGCTCTTTGACCAAGCCATCTTTCAGCAGCTACAGCTTCCATCAGAGCTATGGAGCCACGAGGGGCTGGAGTTTCATGACAAGCTCTCTTTCATCAAAGGCGGTCTGGCGTTTGCCGACCGGCTCAACACCGTCAGCCCCACCTATGCCGATGAGATCTGCACACCAGAGTTCGGTTATGGGCTTGAAGGGTTACTGCGCCACCGGCAGGATCGACTCTCCGGCATACTCAATGGCATTGATTATCACTACTGGAATCCCGCTGCCGACCCCTATATCCACCAGCATTTTGACCACAACACCTTTGAGCTGAAGCAGATCAACAAGCAGCAACTCCAGCAGGAGATGGGGCTACCCCAGAATAAAAAGGCCTTTCTGCTGGGCTATGTAGGGCGGCTGGTAGAGCAGAAAGGGATCGACCTGGTGCTGGAGCTGCTACCGAAGCTGGCTCGCATCGAGAATCTTCAGGTTGTTTTGCTCGGCAGTGGTGTGGCTCATTTTGAAGAGGCGCTAAGCGATGCCGGGGAACGCTACCTGGATAACATCGCCATCCATATCGGATATAACGAACAGCTGGCCCACCGCATCGAAGCCGGTAGTGACTGCTTTCTGATGCCCTCACGATTTGAACCCTGCGGCCTGAACCAGCTCTACAGCCTGCGTTACGGCACTGTGCCCATTGTGCGCCGCACGGGAGGGCTGGCCGATACTGTGATTGATGTCACCGCCCAGAGCCTGCTTGACGGCAGTGCTACCGGGTTTGTATTTGACCACCCTACGGCTCCAGCCCTGTGGGAGACCATCGAACGCGCTATTGAGTTCTACCACCGCCCCGAAAGCTGGTGGCAGAAGCTGGCAGTCACCGGCATGCAGCAGGATTTCAGCTGGCCCAGCAGCGCAACGCAGTATGTGGAGCTCTACCGCGAAGCAATCCTTAACCCCATCCCCCATCCGGTACGATAAAAAAACGGGGCATAAAAACACTGTTTTTTTATCCAGGACTCACGATTGATTGCGGATACGATTTAATCATCATCGTCATCTTCGTGGTCTCTGCCTCTATAGGCAGGATAATCCTGTGGTGATAACCCCCGGCGTTTTAACTTCCAGATATATTCAGCCTCATCTTCGTCAGCACTGCGATGGCATTCGACGCAGTTTTCATAGTCACGAATACCCTCCTCCACATGCTCTTCCCGGATCTTTGAACGGGAGTGTTCATGGCAGCCGTAGCAGGTGTAATTGCTGTAATCACCCTCAATATGGCACTTGTCGCAGGCCGCATCGTGATCCTTGTCGAAGCGGAAGTATTTCTCATGTTCCAGGGTAGCAGGAGTCCAGCCATCAATGGTATGACATTGAGAGCAGTTGCCCTCGATCTTCAGATGCAGTGCATCAGCCGGGTTGGTGTGGCAGCCGCTGCACTGCTCCTGTATATCCCGTGCGACCAACTGATGTGAAAAGTAGCCAATGGGCCGGAAGGCCTGCACGCCTTTGTGGTCACTGTGGCAGGCAACACAATCATCTTCGATCAACTGTTGATGGAAGGCGACGTTTTTCTTCTCTTTGGCAATGATCAGACCTTTGGTGGTCTTCAGGCCGATCTCCTCCACCTTATGACATTTCATGCACTTATCAGGTGTGCTGCCAATAAATGGCGTATGGCAGTTGAAGCAGTCATCAGTGAGTTCCAGATGGGCATCGATGAGCTTACCCGGCTCAATCATCAGCTGTGGAACAAAGATCACCAGCAGCAGAATCGCCGCCAGGTTGGCCAGGACGATTGCATTGACAGTTCTATTTTTCATTTCCATTGCCAGTATAGAAGGATGGTAAAGATATGGGTGATAGCAAGTACCGAGAAGACCAGGGTGATCGGAAAGTGTACCGCCCGCCACCTCTTCATCAGGTCATAGGTGACAGAGTCCCAGAAGAGCTCTTTCTCTGCTGCTTCGGCTGTGAGGCCTCGCTCTGCATAGCTTGCTTTTTTCTCTGCCACATAACGGCGTGAGCGATCCAGCAGGTACTGGCCGGTCATACCGCTGATGATGTTGACCATCATGGCAATCAGCGCCAGCCAGGGCAGGATGTTGTAGACATGTATACCCGCATGCACCAGAACCATCAGCGCACCTGTCCAGGTAAGAACCTCATGCAGTTTGAGCAGTGTCTTCGGTTTGCCAAAGCTGATCTTCTTGCGTTTACGCATCGAGTAGAGGAAGGAGAGCAGAATCAGGAGAACCCCGGGTATGCCCAGCCAGCGCCCGATCCAGGTCAAACCAGACAGATGCAGTAGCGCATCTACTATAGCCGTCGCGGCGATCAGTGCGACAAAACTCAGCAGAAACGGCATGACTTCTTTACTGATAAGCGAACGTTCCATAACGGTCTCTATGCGGTTAGTGTAAGGTCACTTTTAGGTTTTGAGATACATAACAGACAGTGCCCTGCCTCTATGTCAGCATCAGGCTCCTGGGTATAATCCACCTCGCCGGATTCCAGAGCGGTCTGGCAACTGCCACAACTGCCAGCCCGGCAGCCAGAATCCACTTCGATGCCGTTATCCTCGGCCAGCTCCAGCAGTGACTCGGCATCCGGGTTCCAGACGATGCTTTTGCCAGACTTGCTGAAGGTAACGGTGATGGCCTGCTCTGCTGCATCTGGCTTGCCGGCCTGTGGCTTGGCTCTCTTATGCTTGGGCAAGGTTGCCGGGCCAAAGGACTCGTAATAGATGTCATCGGTTGCGACACCCCAGGTTTCCAGCGCAGGCACCAGGCTCTCCATCATCGCCCTGGGGCCACAGACATAGAACTGATGGCGCTTCAGTTGCAAGGTGAGGCGCAGCAGCTTGATATCCACATGCCCACGATGCTGGTAGTCAACACCCTCCTTATCCGTCTCACGGGGTCGGCTATAGCAGATGTGCAGATGGAAATTGGCATGGGCCTGCTGCAGCGTCTCCAGATGCCTCTTCATGATATGGTCGGTGCCATTGCGCACCCCATAGAAGAGCCAGATCTCGCGCGAACTGCCGCTGTTCAGAAGGGTATTGATGATACTCAGCATCGGTGTGATGCCAATACCCCCTCCCACCAGGACAATGGGCAGCGGCTCTCTCTCTACAAGGTAAAAGTGGCCGGATGGTGCCTTGACTGAAAGCTGCATCCCCTTTTGCACATGATCATGGAAGTAGTTGGAGCAGCAGCCAGGCGGTATATCCTGTTGATTGGCTGGTGGTGGAACCCGCTTGATAGTGACCCGGTAGTAGTCCGGCTGCGGGCTATCCGACAGGGAGTAACAACGCACGATGCTTTTTGTTTCACAGGTTATTGGGTCTGTGATCTGGAGCTTGAAGGTAAGAAACTGGCCTGGTTTAAACGAGGGCAGTGGCTGGCCATCTACGGGCACCAGATAGAAGGAGCAGATGGATTCTGCCGTATCTTCCATAACCCTGCGTTGCACAACAAAACCCTTGAAGCCCTGCCAGGCAGGTGGCGCTTTACCTGCTGCTTCAGATGAAACAGTTACAGCAGCACTTGATGTGGCAGGCTGCGGCTCAGCAGCGCCCTGCAGCTCATCCATACGAGATGCCAGATCCTGGTATTGCTGCTTGCGCCGGTAGAGTCCAATCAGTGCAGCAATTGCCACCTGAGCCAGGATGGCAACAAAGATGATCAGCGCTAGGGTTCCCGTGCTCATATAGATGGTTCTATCCCGTGGTTTCAGGTGGTTTTAACCGGCTGGGCATCTCTATTGTCTTCAGCCCAGGAGGTCGGTAGCAAACAATATAATCGCCTTAGCTGAAATGAAGCTGAATCAAAGCGTCTACTGCTCGTCCAGAGCAATTGAAACACGTCCTTCCCGGTAAGCATGGCAGAAATTAATCCACATTTCTCGCACAACTCAGGGCGGCAGGGTTCATGAATTTGGTGAGAGGCGCTATCTTTTGAATCGAAGAGCCCATACTTAGCATGTTGCCATCCTGCTAAGCATTTTTGAAATACAGGGGATTCTGGAGGTTGCTGGATTTGCCGGGGCCGGACTCACGCTTATGCAATAACAGCATGATTAATAAGTTAAAACATGAGCCTCTTGCAAAACTCTCGCTGATGAATGAATGAGAGCTACAGTTCGCACTTTATAAATACGAATAATTCTTATTCATATAGATTCTTTATGGTGGTTGCATTTTTTCCTCAAATATTGTTCATCAACTTGGTAAAAACCATGAACTACAATTGTGAAAAATGGCTGCAGCTTATTTTTTGTCAATTTCACCCGAAAGCGGATGAAACCTTAAGTCTGATCCGGCATATCTTGACCCAGCCAGGATGTATTCGCCAGCGGGGCCGAATCCTCGAAGTTGAGTTGGAAAGGCTTGATAGTGGGGTACAGGGCGATACGCTAGATGAAGTGTTGGAAAAGCTCAGAAAAGACAATCACTTAAATATTCCTGATGGTCGGAAACTGGTGATTTGGTAAGCACTGTGACAAGGGGTGGTGATTCTGCAATACTCAGATCCATACTGCTTGAGTCCGGGGCGTCTGAATCAGCCATCACTCGAATATCCTGCTCCTGCAATCCAGCATCACGGATTAACGAAACGTAATTAAGGGCGCTAAGGCTCACCCCGCCTTCTCTCACTGCAACCTCATCCAGCAGCTCATTGATTGCTGAGAGATCGGCCTCACTCAGCGAACCCACGGCTCGTTTCAGCCTAAGCGTATAAAGGAGGTAGTCATAACGAGCCTGGGCGCTGTCCCGGCGCGCAAGATAGAGATCTCTCTCTGAGTCCAAGACAGCAAGCGTAGTCGCCAAGCCCGCCTCATAGGCAGTGCTTTTTGCATGTACAGCCAACTCTTGAGCCTGCACTGACTTTTGCAAGGCCTCAACCCGGGCAATCGCACCGACAACTCCCTGATAAGCCACCAGCGTCTCACGCTCCAGCGCCCTCATCTCCAATGTCAGCTTCTCTTTGGACTTATTGTGCAACTCTGCTGCTTCTCTGGACTTGGAAGAGACTGCGCCCCCAGCAAAAATGGGCACATTCAATCGAAACATAATGTCTTGGGTCTCTACATCACTGCCTCCTCCAAACAGAGAGCCCTTTGTTTCACGCTGATTGCGGCTCAGCACCAGATCCAGGGTCGGATAATGCCCTCCCTTTTGACGCCGAACCTCATGCCTGGCAACCTCTATCGCTTGCCGTAACATCATGATGCGAGGATGCTGCTCATAGGCCAGCTGCACCCACTCATTAAAATCAGCTGGCTGTGGGTTGGTCATTCTGAGCTGATTCGACAGCCTCTGCAGATCATTTGGCAGCTGCCCACTAATCTCCTTAATGCCCCACAAACTGTCATCCAGATCATTACCGCTCTCTATCTCATCAGCTACTGCCTGCATATAGCGGGACTCCGCCTCTGCCAAATCAGTGATACGAGCCAGACCATCTTTATGTTTAACCTGCACCAGGTTGTAATGCTGCTTAATGGCACTCTTTTCGGCAACCACATACTCTTGATTCTCCTGCTGCATCAATACCGCAAAATAGCGCTCTGCCACCCGCAACAGGAGATCCTGTCGAACATCCTCCAACTCTGATGCAGCTCGCTTTACCTCAGTCTTGGCTTGTGTAAAACCGGCCCAGTTGGCATAGCTATAGATTGACTGGTTGATCGTGATCGTGTATTCAGTGGTGGGAAAATCAGTTGAGCCAGAGCCAAAAACAGCGTTGTCCGAACTGTTAATCGTTTGGGAAGTCTCGGTTTCACTGTACTCCAGATCTATTGTAGGCAATAGCAAGGCGCGTGCCTGCTTATAAACCTCTGAGGATGCATTATTTTGATGAAAGCCCATCCTATAGGTAGGATCGTTTTCTACCGCAAGCTGGTAGATATCAATTAAATTTTCACCATTAGCAAAACAGCTCAAACACAATAATAAGGTAGCCAGCCCGCTATTCAGCAAGCCATAAATGCCCTTGCGTATACCTGCTTGTTGACCCTTCATCCCCTTCTCCCCTGATAAGAACATTTCAAGACGGGGGGCAGTGTAACGGATTGACTCAGCAGCCGCATAGATTTTGATAGTTGGCCACGCCGCAGACAGCGCTGTTTCCAGCCAACACTGCTTACAGAGGCAGGGAAATATGCAACCCGACCGAGTTGGGACTTGGAGGCGAAAACACCCAGTATTGGGTGCCGTAGTATTTATTATCCAGGGCAGTATATGGAAAATAGCATAGGTGTACCAACTGGAATCCAACAAGGAGTTAATAACACAATGAATAACGCCTTATAGTGAGCACCATAAGTTGCCATCATTATTTCTGAAAAAAATGATAAACCTGAATTATGCGCCCCCGAAGGCGCGTCTTAATAATGCTGAGAATAAATTGTATTTTCAGCAAAAAAAGCTTGCATTTATTGCTGAAAAATTTTCATACTCGTTTAATATCTGCTTAAATGGGTAAATTCAACATGAATGAAATGATGACGATTGAAGAATATATCACCGACCACTGTAACATAAGCATGGAGAAAGCGATTGCTGCTGAACGGTTTCCTTTATGGAAAAGAGA
>Ga0256839_1004311_pt1 | contig 14011 bp, 12 predicted proteins | sample 354166metaG_FD_185968 | JGI IMG/M metagenome (GOLD analysis project Ga0256839, IMG submission 185968) | Hydrothermal vent microbial communities from Mid Atlantic Ridge, Atlantic Ocean - 354-166 | ecosystem: Environmental > Aquatic > Marine > Hydrothermal vents | place: Atlantic Ocean: Mid... | reverse complement strand
CAGCGGGAGTTCTGGCAGGCCGGCGCCGAGCTCATCGGCGCCAACACGGCCGAGGCGGACGCGGAGATCATCGCCCTCCTGGTCGCCACGCTGGAGACTTGTGGGCTCTCCACCTTTCAGGTGAACGTGGGCCACATGGGGTTCCTGCACGGCGTGCTGGCCCAACTGGAGACCCCTCCACCCAACTTGGAGTACATCCGACGGGCCATTGACCGCAAGAACCGCCGTGTGTTGGCCCTGGAGCTGGAGCGCGCCGGGCTGGAGGGGCGCGTGCGCGCGGCCTTGGAGGCGCTGCCCACCCTCTGGGGGGGCGTCGAGGTCCTGGAGCGGGCCGCGCGGTTGGCCCCCAACGGCGTGGCCGGGAAGGCCATCGAGCGGCTGGCACAGGTCTACGAGCTGACCCGCGCCTATGGCATCGCCGAGCGGGTGACCCTGGACTTGGGCGAAGTGCGCGGCATGAATTACTACACCGGCATTACCTTCGAGGCCTTCACGCCGGGCAGCGGGTACGCCATTGCCGGCGGCGGGCGCTACGACTCTCTCCTGGAGCGCTACGGGGCCGCGCTTCCTGCCGTGGGCTTCGCCGTCCAGGTGGAGCTGGTCCTCCTGGTCTTGGAGCGAGAGGGACTTCTGCCCGAGGAGCCGCCGGCAGATGCCCTCATGGCCTGCTGTGGCCACGCGGCCTGCCTGGCCGACCTGCGAGACCGCCGGGCGCGGGGGGAGCGCATTCTCCTCGACGTGCGCCCGCGCTCGGCACAGGAACTGATCGAGGAGGCGGCCCGGCTGGGCATTCCGGCCGTCCTCGTCTGTGGCCGCCGGCTGGAGGTGCCCCGTGCCTGAACGTGACCCGCTGGTGGTGGCCGTCGGCAAGGGGCGCCTCTTCGAGGAGACGTTGCGCCTCTTCGAGCGCATCGGGTACGACGTGGAGCCCGTCCGCCGCGCCGTGGCCGAACGCCGCATGTTGGCCTCAGAGAGGACCGGTCGCCTTCGCTTTCTCCTGGCTCGGGACCGGGATGTGCCCACATACGTGGAACACGGCGTGGCCGACGTGGGCATTGCCGGCCGCGACGTGCTCTGGGAGAGCGGGGCGGACGTGCTCGTGCCCCTCCTGCTGGGCCACCTCATGCCGGCCAGCCGCTGCCGCCTGGTGTTGGCCGGGCCCCGCGCCTGGCAGGAGCGCAACCTGCGCCTGGCCCACAACTTGCGCGTGGCCACCAAGTACCCCAACGTGGCCCGTGAGTACGTGTGGCGCCGCGGCCTGAGCGCCGAAGTCCTGGGGCTCAGCGGCAACGTGGAGCTGGCCCCGGCCTCCGGCCTGGCCGACTTGATCGTGGACATCGTGCAGACCGGCACCACCCTGCGCGAGAACGACCTGGTGGAACTGGAGACGATCCTGGACGTGGAGGCGTGTCTCATCGTCAACCGGGCGGCCCAGAAGTTGCGCCCCAACGAGATTCAAGCCCTGGTGGAGGCGCTCGAACAGCTTTCTTGAGAGGAGATCGTCATGGTGCGGATTCTCTCCGTTCACGAGGCCCGGCAGAGCGTGCTGCGCCGGGAGACGTGGGAGGCGGCGGACGTGCCGGCCGATCGGCTGGAGCGGCTGCGCCGCGCCACGGGCCGGCAGGTGCGCACTGCCGAAGAGGGGGTGGCGGCCATCATCGCCGACGTGCGCGCTCACGGCGACGAGGCCCTGCGCCACTACAGCGCCGCCCTGGACGGCGCCGAAATCGGCGCGCTGGAGGTGCCGGCCGAGCGGGTGCGCGCCGCCTATCGAGCCCTTGACCCGGCCCTGCGCCAGGCACTCCACCACAGCGCCGACCGCATCCGGGCCTTCCACGAGGAACAGCTTCGCCGGGAGGTGGGGTGGATGGGCGGCCAGGGGGAGGACCGCCTGGGCCAGCTCGTGCGCCCGTTGGAGCGGGTGGGCATCTACGCGCCCGGTGGCCAGGCCCTCTACCCCTCTTCGGTGCTCATGGCAGCCGTGCCGGCCCGGGTGGCCGGCGTGCGCGAGGTGGTGCTCGTGAGCCCGCCGTCGGGCCCCGGGGGCGTGGCCGATGTCATCCTGGGCGCGGCCCACGTGGCCGGCGTGGACCGGGTCTTCCAGGTGGGCGGTGCTCAGGCCATCGCGGCCCTGGCCTACGGCACGGAGACGGTGCCGCGGGTGGACAAGATCGTGGGCCCCGGGGGGCTCTTCGTCGTCTTGGCCATGAAACAGGTCTTCGGCGTGGTGGGCGTGGCCGGCTTACCCGGCCCCACCGAAACCCTCCTCATCGCCGACGAGAGCGCCGATCCGGCCCTGGTGGCCGCCGACATGTTGGCCCAGGCCGAGCACGACGCGCTGGCCAGCGCCCTGCTCTTCACCCCCAGCCGTTCGCTGGCCCGCGCCGTGGCCCAGGAGCTGGCCCGCCAAGTGGCCTCGCTTCCCCGCAAGGCCATCGTGGAGGAGAGCTTCCGGCGGGGCAGCGCCATCGTGCTCACCCGCGACCTGGAGGAAGCGTTCGATTTGGCCAACGAGTACGCCCCCGAGCACCTGTGCCTGCTGGTGGCCGAGCCGTGGGCGTGGCTCGACCGGGTGGAGCACGCCGGGGGAATCTTCGTGGGCGAGACAGCCTGTGAGGCCCTGGGGGACTACATCCTGGGGCCCAGCCACATCATGCCCACGGGGCGCACGGCCAGGTTCAGCAGCCCCCTGAACGTGCGGGACTTCCAGAAGATCATCACCGTCTTCGGCGCCGGCGAGGACACACTGCGCCGCCTGGGGCCGGACGCCATCCGCCTGGCCGAGGCCGAAGGGCTGCGCGCCCACGCCGAGGCCATTCGCAAGCGAATCGAGGCGTGACGCGAGGAGGCACGAGATGGTGAAGCCCGAAGTGCGGGCGCTGGCCGCCTACACCCTGCGCCAGTACGAGTACCGCTACAAGCTCAACCAGAACGAGAACCCCTTCGGCTATCCCGAAGAGCTCAAGGCCAAAGTGCTCGAGCGCGTGGCCCGGGCCGATTGGGCCCGTTACCCCAGCTTCGACTTGGCCGAGCTGCGGGCTAAGCTGGCGGAGCACGCCGGCGTGTCGCCCGAAATGGTGCTGGTGGGCAATGGCTCCAACGAGCTGATCTACGTGACCTTGGCGGCCACGCTCAGCCGGGGCGATCACGTGATCGTGCCCGTGCCGACCTTTACCCTCTACGCGCTCCTCAGCCGGGTGATGGGCGCCACCGTCCACGACGTGCTCATGGACCCGGCGGACGCCTTCGCCCTGCCCGCCGGGCGCGTCGTGGAGGCTGCCCGGCGCACGGGGGCCAAGGTGGTCGTCCTCTGCTCTCCCAACAACCCCACTGGCACGCCCTACCCGGCCGAGGCAGTGCGCCGCGTGGCGGCCGAGAGCGACGCGCTGGTGCTGGTGGACGAGGCGTACCGGGAGTTTGGCGGCCAGGATTTCGTCCCGCTGTTGGACGAGTTCGACAACGTGGTGCTCCTGCGCACGTTCAGCAAGGCCATGGCCATGGGAGGGCTTCGCGTGGGGTATGCGATCATGCGGCCGGAGCTGGCCCGCGAAATTCACAAGGCCAAGCTGCCCTACGCCCTCAACCTCTTCAGCGAGGCGGCCGCGCTGGTGGCCTTGGAGCACTTCGAGAGCCACTTCCTCCCCCTCATCGAGGCCATCGTGGCCGAGCGTGAGCGCCTCTTTCGTGCCCTCCAGGCCCTGCCTGGGCTGCACGTCTACCCCAGCTCGGCGAATTTCCTGTTGGTGCGCCTCGAGGGCCGCCCGGCCCGCGAGGTCTTCGGCGCCCTGGTACACGAGCACGGCATCCTGGTGCGCGATGTGGGGGGGTATCCGGGCTTGGCGGAGCACCTGCGCATCAGTGTGGGCACGCGCGAGGAGAACGACGCGCTCATCAGGGCGTTGCGGGCCCTGGTGTGACGTTCGGAGCGCGTGGGAACGCGGGTGAAAGAACACGGGGCGAGCCGTTAAGCTCGCCCCGCGCGGTACTTCTGCCCGGCGTGGTGCTGTGCCCCTATGAGCCCACCACCTCCTTGAGCGCGGCCAAGGCCGCGTCGTAGTCGGGGTGATGGGTGATCTCAGGCACATATTCGACGTATCGGATCACGTCATCCCGGTCCACGATGAAGACGGCCCTCACTTCCAGGCGCAACTCCTTCACGTAGGTGCCGTAAGCGAGCGCGAAGGACATCTCCTTGTGGTCGGAGAGGGTGATCACCCGGTCAACGCCGGCGGCGCCACACCAGCGCTTTTGGGCAAAGGGCAGGTCCGCGCTAATGGTGAGCACGACAACGTCGTCGCCCAGCCGGCCGGCCTCCTCGTTCCAGCGCCGGGTCTCGGCGTCGCACACGCCCGTGTCGAGCGAGGGCACGGTGGCGATCAGCTTGACCTTGCCGGCGTAGTCCCGCAGGTGGCGGGGGGTGAGGTCTTGGTCCAGCACGGTGAAGTCGGGGGCTTGCTGGCCAACTTCCACTGGGTCGCCCAAGACGGTCAGCGGCTTGCCCAGGAACGTGACGGCTCCAACTCGCTCGCCTGCCATGAGACTCCTCCCTCCGGTTTTTTTGTTGACTCTTTGAGTCGTCTTTTCGGTGGGAGAAGTCTATCACAAAGCAAAGGGGTGACAATTTCCGTACTCCTCTTGTCTCCCCGCAACGTGGAGGGGTGAGCGGGGTGGCACATTTGTCGGTTTGTGGTACGCTTTTTGCCGGCCACAGGACACCTGAGCCGGGCCATGGCGGCCTGTGATGGCCGTGGGAGCCCCGCGAGCCCGGCTCACAACTCTGTTGTATGTCCGAGGAGGAAAGGAGGTGCACCGATGTCGGGCGCGACTCTCTTGGCGGACCGCTACCCCAGCGTGGTCGAGGCCCTCTTCGAGGGGCGCGAACAGGCTGAGCGGGCGAAGCAGGCCCTGGCCCTCCTGGACTTGGGGGCGCTGCCGGCGGGATTTCAGCGGTTTACCCTGATCGAGCGCCGGCCGGCCCCACAGATCACTGAGCCGTCTGGGTGGCTGGGGCGCTTGGGTCTCAGGAGGGGCGGCCGTGAGCCGACCCCGTCCTCTCGTGCTCTACCACAGGAGGAGCCGACCATCATCCTGTTGGCGCGCGGCGAGGCCGACCGGCTCCAGACGGCCGTCAAGCTGTTGCAGGAACACGGCGCACGCCGGGTGCGCCTGTATACCCATGGGCGCGGCGGGTAGGGCGCGGGGCTCTTTCGCCCGCCGTTGGGCTCTCCGTGGCGCGGCAAAGGCGGGTTTGGTGTTTGACGAAGAGCTGGTATAATCGGAAGGGTTCTGTCCGCCGTACATAACGCTGTCCGTGAGCAAAGAAAGCCGGGTGGGGCGGCATCGTCGGTGCAACGAGGGGGTTTTTCGGCCGGCCTAGTTTCCCCACCTGTGGAAACGAAATCCCAAGGAGAGGGAAACTCATGCGCGTTCTGCTTGCCAGCCCCGAATCCAAAGTTTGGTCGTCGCGCAAGCACATTCCGCTGGGCCTCGGTTACCTGGCCGCTGTGCTGCGCGAGAACGGCCACGAGGTGGCCATCTACGACGCGGCCGTCGAGGACGAGCCCTTCGAGGCCTTCTTGGACCGCACTCGCTTCGACATGGTCGGCGTCACGGCCACCACGCCCCTCATCTACGAGGCGTGGGACATGGCCAAGGCGGCCAAGGAGCGGGGGAAGTGGACGGTCCTGGGCGGCGCTCACCTCACCATCTTGCCGATGGAGAGCGCCGAGCAGCCCTTCGTGGACTTCGTGGTCATTGGCGAGGGCGAGGACACGCTGCTGGAGTTGGTAACCGACCTGGAACGGACGGGCGGCAAGAACTTGGGCGACATCGACGGCTTGGTCTGGAAGCGGGATGACCAGCCCGTCATGAACCGGCCCCGGGTCTTGGACGACAACATTGATCGCTTCCCCTTTCCCGCCCACGATTTGTTCAAGATCGAGCGCTACACCAACCTCCAGCCGTTGACCGACGGCCTCGATCCTCACGCGCGCGCCTTCACGATTCTGACCAGCCGAGGGTGCCCCTACAAGTGCAACTTCTGCTCCAAGCCCGTGACCGGTGACACGTGGCGTCCCCGCAGCGTCGAAAACGTCATTGCCGAGTGGCGCTGGCTGGTCAAGGGGTTGCACGCCACCGAGATCGGGATCACCGACGACATCTGGAACTTGCAGCTCGACCGGGCCAAGGAGATCTGCCGGCGCCTCATCGAAGAGGGGCTCAACACGGTGCCCTGGGTGACGGTCCACGGCATGAAGGTGAACCACACCGACTTGGAGCTCTTCCAGCTCATGAAGGCGGCCGGCTGCAAGCGTGTGGGCTTCGGCGTGGAAAGTGGCGACGATTACATCCTCAAGAAAGTGATCAAGAAGAGCCAGACGGTGGACATGGTGCGCGAGGCCTTCAAGAACGCCAAGGCCGCCGGCCTGGAGACGATGGGGTTCTTCATCTTCGGGATGCCGGAGGAGACCGAGGAGAGCATGGAGAAGACCATTCAGCTTGCCCTGGAGTTGGACCCCGACTTGGCCAACTTCATGATCGCGGCCCCCTTCCCCGGCACCCGCCTCTACGATTTGGTGGAGAAGTACGGCAACATCTTCAGCCACGACTGGCGCGACTACGCCATCCACGAACAGCGGGCCCGCTTCGAGATCGGCGACTTGACGGCCGAGCTGGTGGAGCGGAAGTGGCACGAGGCGTACCGTCGCTTCTACCTGCGGCCGGGGCGCATCTGGAAGCGGCTCACCCGCAAGGACACGTGGATCAACGCGCCCGCGCGCCTCAAGGATGCCCGCCGCTTCTTCTTGGGCGACCGGGAGACGCGCGTGGGCCAGCCGCGCGCCGTGGAGGGGGCCTACGCCTGAGGGTGAAGCATCCCCACACGCGCGCACACAAGGGCTCGGGGCGCTTTTGATTTCCAAACAGGCCACACGTCAGGGGGACACGGCTGTGTCTCCCCTCTTTTTTCTCTCAGAGGCCTGAGGTTTCGCGAGGTGACGGCCATGTTACGACGATTGTTGCCTAAAATTCCGCTCTACTGGAGCTTCTACCACTTTGGCGTGCCCAAGATGTTGCCCTTCAGCCTGGTGGTGAGCGTGAGCTTTCGGTGTAACTCCAAGTGCAAGACGTGCGACGTGTGGCGCCGGCCCAACGACGACATGTCGGCCGAGGAGTGGCGCCGCGTGTTCACCCATCTGGGCAAGACGCCCTTTTACATCACCTTCACCGGCGGCGAACCGTTCCTGCGCAGGGACTTGGACGAGCTGGTCATCGCCGCCTGTGAGGCGTGTGAGCCGGCGGTGATCACCATTCCCACCAACGGCATGTTGACCGACCGCATTTTGGAAAAGGTGGACCGCATCTGCAGGGCGGCACCCCGCACGGCCATCGGCATCAACCTCTCCCTGGACGAGCTGGGTGAGCGCCACGACATGTTGCGGGTGGCCCCGGGGAACTGGGAGAAGGCGATGCGCACGTGGGAGGGGCTGAAAGCGCTCCAAGAACGCCATGACAACTTAGTGCTCACCGTCCACACGGTCATCAGCCGTTTCAACGTGGAGCGATTCTTTGAGATTTACGAGGGGCTTCAGGCGCTGGGGCCCGACAGCTACATCACTGAGGTGGCCGAGGAGCGCGCCGAGCTGGTCACCGTGGGCTGGGAGATCACCCCGTTGGCCGATCAATACGCCCCCATCGCCGATTTTTTGAGCCGCGAGGCCCGCCGGACGCCAGCGCGGGGAATCGCCCGCTTCACCCAAGCGTTCCGCGCTCAGTACTACCAGCTTGCCAAACGGGTGCTCTTCGAGGACCGCCAAGTCATCCCCTGTTATGCGGGCTGGGCGAGCGCCCACATTGCGCCCAACGGCGACGTGTGGAGCTGCTGTATCCGCGCCGAGCCGGTGGGCAATGTGCGGGAGACAGGCTACGACTTGCGCCCCATTTGGTTCGAGATGGTGGGCGACATGCGCCGCCTTCGGCGGAGCATCAAGAACGGGGAGTGTGCCTGCCCGATGGCCAACGCCAGCTACGCCAACATGTTGCTCCACCCGCCCACGGTGGCGCGGGTGATCGGGCAAGTGGCCCTGAGCCGGCCGACAGGGGAGAACGGGCGGTAGGTTCAGGAGCCGGGTTGTGGGAGCAGGCTGAAGGGGAGCCGGCCCCCTTCGGCCTGCCTAGTACGCCCGGGCGAAGATGGCCACGCGCTCGGCCTTTTTGCCCGTGAGCAGACACGGCCCTTCCCCGTCGGGCTGCTCGAAGGGGAAGCACCGAATGGTGGCGCGGGTCTCCTCCTTGACGCGCAACTCGTCCTCGTCCGACCCGGCCCACCACCCTCGGGCCCAGCCGCCGGCCTGAATGACCTCGCGGAGCTCCTCGTAGGAGCGCACGTCGTGGACGTTGGCGTCCCGGAAGGCGCGGGCCTGCTCGAAGAGGGCCGTCTGCACCTCGTCCAACAGCTCGCGCACCCGTTCGGCCACGCCCTCGACGGGGACGCCGGCCGTTTTCCCCGCCTTGCCGGGCATGTCGCGGCGGGCCAGCACCACAGTGTTGGTCTCCACGTCGCGCGGCCCGATTTCCACGCGCACGGGCACGCCTTTCATCTCCCAGTAGTTGAACTTCCACCCCGGCGTGTGCTGCGGCCGCACGTCAGCCTCCACGCGGACGCCGGCGTCGGCGAGCAGGCGTTGGAGCTGCTCCACGGCGGCGAGCACGTTGGCCCTTTGTGCCTCGTCGCGCCAAATGGGCACGATGACCGCTTGAATGGGGGCCAGGCGCGGGGGCAGCCGGAGCCCCTTGTCGTCCCCGTGGACCATGATGACGGCGCCGACGAAGCGCGTGCTCAGCCCCCAGGACGTTTGCCACACGTATTGGAGCTCGTTGTGCTCGTCCAAGTAACGAATCTCGAAGGCCTTGGCGAAATTCTGGCCCAAATTGTGGCTGGTGCCGGCCTGGAGCGCCCGCTTGTCGCCCATCATGGCTTCCATGGTGTACGTGTGAATGGCGCCGGCGAAGGTCTCCAGGCGAGACTTGCGCCCCACGATGACGGGCACGGCCCCGTCGTTTTCGGCGAAATCGCGGTACACTTCGATCATGCGCTGGGCTTCGGCCTCGGCCTCCTCGTAGGTCGCATGAGCTGTGTGGCCCTCCTGCCAGAGGAACTCCAGCGTGCGCAGGAAGGGGCGGGTGCGCATCTCCCAGCGCACCACGTTGGCCCACTGGTTGATGAGCAGCGGCAAGTCCCGGTGGCTCTTGATCCACCGGGCGAACATGTAGTTGATGATCGTCTCGCTGGTGGGGCGCACCACCAGGGGTTCCTCCAGCTCCTTGCCCCCGCCCACGGTCACCAAGGCCAGCTCGGGCGAGAAGCCCTCGATGTGTTCCTTCTCTTTCTGGAGGAATGAGTAGGGGATGAAGAGGGGGAAATAGGCGTTCACGTGCCCGGTTTCCTTGAAGCGCCGGTCCAAGTTGCGCTGAATGTGCTCCCAAATGGCGTACCCGTAGGGGCGGATCACCATCGTGCCGCGCACGGGCCCGTAGTCGGCCAGCTCGGCTTCCCGGATGATGTCCTGATACCAGCCTGAGAAGTCAACGCTGCGCGGAGTAATGGCCTGTCCGCTCATTGTGCTCCCCCACTCTTCTTGGTATCTGGTGTGGTCTGGTGCTCAGCGGCAGCTTTCTGGACGGTTTCCTTGAGCCGATTGACAATGCGCCGCAGGGAATGCCCGGAATATTTCTCGGCGAACTGGCGAGCTGCTTCTTCCATCGACACGTCGCCGAACGCCTCCCGCAAGTACCACTGGTGCTCGATGATCCAGAGGTAGAGATCGCCCTCTGTGCGGCCGGGGAATTTCTCCAGGATGTGCTGCTCGCGGATGATCTGGACCAGCGGCGTGTAGACGTTGTCGTACCACGAGGCCACAGCCTCCTCGTAGGGCACTGCCGCGCCCCGCTTCTCCCCCATGAACCAGCGGTGCGCGGCGATGTGTTCCAGTAGTTTTTCATATTGTCCGGGAATTGTCAATTCGATGGAGGCGCCGGGGCGAAGCTGATCCAGCTTGGTCGCTTCCAGGAAGGCGGCGTGTTCGGCCTTGAGGATGATGTCGCGGAGCTCCATGTCCGGCTCGATGGAGACCGGCACCTCGATCTCGGTTACGTAGGCATCGATGAACTCCTGGCCCCGCTCGCGCGCCACGGAGACGCGGTGGTTGCCGTCCCGCACGAAGTAGACATCGCCCACCTTGTAGAGCTCCACGGGGGGCAGTTTGATCTCCCGGTAGTGGGCCTTGTCGATGTTGATCCACCGGTCGCGGGTGTGAGTTTGGCGTGGCAGGAAGGCGCGGTCGAAGTCGCGGTACCGGCTCTCACTGCCCACGATCTTGTCCAGGGGCACGGTTTGCAGGCCCAAGTAACGCTGTCCCCTGAGGGGCAGGCGTTTGCGCACCTCCTCGAAGGGGAGCAGCTCGTTGCTCTTGCCGGTCAGGGCGCTGATGATCTGGCGCCAGAAGGCCCGTCGTAGGGCGTGTTCAAAGTCGTGCCTGGCGAGTTCGTCAATGTTCATGGGGACAACCTCCTCTCACACATCCCGGACGAGGTCTGTCCGGGGGAGATGGCGTTGCGAATGGGGTTCAGGGGGCAACCCGTCCGTCCTCTTGAGAAGGAGGTGGCGTTGCCTCTCGGCGGCGACAGCTCACGGCGGACGGAAGGGAGACGTCCACCTCCCGGTAGCCGAAGGTGTTGATGACCTGCGTGTGGTGAAAACGAGTGTGAGTCACCGTATCGGGCCGGTAGACGTGAACGTGGCCGTGAAAGTGATAGGCCGGCCGGAACGTTTTCAGGAGCCAGCGGAAGGCTTTGATGCCCTGGTGGGGCAAGTCAGAGCGGTCGTGGATGCCCCACGGCGGCGCGTGGGTGACGAAAATGTCCAAGTAGCGTCCGTGCCGCAGGCGGTTCCACAACAGCGCCGGCACCAGGGAGAGGACGTGGCCCCACATCTCGGCCTGGGTGTACTGAAAGGGGCCGGCGCTGTAGCGCACGGAGCCCTCGACGCCGGCCAGGAGCACCCCTTCATGGCACACGGCTCGGCGGTGCAGGTCCACTGCCCCCCACGGGGCCCGTCGCTCCCCACACGTGCCGTATTCGACCACTTTGGCGTGGTTTCCCCGCACGAAGAAGAGGGGCACGTTGAGCACGCTGATGACGTACTCCAGGTAATAGTAGGGCAAGTCCCCACAACTGATGACCATCTCCACGTGGCCGAACCGCTGCTGTACGGCCGGGCTGTAGATGAAATCGACGACTTTGTCGCTCAGAATGAGAATGCGCCGCGCGCGGTGTGTGGTCTTCATGTGCGCCCGCGTTGGTTCCTCCCGGGGGCTGTGAGTCCCTCTCCCCCTTTTTTCCAGACCGTGGGCTTTGCGGAGTCCAAACTCAAGGTGGTTGAATTGTAGGGAAAAGGTGTGGTGCGGCAAATGACGTGATGGGGCACTTTGCACGCCTGAACGTTGTTCGCTACAATGGAGGGCGCACCGGCCCTCCCCGGGGACGTGGGGAGGGGAGTGAGAGGGCGAGGTGGAGACCATGCGCGCGCGGGCAGAGGCGGGGGCGAACATCGCCTTCATCAAATACTGGGGAGTTCGAGACCAGAGGCTCAACCTTCCCCTGAACGACAGCGTCTCCATGACCCTCGACGTGGCCCGTACCATCACGGAGGTGGAGTTCTCCCCCAGCCTCTCCGCGGACGTGCTCACCATCAACGGCGTGTCTGCCTCCCAAGCCGCGCTTCGCCGCGTGAGCCGCCACCTCGACCTGCTGCGGGAGCGGGCCGGCGTGGCCTGGCGGGCCCGGGTGGCCTCCAGGAACACCTTTCCGATGGGCGCCGGCCTGGCCAGCAGTGCGGCCGCCTTCGCCGCCCTCACGGCAGCGGCCGCCGGCGCGCTGGGCGTGGCCCTCGACGGCGCGGAGATGAGCCGCGTGGCCCGCCGTGGATCGGGCTCGGCTGCCCGTTCGGTCTACGGGGGATATGTCTGGTGGCACGCCGGCACCGACGATGCCTCGTCGTTCGCCGAACCCCTCGCCCCGCCTGAACACTGGGACGTGCGGGATGTCGTGGCCGTGGTGGCGGAGGAGGAGAAGAAAGTCTCCTCGGCCGAGGGGCACCTGTTGGCCCACACCAGCCCCTTCCTCCGGGCACGCCTGGCACAAGTTCAGCGCCTGCTTCCCCGCGTGCGCGAGGCCATCCTCCGGCGGGACCTGTCGGCCCTCGGCCCGTGCATCGAGGCCGATGCCCTGGCCATGCACTTCGTGATGATGAGCAGCCGGCCTCCCCTGTTCTATTGGGCGCCTGAAACTGTGGCTCTGCTCAAGGCCGTCCAAGTGTGGCGGGAGGCTGGCGTGGCCGTCTACTTCACCATCGACGCCGGGCCCAACGTCCACCTGATCTGCGAGGCCGAGGACGTTGAGCGCGTGGTCGCCCGCGTGCGGCGGCTGGAATACGTGCGCCGCGTGATTGTGGCCGGGCCGGGGCCGGGCGTCGCGTTACAGGAGACCGCCTAGGCCCAAGGCCGCGATCTCCCGCCGGCCCAAGCGCTCTCCGGCCAGGAGGCGGGGCAGGACCATGTCCACCACGTTGTGGGCGGGGCTTCGGGCGCACCCGGGGGCACAGAGGATGGGCTTGCCGGGCGCGTAGGCCAGCGCGAGCAGGTTGCCGGGCTCCACAGGGGCACCGTGGAGCTCGAAGGTGGCGCCAGCCGCGCGCAGGGCGCGCGGGATCACGTCGTGCTCGTCCATGACCGAGGTCTGTCCGGCCACAATGAGCATGTCGTGGGAGGCCAACAGGCGTTGGACGGCCGCGGCGATGGCCCCTTCATCGAAGGGCACGGCTTCGACTGTGGCGAGCTCGCTGCCCACGCGTTCCACGCGCGCCCGAGTGGGCGGCTCGAACTGCCGGCGAAGGCGTGCGTGGGCTGCCGGGTCTCCGGTGATGAGGAGGGCCACGCGGCGTGCCGGCAGCGGACGCACCTCGATCAGGCCCGGTGCCAGGCGGATGGCCTCGTCCAGCACCCGCTTGGGCACGGCGTAGGGAATGATCTTGAGCGTGGCAACGCGGCTCTCTCCCCTCTCCGGCCCCACGACAGTGTGGGGAGGGCGCGTGGCCAGTGTGATCCCGGGAAGCTCGTTGAACGCCAGGAGGCGCCCGGCGTCCACGTGGAGCACGCCCCGCACAGTGGTGTGCAGGTTCACGCGCCCCCCGGCGCTGCGCGTCACCTCCACGTGGGCGGTGGCCACAGCCTCGGCCAGGAGCCTGGCCGCCTCGTCTTCGTGCACGTCGTCGGGCTCGAGCACGGCCACGTCCACGGCGGTGAGCCCCACCTGGCGGAGCACGGCCACGTGGGACGGGCCCAACCGCGTGCCCTTGGCCACCACCTTGCGCCCTTCTCCGTCCACGGCGTTGTGAACCAGCAGGTGGCCTTCGGCCTGTTCGATGGGCACAGTCTGAATGCGCATGGTTTTCCTCCCACAGCACTGGCGTCGTCGCCCTCACGTGGGCGGACACATGTTGGACCTAGTATAAACGCGGAGAAACCTCATGCCAAAGAGGACGTCGAGCCGACCGAGAACGCCCGGGCGCGAGCCCGTGGCCCTGCTCTACGACGACATTTTCCTCGAGCATCGGGCGCTCTACGCCCACCCCGAATCCCCCGAACGTCTGTTGGCCATTCGGCGCCTGCTGGCCGAAACCGGCGTGGAGGACGAGGTGGTGTGGCTTCCCGTCCGCCCGGCCGACGAGGAGGCCATCCTGGCCGTTCACCTGGAGAAGCACCTCCGGCGGGTGATGATGGCCTCCTTGGAAGGAGGACGCCACCTTGACCCGGACACGTTCACCAACAGTGCCTCCTACGACGCGGCCATGATGGCCGCGGGGGCCGTCACGGCCGGCGTGGACGCCGTGTTGGGCGGGGAGTACCGGCGGGCCTTCGCCCTGGTGCGCCCTCCCGGGCACCACGCCACGCCGGGC
>Ga0256839_1004310_pt1 | contig 14015 bp, 9 predicted proteins | sample 354166metaG_FD_185968 | JGI IMG/M metagenome (GOLD analysis project Ga0256839, IMG submission 185968) | Hydrothermal vent microbial communities from Mid Atlantic Ridge, Atlantic Ocean - 354-166 | ecosystem: Environmental > Aquatic > Marine > Hydrothermal vents | place: Atlantic Ocean: Mid... | reverse complement strand
GCGTGGTCGAAGAAGGGGGCAAGGGAACTCTCCGGTGGGGGCGACTTCAGGTAGAGCAGGGGCACGGTGTAGATCTCCACAGGGTAGACGCGTTCGCGTGCTCGTTCGAGGTGCTTGATCGCTTCCGCCAGATGGGCGTGGCGGGCGGTTTCTTCGGTGCATCGTGCGGCCTCGAGCACTTCGTTGTGAAAGGCGCCCAGGTCGAGGCCCTCTTCGCGGCCGAGATGCAGGACGGCGATGGACCACCAGAGCCGTGCCAGCCCGAGGGCGAAGAAATCGCGTGCTTCGGGGGAGTTGGGGAGGTCGGTGCCCAGATGTTCGGCGAGGATGGCGAGCGTTTCGTCCAAGGTTTCTCCCGCGGTGAGGATCGTGGCGCCCGCGCCGGTAGCTCGGCTTTCCCATTCCGGGTCTGCGGCGTCGAGTGCTGCCGGGGCGGTGAGCAGGAGGGCGTCGTCCAGATCATCGTAAAGCTCATATGTGGCGGCCCACCGTGGGAGCTGCTCGCTCCGTACGAGTACCCCAGGGTGCCACAGGGCGAGGTAGGCGTACAGGTTGGACGCCACCTCGTCCTGGCTCAAGTCTGTCGGATCCGCGTCAAGGTGGGGTAGACTCGATACGGCGACGCTTTGCCGGTACATATGCATGCGTTCGTGCGCTTCCACGCTCGTCTCCGCACAGGCTTGCTGACGAGGTCGTATCAGCCTATCGTAGGGAATCGTCGTGTGCCGCTGAGGCGGAAGTTTTGGGGCGGCGTTGGCAGACTCACCTCTGGACGCCGTATGCTCGAAAGCGGTCCGGTTACGGGGGAAACGCGCGATCGGATCGCGACGCTGGGGAACTGGCGACCGAAGCGTTTTGCCAGTAGAATGTTGTGGCGAGCGGTCAGGTCAGTGTTGCTCTGGCGTTCTTTGCACGGGTGGACGTTCCTTGTTGTTGTCTCGGTATTGGGAACCCTGTAGAGTCGCTGCTGGTCTAATGGTTGTGCAGGGGTGCTGATCGCGCACTCCCGGTCACGCGGCGTGTTAAACTAGCAACGTGGAGTCTGGCGGCTGCCCTGTCTGTCGGCAGACGGTTTGGCAGGTAATTGTCGGCAGAAGGGGGCATTGTGCTTTCCTGGCCAGGCGTGGAGGATGTTCTCCAATGCCCAGAGAGCAAGCGGTCTGGGGTATTGAGATCGGACAGTCGGCGCTGAAGGCTCTCCGCCTCAAGCGAGTCGGCGACAGCGAGGTTCAGGCTGTCGCCTTCGACTACGTGGAGCATCCAAAGATTCTGAGCCAGCCTGATGCTGATCCTGCTGAGCTGATGCAGGCTGCTTTGGAGACTTTCCTGGGCCGCAACAGCATAGCAGAAGACAGGATCGTGATCGGCATTCCCGGTCAGAACGGATTGATCCGATTCGTGAAGCTTCCTCCCGTCGATCCCTCCAAGATCTCGGACATCGTCAAGTTCGAAGCACGTCAGCAGATTCCATTTCCTCTGGAGGAAGTGATTTGGGATTACCAGCCGATTGCGCAGCCGGTTGCAGCGGCCGGCGGGCGGGGGTTTGCTGGGGAGCAGGAGGTGGGGCTGTTCGCGATGAAACGCGACATGGTCTACAACTACCTGCAACCCTATCTGGCTGCGGGGGTTGAAGTCGATATTCTGCAGTTACGACCGCTGGCCGTGTACAACTTCGCCGCGTACGACTTGCTGGGGTACCCGGAGCGGCAGGAGCCGAATCCGGACGGCTACGTGGTTGTGCTGGAAATGGGCGCCGACAATACGGACCTGGTCATTACCGATGGGGTGCGGATCTGGCAGCGGTCGCTCACGATCGGCGGCAACCATTTTACCCGCGCCCTGACCAAGGAATTGAAGCTCACCTTTGCGAAGGCGGAGCACCTTAAGAAGAACGCAACCAAGGCGCAGGATCCACGTGTCCTCTTCCAGGCGATGCGTCCAGTGTTCAACGACTTCGTCAATGAGGTGCAGCGTTCGATCGGTTTCTTCTCGACCGCCCACCGTCGTGCCAAGATCGCTCGCGTTGTAGGCGTAGGCAACGCATTCAAGATGCCGGGGCTCCAGAAGCTGTTAGCTCAGCAATTGCAGCTTCCCGTGCAGCGTTTGGAGCAATTCGAGCGGCTTAAAGGACCGGGGGTTCTGGACACGGTGGTGTTCCAGGAGAATGCGCCGGGCTTTGCGGTGGCGTATGGCCTTGCGTTGCAGGGGCTGGGCCTGGCTCCGATTCACACCAATCTGTTACCGACGGAGATCGTTCGCGAGCGGCTGATTCGCTCGAAGAAGCCGTGGGTACTGACCGCAGCGGCTCTGTGCGTGACGGCATTTACCTTCCTGTTTTTGGGCAATTGGACCCGCTACCAGGGCGTAGCTGAAGCGCGCTACTCGGCGGCGGAGTCGGCGGCGAAGTCGGCCCTCGATGAAGCGAACCGGTTTCGGCAGGACTTCGAGCGGGCCAAGCAGGCTTGGCAGCAGGTGAAGAATCAGGGCGAAGCGCTCACGGCCAACGTCCAGAACCGCTATTTGTGGTTGGAGTTGCTCCAATCGGTTACGGCGACCCTGCCGAAGCCGGGCGTTCCCGACTTGCGCATGATTGCGCGCCGTCAGGATGTGTTCATCCAGCAAGTGAGCAGCGACTACTATTCGGACCTCAACGAGTGGTTCTCCGGGATCGACCTGGAGGATCCCGAGGTGAAGGGGACGGCCTTTGGCCTGGATGTGGAGAGCCCCCCGTCTGGAGCCGGATGGGTGGTGACTTTGAGGGGGCATCATTTCAACCTCTACGGTGAGAACCACACCTACGCCGTCCTGTGGAAGCTTCAGGAATCCCCTCAGCTCCGCCGGCTCGGCGTGAGCCACATCTTGCTCACGGCGAACCAGACGTTCCCGTGGACGCCCGGTAGCCCGGTGCCGCAGGTGCGGCGGGCCAGCTCGGCTGGCTCCGGTTCCACGAGGTCGTCCGGTTCTGTAAGCTACGCGGCGTCGGGGCCAAGCAGTTATGGGAGCAGTTCGGAGTACGCTATGGGGGAGAACGAGGACTACGGTGGTTATGCTGGTGCGACGAGCACTCCGGGCGCTTCCTCGACGGTTGCAACGGGGGATACCGATGAGCAGGTGACGCGGCAGGTGATTCGGATCCCGCGGACGGAGTTCATCATTGAGTTTGCGTGGAAGCCAACGCCGGTTGCGCAAAGACGGACACTATCGGAGGTGACGGCGGAGATCACGAACTACTTGCGGGAGCATCCACGACCGGGGCCGCGTACGCTTCGGATTCCGCAGGGGCAGCCTGAAGGCGGCCAGGGGCAGCCGTCGCAGCCCGCACAGCCGGCCCCTGCAGGGTCGTCTCCTTCGGGTTCGGCCCCCCCGGCCGGAGCGAATGGTGCTCCAGCGAAGAAAGGCCCATGACACAGGTGCCGCCGCGCTCCGATTTAGGTGCCCTGGTGGGAGCTGCCGGCCGCCAGGTGATCGCGGCTCCTGATGAGGAGTTGTGAGACAATGGACCAACTGAAGGTTGTCTGGAAATATCGCTTTTGGGTGTTTGTCCCGGTGGCTGTGCTCGTGCCCTTCATTGGGTATGGCGCCATCGGGCGGATTGCGGAGAACGTACAGCAGCGGGAAAGCGAGATCCAGAGCCTGTACAACCAGCTTAATAGCCAGAGCGATCTGAGGAACCCCCAGTGGGTCCGCGAAGTGGACCGGTTGCGGGAGGAACTCAATGCTCAGGTGAGCGAGGCGTGGCGGATCCTGTATGAGCGGCAGAAAGACTTCTTCGTCTGGCCCAAATACAAAGGGCCTGAGGGGGAGTACGATTTCGCAGTCGAGATTGGGGCGCATGATCCCGCCGACACTTCCACCGTTGTGCCGGTGCAGGTTTTGAACGCCTACCGCCGTGTGTATCCCCAGATGATGCGGGAGATCTGGCTGTTAGCCGAGCCTCGGCAGGCTCGCGATAGCAAGCAACTCGTCGACTTCCCTCCCGGGCTCATTCTTGATCCGAAGTTGCCCTTCTATTGGGACTTTGGTAGCCGCACCCCCACGTTGCAGGAAATCTTTCTGGCCCAGGAGGATGCGTGGTACGTGAAATCGCTCGTCCTGGCGATTCGCGAGGTGAACAAGGGGGCGAAGGAATGGAAGGAGTCGCCCATCAAAGCGGTGCTCGCCTTTGACATTGGGCCGTCGGCGGTTGACGAGAGCTTCCAGGCCTCGGGCAAGCAACTCCAATCCCGTGAGCTGGAAGCCCAGCTCTCGGGGGGCACCACGAGCACGACAAGCTCCTCAAAAACAACGGGCTACTATGCTCAAAAGACCGAGCAGTTCGTTACCGTGCCGGTCTATCTACGGGTCCTGGTCGACCAACGCAAACTGTGGGACGTGCTGGCGGGCTTGAGCAATGCGCCGATGCCTGTTGAGATCAAACAGGTGGAGTTACTGGCCAGGCCGCAACGGCCGCCTGAGGAAAGGGAGGTGGTTCGCGGCCAAACCGCCGGTACGACGCAGATAACCGGTCGGCGTGAGGACGAATACTACCATATGGTCCAGGTGGATATCTGGGGCGAGTTGTACCGCTATCTGCCACCGCCGGGCTACGAGGAGGAAGCTGGTAGTGGCAATGGCAATGGAGATAGCGCAGCCGTTCCCGGTGGTGGTTCGGGAGTACGGCTGTAAGTTGGCCCGCGCCTGCAGTGGGAGATCGGTCCAATGAAGGTGGACATGAGCCGACTTAAGAATGTGGACTATGTGGGCCTGGCGCTGAAGGTGGGCGACAAAGCCTTTCTCGGCCTGGCGGCACTGTTTTTCCTGTGGGCCGTGTTTGGCATGTTCTCCGCCGTGAGGGCCCTGCCCGACGTGTCTCCGTCGGACCTGCAGCAGGCTGCCCGTCAGTTACGCGACAGAATCCAGAACGCCCGGCCTGACGAGCAAACGCTTGCGCAACTGGGCATCGTCAACCCTGACTTCGAGGGGCTGGTCCGCCAGATCGAAGCAGACGAACCGCCGGTCCTTGTGGCGAACGCGGACCTGTTCTATCGCTTCATAGATTTCGGTGGTGTGTTGCGGGAACAGCCGACCATCTTCGCCCCGGAGGAGCTGTACGTTGCAGCCGATCGAGGCGGCGTTTTGCTCTACAAACTGAACGAGAAAGGGGAGAAAATCCCGGCAACGAAGCCGACGAAGAGCACAACGAAGCCACGTCGTCCGAAGCGCAAGTCTCGCTCGTCCCGTCGTTACAGCAACCGCATGGCGGCCATGATGTCTGGAATGGGGGAGATGGGATACGGCGCTGCCGGAGGGATGTACGGCGAGATGATGGGAGGAATGTACGGCGGTATGGAAATGGGCGGCTACCCCGGCATGGGCTACGGTGGCATGGAGGGGATGGAGGGGATGGAGATGGGTGAGGGGGACTATGCTGGTGGTTATCCTGGAGCTGGTGAGGGGGGACCACCGGGCGCGACCGGTGCATCCCGTCCCTCTCAACAGCAGGGGCCTGGGCTCAGTCCTGATGAACTCGCCAGACGCCGTGTCGCGGGAGCTCTGCCCGAAGAGGCGACCGGCGAGAAAGGAGCCCAATCGGGCGGTACGGGACAGACAGTCGCTCAGCAGTACGAGCAGGAAGTGAAAGGGGTGCGCTGGGTTGTCGTGACGGCCGTCTTTCCCCATCGGAAGCAGTTGGAGGAGTATCGGAAGGCGCTGAAGACATTTGAACAACCCAAGTACAAGGAAGTGAAGGTCGAACGGCGTGTGCTGCAGAGCGATGGGACCTTCTCGGAATGGCAGCCGGTCGATACCAAATTCCAGGCGGAATTGGCCAGGCGCGTGGTCAGTTGGGAGCCCGAGAACCCGAACCTGCAGGAAGTCTTGATCGATGCGCTAGTGCAACGACTTCCGCAGCTAGCCTATGGTCTGTGGGCCTATGTCGACCATATTAAGGCCCTCCAGGCGGTGGCAGAGGCGAAGAAGAAATCCGTTAGCGAGGTCGCTCAAGCCGGTGGCGGTCAGGAAGGTGCCGCTGCGGTGGGGCCAGGCTACGCGGGGATGAACTTCGCCGGTGAGGAGACGATGACGGAGGGCGAGTATGGGGGGACCGGGTATCCAGGCGGTGGTGGATATCCTGGAATGGGCGCAGGCGGCTACCCGGCCATGGGAGGAGGTGGCTATCCTGCCATGGGAGCCGGGGGCTACCCGGGGATGGGAGCCGGCGGCTATCCTGGCGGCTCCGGCGGTGGCTATCCCGGCATGGGCGGCCCCGGCGCGGGGCGCGCCTTGATGCCCCCGGGCGGAACGCCGGGCTACGGCCAACAGGGCTACGGACAGCAGACCGGTGCTCCTGTGCCCCAGCAAAGCGCGGCCCACGAGGGACCCACGATCGACGTCGAATATGTCATGGTTCGCTTCGTGGACTACACCGTTGAGCCAGGACGCACCTACCAGTATCGGATGAAGGTCGTGGTCGAAAATCCCAACTATAAGCGGCCTGATGTGGCGGACGAATCGTATGCTGAGTCCGAAACGCTGGAAGGCCCGTGGAGCGAACCGTCTCAGCCTGTCTACGTCGGCAAGGACATCGAGTACTACCTGGTGGACGTGCGCGAGACCCAGGATCCCGTGCTGAAACGGGCCATCTTCGAGGTGCACCGGTGGGATGAAGAGACGGGTGATTGGTTCCTGGAGAAGTTCGAGGTGGTCCCGGGGTCGCCGATCGGCGGTGAGCGCAAGATCGATACGCTCACATGGGACGGCGATGTCCACCCCAGGACAGTCGACTTCGCCTCTGGCGCCGTTTTGCTGGACGTCGTGGGGGGGCGCGGCCACCTCAGAGTGGGCCGTCGCGTGCATAGCTATGAGGAACCAGTCCAGGCATTGGTGGTGACGCCTACCGGTGACATTGTGTGGCGAGTGCTGACGGACGACAGGGAGAACGCGGTCCGCAAGGAACGCGAGGAGTATTGGAACGAGGTGCGGCAGGCGATTAAGGAAATCAAGCAAGGCGATTCCAGGCAAGGTCCGGAATCCGGCGTCCCTCTGTTCGGCGCGCCGAACTTCGCGCCCGGAGGGGACGCATCGCGAGTTCCGAAGTAGGCTCGACCGTATTGGCCAACGACAGGTCACGGCCCACCGCTCCTGGCAGCGGTGGGCCTTGCCTTTGCACTTTTGTGGCACGGCACATGAACCGAAGGGTTTTCCTCGTTCACGGGTTCTCCGCTGTCCTGGTCGGTGGACTGCCCACCGCGTCACCCACTTCTCACCTCACCGCCGGCACGCTGTCCCAGGCGCGCCGCCTCATTGGGGCACCGGAAGCGGTCGGGTGTAGCGCACAGGCGAAGCGGGTGGAGCGCCTGGTGATCGAACATCCCGGCGTCTACGAAGATTTCCTGGTGGACAGCCGCTGGCGGGGGGGCAATCGCGTGAAGATCCGGGCAGGCAACGTTGTGGTTCGGAACTGCGAGATCAGAAACAGCACCGGCAACGGGATCGGCGTGTTCGCCAGGAACGTCGTCATTGACCGGTGTCACATCCACCACATGCTCTCCGGCACCTTCCATGACCAGGACGATGCGCACGGGATTACCGGGGGGTGGAACCAGGTGACGATCCGCAATTGCGTCATCCATCATGTCTCAGGCGATGCGGTTCAGTTCGATCCTGATCGCCGCACGTCCGGCCGTGTTGTAATCGAGAACTGTACGTTCTGGACCGGGCCTCTGCCTGCAGGTGCTGCTCGGTTTCACCGTGGCGAACGGCCCGGTGAGAACGCCATCGACACCAAGACGATGCCTCCGAACGCTAGGGCGCCGCGCTGCGAGCTGATCGTGCGGAATTGTTATTTTCACGGCTGGCAGCAACCGGGACAGATCGACCTGCTCGCCGCTTTGAACATCAAGGAAAACGTCGACGCGGTCATAGAAAACTGTGTGTTTGCGAACAATCAGGTCTGTTTCCGCCTTCGGGGGCGTACGTCGCGCGGCTTTGCGCGGGTCACGATCCGAAACTGTGCCATCTACAACAGCGATGTCGCCTTGCGCTTGGAAGACGATATCGAGGGGGTGAAGGTGGACGGGCTTCTGGTCGGACCTGGTGTTGGGCGGCTGGTCCATCGCGTCGGGAGGGGGAGGTTTCGTGGTTTTCGGTTGACCGGCGTACGGCCTGCTCCACCGTTGGAAGAGCTGCTTCGCAAAGGCTTTCCTCGCTGAAGGTCGGTGGGCCCTGGCTGTCAGGCTTACTGCCGTGCCGGATGCCCGCGCGTGTCGTCGCTGCCGGAACGGGCGTCCCTGTGTTCAGCCGGCCCAGTGGGGGGATCTCTGGGTAGCGGTGCGGATCAGGCGTCGGAACGATCGGCCCCGTTCGCGGTAATCGCGAAACATGTCGGTGCTGGCAGAGGCAGGCGAGAACAGGATCACGTCACCGGCGCTGCTGGATCGTAAACACCACTCCAATGCTTCTTGGAGCGAGTCGCATAATTGTGCGGCTTGACGGGCGGTCCGGGGAAGGAGCGCTAGAAGTGTTCCCCGGTTCTCGCCGACGAGCGCGATGCCGCGGCAGGCGGCTGCGGCCAATTGCATAAGGGGGCGGTAGTCCTGCCCTTTCGATCGGCCGCCCAGGATGACCCAGATCCTGTCGGGCCAACGGGCTGCTGCCCAGCGGATGGCCTCGGCGGTCGCGTGGGGGCTGGTCGCTACGGAGTCATCGACGATGTGACGGTGTCCAACGCAGCCGATGTATTGGAGACGATGCGGGACGGGACGGAAAGTCGCCAGCGTCCGCAGGAGTCCTTCCAGGTTGCCTCCTGCCACCAGGGCGGCAGCCGTCGCAAGGGCAATGTTCACCTGCAAGGGGGTAGAGGCGTGCCGCAGCCGGTCTGGCCAGGCCAGTCTCCCGTGTTGGTCGTCCAGATCCACGGAGATTCCCGCCTCGTCTATGGACACGTTCCATCCCTGGTTGGCCCCGGCGTAGACGATTTCGGACGGAGCTGTCCAGGTGCTGACCTCGTCATCGGTTGCATTGAGTATGCAAATTCCGTCTGGCCTGGTTCGGTGGAGGAGGGACTGTTTGGTAGCCCGGTAGTGGCTCAGCGATGGGTGCCAGTCCAAGTGGTCCCGGGCGAAGGAAGTTACGACTGAGACGTCGACCATGCGTGGGCACGATCGTAACCAGAACAGTTGAAAGCTGGACAGTTCGAGCACGACCACGTGATCGGCTCGGATGGCTGGCAGGCGGGGCAGCAGCGAGATACCGAGGTTGCCGCCAACCCAGGCGCGCCGTCGGGAGTGCTTGAGGATCCTGTGGGTTGTAAGGGTGGTCGTGGTTTTGCCGTTCGTGCCGGTGATCGCGACGATTGGGGCCGGGCAATGGGTCAGGAAGAGGCCGATCTCTGTCGTGATCGGCAGACCTGACTTATTGGCTTCTCGCACAAGGGGATGGGTGGGGCGCACTGCCGGGTTGACGACGAGCAGGTCACAGTTGTGTAAGACGTCGCGAGAGGCACCGCCGAACTCCCAGAGGATGGATTCCGGGTCCACATAGTGCTTCAGCGTTCGCAACGTCGGGGCAAGGTGTTCGGCTGGGGCGTCGTCCACCACACGGAGACGGACGCCCCGGCTCGCCAGCCAGCGGATGGCACCAAGGGCACCGCCGCGGAACCCGATACCCAGCACGGTGACGACTGCTCCTGGGCGAACCAGTCGTGTCAGGGTCTGTTCGTCTCCGGCACCGGGTGTAGGAAAACGTTCGCGTGGCGGGGCGTGTTCCGTGGTCATGGGTGAGGGCACACTCTGCGCAACTGCAGCCGACCGGCAGGCTGATTCCAAGCCTGTGATGGGGCGGCGCGTACAATCGAACGATGTCCACCTCTCACCAGTCTTTGTAGGTTCGTCCCAGGGGATATTCTGAATCCCGTGGCGAGCATAGGGGAGCTGTGGGGTGTGTGCAAGGGGAACTCTCGTGAGGCGGTAGCGGTCGAGCATGGTAGTTGTGGACGACGCAAAGGTTAATGGAGCAACGCTGGTTATCCGCGGCTTGAGGGTGCACAACCTCAAGAACGTGGATCTCGACTTGCCGCTTCGGAACCTGGTCCTTATCACGGGGGTCAGCGGTTCCGGGAAGAGCAGTCTGGCGTTCGACACGCTGTTTGCTGAGGGGCAACGCCGCTATGTCGAGACGTTCTCCGCATACACGCGGCAGTTCCTGGAGCGGATGGATCGTCCCGAGGCTGATCTGATCAGTGGGATACCACCTGCGATTGCGATTCGTCAACGATTTCGCCGGCACACCGGGCGGTCGACGGTTGGGTCGTTGACGGAGGTAGAAGATTTTCTCCGTTTGCTGTTTGCGAAAGCAGCCACGGTTTCGTGCCTGGAGTGCGGCTGTGAGGTTCGCCGCTACAGTCCAGATGACGTTACGCAAGTGGTGGCGAGACTTCCGTCAGGCACTCGGTTCTTGGTGACCTTCAGGCCGGTGGAACAGGGGGATTGGCGTGCGGTTGAGTTGGTGAGGAGCTTGCGCGAACGTGGTTTCGTCCGCGCCATTGCCGGTGCGCGGTTGCTTCGCTTGACCGACGCGGCACTGGCTGAGGCGTTGACCGGGGGGGGTTCCTTGCGTGTAGTGGTGGATCGATGCACGGCCGGACAGACGGATGCCGGGCGGGTGCGCGAATCGATCGAGACCGGCTTTACGGAAGGGGGTGGCGAGGTCGAGCTTTGGTTGGAGCACGGGGCACCCGATGCTCCAGTCGGTGTTGGAGTCCGGACGGAGCTGCTTGACGGTGGGCGCTGGACGGTGTGGCGGTTCGGGGCGTCCTGGCGGTGTCATCAGTGTGGTGCGAGCTATCCCGAGCCGGACCATCGCCTCTTCAGCGCAAACAGCTCGGTGGGCGCATGTCCGACGTGTCGCGGGTTTGGCGATGTGATGGACATTGATGAATCGAAGGTTGTACCGGATCCAAGTCGGTCGGTCAGAGAGGGGGCAATTGCTCCCTGGGGCACGCCGCTGGGACGCAAGCAATGGCGGCGGTTCGTGAACCATGTGGCGCCGGCCCATGGGTTCCCCCTGGATACACCGTACCAGGACCTTACCGAACGGGAAAAGCGGTTGCTCTGGGAAGGGGACCGGAAACGGGGGTTCAGCGGTATCCGCGGTCTTTTTCAGCATTTGGAGGAGAAGAAATACAAGATGCATGTCCGCGTGTTTCTCAGCCGGTTTCGGGGGTACCAGAGCTGTCCCGAATGCAAGGGTACACGGCTGCGACGTGAGGCTCTGGCGGCTCGCGTGGGCGGACTGAACTTCGCCGAGGTACTGCGGCTTCGCGTGGACGAGTGCTTGCAATTCGTGGAGGGGTTGAGCCTGGATGCGGATCGCCAGGCCCGGGTGCAGACGCTCGTCCCCCAGATTGTCCGTCGGCTTCGACTGTTGCGCGATGTGGGCTTGCATTACCTGACCCTCGATCGACCGACGCGCACGTTGTCCGGCGGCGAGGTCCATCGTGTGGCGCTCAGTCGCGTGCTTGGTTCTGGGTTAGTCAACACCCTATACGTTCTGGACGAGCCTTCGGTGGGGTTGCACGAGCGGGACACGGATCGGCTACTGGAGGTGATTCGTCGCGTGCGCGACGAAGGAAACACGGTGGTCGTGGTAGAACACGACCTGAAGTTCCTGCGTATCGCAGATCATGTTGTTGATTTAGGGCCAGGGGGCGGGGCCAGAGGGGGCCGCGTCGTTTATCAGGGACCGGTGCATGGCCTCGCAGAGGCGGAGGAGTCGGTAACCGGGAAGTTTGTGAGCGGGCGGCAGGAGATCCGGGTCCCGCCTAGGCGGCGACAACCTGGTCCAGCCCGGATCCGCCTCGTCGGAGCCCGTGGCCACAATCTCAAAGACGTAACTGTTGAGTTCCCCCTGCACCTGCTCTGCGTGGTCACGGGCGTCAGTGGGGCAGGGAAGAGCTCGCTCGTGCTCGAAACGCTTTACCCGGCAATCCTGAACTATCTGGGCCGAGGCAAGCAACAGCCGCTACCCCACCGGGGGATTGAAGGCCTGGACTGGATCGACGATGCGATTCTGGTGGACCAGAATCTGACTCGCTCCTCGCGCAGCAATCCCGTCACCTACACGAAGGCCCTCGATGTCATTCGCCGCCTGTACGCAACCACGTTTGACGCGAAGTTGCGCGGATATGGTCCGGGGCACTTCAGCTTTAATTCTGCCCTCGGTTGCTGTCCCGACTGCGATGGACTCGGCATCCAGATCGTGGACATGCAATTCCTCGCCGACGTTGCCATGACCTGCCCCTCGTGTGGCGGCAAACGGTATCGTCCTCCGATCCTCGAAGTGCGATACAGGGGGCGCACGATCGCTGAGGTGCTGGAGATGACGGTGCACGAAGCGTTGCAGTTTTTCCGGCACGAGCCCGAAGTCGTCCAACGACTCGAGCCGCTCGTCCAGGTGGGGCTGGACTACCTCACGCTCGGACAGTCGTGCGCCACGTTGTCCGGCGGCGAGTTGCAACGGCTCAAGCTGGCGTCCTTCCTTAGTCGGAGCAGCGGGAAACACACCTTGTTCATCTTTGACGAGCCCACGAACGGACTGCATCTCGCCGACCTGCACCGGCTACTCGACTGCCTGCACGCCCTGCTTCGCGCCGGTCACTCCATCATCGTGGTCGAACACAACATGGAGCTGATCAAATGCGCCGATTGGGTGATCGACCTTGGTCCTGAGGCAGATGAGATGGGTGGGAAGGTGGTCGCGTTTGGCCCCCCGGAAGAGGTGGCACGTTGTCCAGAATCGATCACCGGCCAATTCCTCCGCCGCTACCTGCCGGGCATCACCGCGTAGTGCCTCGTTACATCCTGATCGATCGTATCACGCCACAGTTGCGGAGCAACTGGCCAGTGGCTCTTGTGGGTGTGCTGCACGACGTCGGGGTGGCAGTCGATATTAGGGACGGACGGCTGGGCCACCCGTTCCGACCGTGTCGATTATTGGGGTTGCGATGCCGTGTGTTAAACTGGAGGATCTGGGAAAGCTGGGAAGATATGGTAGAATTGGGTGGCTCAGAAGGCTCCAAATTGACTCGGTGGGGAATGGATGTCGGCCTGTGCGAGACTGTGTGGTAGGTGGGTAACTGTGGTCCCCATGTGTCGGGACTGCCAGACGCGTTAGCGCGGTCTCGGTGCGGGGCCGTAACGGAATCAGGAAGGAGCCCTCACATGCTGGTACTGTCAAGACACCGTGATGAGAAGATCATTATCGGTGATAACATCATCGTGACGGTCGTCGACATCCGCCGAGATCGAGTCAGGTTGGGCATTACTGCTCCGGCCCATATCCCAGTGCACCGCGAAGAGGTGTACGAGGCGATTCAGCGGGAGAAGCGGGCTGCGGCGCGGAAGCAAAAGGAAGCGGCGCAGGCTGAGGCCGGCGACAAGGCCGCAAAAGGCTCAGAATCCAGCACCCGGCCGCCTGAGGAACAGGACAAGGCCACGTCGGAGAGCTGAGAGAGTCGCGGCGCTGTTGTGGGGCGCTTACTCGCACGGCGCCGTGGCGACCCATGAGGGCACCGTTAGGAATCGCGTCCCTTCACGCGACGTGGCGGTAGCTGGAGGGACTTGCCAGGAAGCGGTTGCAGAGGGGATCACCTCCGCAACAGGAAGCCAGCCCCGACGCCGTCGGAACGATCTGTGCGAGTGTTGTCCTGCATGGATGCTGAGGCAACGGTGAAGTCCCTCAGGTTCTCCGGCGCTAGGACCACGATCTCCCTCGTGCAGCACTGCGCAGGGGACAGCCGCAGGGAGTTGTTGTAAGGGGGGGAACTTGCGCCCGAGCGGTCATCGTGACAGGCAGCGAGGCGTTGTCGTCGCCCCCTGCGTTTTGCGGCTTCCCCAACGCCTGCGGTGCCCGGTGGACAGCGTAGCCGGACCGTGGCCGGCTTTCTGCTGAAGAACAACAGGGGGAAGCACGATCCGCCCATGCCGCTCATTTAAAGGGGGGGCGCTGACCGTGTAGGGATGCCCTCCAGGGGGATCGAG
>Ga0256839_1004309_pt1 | contig 14015 bp, 14 predicted proteins | sample 354166metaG_FD_185968 | JGI IMG/M metagenome (GOLD analysis project Ga0256839, IMG submission 185968) | Hydrothermal vent microbial communities from Mid Atlantic Ridge, Atlantic Ocean - 354-166 | ecosystem: Environmental > Aquatic > Marine > Hydrothermal vents | place: Atlantic Ocean: Mid... | reverse complement strand
AAATCGTAGAAGATGCGAAAGTAAAAGCCACCGAAGAAGCCGGCCGTATAAAAGCTTCAGCCCAGGCAGAAATAGAGCAAGAAGTAAGTCGTGCAAGAGAAGAGCTTCGTAAAGAAGTGGCTTCGATTGCGGTTTCAGGTGCAGAAAAAATTCTTAGAAAAGAAATTGATGCAGAAAGACATAACGACATGCTAGAAACCTTGGTTAAATCAATCTAAGGACAAACTCTATGGCACAATTAATGACAATCGCTCGGCCGTATGCAGAAGGCGTTTACGCTCTTGCGAAAGAAGAGGGTAGCGTAGCGACTTGGTCGGAAATGTTAGCAAATTTATCGCTTATCTCACAAGATAAAACGATGAAAGCTATGCTTAAAAGCCCACAGTGCAGTGCAGATGATATCGTATCTGTATTCACCGAAGTGATGGGTAATAATCTGACTAATGAAGGTAAAAACCTTTTAATCGCTATGGCTGATAATGATCGTTTAGTCGCACTATCGACTGTTGCTGAAGTTTTTGAAACTTTAAGAGCAAGAGATGAAAAAAGAGTGCGTGCTACCGTGATTTCAGCATTAGAAGTAACGAACGAGCAAAAAAATAAATTAAGTGTTGCTTTAAATGCTAAGTTTGATGCCGAAGTAGAAATTACTTATGAAGAAGATGCTTCATTGATCGGCGGAATTAAGATTAAAGTAGATGACTGGGCCATCGATGGTTCAGCAATGATGCAACTTAACAAACTTGGCGCAGCAATCGCCCAATAATGGAGAGGAACAAACATGAAATTGAATGCCTCTGAGATCAGCAACCTAATCAAAGACCGTATTAAAGGGTTTGATGGTTCAGCTGAGTCTGGCAGCGAAGGAACAGTCGTTAGCATCGCCGATGGTATCGCACTGATTCATGGTGTTTCAGATGTAATGTATGGTGAAATGGTTCGATTTGACGAGAACACATTCGGAATGGCTCTAAATTTAGAATCCGATTCGGTAGGTGTTGTTGTTTTAAGTGAATACGAACACATTTCAGAAGGTGACAAAGTTACCTGTACTGGTCGTATTTTAGAAGTCCCTGTAGGGCCTGAATTAAATGGTCGTGTAGTGAATGCTTTAGGCCTTCCAGTTGATGGTAAAGGTTCGATTGAAACAAAGCTAACATCACCAATTGAACGTATCGCACCAGGTGTTATCGACCGTCAATCGGTTGATGAGCCTATGATGACAGGTATTAAGTCAATTGATTCAATGATTCCAGTTGGCCGTGGTCAACGTGAGTTAATCATTGGAGATCGTCAAACAGGTAAAACTGCGATCGCAATTGATGCCATCATTTCGCAAAAAAATACAGGTGTTAAGTGTATCTATGTTGCGATGGGTCAAAAAGCATCTACTGTTGCTAACGTTGCACGTAAATTAGAAGAGTACGGCGCAATGGATAATACGGTTATCGTTGCGGCAAATGCTTCCGATCCGGCGGCGTTACAGTATCTTGCGGCTTTCGCTGGTTGTGCGATGGGTGAGTACTATCGTGACCGTGGTGAAGATGCGTTGATTATTTATGATGATTTAACCAAGCAAGCGCAATCATACCGTCAAATTTCATTGCTACTTCGTCGCCCTCCTGGGCGTGAAGCATTCCCAGGTGATATTTTTTATCTTCACTCTCGTTTATTAGAGCGTGCTGCTCGTGTAAGCGCAGATTATGTTGAGAAATTTACCAATGGCGAAGTAAAAGGGAAAACAGGTTCTTTGACTGCGTTGCCTATTATTGAAACTCAAGCGGGTGATGTATCAGCTTTCGTACCAACGAATGTAATTTCGATTACGGATGGTCAAATCTTCTTAGAGACAAGCTTGTTCTCTCAAGGGATTCGTCCTGCTGTAAATGCTGGTTTATCCGTATCCCGTGTTGGTGGTGCCGCACAAACTAAAGCAATTAAAAAGCTTGGTGGTGGTATTCGTTTAGACTTAGCACAATACCGTGAATTAGCGGCATTTGCTCAGTTTGCTTCGGATCTTGATGATGCGACGAAAGCTCAGTTAGAGCGTGGTAAGCGTGTGACAGAGCTAATGAAGCAGAAGCAATTCTCTCCATTAACCACAGCTGAAATGGCTATCTCTTTATATGCAGCGAACGAAGGTTATTTAGATGATGTTGAAGTTGAAAAAGTCTTAGACTTTGAAGCAGCCCTACATGCGCATCTAGCTTCTACCAATGCTGACTTAGCGGCTAAAATTAACGTTAAGGGTGACTGGAATTCAGACATCATTGATGAAGTGAAAGCTTGCGTAGAGTCATTTAAGGCGAATGGCGTTTACTAAGAAAGGAGTAGGCCATGGCAGGCGGTAGTAAAGAAATACGAGCTAAAATTAGTTCTATAACAAATACCAAAAAAATCACGAAAGCCATGGAAATGGTTGCGGCGTCTAAAATGCGTAAAGCTCAGGCTCGCATGGAAGCGACAAAACCTTACGTCGAAAAAATGAAGAGAGTCATCTCTCATGTTTCAGCTTCACATTCTGAGTATAAGCATCCTTATACTGAGGAACGTGAAACTGTTAAACGTATTGGATTGATTGTAATCTCTTCTGATCGAGGTCTTTGTGGTGGTTTAAACTCAAACTTATTTCGAAAGGCTATGCCACAGATTAAAGCATGGCAAGACGAAGGTGTTGAGGTTGATCTTGCCTTAGTTGGTAATAAAGCGCAGTCTTTCTTCCGTAGTAACGGTGGAAATGTGGTTGCAACAATTTCCGACTTAGGTGATTCACCTCATATTGAGGACTTAATCGGTATGATCAAAGTTGTTTTAGACAAGTTTGATTCAGGCGAGATTGATGAAGTGTACTTACTCTCGAATGAGTTTGTGAATACAATGACTCAAAATCCTGTGATACAGAAACTAGTTCCTCTTGCAGAATCGGATCAAACAGAGAATACGTATTGGGATTATTTATACGAGCCTGATGCTAAGACAGTATTGGACTTATTAATGCGTCGTTATATTGAGGCGACTGTTTTTGGTGCAATTGTTGAAAATGTATCGTGTGAACAAGGCGCTCGTATGGTTGCAATGAAAAGTGCAACCGATAATGCGGGAGACATGATTGATGACTTGAAGCTGTCTTATAATAAGGCACGACAAGCAGCGATCACAGCTGAAATCTCTGAAATTGTTGCGGGTACTGCAGCGGTATAAGTTTGAAAGTTTCAATAAAAGGTTAATGATAATGAGTGGACAAATAGTACAAATTATCGGCGCAGTTATTGACGTCGAATTTAAAGGTGCTGATTTACCCAACATCTATGACGCGCTAATTGTGGATGGAGAGGGACTTACCCTTGAAGTTCAACAGCAGATCGGTGATAACAAAGTGCGTACAATCGCAATGGGTTCATCGGATGGTTTAAAGCGTGGTATGGCAGTTTCGAATACAGGTGCTGCAATTACAGTGCCTGTTGGTAAAGCAACCCTAGGTCGTATTTTTGATGTACTCGGTAATGCAATTGATAATGCAGGTCCGGTAGAGACAGAAACGAAAAGTGTAATTCACCGTGCAGCCCCTGCATTTGATGAATTAGCGGCATCTCAAGAACTTCTGGAAACAGGGGTTAAAATCATCGATTTAATCTGCCCATTCGCTAAGGGTGGTAAAGTAGGTTTATTTGGTGGTGCGGGTGTTGGTAAAACCGTTAACATGATGGAATTAATTCGTAACATCGCGATGGAACACTCAGGTTACTCAGTATTTGCTGGGGTAGGTGAGCGTACTCGTGAAGGAAATGATTTCTATTATGAAATGGAAGAGTCAGGTGTACTTGATAAAGTAGCACTGGTTTATGGTCAAATGAATGAGCCTCCAGGAAACCGTTTACGTGTTGCCTTAACGGGTCTGACCATGGCAGAGTATTTCCGTGATGAAGGTCGCGATATCTTATTCTTCGTTGATAATATTTACCGTTATACCCTTGCGGGTACGGAAGTTTCGGCTTTGTTAGGTCGTCTACCTTCTGCGGTAGGGTATCAACCTACATTGACGCAAGAGATGGGTCAAGTACAAGAGCGTATTACGTCAACGAAAACGGGTTCTATTACGTCTATCCAAGCGGTATACGTACCTGCGGATGATTTAACAGATCCTGCACCTGCGACAACATTTGCTCACTTGGATGCAACGGTTGTATTGAACCGTGCGATTGCTGAAACAGGTATTTATCCTGCGATTGATCCACTGGATTCAACCTCTCGTCAACTTGATCCATTAGTAGTTGGTCAAGAGCATTATGAGGTTGCACGTGGGGTTCAGCAGGCGCTTCAGCGTTATAAAGAGCTTAAAGATATCATTGCTATCTTAGGTATGGATGAGCTTTCAGAAGAAGATCGTTCTTTAGTAGCACGTGCTCGTAAGATGCAACGCTTCTTCTCTCAGCCTTATTTCGTAGCAAAAGTTTTCACAGGTGAAGATGGTCGTTATGTTCCATTAAAAGAGACCATTCGTGGTTTCAAAATGATTATCTCTGGTGAACTTGATGATGTAGCTGAGCAAGCATTTATGTATGCTGGTGACATTGACGAAGTGTTAGAGAAAGCTAAAAAATATAAAGGGTAATTAGTTATGGGCTTCTCAATGCAAGTAGATATTGTTAGTGCAGAAGGTGAAATCTTTTCTGGTAAAGCGGAAATGCTTTTTGCACAGGCGGCTAATGGTGAGATAGGTGTCCTACCTCATCACTCCCAGTTTTTAAGCCAATTAAAGCCTGGCACTGTACGTGTAATTAGTGGTGATGAAGAAGATTTTTTCTACATCAATGGTGGTATTATCGAAATTCAACCTTCAGTTGTCACGATTCTAGCGGATACGGCAATTCGAGCGGCAGATTTGGATGAAGCGCAAGCTAAAGAAGCTAAGCAACGTGCTGAAGAAGCAATGACCGATGCGAATTCTGAAATAGATCTCGCACGTGTGCAAGTTGAACTTGCCGAGGCGGTTGCTCAAATTCAAGCTATTTCTAAGTTAAGAGATCGCTTGCAAAAGACTGGGATGTCCTAACTTTTCCCCTCATAAAAAAAGCGCCTTACGGCGCTTTTTTTTCCTCTAGTGTTTTTAAAAAAGAAATAGAATGGTTTGGTTCTTTTTTAAAAACATTCATTTTTATAGGAAATCAGATGGCCTTAAAAGTCGTTATTTTAGCTGCGGGGAAAGGTACTCGTATGCGCTCTAATCAGCCTAAAGTTTTGCAACCCTTGGCACAAAAGCCTCTTCTACAGCATGTCATTGATACGGTTGAAACGCTGTGTTGTGATGAAATTATTACCGTCATTGGTCACGGTGCTGAATTAGTAACGTCACACGTATCGGCTCAAAATATGTGCTTTACGTTACAAGAGGAGCAGCTAGGAACGGGTCATGCCGTGATGCAAGCAAACGAACATTATTCAGAGAGCGATACGGTATTAGTTTTATATGGCGATGTTCCTTTAACCCGTGTTGCCACCTTACAAAGGTTATTAGAGTTGGTGGATGAACAGCACCCGTTAGCTTTATTGACGGTAACGCTTGAAGATTCGACCGGTTATGGGCGTATTGTTCGTGATTCAAATGGTGCGGTGCAAGCCATTGTTGAGCAAAAAGATGCAGATGCCGAAGTGTTGGCTATTAAAGAGGTCAATACTGGCATCATGGCGGTAAAAGGGGCGCAACTTAAGCAGTGGTTATCGGTGCTAGATAATTGTAATGCACAGTCTGAATATTACTTAACTGATATTATTGCGATGGCGGTCTCTGATGGTTTTACGATTCAAACAGCACAGCCTGACGATGAGATGGAAGTGTTGGGTGTGAATGATAAATTACAGTTACAAAATTTAGAGCGCCAGTATCAGTATCAGTGTGCGAAATTATTGATGCAACAAGGGGCAACAGTTGTGGATGCCCAGCGGTTAGATATTCGAGGTGTCGTTACCGTAGAGCCTGATGTGACGTTCGATGTGAATGTGGTATTAGAAGGTAATGTCTCTTTGGGAACCAATGTTACGGTAGGCGCTCACTGTGTTTTAAAGAATGTCCAAGTTGCTGCCAATACCCACATTCACCCTTTTAGTCATTTAGAAGATTGTATTGTGGGGCAAAACTGCTCTATTGGTCCTTACGCGCGTTTACGACCAGGTACCGAGTTAGCCGATGAGGCTAAAATTGGAAATTTTGTTGAAATCAAAAAATCCAAAATTGGTTTAGGCTCTAAGGTAAGCCATTTAAGCTATATTGGCGATACCAATATGGGCAATGATGTGAACATTGGTGCGGGAACCATTACTTGCAACTACGATGGCGTAAATAAGCATCAAACGATTATTGGTGACCATGTTTTTGTGGGATCGGATACTCAGTTGGTTGCGCCCGTTGAAATTGAAGCGGGTGCGACGATTGGTGCAGGGTCAACCATTACCAAGCGTGCACCAGCCAATGAACTGACCTTAAGCCGCTCTAAGCAGTTAACCATCAAAGGCTGGGCTCCTCCTGTTAAATAGTGGTGATAGGTACAAATTATGAGCATGGAGCTCCTAACATTGAACCCTCAGCTTTGTGAGTCATTTAAGCAACGAATGTTGACCCATCAGTGGGTGATCTCGCATCAAGATGCGGGGCAGACCCATTTGGTGGGTTGGGGCTATGAAATCACTTGGCAGAAGTCACCATCCTCCGTTACCCTGCGCTATTTTGATAAACAGGGCGTTGCGACGGCCTTTTTAGAGACCAGCCAAGACGCTGTATCTGAAATTAAAGCCTTATTGAATGAACTTGAAAGCCATGACTAAACTACAAGGCTTTATCGCGTTAACGCGCATCAATAAACCGGTCGGTATTTATTTAGTGCTGTGGCCTGCTTTATGGGCGTTATGGCTCGCCTCTGAAGGCACTCCCTCTCCTCACTTACTCGTAGTCTTTATTCTCGGTGCGATTCTCATGCGCTCAGCAGGGTGTGTGATTAATGACTATGCCGATCGAAACTTTGATGGTCAAGTGGCTCGTACCTCCGAACGTCCGTTAGCAACAGGGCTGATTGGCTCAAAAGAAGCCTTAATTTTCTTTGCTGTTTTGTGTTTGTTAGCGTTTTTATTGGTGCTCACGCTGAATCGCTTAACGGTCTGGTTATCATTGGGTGCGGTTTTCTTAGCCGTTCTCTATCCGTTTATGAAACGTCATACGCACTGGCCTCAGGCCTTTTTAGGGGCGGCATTTGCATGGGCAATTCCGATGGCATTTGCTGCAGTACTTAATGAGGTACCTTGGCAAGTGTGGCCAATATTTTTGATAACACTGATTTGGTCACTGATTTACGACACTGCTTATGCGGTAGGAGATATGAAGGATGATTTAAAAATTGGTGTGAAATCGACAGCGATTTTGTTTAAACAACACCTGTGGCAGTGGATGGCACTCTTTCAATTTCTTATGCTCTGTTTATTGTGGTGGGTAGGGCAACTATTTGATTTAGGCAGTAGCTATTATGTAAGCTTAGTGCTGGTTTTAGGCTGGTTTATCGTTGACTTAATGCGGTTGGCACAACAAGATGCTAAATTGGCATTTAACGTGTTTTTACAGAACCACTGGATTGGTCTTATTATTCTATTAGGAATTATTTTTTCTAAATAAATTTCTTCCCCCCCCTTTTTTTCTTTTTTCGTCCAAAATCTCTCCTCACTGTAATAAGTGATTTGATGGTACACCGTAGATGCCTTGGTGTTCTAATTCCCAATTAGAGAGCTCTAAAGGTTCTTTTAATACGCTCAAGAGCAGGTTTAAAATGACCGAATTAAAGGGAAGTTCAATGCCTGCTCCTGTATTAGGTGCCAAAGTAAACATTGCTCGCTCTGTTTTTAGATCGCTAAATCGAATGGTTGAAAAAAGGAGAGGTGAGGCACCTAAAGGGTATTTGGGAGTATTGGATTTTGTGACGGCCTCTTTGGACTGTTTTATTTGTGGTTTTTTGAGTTTGTAGCTGGTGTCATCAAACATATTGCCCCCCGTAATTGGGTGTTGGCCATGAAGTGTTGGCAATAATAGAGTTAAAAACCGTCGGGTAATCCAGCCTAAATAAGTGTGTTGATTCTGCATTTCAACCGTTAATAAAATGCGATCTTCTTGCGGAGTGTAAGTGGCCTGAATTTGCTTTATCGGATAGGTCATAGTTTAATAGGGTTTGGTTTCTTTACGTATATTATTAGTGATGTGCGATGGTATTACGGTTAGAAGCCTTGGCTCCCTTTCATTCAAAGGCCCCTATTTATCAAAAGAAGGAGAAGGCGCTCGGTGTTATTGAAAAGAGCTAGGCATCTGCGGAGCATCATTATAAACCTTAGCTTGGCTCTATGCCCGATAATTACCATAGCTGCACCCGATTTGAACGCATTAGATTATACCTTTCAACAAACCGAGAATACCACGCTTATTTCAACTTTGGAATCCTTGGAAGATGCTCAAAAAATCCTGGGTAAATATGTGAATGATGCGGGAGAGAGGATTGATCTATTTTTTGGACGAGATACGAGCAATGTCACCTTTAAAGGGAGTCAGCTTGATATCTTACTGCCAGTGGTTTTGTATGACTCTGGTAGTCTTACAACCTCCGCAAGTTTTCGCGCACAAATAGATCTTCCGAGAACACAGTATCGCTGGAAGCTATTTATCGCCTCGTTTGAGCAAACATTAGAAGACACGCCCCAAACCCTATCAGGCATTGGAGAGTCCACCAATGTAGCCAATACGGGGGCTGTGGAGGACAATAACAGCAACTCGTTAGGCGCACTGTATCAACTATTTGAAATGGAGAATACTAAAGCAAATATCGATCTTGGCATAAACGCTTCTAGCCTAATTGAATACACGCCTTTTATTCGTCTTAAATTGCGTTATCGTAAGCGGTTAACGCCTAAGTTAACGAGCCGTTTAACCCAAAATACCTTTTGGAGTACGGCTCGTGGTGGTGCTATTGACCTGAAACAAACCTTTGATTACGAATATCGGAAAGATCTCTTATTACGCAGTCAAAGTTCCGCAATTTGGTGGAATGATGAGTACACGCAATTTAATCAGAAAGCTGTGTTGTTTAATAAGCTGAATGCCCACCGAGTCCATGCGTATTATTTACAGGGACACTGGGATAACTCACTTGGCTCGGTCTCTTTTCAGAGATTGAGCTCCGGAGTCAACTGGCGAGAAAAACTGTATAAAGAGTGGTTGTTTGCAGAGTTAGAGCCGAAGTTGACGTGGCAGGTAGACGATAATTTTAGAGAACCGATCGCAAGCGTGATGTTGATGCTTGAGATGCGATTTTATCATCGTCATTAATTGTTTAATGCTTTTGATCGTTGCACTTAAATTGAATTTCAGCTAAAGGAACTTTATTGCCTGTAAAAGGGGGTTTGGTTTCATGAATAGAGATGATGTGCAGTCTTTTCTTTAACGAGTGACAAAATCCTAAGGCTTTTCGGCGAATCTCTTTTTGTAACACGCCTGGCCCAGAGTAGTAGGTATCTGTTTTGATGATCTCATAGCTATTAGCCCCCGTTTGAACAATTTGAACTTCTTGTACCGTACTGCAAGCACTTAATGTTATTAGGCTGATGAATAATAAAAAGAGTCTATTTTTCATACTGGGTACTTCCTATTAAGTTTTTTTTGCATGAGGAGTCTTTTTGGGTCAATGAAACGCTTAAAAAGGCATAAAGCCACTCTCCAGTGAGTGTGCTTGCTGTGCATCCATGGTCATCTCTTGGCAGACACCTTGGTTAATCAGTATATTTAAGTTTTCAATGGAATCTTGAAAGCCCAGCTTAGCCGCTGTGGTAAAAAAATTACAGGCTTTTTCAGTGTTCTTTTCAAAGCCATGACCATAGAGTAACATCATTCCGATATTATGCATCCCTTGAGGTGCACCTTTTTCAGCCGCTGTTTGATATAGTTGTGCCGCTTTTTGGTAGTCTTGTTCAACATAGATCCCTTGTTCGTACATCAGTCCTAAGCTCAGTTTTGCATCAAGTAAGCCCTGTTCATCGGCTTTTTTAAACCATTTAAAGGCTTGTTCCGCAGAGGGTTCAACCCCCTGACCACTAATAAACAAGTGTGCTAAATTGTTTTGTGCTTCTGCAATACCATTTTCAGCCGCTAACAGAAACCATTTTGCCGCTTCTTGATTGCTCTGCTCAACCAATTCACCTTTTAGATAAATTGTACCCATATAGCTTTGTGCATGAGCGTTTCCGGCACTGGCAGATAAGGTCAGCCATTTCAGCGCCTCTTTAGGTTGTTTATCGGTACCAATGCCAAAAAGTGCCATGTGCCCGACTAAAAACTGGGCTTGATCATTTTGTTTGCTAGCGCTCTCTAAGAGCGTTTGGTACGCTTGACGGTACTCTTCATTATTGTACTGCTCTACGCCTTGTTCAAAGGGAGTTGTTTCGGATGATTCTGCCCAAGTTGAGATGGGTAGAATCATCAGTAATAACGTTGTTAGCCATAATGTTAGTTTTGTCATAAATGCCTTTATAGAGGGATATAAATATAAAAATATGATTCTACCGAATGGTTAGTGAAACGGGTAGAGGGGGGAAGAAAATATTTAAAAAATTATTTCCTCCCCCCATTATAGAATGGGGGAAAGGATTTAAATTAAATGGGGTTGCTCACAACCACTTGATTGCGTTTTAGCTTGGCTTGATACAGGGCTTCATCCGCTTTGATATACAACTGATTACTGTCTAATTGGAGGTTATTGCAACTGATGTGTGCTCCGATTGAGATGGTCATGCGCTCGCCAGAATCACTTTCAGCATGGGTGATGTTGAGATTTTCTATTTGGATTCTAATATGGTTTAAAAAATGAACGGTCTGTTCATGATTAAAGTCAGAAAAAATAAAGCCAAACTCCTCGCCACCGAGTCGAAAAACATAGTCATTTGGACGGTTAAGTGACTGAGAAAAGATGTGTGAAACCTGAATCAGAGCTTGATCACCAGCAGGATGCCCGTAGCAGTCGTTGTATTTTTTAAAGTGATCAATATCAATCATTGCAAGGGTGACTGAGTTTTTATTACGGGCAGCAAGACGCAGCTCTTTTTCAAGGATTTGATCAAAATGACGTCGATTATAGAGTTTGGTGAGTGGGTCGGTAATTGAGAGCTCTTCAATGGCTTTACGATCAGAAATATCTTGAATAATATTGGAGTAACCGCATACATTGTAGTTGGCATCCAGCTCAGGGTGAACGGCAGAGTGAATCCATTTTATGTGATTGTGTGGGGTGCGAATACAGAGTTCACCTTCCCATGTTGTGCCTGTTGATGCGGTGATTAAAATATCGTTTGGTTGCACATTACAGGTATCATCGTTAATAAAAAAATCTAACTTTTCTCCAATCACCTTTTGCTTGGATACGCCTAAAAAACGACATAACTTACTGCTGATATCCAGTACCACACCATTGGTATTAAACTTTGCCATTAGGATGTTTTGATCAATTAAGTACATTCGACTCTTAATATCGAGTTGTGCCTTGCGTAAACGCCGTAAAGCGTAAATTGCGATAAAAATAGAGGCGAGTACCGTGGTAATAAAGAGGGCAATAATAATGGAGAGCGCACTGTTTTTAGATTCCACGGCGTTGTTAAAAAATATTTTGGCTTTGTTGTCAGCAAAATCAATCAGTTTTTGGGTCTCTTGGTTGAGGAGTGCAACATGCTTTGCGCCTTTGTTTTTGGTGATGTGTGCAGCTTCTTTGTCTCTGCCTTGCGTCTTTAAAAAGATCACTTCATCACGGATAACCTTCCAGTCTAAAAAGGCCTTATAAACGGCTTGAATGTCTTTTCGTTCGCCGAGATAGCGGTTAAAAATAACATTAAAGCTCTCCTGTACATTTTTTTCATATTGATCAACATGCTCTTTGGCAGTACGTAATTGCTCCTCGTTTTCAGCCAATACCACATCTTTCATATAGCGATGCATGGAGATTAGATTAATATTGATGTTACGTGAGGCATTACTAACGGCATAGGGGTGTTGATAAAGATTTTCAGCCTCTTTTGCAATACTGTTTAAATAGAATAGAGAGGAGGCACCTAAGGCAATTTGCGATAGAATGAGTACCCCAAAAACTGCGCCAATATTTCTTATATTATGCATCGTTATGTTTCTCGCAGTAAACTAGGTAAGAAGACTTCGGTTAACAGAAGCGGGGCTTTTTGTTGGGTAAACACAGAGCGACGAGCATAGCTGACGGATGAGTTTGTTTGGTTGTTAGAGAGTGGTAAATAAGGCCATGTATTGAGCGATTGGCGAGCAAAGGTAAAGGGGGTTCGTTGAATGCTGTTGTCTTGAAACAGCACCTCTCCTAAGGGTTTATTGCCAAGCTGTTGTAGAGGCATCCAAGGATTTGAGCCTGAGAAGTGTGGAATGACGGTTCGAGCATAAATCCAATTTTCTTCCCCCCCCTTTAATAAGACACAGCGTATCCAAGCGGATTCATTGGGCTGTAAGCCTAATGATTGGCTTTCATTGGCTAAAGGGCGTTCAAGTTTTTCAGAGAGAATCACCACCTCTAAGGCAGGGCAGTGTTGACGCAGTCGTGCCGTAAGTGAGCCTTGTGTCATTAACCAATTTTGGGTGTTTTTATTGGGGGTAATGCGTTGAATGAGTTTGGCAGGCTTCCAAAAAATGGGGCGAGTTGAGGTCGTTTGTTGTTCTGTTTTTTTATGTAGAAGCTGTTTGATTTTAGAAATTCTGTTCTCTGCTAACATGGTCACCCTTTGAGACCTTTGCATGAAAGGATGCACGGATAAAAAAGGCTGAAATACGCCTGATTTTCGTTGAAAATCTTGTGAATACCTAGGTGTTCCCTACGATTTCCGCCTCAATCAGCCAAATTTCATCTCTTTTTTCTCTTGCGCCCCTCTCATGCAAAGGTCTCCTTTTATCGACATTCATTTTCAGTATAGCCCTAAGCGTGTTGGTAGTCTATTTTTTGACCAACCCAACGCTCCCTTAACGCATCGACCTGTTCTGGATAGTCGGTATTTAAAATTGTTGCCCACGCTTTTGCAATGGGAATCCATTCGGCATCGCGTTGTAGATCGGCAATTCGAAAGCTCAGTCCGCCCGTTTGTTTGGTGCCAAGCACTTCCCCTGGACCCCGAATTTTTAAATCTTCTTCGGCAATTTTAAAGCCATCCGTGGTGTCGCGCATAATATTTAAACGGGCTTTGCCTGTTTGAGAGAGCGGTGCTTGATACAGCAAAACACAGTGACTCTGCTTGTCGCCACGACCAACACGCCCTCGCAGTTGATGCAGTTGTGCTAAGCCTAGGCGCTCGGCATTTTCAATAATCATTAAACTGGCATTGGGCACGTTAACCCCTACTTCAATAACGGTGGTGGCGACTAATAGATCCAGCTCATGTTGTTTAAAGGCGTTCATGATTTGCGCTTTTTGTTCCCCTTTTAAGCGGCCATGAATGAGACCGACCCGTAAATCCGGCCAGTGATCTGAAAACTGGATTGCGGTGACTTCCGCTGCTTGGGCGTGCAATAACTCGGACTCCTCAATTAACGGACAGACCCAATAGGCTTGTACCCCTTGTTTGCACTTGGCATAGAGATGTTCCATTACTTCAAAGCGTCTTTCATTGCTTAATACCGCTGTTTCAATGGGTTTACGACCTGGGGGAAGTTCATCAATGACTGACAGATCCAAATCCCCATAAGCGGTCATCGCTAAGGTTCGCGGAATGGGCGTGGCGGTCATAATTAATTGATGCGTGTGTACGTCCTCTTCACGATTTTTTTCATGCAACGATAAGCGTTGGTGTACGCCAAAGCGGTGTTGTTCATCAATAACCACCAAGCCCAGTTTATGAAAGACCACCGCCTCTTGAAACAGCGCGTGCGTACCAATAATGACCTTCGCGGCACCCGTTTCGATTTGTGCCATCATAAAACGCTTCTCTGCGACTTTCATTCG
>Ga0256839_1004308_pt1 | contig 14017 bp, 11 predicted proteins | sample 354166metaG_FD_185968 | JGI IMG/M metagenome (GOLD analysis project Ga0256839, IMG submission 185968) | Hydrothermal vent microbial communities from Mid Atlantic Ridge, Atlantic Ocean - 354-166 | ecosystem: Environmental > Aquatic > Marine > Hydrothermal vents | place: Atlantic Ocean: Mid... | reverse complement strand
CAACGACCCTGACGGGAAGTATATCGGTTTCGCCGCCGCCGGCTACGGCATCATGTGGAACACCCGCTATCTTGCGGCCAACGATCTGGAGCCGCCGAAGGAATGGGCAGATCTCAAGAAGCCCGAGTATTTCGGCCATGTGGGCATGTCGGCCCCGTCGCGTTCGGGCACCACGCACCTGACGGTGGAAACCGTGCTGCAGGGCGAGGGCTGGGATGCCGGCTGGGCCGAGTGGAAGTGGATCGCCGGCAATTTCGCCACCGTCACCGAGCGCAGCTTCGGCGTGCCCGACGGGGTGAACACCGGCAACTTCGGCATCGGCGTGGTGATCGATTTCTTCGGCTTCTCGTCCAAGGCCTCAGGCTTCCCGGTGGAGTTCGCCTATCCCACCGTCACCGCGCTGGTGCCGGCCAATATCGCCATCGTCAAGGATGCGCCCAACGAGGCCGGCGCGCGCGCCTTCATCGAGTATCTGCTGACCCCCGAGGGGCAGAAGGTGCTGCTCGACCCGGCGATCATGCGCCTGCCGGTCAACCCCGAGACCTACAAGTTCGCTCCCGAGGGCTTCCCCAACCCCTTCGCTCCGGGCTCGACCATCGGGGCGGCGGTAAAGTTCGACGTCCTCAAATCCAAGGCGCGCTACAATCTCGTCAACTCCATGTTCGACGTGATGATCACCTACCGGCTGGATGACCTGCGCGCCGCGGTGCGCGCGGTGCAGCTGGCCGAAGCCAAGCACGCCGGCGGCGACAATGCCGAGGCCAAGGCGCTGATTGCCGAGGCCCGCGCGCTGATCGAGGCCAACCCGATCGACGAGGCCAAGAGCCTCGATCCGGAGTTTGCCGCGATCTTCACCAAGAAGCGCAAGAAGGCCACCGACAAGGTGGGTGAGCGCCAGGCCCAGGTGGAACAGCAGTGGGATGCGATGGTGGTGGAGAACTACCGCCGCGCCAGGGAGCTGGCCGACAAGGCCGCCGCCATGTAGCGCGCCCGGCGCGCGGCCCCGCCCGGGGCCGCGCTGCCACCCGAGCACCCGGCCCGGCAGGCGGAGATGTTTCGCCTGCCGGGCCCCGGCGCCACCGCCTGAACACCGGAAAGACGAGCCATGCCCGACACCCCCGCCACCGGCAACCTTGCCGACAAGCTCCCCTCGGCCCTCTTTCCGCGGCTGTCCGCCACCGCCCTGGTGGCGGTGCTGATCGCGATCATCCTGATCGGGCTCTTGCTGATCCCGGTGCTTCTGGTCATCTACGTCGCCTTCCAGGACCCCAACACCGGGGCGCTGACGCTGAACAATTTCCGGGATTTCTTCTCCTCCTCGCTGTTTCGCGAAAGCTTCTGGAATTCCTTCTACGTCTCGGCCATGTCGGTCGTGATCGCCACCGCCATTGCCCTGCCGCTGGCCTATATCACCACCCGCTTCAACTTCGCCGGATCGATCCTGATCCAGTCGCTCGGTTTCATTCCGCTGATCATGCCCCCCTTCGTGGGCGCGGTGGCGATGCAGCTGATCTTCGGGCGCAATGGCACCGTCAACCTGCTGCTGCGCGATTCGTTCGGTTTCACCATCCCCTTCATGGACGGGCTCAACGGGGTGATCCTGGTGCAGTCCATCCATTATTTCCCCTTCATCCTGATCAACCTCTCGGCGTCCTTGCGCAACATCGACCGCTCGATGGAAGAGGCCGCGCAGAACCTGGGCTCGCACGGGATGCGGCTGTTTCGCCGGATCGTCTTTCCGCTGGCCATGCCGGGCTACATCGCCGGGGCGGCGCTGGTGTTCATCAAGGTGTTCGACGATCTCGGCACGCCGCTTCTGCTCAACGTCAACAACATGCTGGCTCCGCAGGCCTTCCTGCGCATCTCCTCGATCGGCATCTCCGATCCGATGGGCTATGTGATCTCCTTCATCCTGGTGATGTTCTCGATCTTCTCGCTGTGGGCCTCGTTCCTGTTCATGCGCGGCAAGGATTACGCCACCGTGCAGAAGGGCGGCGGCGGGCTGAGCAGGCGCGACCTGAAGCTGGGCGAGAAGATCCTCGCCTACGGGGTGGTGCTGCTCATCCTTGCCTTCGTGCTCTCGCCGCATATCGGGCTGACGCTGCTGGCCTTCGGCACCATCTGGTCTTTCGCGCCTCTGCCCGACGGCTACACGCTGAAGAACTTCGTGACCATGTGGCAGACCTCGGGGCAGTACATCTCCAACACCATCCTCTATGCGGGCCTGGCGGCTCTGGCCGATGTGATCATCGGCACCGCGATCGCCTATATCGTGCTGCGCACCAGGATCTTCGGGCGCAAGGCGCTGGACTACCTGGCCACTGCGGCACTGGCGGTGCCGGGCGTGGTGCTGGGCATCGGCTATCTGCGGCTGTTTCACGGCATCGAGGTGCCTTTCGTCGGCAAGCCGATGGCCAGCTGGTGGGTGATCATCGCGCTGGCGCTGATGATCCGCCGGCTGCCCTACGCGCTGCGCGCCTGCACCGCGGCGCTGCAGCAGGTGTCGGTGGCACTGGAGGAGGCGGCCGAGAATCTTGGCGCCACCAAGGGACGGACCATCCGCCGGGTGGTGATTCCGCTGATGACCGCCGGGATTCTCGCCGGCTTCGTCACCTCCTTTGCCACCGCCGCGGTCGAGCTTTCGGCCACCATCATGCTGGTGTCCTCGGATGCCGACGCGCCGCTGGCCTACGGCATCTACCTGTTCATGCAGACGCCTTCGGGGCGCGGGGCGGGGGCGGCGCTGGGGCTGGTGGCGGTGCTGATCGTGGGCCTTGGCACCTTCATCTCTCAGCTCATCGTCGAACGTGACAAGAAATATCGCATGAACGGGCAGGACCAATGAACGATTCAACGCAACTGGAGGCGCCCGCAGTGGCGAAGAACGGGGACATGAAACAGCGGATGGTGGGTATCGAGATCGAAAATCTCCACCTTTCCTTCGGGCAGACGGAAGTGCTCAGCGGGGTCGATCTGACGATCGAGCCGGGCGAGTTCTTCGCCTTCCTCGGGCCTTCCGGCTCTGGCAAGTCGACGCTTCTGCGCGCCATCGCGGGGTTCGGGCCGCGTCCGCGCGGGATGATCCGCATCGGCGGGCGCGACGTGATCGACCTGCCGCCGTGGAAGCGCAATGTCGGCATGGTGTTTCAAAGCTACGCCCTGTGGCCGCATCTGAGCGTGCGCGAGAACGTGGCCTTCGGCCTGCGCGAGCTGCGCTTCCCGCGCGCCGAGATCGGCCCGCGCGTCGATGCCGCCCTCGATCTGGTGGGCCTGCGCGATCTGGCCGACCGGATGCCCAATCAGCTCTCGGGTGGTCAGCAGCAGCGCATCGCACTGGCCCGCACCGTGGTGGTGGAGCCGCAGGTGCTGCTGCTTGACGAACCGCTTTCCAATCTCGACGCCAACCTGCGGGTGCAGATGCGCCGCGAGCTTCTGGCGCTGCAGCGCAAGCTGGGCCTGACCACCATCTTCGTGACCCACGATCAGGAAGAGGCCAACACAACCTCCGACCGCATGGCGGTGCTCGACGGCGGGGTGATCCAGCAGGTGGGCACCCCGCAACAGCTTTACGACGCCCCGTGCAATCTTTTCGTGGCCGGCTTCCTGGGCACCGCCAACATCCTGGAGGGACGGGTGGAAAGGGACGGCGAAGCGGTGCGTTTCGTCACCACCACCGGCGAGGCGCTGCCGATCGCCGAGGCGGAGCCGGGGCGCGGCTCGATCGTGCTGCGGCCGCAGAACATCACCCTCACCACCGACGGCGGGCCCGGCACGATCGCCGGCGAGGTGGTCCACCGCGAGTTCCTCGGCAGCCAGATCCGCTATATCGTGCAGGCTGCCGGGGCCGAGATCATCGTCGACCAGAGCCACAGCGTGGGCACCGACTGGCAGGAGATCGGCGCGAAGGTGTCCTTGCGCATCAACGCCCGCACCGCCGTGGTGATCCCGCGGGGCCATGGCGCTTAGGCTCAGGCCCCAATGATCCCGCTGTGAATGTGAGTTTGATGTGCCCTGATTCTAGCCCTCATCCGGCACAGGCATCACGATCTGCTCCAGGCTTGCCTCCACCGGGGTGATGGCGCGGAACTGCTCGTGCACGCCGGCCGCGACAAGCTCGCGGCTGACCACCAGCAGGGTGTTTTCGGGGTGGTCCTCGCACATGGCGCGCATGTGGGCCAGCTCGTCCTCGGCCACCGGGCGGGCGGCATCGGGCGAGGGCGCGCCCCACTCGGCCACGAAATGGCGCGAGAGCGCCTCGACCTGCGCTGCATATTCGTCTTCGGTGATCGCCGTCACCACCACGAAGGTGCAGCGCCCGAAACTCTCCAGCCCCAGCCAGCCGTTGGCGAAGGCCTGGCGCGCCTTGCCGGTGAGGTCGTCCTCGCTCCAGTCGGAAAAGGCGAAGGTGCCGGGGATCGTCCATTCGCCGGGCAGGGCGGCGCGCTCGAAGACATGTTCGTCGGAGTCGTCGAGCCGGATCGCGCGGGCCAGCCTCATCGGCTCATCTCCAGCATCGAGGCCAGGGGCACCGCCCTTGTGCCGGACGCATCGCGCAAGAGCATGTTGCCGTGCTCGTCGAGCCCCATGAACAGCCCCCGCCGGGGGTGTTCGACATGCTCGCCCAAGGAGTCGCAGCGGGCCCGCCAGGCAGTGTGCAGCGGCTCCGGCCCGTCGTTGAGGAAACGGTTGAGCCAGGCCAGCATGTGGCGCGACCAGCTTTCGATGATCTGTGGCGTGGCAAGCTCCACACAGCCTTCGTCATACAGCGTGGTCTGGTCCGGGGTCTCGCCGGGCTCGGTCTCGTGCACCGGCATCAGGGGCAGCTCGAATCCGGTCACCAGCCACTCCGGCACCACCTCCTCCTCGGCCGAGGAGGCCGCGGCCCGCACCCGCCCGCACAGTGCCCCGTTGACCTTGAGCCGGTCGGGCCAGCAAAAATGCACCGCCACCTCCGGCGGGGCCAGCGCGCCAAGGCTGTCGGCCAGTCCCAGCTCGATGGCATAGACCGCGCCCATGGCCTTGCGCAGCGGGGTTTCGGGGGCCAGCACGATGGCGCAGCGCGCGGTGGTGGCATCCTGCGACCACACCACCAGGCCCGGATCGGTGCCGGCCATGGCCTCGGCCGCGGCCTTGACGAAAGGATCCACCCCTGCCGGCACCGGCTGTCCGCGCAGAAGCGGCGGGAAGGTGGGGGCGGGCAGATCCGGCAGGGGGGCGGTCATGCGCACACCCCGGCCTGCCCGGGGAATTTCCGCATCGACAGGTTGAAGCGCTCTTCATTCATCGCGGCTGCCTTTGCTTTTTCCGGGCGGGCGGCTCCGCCCCGTGCCGCGGGGCTTGGCCGGGGCGGGAGACCTAGGTTAGCTTCAGGATGGGAGGATCGCCGAGTGCCTGTCAAGCGATTGCGGGGATGGATGCAGGGCCGCCGCGCTGGCCGCGGTGGCACAGGCGAGTGCGGCGGGGGCGGCCACCACCGGTGATGAATGCAATATCGGACATGAGCATATGTATGCTTGAGCCTGAGCCCAGGTGTCTGGTCCCGGAGTGTGGTGGGACGGGTCTACGCTGAAGCGATCCGGATCCGTTTCATCCCCGGCCCATCTCTCAGGCTGCCGCGAATTTTCCGGCGTTTCGCGGGCTGCAGCGCCAGCCGCCTGATGATCCGTCCACGAGCCTGCACGGTGTCCCCCCCGCGGGGTCGGGGGAGAAGGTGGTGACGTTGAAGACGGTTTTCGGTGCAGTGAACTGCGATTCGGGGTGGCTGGCGCATGTCGCATGCCCTGATCGCCGGTCCGCTCAGCCCTTGCCGTCCTCGTCCAGATAGTCCTCGGTGGTGCGGGGACGGGGCGGATCGCCCATGCGGAAGGGCGAGGCCACGTCGTGATACTGGGCGCGCACCCGGCAGTCGTCGCACATCCGGATCAGCCGGGCATTGTCGGAGTTGGTGAACATCCGGTGCTTGCCCTCGAGCTTTTCGATGATTCGCTCGATGACCGAGCGGGTGCCGAAGGGCTTGCCGCATTCGATGCAGCAGAAGGGCTCTTCCTCGTGCAGGACACGCGGGGCCAGGGCGGCGGGTCGCAGATCGAACTGCGGGACCAGGGTGATGGCGCTTTCGGGACAGCCCGAGGCACATATCCTGCATTGCAGGCAGGCGCTTTCGCGAAAATTCACCTGCGGCCTGTCGGGGTCGTCTCCCAGCGCACCGGTGGGGCACAGCGATACGCAGGCCAGACACAGGGTGCAGGCCTCCGTGTCGATCTTGACCTTGCCGTAGGGTGCGCCGGCGGGCAGGGGCAGCGGCTCCCGCGGCGTAGGTCGCAAGGCACTGGCGGCCAGCCGGGCCACCTCGCGCCGTGAACCCTGGGGCCGGATCGGGCTGATTCCGGCTTGCCGCGACGCGCCGTCGCGGCAAGCCTCTTCCAGCGCCTCCGGATCGGCCGGCTCGATGATGCGCAATGCCTCTCCCGCCCCCGAGATGGCGCGGGCCAGTTCCAGCTGCGCCTCCAGCGTGGTGCACGCGGTGAGGGGGCTGGCCAGGACGGACACCTGCGAAAATCCGCAGCCCAGCGCGGCCAGCAGCTCGGCATGGCCCAGCCCCTCCACATGGGACACCGCCACCGGGATCACGTCGGGGGGCAGGCCGCGGCCGAAACGGGATGACAGCGCGATCATCTCGGCACCGAATTCCGCATCGTGGAACAACAGTCGCGGGGCGTGGCCCGCAAACTTGCGATAGGTCCGCGACAGGGTATCGAGCCGCCTGAACAGAAAGCCGACCTCCGGATCGTCATAGGTGATGGCACCGGAAGGACAGACGGCGGCGCAATCACCGCATCCCGCGCAGATGCCCGGATCGACATGGACGATGTCGCCGTCAGAGGTGATGGCCCCGCTCGGGCAGGCGTCGAGGCAGTTGTGGCACCCTGCCTGGCCGGAACGTGAATGGGCGCACAGGGCAGGGTCGAAACGGGTGTAGAAGGGTTTCTCGAAGGTGCCCGTCAGTTGAGCCGCCTCGAACAGGGCGCGCTCCACCGCCAGCGGGTCGGCGGGATCGGCGCGCAGGTAGCCGTCGCGCTTGTGTGCGGCGGGAAACAGCGGGGCATTGCCGCCGAGATCGAGGATGATGTCGCATTCGGAACGCCCTCCATCGCGGCGCATCGCAAAGCGTGCCGGCCCGCGGCCCGAGGGAATCTGGGCGGCATAGCCATCGACCTGCACCGTGAAGTTCCCCAGATAGCCCGCGGCCCTGACGACCCGCCCCAGGGCGAGGTCGAAGCCGGTGGCGGGGGGGATCTCTTCGGGGGCGGATTCCAGCAGGCAGGTGACGGCGAGCGTTCCGGCCAGCCGTTCTGCGGCGGCCAGGGCAATCTCCTCGGGGCCGATGATCAGGCAGGTCCCGGGCGAGGCGATTTCCATCAGCCGGGTCATCGGCGGCACCAGCATGGCCTCGGCCAGCAGGGCTGCCTGTTTGGCATGTGCCGCGCCTTCGGCGCACCAGCCGGCCCGGTCCCGGATGTCGGCGGTGATCAGGCTCGCCGAGGTGCCGCCCTGGCCTTGGATCTCTTCGGCCAGGGCGGAGAAACGCGCCGCTTCCTGGCCGCAGGCGATCACCACCTTGCCGCCGGCCTCCAGCGCCCGCGCCGCCACGTCCAGATCGTCTGTGCAGGCCTGTGCGCATCTTCTGACGCTGGTCGCGCCGCAGGCCGCGGCGGCTGTGCTCTCGTCAACCGGCATGGTGCCCGCGCAATCGCACAGCACCAGGGTTCGTGCATTGGTCATCGGCAGTTCCTCCCGCCGACCGATTAGGAGGCCACGGGGCGGGGGCGTGTCAAGGGCAGTGCGTGAGAAGGAATGTGCCGAATGTTTTGACAAAGGTGCAACTCGGCCCCTAGGCTTGCCACGAAAGCGGGGATGCCATGAGCGATCTGTCCCGAACCCGACAACTGGAAATCCCGGTAGGCGTGGTGGTGCGGCGCACCCCCGGCATCACGCGCTGGCGGGGCTGGCAGTGGCAGGCGGTAGGGATCATACCCGGCGCCCCCCCGGCCGAATGGAAGGAACTGCGCCGCGAGGGCGAGGCGGTGGAGTTTCACGCCGCCACCGTGTCGCTGGTCCTGCACCGGGCCGAGGTGGAGGGTTATCGGGTGGCGTTGTCGATGGAACCGCCCTCGGTCTTCGTGATTCTCGACGAGGACGACGAGCTCCCCCAGGGCCGGCGCGTGCGGCTGGTCACGGCCTCGGCCTACGAGGCGCAGGAATATGCCGATGCCGGCGAGCAGCTGATCGAGCCGGTGCCGATGCCGCCGGGACTGGCGGCCTGGATCCAGGCCTTCGTCGAGGCCCATGCCCGGGACGAGAAGTTCGTCAAGCGCAAGCGCGACCGGGTGGATACCGAGCGCAAGCAGGACGGGATCGGCGATGTGCGCATCCGCCAGGACGCGGATGTCTATCGTGCGCCCTCGGCGCTCAAGGCCGGGAAGTTCGACGCATGACGGGCGGCGGCGAGGGGTTTCTCTCGCGCTGGGCGCGCCGCAAGGCGGAGGTGCGCGAAGAGGCCGAGCCGGATGCGGCGCAGCCCGAGCCGGCGGAAATTCCCGGCGAGAGCGAGGAGGAGGCGCTAAGGCGCCTTGGCCTGCCCGATCCCGACGATCTGCGCGAGGGCGACGATTTCACCGCCTTTCTCAAGCGCGAGGTGCCGGCCGCCCTGCGCCGGCGGGCGCTGCGGCGGTTGTGGCGGATCAACCCGGCGCTGGCCGGTCTCGACGGGCTGGTCGAGTACGGCGAGGATTTTACCGGCACCGGGGCAAGCGGCGCCGTCGAGACCGCCTACCGGGTCGGACGGGGCTTCATGAAGCGGGTGCAGGAGGCGGGGGAAGAGCCCGCACCGTACGCCGATGGCGATCAGGTGGCGCAGGAAGGGCAGGCTGCCGCGGTGCGGACACAGGCGCCCGCCGCGCCCCGGCCCGGCGAACAGCCGGCCCCGCCCCCTTTGCAGGATGACGCGCCGGACGATGGCGGGCAGCCGGATACGGATGCGGACGAGGCAGCGGTGCCGCCGCCCGCCCGGATGCGCTTTCGGTTCGACTGATCGCACGCCGGCCGGCCCTCGAGACATTGCGCCCCGCACAATCTCAAGAAAAAGATTTGCTTCAAAATTCTTTAATTGCTAGCATGTTAGAATGACAGAATTCCTCGCGAATGAGTCTGCCGGGCCGCACAAGGCCCCGAACGCTGCCGCCGATACCCTTCCGAAAGAAGAATTGTGGCGCGCGGATCTCTACGATCTGCTTGCCGCGCTGCTGGCCCGCCCGCCCTCGGGCGAACTGCTGGCCGGGCTGGCGCGCCTTGAGGGAGACCGGCAAACCGAGATCGGCCGGCACATCGGCGCGCTGGCGCGGCTGGCCTCGGCCACCGGCGAGAAGGCGGCAGAGCGCGAATACAACGCACTCTTCATCGGTCTGGGCCGGGGTGAGTTGCTGGCCTTCGCCAGCTTCTACCTTACCGGGTTTCTCAACGAACAGCCCCTGGCGCGGCTGCGCCGGGACATGGCCCGCCTCGGCATCGCCCGCGAGGAAGATGTCCACGAGCCCGAGGACAACATCGCTACGCTGTGCGAGATCATGGCCGGGCTGATCCGGGGCCGTTTCGGCGCGCCCGCAACCGCCTCGGCGCAACGCGAATTTTTCACCACCCATCTCGAACCATGGGCGGAGCATTTCTTCACCGATCTGGAAAAGGCCGGGGCGGCGGTTCTCTACGCCCCCGTCGGCAGCCTGGGCAGGGCCTTCATGAAGCTCGAAGCCCACACGTTCCGGATGATCGGGTAATTGGTCCCGCGCGGGTTCCGGGCGCGGAAAATGAAAAAGGGAGGAAGTGAATGGCGGAAAGAAAAACCGAGGCCACGCGCCGTGATTTTCTGAAGCTGGCCGGGGTGAGTGCCCCCGGGGCCGTCTCGGCTCTGGCCATGTCGGCCGGGGCCGCAGGGGCCGCCGATGCCGAGGAGATGTCCTCCGGCACCGGGCTTCGCAGCACCGAACACGTGCTGAAATACCTCGAAACGGCGCGCTACTGAATTTCGCGTCGCCGGCATGTGCCACGGGTGACGGTTGCGACTGGCCCTGATCCCGCCCGTGCCGGCTTGTTGAACTCTTGGCCGCAAGGCCAGCAGGGAGGAAACGACATGCTCAGAAAGAAGACAAGCGGGGTGGCGAATGGCTCCCGTGGATCGTCTGTTCTTTCGCAGATCGCCTCGCACAAGGTGGACCGCCGCGGATTTCTGCGCGGCTCGGGGCTCGCGATCGGCGGGCTGGCTGCCCTGGGCGCCACCGGGGGCACCGTGCGCCCGGCAGCGGCGCAGGCGGTCGGCGGCAAGGTGGACACGGTCAAGACCGTCTGCACCCATTGCGCGTTCGGCTGTTCGGTCATTGCCGAGGTTCAGGACGGGGTCTGGATCGGGCAGGAGCCCGGCTGGGACAGCCCGTTCAATCTCGGGGGGCATTGCGCCAAGGGCGCCAGCGTGCGCGACCACGCCATCGGCGAGCGGCGGCTGAAATACCCGATGAAGCTGGTCGGCGGCGAGTGGCAGCGCATCAGCTGGGACCAGGCGATCGAGGAGATCGGCGACAAGCTGCTGGAGATTCGCGAAACCAGCGGGCCGGACAGCGTCTACTGGCTGGGTTCGGCCAAGCATTCCAACGAACAGGCCTACCTGTTCCGCAAGTTCGCGGCCTACTGGGGCACCAACAACGTCGATCACCAGGCGCGGATCTGCCATTCCACCACGGTGGCGGGGGTGGCCAACACATGGGGCTACGGCGCCATGACCAACAGCTTCAACGACATCCAGAATTCGCGCGCCATCTTCATCATCGGCGGCAACCCCGCCGAGGCGCACCCGGTGTCGCTGCTGCACATCCTCAAGGCGAAGGAGAACTTCAACGCGCCGCTGATCGTCTGCGATCCGCGCTTCACCCGCACCGCGGCGCATGCCGATGAATATGTCCGCTTCCGCCCCGGCACCGACGTGCCGCTGATCTGGGGCATCCTGTGGCACATCTTCGAGAACGGCTGGGAGGACAAGGAATTCATCCGCACCCGGGTGTGGGGGATGGATCAGATCCGTGCCGAGGTGGCGAAATGGACGCCCGACGAGGTGGAGCGCGTCACCGGCGCGCCGGGCAGCCAGCTGGAGCGCGTGGCGCGCACGCTGGCCAACAACCGCCCCGGCACGGTGATCTGGTGCATGGGCGGCACCCAGCACCATATCGGCACCTCCAACACCCGCGCCTACTGCATCCTGCAACTGGCGTTGGGCAACATGGGCACCGCCGGTGGCGGCACCAACATCTTCCGCGGCCATGACAACGTGCAGGGCGCCACCGACATGTGCGTGCTCTCGCACACGCTGCCCGGCTACTACGGGTTATCGGCCGGGGCCTGGGCGCACTGGGCGCGGGTCTGGGGCGAGGATCTGGACTGGCTCAAGAGCCGTTTCGACACCATCACCGGTGCCGACGGCAAGCCGAAGCCGCTGATGAACGAGAAGGGCATCGTGGTCAGCCGCTGGATCGACGGGGTGCTCGAGGCCAAGGAGAACATCGACCAGCCCGACAACGTGCGCGGCATGGTCTTCTGGGGCCACGCGCCCAACTCGCAGACCCGCGGCCCGGAAATGCAGAAGGCGATGGAGCTGCTCGACATCCTGGTGGTGGTCAACCCCTACCCGACGGTCACCGCGGTGATGCACAACCGCACCGACGGGGTGTATGTGCTGCCCGCCGCCACCCAGTTCGAGACCTACGGTTCGGTGACCGCCTCCAACCGCTCGCTGCAATGGCGCGAGAAGGTGGTCGAGCCGCTGTTCGAGAGCCTGCCCGATCACACGATCATGGCCAAGTTCGCGAAAAAGTTCGGCTTTGCCGACCGCTTCTTCCGCAACATCCAGCTCAACGGTGACGAACCGCTGGTCGAGGACATCACTCGCGAGTTCAACCGCGGCATGTGGACGATCGGCTATACCGGCCAGAGCCCGGAGCGGCTGCGCAAGCACATGGCCTATCAGCATACCTTCGACAAGAATACGCTGCAGGCGATCGGCGGGCCGCTGGACGGGGAATACTACGGCCTGCCATGGCCTTGCTGGGGGCCGCCCGAGATGAAGCACCCGGGCACGCCGATCCTCTATGACATGTCCAAGCCGGTCTCGAAGGGCGGGCTGACCTTCCGCGCCCGCTTCGGAGTGGAACGCAACGGCGAGAATCTGCTGGCCGAGGGCGTCGCTTCGGTGAACTCGGAGCTGCAGGACGGCTACCCCGAGTTCACCATGGCGATGCTCAGGGAGCTGGGCTGGGATGCGGACCTCACGGACGAGGAACGCGCTGTCATCGAGGGGATCGCCGGCGACAAGACCAATTGGAAGACCGACCTCTCCGGCGGCATCCAGAGGGTGGCGATCAAGCACGAGGCCGCCCCCTTCGGCAACGCCAAGGCGCGTGCCGTTGTCTGGACCTTCCCCGATCCGGTACCCATTCACCGCGAGCCGCTCTATACGCCGCGGCGCGATCTGGTGGCCGATTATCCCACCTATTCGGATCGGAAGTTCTACCGCCTGCCAACCCTTTACGAATCGATCCAGAAGCAGGACTTCTCCAGGGAATATCCGCTGATCATGACCTCGGGGCGGCTGGTCGAATACCAGGGCGGGGGCGACGAGACGCGCTCCAACCCCTGGCTGGCGGAGATCCAGCAGGAGATGTTCGTGGAGATCAGCACCCGCGATGCCAACAACATCGGCATCCGCGACGGGCAGGACGTCTGGGTTGAAGGCGCCGAGGGCGGGCGGATCAGGGTCAAGGCCATGGTCACCGAGCGTGTGGGCTCGGGCGTGATCTTCCTGCCGTTCCACTTCGGCGGCTACTTCCAGGGCGAGGATCTTCGCTCGAAGTTCCCGCCAGGGGCGGATCCGTATGTGCTGGGGGAGGCGGCCAACACGGCGCTGACCTACGGGTATGACTCGGTCACCCAGATGCAGGAGACGAAAGTCTCGCTGTGCAAGATAACGCCGGCATAAGGGAGGAGCGATCATGTCAGCACTTGGAGGAAAGGCAAGAGCCAAGTTCCTGGTCGATGCCGAGCGTTGCATCGAGTGCAATGCCTGCGTCACCGCCTGCAAGAACGAGAACGAGGTGCCCTGGGGGATCAACCGCCGCCGGGTCGTCACCATCGGCGACGGCAAGCCCGGCGAGCGGACGATCTCGATCGCCTGCATGCATTGCTCGGATGCGCCCTGCATGGCCGTCTGCCCGGTGGACGTGTTCTACCAGACCGGGGAGGGCATCGTCCTGCACAGCAAGGATCTGTGCATCGGCTGCGGCTACTGCTTCTATGCCTGCCCCTTCGGCGCGCCGCAGTTCCCGCAGGCGGGCAACTTCGGCTCGCGCGGCAAGATGGACAAATGCACCTTCTGCGCCGGCGGCCCGGAAGAGAACTTCTCGATGGCCGAGTTCCAGAAATACGGCCGCAACCGGATCGCCGAAGGCAAGCTGCCGATCTGCGCCGAGATGTGCGCCACCAAGGCGCTGCTGGCCGGCGACGGGGACGACATCGCGACCATCTACCGCGAACGCATCGTGGCCCGCGGTTTCGGATCGGGCGCCTGGGGCTGGGGCACGGCCTACGGGCGCAAGGGCGGTTGAGCGCCTGGCGTTCGCCATTGGGCAAGAACGGGCCGGACCCTGAAATCTCGGGGGCCGGCCGGCCGGAAACGGGCCGGGGCCGATGATTCGCCGTGGCACGAGAGGGGCAGCGATGTGGAAACGCGACAACCTGTGGGCGCGCCGTGTCCTGGCGGCGGTGGTCATGGCGCTGATGCTGGCGCTGTCGGTGGCGGGCACGGGGGCGCTGCGGGCGCAGGGAGGGGACGAGCGTGCCCGGCCCCTGCCGCTTGATGCCTCGCCCTCGCAGACCCTGGAAGACATCCTCGCCCGGCAGCGCGGCGAGGAGGTTTCCAACGACA
>Ga0256839_1004307_pt1 | contig 14018 bp, 6 predicted proteins | sample 354166metaG_FD_185968 | JGI IMG/M metagenome (GOLD analysis project Ga0256839, IMG submission 185968) | Hydrothermal vent microbial communities from Mid Atlantic Ridge, Atlantic Ocean - 354-166 | ecosystem: Environmental > Aquatic > Marine > Hydrothermal vents | place: Atlantic Ocean: Mid... | reverse complement strand
TGATCCTGTTGGGAAGCTGGTGGCTGGGCCGGCTGCTGGTGGGCCTGGACGGGCGGCGGATCCTCCAGGAACAGGGATGGATCCTCTTCCTGGTGGTGCCAGGTCTTCTCTTCAGCCTGTACCACCTGGTCACCAGCCGGCCCTTCCAGGGCCGGGATGTGGCCTCGCTGGGGGAGACCGTGCGCTTCTTCCTGGCGCTGATCACGGTGGCGGCCCTCCTCTACCTGGCCTGGCGGGCCCTCCAACGGCTGGGCGGCCAGGGCCCCCGGCTGATCGGGCTGGGGGTCATCGGCATCCTGGCCGTGCTGACCGTGCGCCATGCGATCCTGCTCACCTACGTGAACTACGACATGGCCACCGAGTACCTGGTCTATGCCCACGGCGGTCCAGACGTGAAGCGGGCCATCGCGGAGATCGAGCGCATCAGCCAGCAGACGGTGGGGGACCGCATGATCCAGGTGGCCTACGACGACGACACCGCCTGGCCCATGACCTGGTACATGGTCTTCTTCCCCAACAGCCGCTACTACGGCGCAAACCCTACCCCCGACGTGATGAAGCTGCCAGTGGTCCTGGTGGGCAGCAAGAACTACGCCAAGGCAGAGCCCTTCCTGGCCCGGGACTACGTCTACCGGACCTATCGCCTCATCTGGTGGCCGGAGGAGAGCTACCGTGGCCTTTCCCTGGGCCAGATCGTGGACGCCTTCCGCGACCCGGTCCGCCGTTCTCGCCTGTGGCAGATCTGGTTCTATCGGCAACACCCGGACCGCAGGGTGAACGAGTGGCCCCATCGACACGAGTTCCGCATGTATGTACGCCGAGATCTGGCCGAGATCGTGTGGGACCTGAACGTGACCCCCACCCCGGTGGAGGGCCTCCAGGAGATGAGCTACCCCCGCCTGGAGATCACCGCCACCCAGGTGTACGCAGGAACCTACGCGGGCCTGCCCTTGGTGCAGCCCCGGGCAGTGGCCGTGGCCCCGGACGGCACCCGCTACATCGCGGACACCGGCAACAACCGCGTCGTGGTCCTGGCCCCGGACGGCACCCTGATCCGAACTTTCGGCAGCACCTGTTTCCTCTCCGACGGGGCCGCAGGCGGATGTGTGGACCCCGACGGCACCGGTCCCCTGGAGATGGGGGATGGCCAGTTCCGCGAGCCCTGGGGCATCGCGGTGGCCCCGGACGGCACGGTCTTCGTGGCCGATACCTGGAACGGCCGCATCCAGGTCTTCGATGCCCAGGGCAACTTCCTCCGCAAATGGGGCCTCTTCGCCATCGCGGAGGGCGACAGCCCGGATCCCTACTGGCTCTTCGGCCCCCGAGGGCTCGCGGTGACCCCGAACAACACCCTGTTGGTCGCGGATACGGGCAACAAGCGCATCCTGGAATACCGCCTCGACGGGGCCTTCGTGCGCCAGGTGGGAGGCCCCGGCGTGGTGTTGGGCCGCTTCGACGAACCCGTGGACGTGGCCGTGGACCCGGGCAACGGCCGGATCTACGTGGCCGACATCTGGAACCGCCGCATCCAGGTGCTGTCGCCCGAGCTGGTCCCCCTGGAGGAGTGGCCCGTGCCCAGCTGGCGGAGCCAGGACATCTTCGACAAGGCCTATGTGGCCGTGGACAGCCAGGGCACGGTCTACGCGTCGGATCCTCAACTGGCCCAGATCTTCGTCTTCCGGCCCGACGGCAGCCTCCAAGGCGCATTCGGCGAGTACGGAGCGGACCTGGGCCGCCTGGCCAAACCCAATGGGTTGGCGGTGGACCCCACGGACGACCACCTGCTGGTGGCGGATGCGGACAACAACCGGATCCTGGTCTTCCCGCCGGTGCGGTAGCCCCCCTGCTGGAGGACAGTGCTCGGATGGGCAAGCTCCGAGACGGCGTCCCTTCCCGCGACCTCTCCTCGTGGGAAGCGCTCCTGTACCCGCTGGCCGTGGCCGCGGTGGGAGCTGTGGTGTGGTCCCTCCGTCAGCCGACCCAGAAGGCCCTGCCCGACAGCGGCCTCTGGGTGGCCCTCCTGGTCACCGCCCTGGCCGCGGGATTCCTCAGGGCCCGGCTGGAGCGGCAGATGCCCGAATGGTCGCCCTGGCCTCGCGTGGCCCTGTTTCCCCCACTGGGACGGCGGGCGGTCGGACTGCTCTGCGTAGGCCTGGGCCTGCTCCTGGGCCTGTGGGTGGTGGGCCGGCTGTGGCCGGACTACCGCCAATGGCAGGGCACCCCTTGGCTCTGGCTGGGTGCCCTAACCCTGATGGCCCTGGGAGGCTGGCTGGTGGGTGCCCTGGGGAGGCCGGGCCACGACTACGGACCCGAGGTAGCCCGGCGTCGACCCCGAAATCCCTCGGCGATCCTGCCCCCCTGGGCCGAGGGGCTCCTGGTGCTCCTGATCCTGGCCCTGGGGATGGGGGTGCGGCTGTATCGACTGGACCAGATCCCGCCGGCCATCTACGTGGACGAGACGAACGCCTCTCTGGACGCGCTCTACATCCTGGAAGGACGGGCGGACTCGCCCTTCGGCACCGGCTGGTACGAGACCCCCAACGGCTACATCTACTACATGGCCGGCCTCTACCGCCTCTTCGGGGCCCGCTATGAGACCCTGAAGGCGGCCTCCCTCATCCCGGCCCTCCTCACCCTGCCGGCCCTGTACCTGTTGGCCCGGTATCTGTTCGGCGTGCCCGGTGGCCTGGCCTCCCTCTTCTTTCTGGCCGTGAGCCGCTGGCACATGACCATGAGCCGTTGGGGGTGGAACGAGCTCATGCCCCCTCTCTTCCAGGTCCTGGGCACATGGTTGCTGATCCGAGGTCTGCGGGAACGGCGGGCCCGAGACTACGCGTGGGGTGGGCTGATCACCGGACTCACCCTCTACACCTACCTGAGCAGCCGTCTGGCCATCGCCACCATCGGTCTCCTGGCCCTCTACTGGCTGGGGACCGATCCCCAGGGCCCCTGGGCAAGCTGGAAGCGCCACTGGCGGGGCCTCGTCCTCTTCGGCATGGCTGCCCTGGTGGCCGCGGCCCCCATCGGCGTCACCTACATCACGGATCCCTTCACCTTCGTCAACCGGGCCGCGGAGATCAACGTCTTCAACGACGTGGAGCGAGAGGGGTCCTGGCGCCCCCTGTGGATGAACATCTGGCGCCACGTGCAGTTCTTCTACCAGGAGGGCGACCCCACAGGGCGCCAGAACCTGCCCGGCGAACCCCAGGTGGATCCGGTGACCGCCACCCTGTTGGCCGTAGGGCTCGCCCACGGGCTCTTCCGCCTGCGGGATCGCCGGCGTGGACTCCTGTGGATGTGGTTGGCCATCGCCATGGCCGGCGGCTACCTGAGCGAGTACCGGATCGACTCGCCCAACGCCTATCGCACCTTGAACGCGGTGCCCGCGGTGGCCATGCTCGCGGGGGAAACCCTGGTGACCCTGGCCTGGAGTGTGGGCCGGGCCTTCCATGCCCTCCCACGGATGGGCGGCTCGGGTGCCGTGTCCAGGGGAGCTGGGTGGGCCGTGGCCGGTCTTCTGCTGGCCCTGGCAGGGAGCTGGGAGATCCGTACCTACTTCGGCCCCCAGGCCCAGGACCTGCGGGTGCAGAACAGCTTCAACCAGACGGAGACCCGGGTGGCCAACGAGGTGGTGGCCGCCCTGGAGCAGGGCACCGCGGTCTACCTGTCCCCTCGGTTCTACCACTTCTCGCCCCTGCGCTTCCTGGTCTACGGCGCGGTACGAGACCGATGGCCCGTCAATCCGCTGGACAGGCCGCCGTTCTTCCTGGCCCGCCCCGAGGTGGACCTCCCCCTTCCTCCCCCAGGGGGCGACGTGCTGCTCCTGTTGGACCTGCACTACCAGGGGGTAATGGACTACTTCCGGGCCTTCTATCCCGGCCTCCAGGTGGAACGGGAGATCGGCCCCGGAGGGGTTCCCCTGTACCTGCGGGTGCGGATCCCGGGGGAGGATCTGGTGGCCATCCAGGGGCTTCGCCGCCAGGTGACCCTGGCCGACGGCACCGTGTTGGAGGACCGGGTACCAGGGCCGGAGGTGGCCGTCTCCCGGGAAGGGGTGGCCCGGGTTGTGCTGGCGGGGAGCCTGCGGATACCGACCAGCGGTCTGTACGACCTCCAGGTGGAGCCGCCGGCCGCGACCCTGTCGGTGGACAGCCGTCCCTGGGACGGTCCTCGGTATCTGGGGCGGGGCCTCCACCGGCTCCGGCTCGTGTGGGACATGCCTCCCCGGGGAGGCAAGGTGCGACTCCTGTGGCGCCTGCCCGGCCCGAACTCGCCGGGATGGGATCCGGTGCCCCCGGCCGCGGTCTTCGTGGTGGAGCCCCCGGACCAAGGCCTCCTGGGCCGCTACTACGCCAGCGAGAACTGGTCCGGAGAGCCGATCTTCTCCCAGGTGACGCCCTTCCTGCTCCTCTCCTGGCCCCCGGAAGAGCCCCTCTCGCATCCCTTCAGCGCCACTTTTCGGGGATGGCTCCGGATCCCGGTTCCCGGGACGTACCGGTTTCGCCTGGACGCAGACGATGGCGTGCGCCTGATCCTGGACGGGCGGATCCTGGGGGAGGCCCTGGTGCCCGATCGCCCGAACCAGGTGGTGGTCACGGTCCCTCTGGACCCCGGCGAGCATTCCCTCCAGATCGACTATTTCCAGCGAGGTGGCGGCAGCGCGCTGGAGTTCTTCTGGCAGCCGCCCGGGGAGCCGGAGAGACCGGTACCGCCCCAGGTGCTGCGCCCGGAGTGAAGCGCGCGGCAAACGCGCCTGTCAGAGTCGCCGCCAGCGCTGGCCGTCTCGGGCCAGGAGACGGCCGGCCTCCGCAGGGCCCCAGGTGCCGGCCCGGTAGGTGGGCAGGCGGAAGGAGAGGCCGGAGCGCCGGGCCTCCTCTTCCTCCAGGCGCCACCCCTCCAGGATCCGGGTGACGCGGTCCCAGGCCACCTCCACCTCGTCCCGCCGGGTGAACAGGGTGCTGTCTCCCCGTACCACATCCAGGAGCAGACGCTGGTACGCGTCCGGAGGGGCCACACCGAAGCTGCTCCCATAGAGAAATTCCATGTGCACCGGCTGGATCTGGACCGAGGGCCCCGGACGCTTGGCGCTGATCTCCAGGCTGATGCCCTCGTCGGGCTGGATACGCATGGAGAGGACGTTCCGTTGAGGGCGCTGGGAGAGATGGGGATCGCTCTGGAAGAGCAGGTGGGGCGCCCGTCGGAAGTAGATGGCGATCTCGGAGATCTTGCGGGGCAGGGCTTTGCCCGTGCGCAGGTAGAAGGGCACACCGCTCCAGCGCCAGTTGTCGATCTCCACCTTCCAGGCCACGAAGGTCTCGGTGGTGGAATCGGGACGAACTCCGGGCTCGTCCAGGTAGTCCGGGACCTCGACCCCGTCGATGTTGCCGGCCGCGTACTGGGCCCGGACCGTGTAGCGGGGCACCTCCTCGGGGCGGAGGGGACGGATGCTGCGCAACAGGTTCACCTTCTGGTTCCGCACCGCGTCCGCGTCGAAGGCCACCGGGGGCTCCATCGCGGTCAAGGCCACCAGTTGGAGCATGTGGTTCTGCACCATGTCCCGCAGCGCGCCGGCCCGGTCGTAGTAGCCTCCTCTCCCCTCCACGCCGATGCTCTCGGCCACGGTGATCTGCACGTGGTCCACGTAGTTGCGGTTCCAGATGGGCTCGAAGATGCCGTTGGCAAAGCGGAAGACCAGGATGTTCTGGACCGTCTCCTTGCCCAGGTAGTGGTCGATGCGGTAGATCTGGTCCTCCTGGAAGATGGCCAACAGATGATCGTTGAGGGCCTGGGCGCTGGCCAGATCGTGGCCGAAGGGCTTTTCCACCACCAGACGGGTCCAGCTGGTTGGCCGGGTCGGCCGGGCCAATTTCACCTGGCCCAGGTGGGTGGCAATGGACTCGTAGACGTCCGGCGGGGTGGCCAGGTAGAACAGGCGGTTGTGGGCCGTGTCCAGCCGTTCCTCCAGGGCCTGGATCTGGCCGGCCAGGCGGCGGAAGTCCTCCGGGTCCGTGTAGCTGCCCCGGATGTAGAAGAGATGCTGGCTGAAGGTCTCCCACACCTGGGGATCGAACTCCACGTCCGCAAAGCGCTCCACTCCCTCCTGGGCCCGTTCCCGGAAGGAGACGTCGTCGTAGTCGGAGCGGGCATAGCCCAACACCGTGAAGTTCGGGGGCAGGAGCCCCTGGTAGATCAGCTTGTAGAGGGCGGGCAGGAGCTTGCGCCGGGCCAGGTCTCCGGACGCGCCGAAGATCACCATGAGGGCCGGGGTGGTGGTCCGCAGAGCGGCGTGGGCCTCGGGGGCCCCTTCCAGGACCACGCTCCCGGTGGGCATGGGGGTGTAGGCGGGCATGGGGCGGCGGGCAGGTGTCATGGAGCACCCTCCGGACGAGGGTAGGCCATGACCGGCGCCACCACCTTGATGGCCACCGGCTGGCCCTGGGCAAAGGGATAGGCCGGGCCCAGGCGCACGTCCACCGTTCGACCGGTGGACAGGTCCACCCGGACCAACTGATCGTGGCCGAAGAAGAGCTGGTCCCGAACCCGGTGGACTTGGGGCCCCGGTGGGGCCGGGTGGATGGCCAGGTTCTCGGGGCGGATCATCACGTCCACGGGGCCGTGGGCAGGCACCAGGAGCTCCACGGTGCCCAGCTCGCACTCTGCGGTGCGGCCGTGGGCCTGGCCGGGCAGGAAGTTGGCCTCGCCGATGAACGCGGCCACCTCCCGGCTGATGGGCTGACGGTAGAGGGCCTGGGGCACGTCCACCTGGTGGATGCGCCCGTTGAGCATCACGGCCACCCGGTCCACCAGGCTCAGGGCCTCCTCCTGGTCGTGGGTGACGAAGACCGCGGTGGCCCGGGCCTGTTTGAGGATGGCCCGGACCTCCGCCCGCACCCGGACCCGCAGGCCCGCGTCCAGGTTGCTGAAGGGCTCGTCCAGCAGGATCAGGGCCGGATTGGGGGCCAGGGCCCGAGCCAGGGCGACCCGTTGTTGTTGGCCGCCGCTGAGCTCGTGGGGCATCCGCTGGGCCAGCGCGGTCAGGCCCACCAGCTCCAGGACCTCGCGGATCCGCTGTTGCCGGGCGGGCTCGTCCAGGTGGCGGATGCCGAAGCCCACGTTGTGCCAGACGCTCAGATGGGGGAAGAGCGCGTATTCCTGGAAGACCATGCCCACCCGGCGTCGTTCCGGGGGCAGGTGCAGGTGGGGGCCGGCCACCGGGTGGCCGCCGATCTCGATGATCCCCGCGTCCACCACCTCGAACCCCGCGATCAGGCGCAGGGTGGTGGTCTTGCCACATCCACTGGGCCCCAGGAGGGCCAGGAGCTCCCCGGAACGGACCTCCAGGTCCACACCGTTGGCAGCCCCGACCTGGCCGAAGTACTTCACCACCCCCTCCAGGCGGAGGCCCAGGCTCTGGCGATCTGGGCTGCTCGAGGGAGGGGTGGGCCTTCGGCGCGGGGCCGGTTCCAGGGAGGGCGTGGAGGACGTCGGCAGGGCAGCAGCGGTCTGTGGGCTCATCTCGGGGCTCATCTCAGCTCGTCGCCTCCCGTCCCAGGATCAGGAAGATGCTGGACGCGGAGGCCACCAGCAGGATCAGGGCCGGTGCGGCGGCCCGGGCGAAGAAGGCCTCGTCCGTGGCCGACCAGATCTGGGTGGCCAGGGTGTGGAAGCCGATGGGGCTCAGGAGCAGGGTGGCCGGCAGCTCCTTCATGGTGGTCAGAAAGACCAGGGCCGCGCCGGTCACCAGGCCAGGCCGCATCAGGGGCAGGGTGATCCGCAGGAAGGCCTCCCGGGGCCCCATGCCCAGGCTGCGGGCAGCCTCCTCCAGGCGGGGGTTGAACTGCAGCAGACTGGTCTGGATACTGCCCAAGGCCTGGGGCAAAAAGCGGACCGCGTAGGCAAAGATCAACATGGCCAGGGTCTGGTAGAGGCCGGGGAGGAAGTTCGCGCCGAAGAAGACCAAGCTGAGGGCGATGACGATGCCGGGCAGGCCATACCCCAGGTAGGCTGCCCGGGAGACCAGATCGCTCCACGTTCCCGGGAAGCGCACGCTGTAGTAGGCCACCGGAATGGCCAGGAGCACCGTGAGCCCGGCTGCCAGGCCGCTGGCCCAGAGGCTGTTCAGGGTGGCCTGCCAGACCGACAACAAGGACTCCCCGGCCAAGAGCCCCCGGACCAGCCAGAACGCGATGACCCCCGCGGGCATGAGCAACGCGGCGAAGACCACCAGGCCACACAGTGCCAGGGCCGGCAAGGTCCAGGGGCCCAGGGCCTGGAGGGGGCGGGACCTCGTCACCCCGGTGCCGCTCCGGTAGTAGCGGCCATGCCCCCGGGTACGGCGCTCCACGGCCAGGAGGAGCACCGTGATGCCCACCAGGACCAGGGAGAGGACCGCGGCCAGGCTGCGATCGAAGCTGCTCAGGTACTGGATGTAGATGGCCCGGGTGAACGTGTTGTAGCGGAGGAGGGTCACCGCGCCGAAATCGCTCAGGGTGTAGAGGATCACCAGGAGCGCCCCCGCGGTGATGGCCGGCCGCAGGTTGGGGATCGTCACCTTGCGGAAGACCTCCAGGTGGGCATAGCCCAGGCTGCGGGCGGCCTCCTCGATGGCAGGATCCATCCGTTGCAGGCCGGCACGGACGCTCAGGTACATGTAGGGATAGGTGAAGAGGGTCAAGGCCCAGAGGGCGCCGGGGAAGCCGTAGATGGAGGGCAGTCGCTCCACGCCCAGGGGCGCCAGGATGGACTGGAACATCCCCTTAGGGCCCATCATGCCCACCAGGGTGAAGGCCCCCACATAGCTGGGAATGGCCAAGGGCATGGCGATGAGGACGGTCCACACCCGGCGGCCAGGCAGGTCCGTACGGACCGTGAGCCAGGCCAGGGGCAGGGCCACCAGGCTGGACACCAGGGTCACGCCCAGGGCCAGGGCGATGCTGTTCCAGACGATGCGGAGGGTCCGGCCCCGCAGGAGCATGGCCGCCACGTCCTCCACGCCCACGCCCAAGGTCCGAAAGACCAGGTAGGCCAGGGGGAGGAGGGTGAAGAGCGCGACCGACACGGCCAGGCCGGCCAGGGGCAAGGGAGCCCGTCGGACGGGGCGGGCCCCCGGTCGGCTCGGGGTGGGAAACCCGGGAAGGGTATGGACACGCACAGGCCAGAGCCGTTGGCCCGCGTCCAGGATGCGTTCGCGATTCACGATATCCGGCAATCGGTCGACACCGATTTGGCTTCCCGAAGACGGCGAAACAGGCTGGCTTCACAACATGTATTACCATAACACAGCTATCGGTTTCGATCAAGGAAGGGATTCCCCCGTTTTTCGGCAAACACCTGCCTGGACCCAGGGCACCGGATCAAAGGGATTCAACTCAATCGTTAAACAAGGTGAAATGCGGTTTCGTTGGGCTCCTATGGGGCCTCGGGGCAGGGGAGGATCTGCTGGAGAAGCTGCTGGGCCTGGGCGTAGGTGTGGACCACCGGAAGCTGGGGATGGGCCGTGGCCACCTGAGGGGCCGGCCGGAACAGGATGCCCACGTCCGCAGCCGCCAGCATGGCCACGTCGTTGTGGGAATCGCCCACCGCAACGGTGAGGAAGCCCAGCTCTCGAAAGGCGCGCACGGTGCGACGTTTGGGGTGGGGGATGCGGAGATGGTAGCCCACGATCCAGCCCTGGGGATCCACCTCCAGGGTGTGGCAGAAGAGGGTGGGATGGCCCAGTTTGGCCATGAGGGGCATGGCGAACTGGTAGAAGGTGTCGGAGACAATGACCAGTGGCCAGCGACTGCGAACCCACGCGAGAAAGGTCTCCGCGCCGGGCAGCGGATCCAGCCGGGCAATGACCGCCTGGATCTGGGCCAGGCCGATGCCGTGTTTTCGCAGGAGCTCCAGCCGCATCCGCATGAGCTGATCGTAGTCCGCCACATCCCGGGTGGTGAGACGTAGCTGTTCCACGCCGGTGTGTTCGGCCACCGCAATCCAGATCTCCGGGGTCAGGACACCCTCCAGGTCCATGGCCAGGAGGACAGGCTTGTGGGAATGCATGGGAATGGACACGTGCTCGGTTCAGGTGATGAGCTCGGGCGGCAGATGGTCGACGCGATTCGTGTAGCGCACCACCAGGAAGGGACGACCGTCCTGGTGGGAGGTGGTGAAGTCCAACCGGGTGATGCCGGTGTTGTAGTGGCCCACATGGAAGGAAAGGCCGGGCAGGCGTTCCAACAGGGCCTTGACCAGGCTGTCCAGGAAGGTGCCATGGGTGATGAGCGCGATGCGCTCCTGGGGATGTTCGCCCGCCCACCGGTACAGGGTGGCCGCCACCCGGACGGCCCGGGCATCGCAGGTGGGCCGGTCCTCTTCGGCCCCGAACCACCATCCCTCCTCGCGGATGGACGGATCCAGATCGTAGTCGGGAAATCGCTCCTGGATGGCCTGGCGCCCCAGGCCCGGATGGCCCACGGAACCGCCCTGGGGCCGGCGCATGAAGACACCGCCGTGTTCGTGGATCTCCACCCAGATCTGGGGGCGAATGCCCAGGGCCCGGGCCACCGGTTCCGCGGTCTGGAGGGTACGGAGCATGGGGCTCACGTAGAGCCGGGTGATGCCCATGGGGTTCTCCCCCAGGGCCTGGACCTCCGCGGCCAGCTCCGCCTGGTCCGGAACGTCGTCGACGCCGGCCCGATGTTTGGGCCGAGCGCCCTGGAGAAAGCGGGCCAACCGCTCGGCCTGCTGAAACCCGATCTCGCTCAAGGGTGGATCCGGATCCCGGGTGAGCATGTAGTGTTCCAGCACCTCTGGGTTGGCCCATCCCCCTTGGGACCGCAGGCGGTCGGCCAGGAGGTTGTTGGTGGACTGGGCATGGCGGATCAGGTACAGGATCATCGGGGGCTCCTGGACAGGAACGGATGGCGCGCTTCGTCCATAGCCTACTGCAAGGCCCGGGAAGGGACAAATTGGGAGGGGCGGTGAGGAGACAGGTGGGGAGCAGGCCTGGCGGACAGGTTCCTCGCCTGTCCGCCAGGCCCTCGGTGTGTCCGGGGGAGATCGCCCCTCACTGGGTGCAGTGCGGGGCCTGGGCCAGAAGCCAGGCCCTCACGGCCTGGCGGCTGCCGGTCTTGCGCTGGGCCCCGATCTGTCCGATCACCTGGTGGTTGACGTCGGTCAGGTAGACGATGATGGTGTTGCCCACGCTGCCCGTGGTGGACTCCACCGCGATCCGGAAGTTCAGGGGCTGGCAGGTGCGCATGGGCGCGTTCGCGGTGACCGCCCGGCCTCCGGTGGGAGGTTGGTCGGGGCCGGGCCCGAGGATCTCACCGCTCCACCCGGGGGGCAACTGGACCCATTCCAGGCTCTTCCAGGGTGGCTCCTGGAGGTGGAAGTAGAGCTCGATGTCGTAGACCTGACCGTCCAGATCCGGATCCAGGATGTGGATCTGGAGGTCCAGGGTCCCCGGTGCACTCGGATCCTCCTGGAAGGTGGCGGTGATGCCCGTGAGGACCGGCACTGGGGTGGGTGTGGGTGTGGAAGTCGGTGTCGAAGTGGGTGTCGGGGTGGGCGTTGGAGTGGGTGTCGGGGTCGGTGTCGAGGTGGCCGTAGGAGTGGGCGTGGGCGTGGCCGTCGACGTAGACGTAGGGGTGGATGTCGGGGTGGCCGTAGGTGTCCAGGTGGGTGTAGACGAAGGGGTGAACGTGGGAGTGGGGGTGGCCCCGGACGGCAGGGTCGGGGTGGCGGTGGGAGGCGGCACCGGCGGCGTGGAGGTGGCGGTAGGAGTGGGAGTGGGTGTGGGGGGCGTGAAGGTGGGTGTCGGGGTGGGCGTCGGGGTCAGGATCGGCGTGGATGTGGGTGTCGACGTGGGCGGTGGCGTGCTGCAGGGGCCCGGCCCTCGGCGTTCCCAGAAGGAGAAGTTGCTGGTGTCTCGACCATCCCGGCGGCCCCAGCGGTCCACGGTACGGCCATCCCAATCCTGGTCCTCGTCGCCGTCGATGGCTCCATCGTTGTCGTTGTCCCGGTCCACCTCCTTGCGCAGCCCATCTCTATCCCAGTCGGGCCATCGGGGGCTGTAGTTGCCCAGGTTGTCGAAGACATAGCCTCGGATGTCCTGCTTGTCCGGCACGCAGTCTTCGTCCGTGTCGGCCCGGTTGAGCAGGGTGGGGAAACGGTTCGCCTCGTCGAAGTCCACGATGCCGTCCCTATCCTGGTCCGTCCACAGGGAGGGCTCGTCGGCCCTGGGGTCCACCCCTGCCGGCGGCACGTGATACTCGGTCACGTTCCAGGTGCTGTACTCGATCCAGCCGCCGGTGGCCGTCCACGGGTCCACCCGGTAGGCGAACTGCCACAGTCGCCCGAAGAGGATGAACTCCGCGTAGCCGGCCACGACCACGCTGTGGGTGTCGTTGTTCTCCACGAAGAGCCCGGGGCGCCCTGCGTCGATCCATCCCTTGAGCTGGGCGAAGGTGGGCTTGCCTCGGCGGCAGACCCCGGTGTTGTCGTTCATGGCCCACCACAGGACGTTCTTGCCGCCTCCCTGGGTGCAGCGCTGGTTGGGCCACATCCCCCGGCCGTGTCCCAGGTCGCCCTCGGGCACGCCGCCGCCAAAGGCGTAGAAGGAGATCCGGTCCTGGCTGAGCCGCTTCTGGCCTTTCCCGTAGTAGTCCGCGAGCATGGAGATGGAGGCCCGGGTGCAGTACCAGTTGTCGTGGGCGTTGGCCCGCACCGGGTTCGCGTTGCCCACCACCCGATCGCCGTCCACCTCGTGGGAGGCATCCCAGCGGCCTGGGCCGAACTCCGGATCCCCGTCCAGGCAGATCATGAGCGTGTCCTTGTGCTGGAGCTGGGGACGGACGTTCAGGACCTTGTGGAACACGGCAGGACCGGCCGCCTGGAGATCCGAGGGCATGGACAGGACGGCCACCTGGCCCACGGGCGACCAGGCACTGACCGTGGGCTGTTCGGCCCGGACCCGGAAGCGGTAGGTGGTGGAGACGGTCTCGGTGGCGGTCAGCTCCACGGTGAACACGGTGTCGGTGATCACCCGATCCACCATGGGGGAGCCGAAGTCGGGCTGGCGGGCCACCTGCAGCCGATAGGCCGTGGCCTGGGGCACCACGGCCCACCCAAAGGCCACGGGCCCGGCCAGGACCGTGCTTCCGCTGGTGGGGTTGCGCAGATAGGGGGAAGGGGAGACGTTCGCGGTGCCCGGGCTCACCTCCTCCGGGCGGTAGATGCTCCAGGCCTCGGGACCATCCGCGTCTCGGGTGAAGGGGTACAGGCCGATGGAGCCCCCGGGGCGGAGGGCGTCTCCTCCTGGGGCCTGTTCGGTGGGGCCGGCGAACAGATCCAGGTCGGGCCAGAGGCCGGCCTGGACCGCCACCTCGGCCTGGGCACCGGGCTCGCCGCCGAAGGCCACGAAATCCACCAGGGTGGTCACGGTGTGGACCCCGCCGCTGTAGAGGGCGACCTGGTCCACGGCCTCAAAGGGGGCCACCAACCCGGGTGGGGTGTGGAGCTCGGCCCTCCCATCGGAGAAGTCGTAGTCATTGGCAGCCTCGCCCTGGCCGTCGAAGTAGATCACCACATAGGTCCCCGCGGGAAAGACTGTCAGGGTCACGGGAAAGGTGTACACATGGCCGTCCTCGTCGCTGAGCTGCCATCCGGCCAGGATACCCCCTCGAGTGGCGGCCCTCCCTCCCGCCTGGGAGCTGCCCGTGGTGGAGATCAGGGGGAGGTAGAGATCGCTGCCGTCGTTGTAGAGCTCAACCCAGGCGGATTCACCCTCCCGGGGCAGCGGCATCACCTCGTTGATGACGATAGAGCGCAGGGGGACCGTCTCCCCCTGCGCTCCGAGAACAGCCTGAACGGCTCCTGCCTCCATGGTCGACAATCGCGCCGATGGACGGCCCGGGATGTCCATCGCACGGCCCGGGGGCGTGCTGCGCAGGCTCCACCCGAGGCCCAGGATCAGGAGCAGGGGGAGGAGGGCGCCCCCGAACAGCAGGTGGAGACGTGCGCCTCGGATCGATGGG
>Ga0256839_1004306_pt1 | contig 14020 bp, 10 predicted proteins | sample 354166metaG_FD_185968 | JGI IMG/M metagenome (GOLD analysis project Ga0256839, IMG submission 185968) | Hydrothermal vent microbial communities from Mid Atlantic Ridge, Atlantic Ocean - 354-166 | ecosystem: Environmental > Aquatic > Marine > Hydrothermal vents | place: Atlantic Ocean: Mid... | reverse complement strand
CCCGAATACTTCTCCGCAGACACCTTCGTCAACGCCGCCGTCAGCGTCGTCTTCCCATGATCCACATGACCAATCGTGCCCACATTCACATGCGGCTTCTTGCGCTCGAACTTCTCCTTGGACATGGTGCTGCTCTCCTTCCGGGGGCGGGCGCGACGCCCGCGAGACCTCGTCTGACCCTTCAGCCCTTGCCTGCGCCCGCCGCGGCGGGCCCCCGGCGCCTCAGGCGGGCCGGGAAAAACATGGAGCCCATAACCGGACTCGAACCGGTGACCTCTTCCTTACCAAGGAAGTGCTCTACCGACTGAGCTATATGGGCCTCGTTCAGGTATCAGGCTTCAGACGTCAGGAACCGGCCTTCCTCCTCGCATCCCGATTCCTGATGCCTGCCGCCCGGATTTGGAGCGGGTGAGCGGAATCGAACCGCCATCATCAGCTTGGAAGGCTGAGGTTCTACCATTGAACTACACCCGCATCGTCAAGCCCCAGGCCATGGGATCGGGCGTCCGGTAGCCGCCTCGGCGCCGCCTTCCGACTCACCTCTCCGGGACCGCCGACCTCCCTTGCGCCAGACCCGTGGCTCGCCATCTCTGGTGGAGGGGGGAGGATTCGAACCTCCGAAGGCTGAGCCAGCAGATTTACAGTCTGCCCCCTTTGACCGCTCGGGAACCCCTCCCCGGACGTAAGCAGCGTATTCTCGGGAAGCGGGGGGCTGGTGTCAACTCTCCGTCGCCAGCCCGCCCCGAACGGCGGGGCACGTCCCGGCATGGTATTTTAGGCGCCCCCGCGGCCGCGGGGAAGCGTCTGCAGGAAGGGAGGGCGCCGCATGGGCGAAGGAGGGGGGGCGATCCTGGTCACCGGGGGCGCCGGCTACATCGGCAGCCACGTGGTGCGCCAGCTCGGGGAGGCCGGCGAGCGGGTGGTGGTGCTCGACGACCTCAGCACCGGCCACCGGGAAGCGGTGCTCCACGGCACCCTGGTGGTGGGGGATACGGGCGATGCCGATCTGGTCCGCCGGGTGCTGGCCGAGCACGGGGTGGAGGCCCTGATGCACTTCGCCGCCCATACGGTGGTGCCGGAGTCGGTGGCCGACCCCCTCAAGTACTACCGCAACAACACCTGCGCCACCCGCACCCTGCTCCAGTGCTGTGCGGAGGCGGGGGTACGGCACGTGATCTTCTCCTCCACCGCCGCCGTCTACGGCATCCCGGAGGGGGGCGTGGCCTCGGAGGAAACGCCCACGGACCCCATCAACCCCTACGGGACCTCCAAGCTCATGACCGAGTGGATGCTCCGCGATCTGGCGGCGGCGGGGGGGCCGCGCTATGTGGCGCTTCGCTACTTCAACGTGGCCGGAGCCGATCCGGAGGGCCGGCTGGGCCAGGCCACCCCCGAGGCCACGCACCTGATCAAGGTGGCCTGCGAGGTGGCCGTGGGCCGGCGCGAGCGGATCCTTATATATGGCACGGACTACCCCACCCCGGACGGGACCGGGGTCCGGGACTACATCCACGTGGAGGACCTGGCCGCCGCCCATCTGCGGGCCCTGGACTACCTGCGCGGCGGGGGGACCCCGACGGTGCTCAACGTCGGCTACGGTCGGGGCTACAGCGTGCGGGAGGTGCTGGCGGCGGTCGAGCGGGCCGCCGGCCGCCCCATCCCGGCCGAGCCCGCCCCGCGGCGTCCGGGCGACCCCCCGAGCCTCGTCGCCCGTGCCGAGCGCATCCGGTCGGTGCTGGGCTGGAGCCCCCGGCTCGACGACCTCGACACCATCGTGCGCCACGCGCTCGCCTGGGAGGAGCGCCTGGCCGCCGCCGGCGGCCGTTTCCCCGCCCCGCCGGCGGCCTGAGCCGCGGGCCGCGGCACGCACCCGAACGACCCGGCGCCGAGGCCCGGCCCCGGCACGGCGGGCGCCGCGGACACGGGGCCGAAGTGAAGCGGAGGCCGGCCGCGGGGAGCGGCGCAGCGCCCGCAGGCGGAAGCGCCCGTCCAAGGCACCGTCTCCGAGCCTCCGCCTCCGGCGCTCGCATCCGGCACGGCGGGCGCCGCGGGAACTTGGCTGATTGTAAGTTCTATTTACAATTAGCCAACAAAAGGGGTAGACTGGCACCGTCCGGGTCCCGGAGCGCACGCGCGTGTACATCCCTCGCGAGGCAGAGGCCACGCTCAGACACCTCGTCCGCGGCTACCCGGTGGTCGCGGTCACCGGTCCCCGCCAGTCGGGCAAGTCCACGCTGGTGCGCCATGCCTTCCCGTCGCGCCCCTACGTCTCCCTTGAGGATCCCGACCAGCGGGAATTCGCCGAGAGCGATCCCCGCGGCTTCCTAGACCGGCTGGCCGAGGGCGCGATCCTGGACGAGGCCCAACGCTGCCCGGTGCTGTTCTCCTACCTGCAGACCCGCGTCGACGAACGGCGGCGCCCCGGGCAGTTCATCCTCACCGGCTCCCAGCAGTTCGGCCTCTTGTCGGGCATCACCCAGAGCCTCGCTGGGCGCGTGGCCCTGCTGGTGCTCCTGCCCATGACCCGTGGCGAGCTCCGGCGCGCCGGGAAGGCCGCGGACCGGCTCGAGGAGGCGCTGTTCCAGGGCGCCTACCCGCCCATCTTCGACCGCGACCTGGAACCCCGCCCGTGGTACGGGAACTATGTGCGCACCTACCTAGAGCGTGACGTCCGGCAGCTCGTCAACGTGCGCGACCTGACTGTCTTCCAGCGTTTCCTGCGGCTGTGCGCGGGCAGAACCGGGCAACTCCTCAACCTTTCCTCCCTCGCCAGTGACGCCGGCGTGACGCACAACACGGCCAGAGCCTGGATCTCGGTGCTCGAAGCCAGCTATATCGTCCACCTGCTGCCGCCCCATCACCGGAACTTCAACAAGCGCCTGGTCAGGACGCCCAAGCTCTATTTCCTGGACACGGGCCTCGCGGCGTGGCTGCTGGGCATCCAGGATCCCGGCCAGCTCGCCACCCATCCCCTGCGGGGCGCCCTGTTCGAGACCTGGGTGATCGCCGAGCTGCTCAAGACCCGTTTCAACGCGGGCGAGACGTCCAACCTCTACTTCTGGCGGGACCGCTCGGGGCACGAGATCGACCTGCTCATAGAGCAGGGCACGCGCCTCACGCCGGTGGAGATCAAGGCCGGCCAGACCCTCAACCGGGACTGCTTCAGGGGGCTGGAGTTCTGGCGGAAGCTGGCGGGTGACGAAGCCGGGCCGGCCTGGCTGATCCATGGCGGCGACGCGCGGCAGGTCCGCGCGGGGATAGAGGCCGTCCCGTGGAAGGAGATGGATCCCGCACGCATGCTGGCTCCGGCCTGACGCCGCGCCAGGATGCGCGGACCGGTCGCCAGGGGGGAAGGCACGCGCCGCTCCGGCACGGCGGCCGTTTCCCCGCCCCGCCGGCAGCCTGAGCCGCGGGCCGCGGATCCCCCTTGGGGCCGGCCTCCGGCCGGCCGCCCCCCATCTCCTCACGTGGGACCGGTTCCAGCCGGCCGACCGTTCCCCTCCTCGTGGGGCCAGCTTCCAGCCGGCCGCCCTCTCTCCTCACGTGGGGCCGGCTTCCAGCCGGCCCACGGCGGGGAAGAAATGGGCTGGAAGCCCGCTCCCACGGCAGGGAAGAAATGCGGCTGGAAGCCGCCCCGCCGGGGCCGCCGTCACGCCGCCGCGCCCGCCCGCGCCGGACGCCGCCGGGCCTTGCGCAGCAGGTGGGGAATCAGGAGCCGCAGCGGCATGCGCGTCCAGTGGCCGCGCACGTACATGAGCCAGCGGGCCGCCCCCACGCCCCGCCACGCCGGGGGCCGGGCGGGATCGGCGGCGCGCAGCAGCAGCGGCACCACCACGCGCGCCCCGAGCCGGCAGCGCCCGCGGGCCTCGAGGCGCGCGAGCAGCCCTTCCGGCAGCGGCGTGCCGAAGACGGCGCGCGCCGCCCCGAGGGCGTAGGCCAGCGCGCGCTCGGCCCGGAAGGCGGCCGCGCGCGCCTCCAGCGCCTCGCGCAGCCCCGCCTCGCCGAGCCACGCCCGCACCATGCGGTCGAGGTCCCACAGGTCGCGCAGGGCGCGCTCGTGCTCGCCGTCGCCGAGCCGGTGGAGGGCCGCGTGCACCAGCAGGTCCTCGCGGGCAGGCACCCGGAACCCCTCGCCGGCCCGGACGGCGCGCGCCCCCACGTCGCCGGGATCGCACCCGAGCCGCGAGGTGGGCGGCACGAGCGCGTGATGGAGATCGAGGAGCGTCCCGCGGCGTGCGTGCCGCAGCGGCGGGATCTCGTGCATCCACTCGCGGTAGTAGCGCTGGTCGTACGGATGCGGCTCGGCCGTGAGCCAGCCCTGGCGGAAGAGCAGCCGCTCGGCCTCGGGGAGGCAGGCCCGAGGCAGCAGCAGGTCCAGGTCCGCCACCAGCCGTCCCGGCGCCGGCGGGAGCCCCCCGAGGACGTAGGCCGCACCCTTGAGCAGCACGGGCTCCACACCCAGCGGGGCCAGCGCCCCGCGCACCACCATCGCCTCGTGGCGCAGCGCCCGTGCCTGGTGTCCGGCCAGCCGCAGCGCAGCCTCCAGATGCCGGCGCGGCCCCGCCGGCACCGTCCCCAGGCCGGGCCCGCGGGCGAGGCGGTGCGCGAGCGCGGCCAGCAGCGCGGCCCGCCGCCCCGCCCGCACGGCCAGCTCCCACTCCGCCGGCCGGAAGCCGGCCGCCGCCTCCGGCGACCGCAGGGCCCGGACCAGCGGCGTCGCGGCGAGTGCCGAGGCCGCCCCGCTCATGCGACGTGCGTCTCCGCCATGGCGGGCGCGAGCCCGTCGAGCGCGGCCAGCGCGGCGTCGATATCCCGATAGCTCAGCGCATGGCAGGCACAGCCCGCCACCACGTCGGCCAGCCGGTCGAAGCCCGCCTCCCCGTGCACAGAGGAGTTGAAGGCGTTGCGCGCGAGCCAGACGAGCATGCGCCCCCGCCGCCGGGGCTCGAGCCGCGCCCGCGGCCCGCCGGGGTCGAAGCGCGGGACCACGATCCAGCAGGGGCGCGCCGGCCGGCCCATGGCGGCCACGCTCGCCGGCGGCGGCGCCATGAAGGCGAGATCCCCCTTGCGCGTCTCCCGCAGCGTGGCGCCCAGGCGCGCCCCGGGAAAGCGCTCGCGGATCACGCGCACGCCGGCGCCCTTCAGGCTCACCGGCCGCGGCACCGGCTCGACGAGACCGTCGCCGGGCCGCACCAGGGCGAGCTCGTCCGACAGCAGCCGCCAGCCCGAATGGACCAGCGCGGCGCAGAGCGTGCTCTTGCCGGCCCCGGGCGGCCCCGGCAGGAGCAGCGCCCGGTCCCCCCGCGCGACCACCGCCGCGTGCAGCACCAGCCAGGCGTGCGCGTGCGCGCCCACGCACCAGTTCATGCCCCATTCCAGCACCGCCGGCGCCTGGGCGCGGGGCATGGGGTTGAAGGGCGGCTCGCCGTCGAACAGGAACCGCACCTGCGGCCGCAGCCAGCGCCGCACGCCCCGCACCGGCGCCACGGCCACCACGAAGTCGGCGAAGCCGCCGACGTCGGCCAGGGGATGGTCGCGGTACAGGGCGGCGAGGTGCGCCGCCACCGATGCGAGCGGCGAGCGCACGCGGAAGACGAGAGGGCCGCAGCGCAGGGCCAGACCCGCGCCACGCAGGCGCGCCGCCACCGCCGGCGCAGGCAGCGCGCCGAGCGTGGGGAGGCCGCTCACGGGCATCGTTCCACCAGCCCCGCCGCGGCCAGCGCCTCGAGCCGCTCGGCGACGGCCGCCCGCACGGCGCCGTCGGCCGCCCCGAGGCCCGCCTCCCGCGCCACGGCCGCGGCCAGCGCCGCCTCCGTCGCGGGGCCCTCCGCCCACAGGCGCTCGAGCAGCGCCGCCGCCACCGCATCCAGCAGGTGCACGTCGCCGCTCGAGGCCTCGTGCAGCACCCGCTCGCCGTCGAGCTCGCGCCAGCGCGGCAGCACCCACGGCCGCAGCCGCCAGCGCGCGGCGGCAGTGTCCTCCGGAGGCCCGGACGCCATCAGCGGGCGAGGATGCACGAAAAGGCCGTCGTCAGGGAAGCCGCCCTTCACCCCTTCCCCGTGGGGCCGGCTTCCAGCCGGCCCACGGCGCGGCTGGAAGCCGCGCCTACGGATGGATGGGGCTCGCGGCCGGAAGCCGCGCCTGCGGGGGCGAAGGGAAGGGCGATCACTGGAAGCCGCACCTGCGGCCAACGGGACATCGACGGGGAGCGGCGCGGAAAGCCGTCAGAGGGGGCAGCCCTGCTCGTTGAGGAGCTGGAAGCCGTTCTTGGTGCCCTCGGGATCGGTCGCGTAGCCGGCGTCGAAGAGGTCGATGATCTCGCCGGGCGTGTAGCCGAAGCTCACCCCGCCGTGGGCCGCGTTGAGGAGCGCCGCCACGGCGTGCGCCCCGAGCCGGTAGGGATCCTCGTCCCCGCCCAGCCACAGCACCTGCATGAGGGTGAGCATCGAGGCGTCGCCGCCGATCGCGGCGACCGTGTCCGCCGAGAGGGCGAAGTGCGCGAGCCCGCCCGTCCCGAACACGTCGGCGAAGCGCGTGCCGCCCGACCAGCCGCCGGGCGTGTTGCAGCCCGCGCCCTTGCCCTTGCCCTTGCCGGATCCGCAGGTGCCCGGATCGTAGGGCGCGGGCCAGCTCCCGGGATGGTTCTTCCAGTAGCCCGGCGTGCAGCCCTCGCAGCTCGGCGCCGGACCGGAGAGGTTGCCCGAGAGCAGCCCCGAGACCGTGCAGCCCCCGCTTCCCAGGACGGGCCGGGCCTTCAGGCTCAGCACCAGGGGCGCGGTGCCCAGCGCGCCCCTGAGCAGGCGCCGCCGCTCGGGCATCGCGGGCCCCCGGCCCGGACCGCCCGTGCGCCTGTCCGGCTCTCTGCCCATGCCTGTCCCTCCCTCGCTCAGTGCGCCAGGCCCGCGCGCTTCAGCAGCGGGCGGGCGAAATCGACCGGTATCGCATAGGTGATGCCGCCGGGTCGGGGGATGCCGCCGTTCGGCGCGTCCCCGTTCCTCGGCTCGCGCACCACCACCTGGCTCACGACGCCCACCACCTCGCCGGTCCGCACGTCATAGAGCGGGCTGCCGCTGTTGCCGGGATAGGCGGTGGCGTCGAGCTGGAAGACGCGGTAGGGCGACTTCAGCCGCCGCACCGTCGCCGGATCGAGCCGCCGCGCGGTCGGCTGCGGCATCACCACCGGGGCGATGGCGGCGACCGTCGCGCGGTGGGTGGCGGCGTAGAGCCCGAGCAGGGTGCCGAGCGGGAAGCCCGTGAAGGCATAGTCCGCGCCCTCCCGCACCCCGCGCGAGCGCCCCAGCCTGAGCGGCCGCAGGGGCGGCCCGGAGATGCGCAGCAGCGCGAGGTCGTGCACCACGTCCACCGCCACCTTCTCCGCCTCCCGCCGCTCGCCCCGGCCCGAGCCGGCCATCACCACGAGCCGCTCCATCCTCGCCACGTCCAGGGCCACCGCCACCACGTGCGCCGCCGTGAGCACGTGCCGGCCGTCGCCCACGGCGAAGCCCGTGCCGCGGAACCGGAAGGCCGGCGCCCGCGTGGGGAGCCAGGTCCCCACCCCCACCACGCCCGGCTTGATGCGGGCCACCGTCTCCGGCAGCCCCGCCCGGGCGGCCGGCGGCGGCACGAGGAGCGCCACCGCCAGCCACGCCCAGGCGAGCCGCATCCGAGGCAGACCTCCCCCGCTCATCCCTTCCCTCATCCGGGCGCAGCAGCAATCCTCATGCCATGAACCGCGTATGCCGCAACCCCTTGGCCCTGCGTCATTCTCGGGCCGGGTCCCGGCGCGCCCCCATCCCCTGGCACGGGAACTGTAAAAGCCCTCGACACATGCCCTCCGGCGGTTCCCGCGCTATACTGCCCGCCCGACCGCGGCCCGGGAAGGATCCCGCCATGCCGGCTCCGAAGACGGTCTCCCGCAGCCTCGCCGGCATCCTGGCCGGGCTCTGCCTGCATGCCGCGCCGCCCGCCCAGGCCCAACCGCCCGGGGACCTCGCCGCCCTGCCGCCCGACACCTGGGTGAAGCTGCATGCGCCGGAGACGCTCGCCTGGCGGCGCCAGCGCCACGGCGGCGCCGCCTGGGACAGCCGCAGGGGGCTGCTCCTGCTCTTCGGCTCCGACACCCACGGCCGCAGCCACGACAACGCGCTCCATGCCTTCGACCCGGAAACGCGCCGCTGGCGCGACCTCGCCCCCGGCGCCGGCCCCGGGACCTACCGCGCCGACGCGCTCGGGCGCGCCGTCGCCGGCCCGTCCGGCCGTCCGCAGCCCTGGGCCATGCACACCTTCGACCTCGTCGAGTACGACCCGCGGCTCGACGCCCTGTGGGTCCTCGGCAGGCCCGAGCACAACCCCGTCCGCAAGCGCGTCCCGGGCGTCAGGCTCCATCCCCACTGGCTGTTCCGCCTCGCCGCCCGGCGCTGGGAGATCTTCCCCAACGGCGGCGCGCCGCCGCCGCGGCTCTTCGGCGGCATGATGGCCTACGACGGCGTGCGCGACACCCTCGTCGCCTTCGCCGGACGGGCGGTCCTTGAGCTCGGTCCCGACCGCGAGCGCTGGCGCAGGGTCCGTCCGCGGCCCGCCCAGCGGCTCACGCTGCACATGACCGCCGTCCACGCCCCCGACCGGCGCGCCGTCTTCGTCTTCGGCCACTACAAGGAGGCCCGCCGCGACGGGCCCTTCCGGGTGCGCGTCTACCATACGGGCCCCGCGCCGTACGCACCCGGCCGCTGGGAGGTGCGGGAGCCCGCCGGCCGCTGCCCGCCGCCCTGGCAGCACTTCCCCGTCGCCTACGACCGGCGCGCGCGCCGCTTCCTCATGGTGGTCCCCGACCGGCGCGTGGCCCGCACCGGCAGGAAAGGTGAGCCCTGGTACGCCGCCGCCCGCACCGCGCGCACCTACACCTACGACCCCGCCGCCGACCGCTGCCGCGACCTGGGCCCCGCAGGCCTCCCGTCCGGCACGCTCGGCCACATGAACTACGACATGGTCTGGGACGACCGCCACGGCGTCTTCCTGCTCGTCACCGGCGACTGGCGCGCCCCGCCCGTCGTGTGGGCGCTGCGGCATGCGCCATGAGCCGCCCCGCAGCCACCGTCCTGCTCGCCTGCGCCGCGTCGGCCATCCCCGGCCACGCAGCGGCGGGGAGCCACGACTGGCGCGCGGAGCGCTGGACCGTCGAGCCTTTCGCCCAGACGCTGTCCGGTGGACCGGAGGCCGGCCCCCTGCAGGAGACCGGACGGCCCGTCGCCGCGATGTGCCAGCTTCCCGACGGGCGCCTCGTCCTCGCCTTCGGGCAGCAGATCGACATCGTGGACCATGAAGGCATGCGCTGGCCGCTGGCGGGCGACGGCGTGCCGGGCTTCCGCGACGGGCCCGCCGAGACGGCACGTTTCCGCCTCGGCATCGGCGCCTACTACAGCCTCTACCGGATCTTCTGCGCGGACGACGGCTCCGTGCTCATCCCCGACAGCGGCAACGGGCGGATCCGTCGCCTCTTCGAGCGCGGAGGCCGCTGGCGGGTCGAGACCATCGCCGGCGGAGGCTCCCGGCGTCTGCGCCGGGGCGGCTCCGGCCCCGCCGGGGAGATCGCGCTCTCGGGCACGCTGGCCGTCGCCCAGGCACGGTCGGGGGACATCTACATCGCCACCCCCGGCATCTATTACCGGCTGCGCGACGGTGTCCTCACCCACATGGGCGGCTGGCCGCCGAGCGCGGCCCGCTTTCCGGCCTCGGGAAGGCCCGTGCGGCTCAATCCGTTCGCATCCGGCGTGGACGCGAGCGGTCTCGTCCATTTCGTCTCGCGGACGCCGGACGTGGTCATCCGCATAGACGTGGCGGGGCGCGCCCGTCACGTCGCGGGCGTCACCGGCTGGCGCCGCAAGCCCCATCACCTCGGCGACGGCCCGCCCCGGGAGGCCTATTTCGACACGCCGAGCAGCGCCTGCGGCGACGTCCGCGGCGAGGCGGTCTTCCTGGCGGGCGGCGACGAGTACAACGTCCGCCGCGTCCCCACCGACGGGCGCGGCACCACCGCCACCCTCATGCAGGACGGCCGCTGGCACGTCCTCCCGAAGCACCCGAACCGCTACCGCGGCGCCGCCGTCTTCCGCCCCGGATTCGACGGCGGGCCGGCCGAAGGCCTCCGCATCCTCCGCCTCTCCCCCCTCGTCGGCTGCGACCGGGAAGGGCATCTCTACGCGCGTCTCAACCACTGGAGCGGCATGACCCAGTACGTCGAGGGGCATGGGCTCCTGCCCACGCGCGTCTTCCGGCTCCGCCGCCGGGTCCCGGACGGGCCACCTGCGCCATGAAGCGACCGCATCCACGCGCCATCCGGCTTGCGCTCGCGCTCGCGCTCGGCCCCTTTCCGGTCGGGGGCGGAGAAACCGGAACGATCGCCATCGCCCCGGTGCCGGACGACGCCCGGCCGCAGCTCTCGCCCGCGCTCGCCACCCATCCCGGCGGCGGGCTGCTCGTCTGGCAGCAGGGCCGCCTTCACCAGGCCAGCCGGAACACGGACATCCTCGCCCGCCGTCTCGATGCGTCCGGTCGCCCGTACGGACAGACGATCGTCCTGTGCCGCGCGCCAGGCCCCCAGGTGCGGCCCCGCGTCGCATGCCGCTCCGACGGCGGCTGTCTCGTGGTCTGGCAGGACATGCGCAACGGGCGCGACTGGGACGTCTATGCGGCCCGGGTCGCCAGCGATGGCAGGGTGCTGGAGGCCGGAGGAAGGGCGCTGGCGCGCGGCCCCCGCAGCCAGGCGCTCCCCGCCGTGGCCTCCGACGGGCAGCGCTTCGCCGTGATCTGGCAGCACATGGCCGAGGACGGCTTCTACGAGCTGCACGCCTCGCACGTGGCGTGGCGTGGAGGGCCGGGAAGCGCGCGCGCCGCCCCCCTCCTCTACACGCCCCGCCAGGCACGGCGCTGGCTCGGCTACACGCCCGGGTGGGGCTGGAAGCGCGCACCGGTCAGTCCCGCGAGGCAGGGCAGCCGGCACGTGCTCGGCGGGCAGCCCCGTCTCATCGGCCTCGCCGACAGGCGGTGGCTGCTGGCGTGGCAGGACCAGGCCAACTGGCAGCCGGGCCACAGCAACTGGACCCGGCTCGCGATCCTGCACGCGACGGCAGACGCGTTCACGCTGACCCGCGTGACGGAATCTCCCGTGCCGCTCTTCGGTCAGCATCCCGGTGTGCTCGCCCGCTCGCCGGCCCGCATCCTGCGCGCCACGGTGCTCGTCACGGGGCGGGGCGGGCTGAGCCGGTTCGGCCTGGCCGCCGTCGCCGATTCCTCCACCCTCGCATGGCAGCCCGCCCCTCCAGGGGCCGCGCCCGGACGGTGGCGTCCCCTCTGGCGCCGCTGGCTCGTGCCGCTGTTCGAGGAAAGGGCGGTGGAAGGGCCTGCAGGGGCCGCATGGGCGCACGGGCGGTTCGTGATCGCCGCCCGCGCGAGCACCTTCACGCGCGAGAAAGCACCCGCCCGCATCCTGCTCTCCGTCCACGACGACGACGGCCGGCCCCTGGGGACCCTGGCCGCGTTCGACGGCAAGGGTGCGGTGCGTGACCCGGTCCTGGCCGCGACGGCCGACGGGTTACTGCTGGCCTTCTCCCACGACGCCGAGGGGAACGGCCTCTGGCGGATACGGCTCGTCCGAATTTCCCGGCAGGCGCTGCCATGAGACCGGTTACGGCACGCCACACGCCCCTCGCGGCCGCGGCGCTCGCGCTGGCCGTGCTCGCCATCGCGCCGGCCAGCCATGCCCTCGTCGACGAAAGCCTGGCGCTGCGCACCGCGGGCGTCCCCTACCGCTGGGACGGCAAGGTCTTCCGCGTCCCCCTCACCATCCGCGACAACAGCGGCGTGGACCGCCGCGCCTGGCCCGTCACGAGCGGCGTGCCGCTGCCGCGCGGCGTGGTGAAGGACGTGGCGAGCCTGCGGCTGACCGACACCCGGGGCCGCGAGATCCCCTGCCAGTTCACGCCCCTGTCCCGGCACTGGGCGCTCGACGGCTCCGTGCGCTGGGTGCTGCTCGACTTCCAGGTGGACGTGCCCGCCAACGGCAGCGTCACCGTCTGGCTCAGCAACGACGGCCCGGCGCGCGCCGAACCGCCGCCGTTGCGCCTCGCCGAGACCGCCGGCGCCGTCGAGGTGGACACCGGCGCCATGAAGGTGCGCATCCCCCGCCGCACCGGCGCCGTCATCGGCGAGGTGCGCCTCGGCGCTCGCACGGTGCTGCGCGGCGGCGAGGGCGACGGGCCCTTCATCCGCTCCGCCGCCGTCCCCTTCTACGAACGCTTCCGCGGCCCGCGCTGGAACCCCGCCGGCTGGCACAAGCTGCGCACGCGCGCCAAGCGCCGCCTCGCCGAGGCCCTCTACCGCGCAGGCCCCCCTCGGCGCGTCGAGGTCGAGCGCCGCGGCCCCCTGCACGTCATCGTGAAGCTCCACGGCACCCATCTCCCGGCCCGGCGCGGCGCGGGCATCCTCGAGGAAGGCCTCTACAACTGGACCACCCGCCTGCACTTCTATGCCGGCAAGCCGTGGATCCTGGTCCAGCACGACATCGAGAACTCCAGCCGCCGCCGGCCGCAGTGGGTCCACCCCTTCCGCGAGGCGGGGCTGGCCTGGCGGCTCGCCGGCGGCGGCCCCTACGAGGTGGCCGCCGGCGGGCTCGACGCCGCCGGGGGGCTGCCTGCGGCGGCGCGGCTGGCGCTGCGTCCCGGCCAGCGCGCCCTCCTGCGCCAGGCCGCCGGCCGCAAGCCCCGCGGGCGCCGCGCGCGCCCGATCCCCGGCGGCTACGTCTTCGGCCTCGCCGGCGACGGCGGGCGCCTCACCGCGCCGCGCGCCCGGGGCGGCCGCGCGCGCTGGCTCGCCGCCGGCGACGACGGCGCCAGCGTCGTCATCGCCATGCGTTACCTCTGGGAGCAGGCCCCGCGCGCGATCGCCGCCGACGGCGAAGGGCAACTGCGCATCCTGGTCCACGCCGACGGCCGCGCCGGGAACCCCGACGCGCGCCCCTACGACCTCGACCTCGGCGAGCGCAGCATCCACGACGTGCTGCTCGCCTTCCACGGGGGCCCGCCCGACGCCCGCCGCGCGGCGGCGCTGGCCGAGGGCTTCGAATATCCCCTGTTCGCCCACGCCCCGCCCGCCTGGTACAGCCACACCGAGGCCTGGTACTTCGAGGTCTCGCCGGAGCCGGCGAGACCCGGCCGCAAGGAGAACGGCACCGACCACTGGTGGCCCGCCAAGGTGGGCTACCGCCGCCACGCAGCGCGCCGCAGCTACAACTCGGGCGGTCACCACGAGAGCCTCAATTCCGCCTGGCTGCGGTTCATCCGCACGGGCAGCCTCACCGAGCTCGAGAAGCAGCGCGCCATCAGCCGCTGGGCCGTCGCCCACAACCCCGGCTGGCACTACGAGGGCAACCGCCTCACCCTCCCCTCGCAGTCCGAGGCGGACCTGCGCGCCCTCGACCGCCAGATCGCCGAATGGGGGCGGCTCGCCGGCTTCGGCCCCAAGGACTTCCACCTCTGGCGCAGCGGGCGCACCCGCACCGTGCGCCGGGGCGGCAGGACGCGCGAGGAGCCCGAGGGCGGCTGGAGCTACCTCAACGGCTACAAGGTGCTCCCCGACCACGAGCACTACGCCTTCTTCCGGCTCTTCGAGTACTGGTACCTGACGGGCGAGCCGCGCGCGCTGGACGCCATCCACGGCTTCGTCAACTGGGCGGTCTACTACCAGCACCACCACCTGTTCCGCGGCCGCACGCGGCCCCTCAGCGACGTCACGCTCTTCGACCGCGACCCCGAGGCGCTGTGGCGCGGCCACTACGCACGCGTCTACACCTGGATGCTCTACACCACGCTCGCCGGCTTCCACGCCACGGGCAGCCCCGTCTTCGACCTCTACGCCCGCTGGCAGCTCCGGCGCATGCTGCGCGTGCTGCGCCACCGCCACGGCCAGCTCACGCGCATCGGCAACCGCCGCAACCGCAGAGGCGAGCGCGACCCCGCCACCGGCCGCA
>Ga0256839_1004305_pt1 | contig 14020 bp, 13 predicted proteins | sample 354166metaG_FD_185968 | JGI IMG/M metagenome (GOLD analysis project Ga0256839, IMG submission 185968) | Hydrothermal vent microbial communities from Mid Atlantic Ridge, Atlantic Ocean - 354-166 | ecosystem: Environmental > Aquatic > Marine > Hydrothermal vents | place: Atlantic Ocean: Mid... | reverse complement strand
TACGATCGGGGGCCATGGGATATCCGCGACGTCTGCTGAGCCCCGGTGAGGAGATCATCCGGGAGTTCCGACCCCACTGGCAGTTCCTCATCACTCCCATCCTCGTCACGGTGCTCGCCGTCGCCGTCGTCGTGGTGGTCATCCTCCTCACCGAAGGCACGACGCGGACGATCGTGCTCGCCGTCGTCGCCGGACTGTGGCTGATCCTCGTGGTGCGGCGGATTCTCGAATGGCTCACCACCCAATACGTCATCACCAACGAGCGGGTCATCTTCCGAGCGGGGATCCTCGCCCGGCGGGGCAAGGAGATCCCCCTCGAGGTCATCAACGACGTCTCGTTCAGTCAGTCGTTCCTGGAGCGCATCGTCGGATCGGGCGACCTGCTCATCGAGTCGGCCGGGGAGATGGGTCAGAGTCGGTACACCGACATCCCCCATCCCGAAGAGCTCCAGTTGCTCATCTACCAGGTGCGGGAGACGAGGACGATCGCCCTGTCGGGGACGCCGGGTTCGACGGCGGCCGAGCTCGAGGCGCTGGCCCGCCTCCGTGACCAGGGCGTCCTCACCGACGAGGAATTCGAAGCGCAGAAGCGTCGACTGCTGGGAGACCCCTGAGGCGAAAGGAGATCGGATGACCCACATGATGGACGACTTCCCGCTGCTGCTCTCGACGTTGTACGACCGCGCGGTGCGGATCTTCGGTGACCAGGAGATCGTGTCGGTCGAATCGGACCGCAGCATCGTCCGGTACCGCTACGCCGACGCCGACGATCGGCTCCGGCGACTCGCCACGGCACTGGGGACGAGGCTGGGGGTCGACCGCGGCGGGGTGGTCGGGACCTTCGCCTGGAACAACCGGCGCCATCACGAGCTGTACTGGGCGACGGCGAATTCGGGGCGCATCTGCCACACCCTCAACATCCGCCTGTTCCCCGATCAGCTCGTCTACATCGTCAACCACGCCCGGGACGAGGTGATCTTCGTGGATCCCGACCTGGTTCCCGCCTTGGAGCGGATCGCCTCCCGGTTCGAGACGGTCCGTCATTTCGTCGTCATGGGTGAGGAGGTGGGGGACGTCTCCCTGCCGAATGCGATCGCGTACGAGGACCTGATCGACGGGGTGGAGCCGGCGGGGTCGTGGCCGCTGCTGGACGAGCGGTCGCCGATGATGCTCTGCTACACGTCGGGGACCACGGGCAATCCCAAGGGGGTGGCCTACACCCAGCGGTCCACCTACCTGCACACGATCTCGAACCTCGCCAACTTCTCGATCACGGCGGCCGACAACGTCCTCCCCGTCGTCCCGATGTTCCACGCCGCCGCCTGGGGGTACCCCTTCATGGCGACCACCGTCGGTGCGAAGCTCACCTACCCGGGACCCGACCTCAGTCCCGAAGGTCTGGTTCGTCTCTTCGAGGAGGAGCGGGTCACCTTCTCGGCGGGGGTGCCGACGGTGTGGCTGGGGATCCAGCATTACCTCGATGCCCATCCCGAGGCCGACGTGTCGTCGATCCGGGGATTCCTCTGCGGCGGTTCGGCGGTGCCCAGGGCGATGATCGACTGGTACTGGCGGAACCGCGGGATCAGAGTCGTGCAGGGGTGGGGGATGACCGAGACGAACCCGGTCGCTTCGGTGGCGTTGCTCAAGCCGGGGATGGAGGACTGGGATTTCGAACGTCAGCTCGACGTCATGGAGACGGCGGGGCTGCCGATCCCGGGTCTGCAGGTGAAGATCGTCGACGACGAGGGCAACGAGCTGCCCCAGGACGGCGAGGCCTTCGGCGAGCTGCTCATCCGGGGACCGTGGATCGCCGCCGAGTACTACAAGGATCCTCGCAGCCCCCAGTCCTTCGTCGACGGCTGGCTGCGAACGGGAGACGTCTGCAAGATCACCCCGGAGGGCTACATCAAGATCACCGACCGCGCCAAGGACGTCATCAAGTCGGGCGGGGAGTGGATCTCCTCCCTCGACCTGGAGAACACCTTGATGGCGCATCCGGCGGTCGCCGAAGCCACCGTCGTCGGGGTGAAACATCAGAAGTGGCAGGAGCGTCCCGTCGCCTTCGTCGTGGTCAAGGAAGGTGCCGACGTCACCGAGGACGAGCTGAAGGGGTTCCTCGCCGACAAGGTGGCGAAATGGTGGATCCCCGACCGGATCCTCTTCATCGACGAGATCCCGAAGACCGGCACCGGCAAGTTCGACAAGAAGGTGGTGCGCGACCAGTACGCCGACATCCTCCTCGACGAATAGGTGCTTCTCCGACCGGGGGCGTCGGGGTAGAATGTCGCTGGGAGGCTGTCGATGTACGAAGCGGTCGAATTCGTGGAGCGTAAGGACGCTCCCGGGGCGCCCGTCGAGGAGCGGGTGCTCGGGGAGTTCCGGAGTGAAGAGGACGCCGTCACCGAGGCGCGCGCCGCCCGGGAGGCGTTCCTCCTGCTGGGATCCGACGACTACGCGTGGTGGACGGTGCGCCAGCGGGGCGCCCGTCTCGCCCGGTGGATCGCCGACTCCCGCTCCGACAAGGAGTTCGTCCTCGACCTCCGCAGCGGACAGCTCATCGAGGTCGTCTGAGGTCCGTCTCCGACGGCGCTAGCCTGCCCTCCCATGGTTGCCGAGTCGTCGGGGTCGGGCGCGTGATCGGAGAGGTGCATTCGTTCTGGGGCTGGATCGCCATCGGCATCTCCGGTGCCGTCGGCCTGTGGGGACTGATCCTCGGGCTCGCCGGGAGGGAGCCCGGACGTCCCTTCTACGCCGGGCTCGGGGTCGCCGTCACGGCGATGCTTCTCCAGGTGGCGATGGGGGTGTACTCCTTCGCGGTGGAGGGGATCCAGCCCGGCACCCAGCACGTCTTCTACGGTGTCGTCATCACCTTCACCTTCGCCTTCGCCTACATCTACCGGATCCAGTTCCGGCGCCGTCCGGCGCTCTACCTCGGGCTCCTCATGCTCTTCGTCATGGGTCTGGGGATCAGGGGTGTGATGACCTTCGGAAACAGCTTCTGAGAGGAGACGTCTCATGTTGTTGGAGGGGAAACGGCTCGTCGTGACCGGGGTGCTCACCGACGACTCGATCGCCTGGCACGTGGCCCGGATCGCCCAGGAGGAAGGTGCCGAGATCGTGGCCACCGGGTTCGGCAGAGGGCTCCGGCTCACGGAACGTTCGGTCCAGCGGCTGCCGCGTCCCTGCCCGGTCCTCGAACTGGACATCAACGACCCCGAGCACGTGGAGCGGCTGGTGGACGACCTGCGGGCACGGTGGGGCGCGGTGGACGGGGCGCTCCACGCCATCGCCTTCGCCCCCGCCGACGCCCTCGGCGGCAACTTCCTGTCCACCCCCGCCGACAGCGCCGCCACGGCGTTCCTCACCTCGGCGTTCTCCTTCAAGACCCTGGCGGTCGCGTTGCTCCCCCTCCTCGACGAGGCCGGGGGAGGGTCCCTCGTCACCCTCGACTTCGACAATCGCCAGGCGTGGCCCGCCTACGACTGGATGGGAGTCGCCAAGTCGGCCCTCGAGTCGGTCACCCGATACCTGGCCCGAGACCTCGGGCCGCACGGGGTGAGGGTGAACGCCGTCTCCGCCGGGCCGCTGGCCACCGTGGCCGCCAAGTCGATCCCCGGGTTCACCCGTTTCGACGAGGTCTGGAAGGAGCGGGCGCCGCTCTCCTGGGACACGGGTGACCCCGACCCGGTGGCACGGATGGTGGCGGTGCTCCTCTCCGACTGGGCTCCGATGACGACGGGGGAGATCATCCACGTCGACGGGGGATTCCACGCCGTCGCCGCCGGCGTCACACCGGGCTGAAGGTCTCGACGCTCGCCGGCGGGAGGCTGATCGTGAACGTGGCGCCGCCTCCCGGGGTGTCCGTCAGCGACACCTGACCGTCCATCGCCTCCACGAGGCCCTTGACGATCGACAGCCCCAGACCCGTCCCACCGGCGGTGCGGGTGTCGGAGTGCTCCACCTGGGTGAACCGCTCGAAGACGCGATGGCGTTGGGCGGCGGGGATCCCCGGCCCGTGGTCGATCACCGAGATGTCGACCCGGGATTTCACCGCCCTGGCGATGATCTCCACCGGGCTCCCCGCCGCGTACTTGGCGGCGTTCTCCAGCAGGTTGATGAAGATCCGACCCAGATGGTCGGGGTCGGCCCGGATCACCAGGTCGGGAGGGTCGACCGAGATCGTGAGCTGTTCGATCCCGGCGATCGACGCCGCCACGTCCTCCAGGAAGGGCTGCAGCTCGATCGACTCGGGGAAGACGGGGACGGCCTGCCGGTCGATCCGGGACACCATGAGCAGGTCTTCGATGAGTCGCTGCAGCCGGGCCGCCTGTCGGCGTGCCGACTCCAGCAGATCGCGGGCCGACTCGGCCTGGGGGGCGAGCTCGGGCCGGGCGACGGTGTCGAGGGAGCCGATGATCGAGGTGAGGGGCGTGCGGAGCTCGTGGCTCACCACCGAGACGAAGTCGGTCTTCATCCGGGCGATCTCCTGCATACGGCGGGTCATCTCCGCCGCGGCCTCGTATCGTCCGAGCTGGCTCAGCACGAGGGCGGCAGGGGCGGCGAGGGAGGCGAGCTGTTCGAGCTGCTCGTCCCGGAACGATCCGCGGTAGGGGTCGCCGATGGCGATCACCCCGACACTGAACCCCTCGACCCGGAGGGGTGCGACGAGCGCCTGGTTGAGGCCGAGCTCGCCGAGGATCCCGAACTGCTCGGGGGCTTCGCCGATCCGGTCGAGCCGGAGGGGCTTCCCCGACCGGAAGACCTGGGGGAGGATGCCGCCCTCGGACACCTTCGTCTTCAGCTCCGTCACCTCCAGGGTGTGGCTGTTCACCCACATGGGGCTCACCACCTGGAGGGTGTGATCCTCCGGCTGGTAGAGGAACACCACTCCGACCTGGGCGTCGAGGAAGCGACAGATCGTGCCCACGAGCTGGGGGAGGCCCTCGTCGAGGGACTCGGCACCTGCCAGGGTCGCCGAGACCGCGTAGAGGCGTTCGAAGTCGATGCGCTGCTGGGTGAGTTCTTCGAGCCGCTCCGCCGACTTCCCCGCCTCCCGTTCGAACTGCGAACCGAGGAGGGCGGTCGCCAAGGCGACCACCGCCACGGTGAGGACGGGGATCACGATGTCGGCGACGGGATCGACGGTCCCCTGCAGGAAGGTGGCCATCGCCAGCAGCGACGCCGCCAACACCGAGACGAAGGCGTGTTTGGCGCGGTCCAGGGTGAGGCCGGTGAGCACCACGATCCCGGCGAAGAGGGGCTGGGTGGTGGGCAGCATGGATTCGACCACCGCCATCGAGCCGAGCGTGAGCGTGGTCATCGTCGCCCACGCCCAGGCCAGCCACGGTCCGAAGGCCTTGGGGAGGGCCCGATCCCAGTTCACGGCGGTGGAGAGGGCGAGGACGAGGACGAACCCGGCGGCGGAGCCGAGGAATCGGGGGTCGTCGATGATGTTGTTCCGGACTCCCTGGGCGAGGAGCAGGACGAGCACCACCCATGTCACGTACACGCTGCGCCGGAGGGCAGCAGCGCGAAAGGCCAGCATCGGCTGGGTCGTGACGGCTCGCACGGCCTTGATCATCGTGGCATCGGGATCCTCAACTGTATTCTCGGCTGTCGTGCCTGAGGGATTGAGCGCCACGTCATGGCCTTGAAGGCGTTCCTCGGCGGCCGGATCTTCGGCCACCGGGTCGGTTCGTCGACCCCGGAGGTGCTCGCCCTCCACGGCTGGGGTCGGTCCGGCGCCGATCTCCTCGGCGTGCTCGACGGCCTCGATGCGGTCGCCCTCGACCTGCCCGGGTTCGGTGCCAGCCCCCCTCCCGACGACCCGGTGGGGGCGGAGGGATACGCGGCGATGATCGCCCCCGTCCTCGACGAGATGGCCGACCGGGTGGTGGTGTTCGGTCATTCCTTCGGGGGTCGGGTCGCCGTCGCGTTGGCGGCCGCCCATCCGGGGCGGTTCGACCGGCTCGTCCTCTCCGGGGTGCCCCTCCTCCGAATCCGACCTCCGGCGCCACCGTCGGTGGGATACCGGCTCCTCCGGTGGGCTCATCGACACGGCATCGTCTCCGACGTCCGGATGGAACGGATTCGGCGCCGACGAGGGTCGGCCGACTATCGCGCCGCCCGGGGGGTGATGCGCGACGTCCTCGTCCAGGTCGTGAACGAGTCCTACGAGGAGGAGCTCGGCCGCCTCCGTCGACCCGTCGACCTGCTGTGGGGTGCGGAGGACACCGAAGCCCCACCGGAGATCGCCCACCGGGCCCGCGACCTTCTCGTCTCCGCCGGGGTGCCGGTCACCCTCGAGGTCGTCCCCGGTGTCGGCCACGACCTGCACCGGGAACGGCCCGACGTCGTCCGGTCTCGTCTGCGTCTGCCATGAGCCTCGCCGTCGCCCTCGCCTCCGTCCTCGCCGCCGCGGCCGCCCTGGGGAGGTGGCTGCGGGTGGCCCAGCGGGAGCACTATCTCCCCGGCTCGGTCTTCCGCTTCACCGTGCGTTGGTGGAGACGATGGCCCGTCGACGCTCCGCTGGCGGCGCTGATCCTCACGACGGCGGCGCTGAGCCTCCGACCGGGACTGGAGGGTTTCGCGTGGGTGGCGCTCGCAGGCGTCGCCGTCGGTCCGACCCGGCTCTCGATCCGTGGCGTCACCTCGCCGCTGGCGTGGACCCCGCGGATGCGCCGCCTGGCCGCGGTCGCCGTCGTCCCCCTCGTCGCCGCGGCCGTCACCTCCATCGTCACGGGCTCGGTGGCTCCGGCGACCTGGGGGGCGGTGCTCGTCCCCGTCTGGGTGGAGGGCGCTCTCGTCCTCACGGCGCCCCTCGAACGGCGTCTCGGGTCGACGTGGGTCCGGCGGGCCGCCGCCCGTCTCGCCGACGCCGACGTCTCCGTCGTCGCGATCACCGGTTCCTTCGGGAAGACGACGACGAAGGCATACGTCGCCCACCTCCTGTCGGGGAGACGTTCGGTGGTGGCCAGCCCCGCCAGCTTCAACAACCGGATGGGTCTGGCACGGGCGGTCAACGAGCATCTCGGCCCCGGCGCCGACGTCTTCGTCGCCGAGATGGGGACGTACGGTCCGGGGGAGATCGCCGAGCTCTGCGACTGGATCCCGCCCGACGTCGCGGTGATCACGGCCATCGGACCGGTCCACCTGGAGCGGATGGGCACCGAGGAGGCGATCGTCGCCGCCAAACGGGAGATCCTCACCCGGGCCCCGGTGGCGGTGCTCGGCGTCGACCATCCCCTGCTCGCCGCCGTCGCCGAGGAAGAGCGGGCCCGACGGCGGGTGATCACCTGCTCGGCGGTGGGGGAGGCCGACGTCGTCGTCTCGCCCGACGGACGAGTCCACGTCGCCGGACGGGTGGTGGGCACCACCGACCGCACCGGCCGGGCGGAGCGATCCAATCTGGCGGCGGCGGTGGGCGCCGTGCTGGGGCTCGGCGTCGACCCGGGCGACGTGGCCGACCGGTTCACCGACCTTCCCGTCGTGCCCCATCGCCGGACCCGAGGCACCTCGCCTCGGGGGTTCGTCGTGATCGACGACACCTACAACGCCAACCCGGCCGGTGCCGCCGCCGCCCTGGCCGACCTGGTCGACGCCGCGCCGCGGGGACGGCGGGTGGTGGTCACCCCGGGGATGGTCGAGCTGGGTTCTCGCCAGCAGGAGGAGAACCGCCGGTTCGCCGCCGCGGTCGCCGCGGCCGGCGCCGAGCTGGTCGTCGTGGGGGAGACCAACCGGAGGGCGCTCGTCGACGGGGCGAAGGAGGCCGGCGGACCGGTTATCGTCCTTCCCGACCGGGCGGCCGCGGTCGAATGGGTACGAGACCGGCTCGGCCCCGGCGACGCCGTGCTGTACGAGAACGACCTTCCCGACCACTATCCATGATCGTCACCACCGAGGAGGCGCCGTGAGCCGTCCCGCAGTGATCTTCGGCGGACCGTCGCCCGAGCACGACATCAGCGTCTCCACCGGGCTGCAGGCCTGCCATGTCCTCGACGACGTCTACGCCATCTACTGGAGTCTGTCGGGTCGCTGGTTCCTCGTCGATCCCCACCTGGAGGTCGGCGACTTCGCCGAGGGCGTGCCCCGCAAGGCCCGGGAGCTGACCTTCGTCGCCACGCCGGATGGCGGTTTCCTCGCCAAACGAAAACCCCTGGAGATCTCGGTGGCGGTGCTCGCCTGCCACGGTGCTCCCGGCGAAGACGGGACCCTGCAGGCGGCCCTGGACCTCGCCCAGATCCGGTACACGGGCCCCGGCGCGTCCGCGTCCGCGTTGGGGATGGACAAGTACGCCTTCGGTGCCGTGGTGGCCGCGGCCGGGCTCCCGACCTTACCCCGGGTGCTGTTGACCGACACTCCCCCCGGGTTCGACCCGCCCTACATCGTCAAGCCACGGTTCGGTGGCTCGTCGATCGGGATCGAGGTCGTCGACGACCACGCCACCGCCGTCGCCCTCGCCGCCACCTCACCGAACCTGGCCGACGGAGCGGTCCTGGAGCCGTTCATCGCCGAGGCACGGGACCTCCAGATCGGCGTCCGCACCCACCCCGAACCGGACCTCTCCCTCATCGAGGCGCCGGTGAGGGGAGAGGGGATCTTGGGCTACCGGGAGAAGTATCTGGCGTGGGGCGGCTCCGGTCGGGTGGACCGGCAACTCCCCGCCGACCTCCCCGGCGACCTCGTCGAGCGGATCCACACCCTGGCTCGGCAGGTCAGCGAGCTGGTGGGGCTCCGTTCGGTGGCCAGGATCGACTTCCTGGAGCGGAACGGCGAGGTGTGGGTGAACGAGGTGAACACCATCCCTGGCAGCCTCGCCGCCTACCTGTGGCCGGATCTCGAACGGCGCGAGCTGCTGGAGGGGATGATCGCCGAAGCCGCCGAGCGACCGCCCCGGCGCTTCACCACTGCAGGCGCGGACGGGCTGGCGTTACGGGCCGCCGGGTCGGTGGCGGCGAAACTGGGTTGAGGGGTCACCCCCCGATCAGAGATGCACCACCGGGCAGGTGAGGGTGCGTGTGATCCCGTCGATCGCCTGGATGCGGGCCACCACCAGCTTGCCGAGCTGGTCCACGTCGTCCGCTCCCGCCTTCACGATCACGTCGTAGGGGCCGGTGACGTCGTCGGCGGACTCGACGCCCGGGATCTTCCGCACCTCTTCGGCGACGATGGCGGCCTTGCCGACCTCGGTCTGGATCAACACGTACGCCTGGACCACATGACCTCCCTCGGGACTGGTGCCGCCGACTATACCCGGCGCGGTCCCGGCCTCGCCGGGGGCGGAGGGTCAGTGGCCGGCCTGGCCGACCTTCACGTCGGTGACGTAGGGGATTCCGTCCTCTTCGACCACGTCGAAGACGATGCGCTGACCCTGGCGCAGCATGCGGAAGATGGAGCCGTCCAGGGAGCCTGGACGGAGGAACACCTCGGAACGGTCGTCGTCACGGACGACCACACCGATGCCGGTGCTCGGGTCGTAGGTCTTGACGACGCCCTGCATCCTCAGGCCTTCTCGATCTTGCCCGCCCGGATGCACGAGGTGCAGACCCGGATGCGGCGGGTGTTCGACCCGTGACGCACCCGGACCCGTTGGATGTTGGGCAGCCACCGACGGCTGTTGCGCTTGTGCGAAAAGCTCACGCGCTTGCCGTAGCTGGGGCCTTTGCCGCAGATCTCACAGCGATAGGACATAGAAACTCCTGGGAACGGCGCCGGAGGCTAGCAGGGACCGGCTCCGGAGCTCAATCGGCGGGAGTCGACCCCTCCGTATACTCGACTCTCCCATGGCGGATCTTCGATCCGAAGACCTCAAGCGAGTCATCACCCGTTTCTACGAGCGCCTCACCGAGTACCGTCACGCCATCGACGAGCTGAACGTCTACCCGGTGCCGGACGGCGACACCGGCACGAACATGGCGTTGACGGTCGGGTCGGTCGTCGAGGCGTTGGACGGTGCCCGCACCATGACCGAGGTCGCCCGGGCCGTCTCCCACGGATCCCTCATGGGGGCGCGGGGAAACTCGGGGGTGATCCTCTCACAGATCCTGCGGGGGATGACGGAGGTGATCGACGGACGCGACGTCCTCGACGTCGCCGCCCTCGCCGAGGCCCTCCGTCGGGGCTCCGACGGAGCCTACGGCGCGGTGATGCGACCCGTGGAGGGGACGATCCTCACCGTGGCCCGAGAGGCGGCCGACGCCGCCGCCGAGGCGGTGACGGAGGTCGGTGACGACCTCGGCGCCTTCTGGCGACGGGTGTACGACCGGGCGGTGGACGCCCTCCGTCGGACCCCGGAGATGCTTCCGGTCCTGGCCCAGGCCGGGGTGGTGGACGCCGGAGGGGCCGGGCTGCTGTTGCTGCTGGCGGCCTTCTGCGAGATCGCCGGAGACGCGGAGGTGGAGCTCCCCGAGCAGCTCCTCCGAGCCCACGCCCACCTCGAGCGGTTGGAGGAGACGACGGGAGATCCCGATGTCGCCGACCTCCGCTACGAGGTGATGTTCTTCCTCGACGCCGACGACGAGGGAGTGGAGCGTCTGCGGCGCAGATGGGCGGAGCTCGGTGGCTCCATCGTCGTGGTGGGTGGGGGCGGTACCTACAACTGCCACATCCACACCGACCACATCGGGCCGGCCATCGAGGCGGCGGTGGAGGTGGGTCGGCCCCGCGACATCCGGGTCACCGACCTCCAGGAGGAGGTGGAGGCGCGTGAGCACCACCGGCCCGAGCTCCCTCCGGAGATCGCCGCCGCCCAGGTCGGTGTGGTGGCGGTGGCGGCCGGAGAGGGCCTGATGCGGATCTTTCGTTCCCTCGGTGCGCAGGCGGTCGTCGGCGGGGGCCAGTCGATGAACCCCTCCACGCTGGACCTGCTGGAGACCGTCGAACACGTCCCCGCGGCCGCGGTGGTGCTGCTCCCCGACAACAAGAACATCGTCCCGGTCGCCCGCCAGATCGCCGACCTCACGTCGAAGCCGGTGCAGGTGGTCCCCACTCGGAGTGTCCCCGAAGGGTTGGCGGCGATGTTCGGGTACGACCCGAGCCTGCGGACCGACGATCCGGCCGAGGCGGTGGAGGCGACGGCGGAGGCGATGGCCGCGGCCGCCGCCGATGTTCGATGCGGTGAGGTGACCCGGGCGGTTCGTGACGCCACCGTCGACGGAACCTCGATCTCGGAGGGCGACTACCTGGCCCTGGTGGACGGGGCGATCGTCGGGACGGCGGAGACCCCCGAAGGTGCCCTCCGGCTGGTGGTGGACGAGCTGATCGACCCCGTCACCGAACGTCTCACGCTGTATGTCGGGGCGGGCATCGACCGAGGCTCCGCCGAGGCGGCGGTCGCCGGTCTCGGGCTGGACGGGATCGACGTCGAGATCCTCGACGGAGGCCAGCCCCTCTACCCCTACCTCGTGGCGGCCGAGTGAGGACCCGGAGTCTGGCGGAGCTGGCCGGGATCCGCCTGGCCGACACGAAGATCCGGGGTCTCGGGCCGAAGTTCGCCGCCATCCTGGAGAAGGCGGGGATCGTCACCGTGGCCGACCTCCTCCTCCACGTCCCCCGCCGCTACATCGACCGTCGCCGGATGGCGCCGATCTCGGGACTCCGGCCGGGAGACGAGGCGACGGTACTCGGGCGTGTCCGGAGCATCTCGTCGCGGCCGCTCCGTGGGCGGAGGGTGCTGGTGGAGGCGACGGTCGGAGACGCATCGGGGAGCATCCGGGTGATCTGGTTCAACCAGCGGTGGTGGGTCGAGAAGCTCCCCCCGGGGACCGAGGTCGCGCTCTTCGGGACGGTCGAGACCTTCCGGGGGCGGCTCCAGCTCACCAACCCGGTGACCGAACCCATGAGGGGCGGGTTGACGAAGACCGGCCGGATCGTGCCGATCTACCCGAGCGTCGCCGGGCTGCCGACGTGGAGGATCCAGCAGTGGATCGAGCATGCCCTGCCCCACGCCCGTCCCCTCGTCGACCCCGTCCCACCGGACGTGAGGGAGCGGGTCGGGGTGGTCGACCGTGATCGGGCGATCGCCGACATTCACCTCCCCGAGAGCTCCGCCGCCGCCGACCGGGCACGGGAGCGTCTCGTGTTCGACGAGTTGTTCCGCCTCGAGGTGGCGCTCGCGCTCCAGAAGCGGCGGCAGATCGACGAGGCTCGGGGCTTCGCCCACCCGGTGGGAGGTCCCCTCGTCTCCGCGTTCCTCTCCGGGCTCCCCTTCGAGCTCACCGACGCCCAACGCAGGGTGCTCGCCGAGATCGAAGGGGATCTGGCCGTCGAGCATCCGATGCACCGTCTGCTCCAAGGTGAGGTGGGGTCGGGGAAGACGGTGGTGGCGGTGGCGGCGCTGCTCACCGGCATCGACGGCGGCTGGCAGGGGGCGGTGATGGCGCCCACCGAGGTCCTCGCCGCCCAGCACTACCTGGCGATCCGGAGTCTCCTGGACCTGGCGGGCCTCACCCCTCCGCAGGTGGGGGAGGGGGAGCGGCTCGGAATGGGATCCCTGTTCGAGGAGGATCGTCCGTCGGTGCGGCTCGCCCTCCTCACCGGGAGCCAGGTGGCCGTCAACTTCGCGTCCGGGGCGACCCGAGGCGAGGTGCTGGCGTGGATCGCCGACGGGACCGTCGACCTGGTGGTCGGCACCCACGCCCTGATCCAGGAGGGCGTCTCCTTCGCCCGGTTGGGGATCGCCGTCGTCGACGAACAACACCGGTTCGGGGCCCTCCAGCGGGTGCGGCTGCGGGACAAGGCGACCGAGATCGACCCCGATCTGCTCATCATGACGGCCACCCCGATCCCGCGGACCCTGTCGATGACCCTCTACGGCGACCTGGAGGTCTCGGTGCTCGACGAGCTGCCGCCGGGGAGGACCCCGATCGAGACGGTGGCGATCTCGAAGGCCGACGAGGACCGCGCCTGGGAGCTGGTCCGCCGTCAGGTGGCGGAGGGACGGCAGGCCTTCGTCGTGTGTCCGCTCGTGGAGGACTCGCCGAAGGTGGAGGCGGCTTCGGCGACGGCGGAGTTCGAACGCCTGCAGGGGGTGTTCGGAGACCTCCGGCTCGGGCTCATCCACGGTCAGCTCCTACCTCGGGAGAAGGAGGCGGTGATGGAGGCGTTCCGGGCGGGGGAGCTGCACGTCCTGGTCGCCACCACGGTGATCGAGGTGGGGATCGACGTCCCCAACGCCACGGTCATCGTGATCGAGGACGCCGACCGGTTCGGCCTCAGCCAGCTCCACCAGCTCCGAGGGCGGGTGGGCCGTGGGGCACATCCGGGGATCTGCATCCTCCTCTGCGATCCCTCCACGGAGGAAGGCGAGGCGAGGATCGCGGCGATGGTCGCCACCACCGACGGGTTCGTCCTGGCGGAGGAGGATCTGCGCCTCCGCGGCCAGGGCACCGTCTTCGGCGCTCGCCAGTCGGGCATGGGGGATCTGAAGCTGGCCGACATCCTCCGGGATTTCGAGGTCCTCGCCGTGGCCCGGCGGGAGGCCTTCGCCCTGGTGGAGTCCGACCCCCGGCTGGAACGGCATCCGGAGCTGGCAGCCGAGGTTCGGGCCCTGCTCGGCGACGTCGTCGAGTGGCTGTTCGTGTCGTGACCCGTCAGAGCTCGGCGTCGACGAGCTCGAGTACCTGGGGGAGCCACGGGGTGTAGCGGCCGGGGCGGGCGGCGACGTCGGCCATCAGCGATCCGAACTCCACCCATCGCCACGCTCCGACCTCGGCGGGGTCGGGATCGGGATCGCCCATGTGGCGTCCGACGAGGACGTGGTCCACTTCGTGCTCCACGAGGCCCGAGTCGGGGTCGGTGGCGCGGTAGGTGAAGGAGCCGACGTCGACCAGGCGGGTGGTGAACCCCATCTCTTCGGCGAGTCGGCGTTCCCCGGCGGAGACGACGGGTTCGCCGAGACGGGGATGACTGCAGCAGGTGTTCGACCACAGGCCCCGGAAGTGATGTTTCTCCGACGCCCGGCGCTGCAGCAGGACGCCGCCGTGGGGGTTCAACACCACGACCGAGAAGGCGACGTGGAGCA
>Ga0256839_1004304_pt1 | contig 14020 bp, 11 predicted proteins | sample 354166metaG_FD_185968 | JGI IMG/M metagenome (GOLD analysis project Ga0256839, IMG submission 185968) | Hydrothermal vent microbial communities from Mid Atlantic Ridge, Atlantic Ocean - 354-166 | ecosystem: Environmental > Aquatic > Marine > Hydrothermal vents | place: Atlantic Ocean: Mid... | reverse complement strand
ACCCCAGAACCCTAAGAGTCTTTACCCGAGTTATACAGAGCACCATGAAAATTTTGCTTGCGCCAATGCAGGGGCTGGTTGACCAGCAGATGCGTACTTTTTTGACTAATATCGGTGGCTTGGATCTCTGCGTCAGTGAGTTTGTCCGTGTTACCGACCGTCTTTTACCGCGCCGGGTTTTTCGTCGTATCTGCCCGGAGCTTCTCCATGATGGCGTTACCCCAGCGGGTACTCCTGTCGTTGTGCAGCTGCTGGGCGGTATCCCCGAGATTGTTGCGATCAATGCGCAACGCGCTATCGAGATGGGTGCTCGGGGGGTGGATATTAACTTTGGCTGCCCCTCCCGCTTTGTTAACCGCAAAGCAGGCGGTGCGGTATTGCTTAAAGAGCCTGAACGGGTTCAGCAAATTGTTGCTGCGGTGCGTTCGGTTGTCCCCCTCGGCACGCCCCTCAGCGCTAAGATCCGCCTTGGCTACGAAGATACCTCCCTAGCACTGGAAAACGCCCACGCGGTTGAGGCGGGGGGTGCCGATAGTATTGTGGTACACGGGCGTACCAAAAAAGAGGGTTATCGGCCACCCGCCGACTGGCACTGGATCGCCCGTATCCGCGAATCACTCACTATTCCGGTGGTGGCTAACGGCGACATCAACTCCGTGGAGGAGTATCTACGCTGCTTGAGTGTCAGTGGCTGCAAAGATGTGATGATAGGCCGAGGGGTGATTATCAACCCCGGCTTGATACAGCAGATTCGCCAGTTTCAAGTGGGGAGCGATGTCAATGGCATCCCGTGGCCCTCGATTATTCCACTGATCGAAACCATGCTGTTGGAAGGTATGGCCGCACAGGTGGCGGATCGGCACATCGTCTCGCGCCTCAAACAGTGGCTCAGCTATTTGAAACAGCACTACAGCGAAGCCCGACAGTTGTTTGACCAAATCCGCACGCTTAATGACCCACGCCAGGTTCTGCGACTGCTATGCCAGTAAAAAAGTAGCGATGCCCCTGTTTTATCAGTAGAATCCGTTACGGTTTAATGAAGGAATAGGCGACACTCATGGGTTGGGAAGCGTGGTTTACCCTAGCAATTATCGGCAGCTGCTTTAGTGCTTTGCTTTTAAGCAAAGTTTCAGCCGATGTGATTATTGTTGGCGGCCTGATGATTTTGCTGCTGGTGGGCATTCTCACCCCTCAGGAGGCGCTGTCTGGGATGGCCAATGAGGGGATGGCAACGGTGGCGCTGCTGTTTATTGTTGCCGCCGGGCTGAAAGATACAGGCGCTATCGGCTGGCTTAGCCAGGCGATGCTGGGTCGGCCAAAAAGTATTATTGTCGCCCAGCTGCGGCTCATGGCACCGGTCATGGCGATGAGTGCGGTGCTGAATAACACGCCGGTGGTTGCCATGCTGATTCCAGCGGTTAACGACTGGGCCAAGCGCCAGCAGTTCTCAGTTTCAAAATTGATGATGCCCCTAAGTTATGCCGCTATTGTCGGGGGCACCATGACCCTCATTGGCACCAGCACCAACCTGATCGTCAACGGCCTCTACATTGAGCAGAGTGGTACCACCGGTCTCGGCATGTGGGAGCTGGCCTACCTCGGCCTGCCTGCGGCATTAATGGTACTGCTCTACACCCTGTTTACCAGCAAGTGGTTGTTAAAAGAGCGCCTACCGGCTATCAGCCAGTTTGATAATATGCGCGAATATACCATTGAGATGGAGATCACCCCCGATGGCCCCCTCGCGGGAAGCACTATCGAACAGGCGGGGCTGCGCCAGCTGCCCGGGCTATTCCTCTCAGCCATCGAGCGAGATGGTGATTTAATCCCCGCCGTTTCACCACGCACCCAGCTGCTCTCCAGTGATATTTTGATCTTCGCCGGAGTGGTTGATTCAGTGGTCGATCTACAAAAAATCAGAGGGTTACAACCACCCAGCGAACAGCACGAAGAGCTCAACTCACAGCGTCATGCCCGCACTATGGTTGAGGTTGTGGTCTCTAATAGTTGCCCACTGCTGGGGCAAACCATTCGTGAAGGGAAATTTAGGGCCCACTACAATGCCGCCATTATTGCGGTGGCTCGCAATGGTGAGCATCTGAATCAGAAAATTGGTGATATTAAACTATCAGCGGGCGACACCCTACTGCTGGAAGCCTCGCCCTATTTCATCGAGCGGCAGAGAAACTCCCGGGATTTCTACCTAGTCAGCACCTTAGTGGGCGCAAAGCGCCCCAACCATGACAAAGCCGCGCTGGCCATGTCGATTATGGTGGCAATGATCGCCGTCGTGACCATCGGCTGGCTCAGTATGTTTAAAGCCGCTTTTCTGGCAGCGGGCGTGATGATTCTAACGCGCTGCATCACCCCTGGCAGTGCCCGGCGCAGTGTGGACTGGCAAGTGTTGATTGTGATTGCCGCCTCCATCGGCATTGGCGCGGCACTCACCCAAAGTGGTGCCGCCAGTGCCATCGCCCATCAACTGGTCACCACCGCCGGTGCCGAGCCGATGCTGGCACTGGCGTTAATCTACTTAATGACGGTGCTCTGTACCGAAATGATCACCAACAATGCGGCAGCGGTTTTGATGTTCCCCATTGCGCTAATGACCGCACAACAGCTTGATGTCAGCATGATGCCTTTTATTATCTCCATTATGTTTGCCGCATCATGCAGCTTTGCCACCCCCATCGGCTACCAGACCAATTTAATGGTATATGGCCCCGGCGGCTACCACTTCTCCGACTACCTGCGTTTTGGCCTGCCCATCACGCTGATACTTTCCGTCATGGCACTCACCATCATTCCTATCGTCTGGCCTTTCTAGCCATCATGTTTAGCCTCTTTTCAGTCGACCCCTCATAACAAAAAACCAACCCCAAACATAAAGGTAGCAGCAAGCTTTAGCTTGCGATAAACCCGCCATCTTTCGCCATCTAAAGATGGCTCCTACAATATAATAGGGCGTGTTTTTATCTTTCATAAGGAGGCGCTGAACCAGCGGATGAGAGCCTGACGCGCAATAAAAAGGCCCGCAAGATATCACCTTGCAGGCCTTTTTTGATGCGACAGATGGAAAGCTTAATCGCTACGTTCCGTCACTTCCAGCAGGTGGTAACCAAACTGAGTTTTAACCGGCCCCTGCACTTCGGCAATCGGCGCGCTAAAAACCACTTGGTCAAACTCGGGCACCATCATTCCCGGGCCAAACTCACCCAGGTTGCCACCATCACGACCCGAGGGGCAGTCTGAGTGTTGTTTTGCCAGATCAGCAAAATCAGCACCCGCCACAATCTGTGCTTTTAAATCATTACACTGCTCTTCGCCCTTCACCAGGATATGTCGCGCACTCGCTTTTGCCACGTTGTCTCTCCACTTATCAGTTTAAAATCAGCCACTACTTTGCCAGAAATCGATACCTTTGGAAAGGAGTCAGGTAATTTGATGCACTCATGGCGATAATTTGCCACCTCGACTCAAACTACAAAGCAATCAACCGATTATAACTCCACAGAGCGCAATGCAATCAGGATCCAATTCATATGCACGCAACAATTCAAATCATCTTACAGCAGCTCAACAGCGTCATTCTCGGTAAAGAGGTGCAGCTCAAGCTTGCGCTGGCCTGTCTATTGGCGCGGGGGCATCTGTTGATTGAGGATATTCCGGGGGTTGGCAAGACCACCCTCTCCCACGCGCTGGCCACCACGCTGGGGCTAAAATACAGCCGCATCCAATTCACCAGCGACCTGTTGCCTGCTGACATTCTCGGCAGTGCCATCTATGAACGACAGAGTGGTGAGTTTCATTTTCATGCTGGGCCGGTCTTTTCCCAGCTGGTTCTCGCCGATGAGATTAACCGCGCCACGCCTAAAACCCAAAGCGCACTTCTGGAAGCGATGGAGGAGCAGCAGGTGAGCATAGAGGGTGAAACCCGTCCACTACCCGACCCCTTCTTTGTTATCGCCACCCAAAACCCCTCATTCCAGGTGGGCACCTTCCCGTTACCGGAGTCACAACTGGATCGCTTTCTGATGCGGATTCAACTGGGCTACCCCGATGCGGTGGCCGAACGGCGGCTGCTTTCCGGTAACAGTGGCCGCGAGCTACTAAGCAAACTCTCTGCGGTCACCACCACCCCACAACTGTTAGCCTTGCAGCAGCAGGTGAGTCAGGTGCAGTGTACCGATGCTCTGATCGACTACCTCCAAGCGCTGCTCCACTTTAGCCGCGAAGCACCCTATTTTTCAAACGGACTCTCACCGCGCTCGGGGCTGGGACTGTTGCAAGCAGCCAAGGCGTGGGCATTTATTGAGGGACGTGACTACCTGCTACCCGAAGATCTACAGCAGCTACTGCCCCATGTGGCTGGCCACCGCCTAGTGAGTCAAGAGGTGGGAGAGCACTACAACAGCGAAGCACTGCTCAAACTATTCCAAGAAGTTCCCGTTAGCTGATGTCACTCTCAAGCCGACTCAATCTGGCTCGCTTTTTCAACGCAAAAGGAGCAGAAGCAGGCACGCTCACCCTCACCCAGCGGCGCATCTTTATCTTACCAACCCGGGCAGGTGTCAGTTTTGGCATGATACTACTGGCGATGTTTTTAGCCGCTATCAACTACAACAACAGCCTCGCCTATCTGCTCACCTTTTTACTCACCAGTGTGACCATTGTCTCTATGTTGCACTGTTATCGAAATCTACAAGGGCTACAGCTGCGTGCCCGCACCCCGCAAGCGGTGTTTGCGGGTGAAACGCAAAAGCTGCCTATTCACCTCTACAACCCCTCCTCCCAACGACGGCTAGCCATCAAGCTGGGGTGGCCAAAGCAGCCACCGCAACAGGTTGACCTAGACCCGCAACAGGGCAAGTGGGTCAACCTCGAGCTGCCCGCACTATCCCGTGGCCGGCACCCGGTGGGACAAATTACCCTCTACACCCGCTTCCCTTTAGGCTTTTTCCACGCTTGGAGCTATCTCCATTTTGAAGTATCGGCATTGGTTTACCCCAAGCCTTCCGGCATACGCCGTCTGCCTGAAGAGCCTTTTCAACAGCAGGGCAGTGAAGGTGATCGTGGTCGCGGCAGTGATGACTTCATCGGCCAGCGCCCCTACCACCCCGGAGACTCACTCCATCACCTCAACTGGAAAGCGCTGGCTCGGGAGCGCGGCCTGCTGACCAAGCAGTTTGGCGGTGACCGCTCAGATGAGTTAAACATCAGCTGGCAGATGCTGGCCGAGCAGACCACCGAGGCTAAAATCAGCCAGCTATGTCGCTGGGTAGTTGAGGCAGAACAGAGCCACCTCCGTTATGGTCTGGAGATTCCCGGCGCTCATATTCCAATCGGCCAGGGGCAGCAGCACTACGAACAGTCTCTAACGGCATTGGCACTGTATGGCCAAAAACCATGAGTTGGTGGCGCAAACAGAAACCCAAGCGCTATCAGGAAGATCAACGCACCGCGCCGGTTAACGGTGTTATCTGGCTACTGGCAGCACTGCTGCTAGTGATCTTGCCACATCTGTTACGTCAACCCGGCTGGGTGGTAGCAACCTGTCTGGCGATCCTCACTTGGCGGCTATTCAAAGAGTTTAAAGGGTGGGCACTGCCGCGCACCGTTTTCAGGTTACTGCTGGCGGTGACCCTATTAGCCGGCACCTACTTTCAGTACCGCACCCTGAATGGCCTAGATGCAGGCACCACCCTGCTCACCCTGATGTTGAGCCTAAAGCTGATCGAACTCCGCACACTGCGTGATGCCATGATCGTGATACTGCTGGGATACTTTCTAGTATTGAGTGGATTTTTGTACGACCAATCGATCCTCTCCGGCCTCTACCTACTCTCTGTCGTGCTGCTTTTGACCACCTCACTGCTGGTTCTTAACCACTCCGACGAGGGCCAATCGCAAGCCAAAAAAGAGTATTTCAAGCGTGCCACCGCGATTCTACTGCAAGCCCTGCCACTGGTATTGATCCTGTTTATTCTTGTGCCCCGCATACCCGGGCCACTCTGGGCGCTACCCAATAACAGTAGTTCCGGCACCACCGGCCTCAGCGACAAAATGAGCATTGGCGACATTACCCGTCTCGCCGACTCCGATGCCGTCGCCTTTCGGGTCAACTTTACAGGCGAGATACCCGCCGCTGATAAGCTCTATTGGCGCGGCCCCATTCTGTGGCAAACCGATGGCCGCAACTGGAGCACACTCAATAGAGCCGACCCCTTCAACGCGCTGACTGCCCCCCCTTTCACTCACCTCAGTGAAGCCATCGAGTACAGCGTCACCCTGCTGCCACACAAGCAGCGTTGGCTATTCGCCCTGGATCTGGTGGTTGAACAACCGGAGCAGAGCTTCTTACGCCGGGATTTTCAGCTGCTGCATAAAGATAAAATCAACGAACTCTATCGCTACACCGTGCGTTCGGTACTCGACTACAAAAATAGCCAACTACTGCCACAGGAGCGCAAAAAAGCACTTCAGCTCCCCGCCAACAGCAATCCGCAAACCCGTGCACTGGCGCAGCAGTGGCGACAACAGGCCAGCAGTGACCAGCAACTGGTCACGCTGGCACTCAACTATTTCCAATATCAACCCTTCTATTACTCCAGAACACCACCGGCACTACGGGGCGAGCCGATCGATCAATTCCTGTTCAGTGCAAAAAAAGGCTTTTGTGAACACTATGCCGCCGCCTTTGTCACGCTGATGCGTGGTGCCGGCGTGCCCGCTCGGGTGGTTACTGGCTACCAAGGGGGCGAGTACAGTGAGCTGGGTGACTACCTATTGGTGCGCCAGTCCGATGCCCATGCGTGGGCAGAAGTGTGGCTACAGGAGAGTGGCTGGGTCAGGGTTGACCCTACCCGGGTCATTCCACCCGATCGCATCGAAGCTTATGAGGATCTACAACGCTTTACCGATACCCGCAATGATAAACTGTTCAATCCGGACACCCGCTGGTTGCACTCGGCATGGTTACAGACCCAGCGTGGCTGGGATGCCGTCAACCACCAGTGGAGCCAGTGGGTGGTTGGCTTTGACCAGCAACAGCAGCAGCGGCTATTAGAGCGCCTAGGGCTGGGGAATCTTAATATTTTCGCACTGGTAGGGATTATGGTGCTACTCATTCTGGCACTACTGGCCACACTCTCACTCTACCTGTTATATCAGCGACAAAAACAGCGGGAACCGCTACAACAAGCCTATCAAACACTCTGCCAGCGGCTGGCCAAGCGTGGTGTCGATAACGCCCCCTGGCTCGGGCCAAAGCAGCGCTGCCAGCAAGCGATGCGCAAACTACCCAAACAGCGTCAGGAGATAAAATCACTTTTTAACCACTACATACAGCTGCGTTACACCAAAAACCAGACTGCCGATGCACAACGTGCCTTCATCCAAGCGGTGAAGCGTTTTCGCTGTTGATCTTCTATTCTCAGACAGCTTCCTAGGAGCTTGTCCGAGAATAGAAGATCTACTACGGAAAAGCCCTTTTGGCCCATTTTCGTTAAATATGAACAACTATTCGCCTTAAATGACGAAAAAATGGACTCAAAATAGCTTCCCCTCGCTACGCCCCCTATTCTCGGACAGGCTCCTAGGCTAAGCTTGAGGAAGAGATAAACCAACATCAATCACCCCGGGTGTCCCATGGAGAGAACGCTATCTTTTCTGGCTCGCGAATCGTTCGCCAGCCTGTTACAGCACTTACAAGAGAGTGGCTATCACACCGTCGGCCCACAGGTGCGTGAGGGGGCCATTGTTTTTGACACACTTGACTCCGTTGACCAGCTCCCCAAAGGGATTCACGACCAACAGGCAGCGGGCCGCTACCGCCTTGAGAGCAGTGATTCACCACGGCTATTTGCCTGGGCGAATGGCCCACAGGGGATTAAACCCTTTCTCTTTACCCCGCGGGAGACATTATGGCGCAGCCAGCGCGATGAGTCGGGCTCGCTCACCTTCACCGCTGTAGAGCCTGAGGTAAAGCCCACCGCTATTATCGGCGTGCGCCCTTGTGATATTGCCGCGCTCTATCTTCAGGATAAGCACTTTTTACAACAAGAGAGCCTCGACCCCTACTATCAAAAACGCCGTCAACAGCTACTGCTTATTGTGGTTAACTGCACCCACCCGGCCAAAACCTGCTTCTGCGCCAGCACCGGTGATGGACCACAGGCCGGTTACGGTTTTGATATTGCCCTCACCGAGCTGGATGATGGTTTTCTGCTGGAGGCGCACAATCAGCGGGGTCATCAACTGATTGAGAAGCTCCCGGTTCAACCGGCCACCGAACAGCAGCAACAACACGCAGCGCAAGCGCTCTCCGAGGCCGCCAGCCAACAGACACGCCAACTACCTAGCCAAAATTTAAACCATAAACTGTTTGCAAATCTGAAGCATTCGCAGTGGCAAGATATCGCTGAGCGCTGCCTTAGCTGTGGCAACTGCACTGCGGTTTGTCCCAGCTGTTTTTGCCATAGCGAGGGGGAGCTGGCGGCCTTAGATGGCCACTCTAGCGAGCACCATCGCGAGTGGGACTCTTGCTTCTCCCCTGGTCACAGCCACATCCACGGCATCACTATTCGTGCCGACACCCGCACCAAATATCGCCAGTGGCTAACCCACAAGCTGGGGAGTTGGCATACACAATATGGTCGCTCCGGCTGTGTGGGCTGTGGGCGCTGTATCAGCTGGTGCCCAACCGGCATCGATCTCACCCGTGAACTGGCCATTATTTGTGGTGACAACGATGAGTAACCCTTACCTGCCCATGGCGGCAGAAGTTATCGAGCGCATTCAGGAGTCCCCCGGGCTATTTACCCTGCGACTGCGGCTGACCGATACGGCACAACAAAACCGCTATACCTTTAAGCCCGGCCAGTTCAACATGCTCTATCTGCATGGCGTGGGTGAGGTGGCCATCTCCATCGTCTCTGACCCCCAAGAGCCGCATATTATCGATCACACTATTCGAGCGGTCGGGCGGGTTACCCGGGGCATCGAACAGCTCAATAGCGGTGACTACATCGGCCTGCGCGGCCCCTACGGTAATGGCTGGCCCATGGAGCAGGCTGAGCAGAAAGATCTGCTGATCATTACCGGTGGCCTCGGTTGTGCGCCAGTGGTTTCGGTTATCGAATATGTGGCGCGTCGTCGTGAGCGCTTCGGCCACCTGAATATTGTGCAGGGGGTTAAACACTCCAGTGATTTTATCTGGCGCGAACGCTACGACAAATGGCGCGAGCTGGCCGATACGCAGGTACTGTTGGCGGCTGATGCGGGCGAGCCCATCTGGCCATGGCATATTGGCCGCGTCACCGAGCTGTTTGAACAGCTGCGCTTTAATCCACAGCAGGTAGTGGTGATCATGTGCGGTCCTGAAGGGATGATGAGGGTAGTGGTGAAAAATATGCTAGGGCGCGGCGTGAGTGAGGAGGATATTTATCTCTCCATGGAGCGCAACATGCACTGCGGTATAGGCCACTGTGGTCACTGCCAGTACGGTGATCTGTTTGTCTGCCGTGATGGCCCTATTTTCTCATATACTCAGGTGAAATCACTCTTCAATGAGAAGGGGTTCTGATGATTAAGCCAAAAATAGCGATACACAAATTCAGCTCTTGTGACGGCTGCCAGCTCGCTTTTCTCAACATGGGCGAGCCACTACTGGCGCTCGCCAACCTAGTGGAGATCAGCCACTTCGCCGAAGCGGGGCCTCTTGATGAAAACACCCCTGTCGACATCGCCTTTGTGGAGGGTTCCATCACCACCCATCACGACCTTCAGCGTATCCAGAAAATACGCGCCAATAGTGCCTACCTGATCAGCATCGGTGCCTGCGCCACCGCCGGAGGAATTCAGGCTCTGCGCAACATGGCGGATAGTCAGCAATGGATTGCCGACATCTACGCCCAGCCAGAGTATATCGACAGCCTCGACAATTCAGAGCCCATAGCGAAACATGTCAAGGTAGACCTCGCACTGTGGGGTTGCCCGATCAATAGCCAGCAGATCATTACAGCGGTGCGCGACTTGCTGTTTCGGGTTACCCCCAAACCTGAGCGTGACAAACTCTGCCTAGAGTGCAAGCGCCAGCAGCACGTCTGTGTGATGATAAGCCGAGGCGAACCCTGCATGGGCAGTGTCACCCAAAATGGCTGCGGTGCGCTCTGCCCAAGCGTTGGTCGTGGCTGCTACGCCTGCTTTGGCCCGGCGGAAGATGCCAACGGCCCTGCACTGGCCAATCGCCTAGAGGGGTTTGGGTTACTGGATCAAGAGATCGCCCATAAATTCCTCTTCATCAACAGCGCAGCCGAGCCATTTTACAGCACCGGAAAGGGGCGTTTGAAATGAGCACTGAAAACAGTAAAACCATTCGTATCAACGTCCCGGTACTGGCTCGGGTTGAGGGTGAAGGGGCGCTGGAGATACTCATTAAAGGGGGTAGAATCACCCGCCTAAAACTGCGCATTTACGAACCACCTCGTTTTTTTGAAAAGCTGTTACAGGGGCGCAGCTATCAAGAGCTAATCGATACCGTTGCGAGAATCTGCGGCATCTGCCCGGTGGCGTACCAGATGAGCGCCATCCACGCCATCGAATCGATTTTTCACACCCCAACCACGCCATGGATTCGCCAATTACGCCGGGTATTCTATTGTGGTGAGTGGATTCAAAGCCATGCGTTGCATATACACATGCTGGCAGCCCCCGATTTTCTTGGTTGCAAGAGCATCATTGAGCTGGCACAAAAAGAGCCTGAAGCGGCGCAGCGTGGCTTGCGGCTACAGGCGTTGGGAAATAGCCTAATCACCCTGCTGGGTGGTCGCTCTGTACATCCGGTAGGGGCTAAGGTGGGCGGTTTTTATCACGCCCCCAGCCAGCAGCAAGTGGCTAAACTCATCCCACAACTGGAGCAGGGGTGGCGTGACAGTGAAGCACTGATTTTGTGGCTCGACACCCTGACACTACCCGATGACGAGCAAACCTTCACCTCGGTGGCCATGCGCCACCCCGAGGAGTATCCGCTCAATGAGGGGCGCATTGTCTCTGATGGGGGGCTGGATATTTCGATTGATGAATATCCTCAACACTTTAAGGAGCACCAGGTACCCCACTCCACCGCGCTGCACTCGCTGTTTGAGGGCAAGCCCTACCTGTTAGGGCCGCTGGCAAGGCTAAATATTAATCAGGATCGACTGAGTGATGAGGTGTTGGCACCGCTGGCCCACAGCCAATTTCACTTCCCCAGTCGCAACATGTACCACAGCATTGCAGCCCGCGCCGTAGAGATCCGCTTTGCCATCGGTGAAGCATTGAATATTCTGCAAAACTACCCACTACCTGAGCAGCCGTGTGTGGAGATCACCCCGCAGGCAGGCAGCGGCTTTGGTTGCAGTGAAGCACCTCGCGGCCTGTTGTGGCATCACTATACGGTTGACGAAAAAGGGGATATTCTCAAGGCGACCATCGTACCGCCCACCAGTCAAAATCAGGCGCGTATCGAGCAGGATATTGCCTGCTCATTGGAGAAGTACGGATTGGAGCGGAGTGAAGATGAGTTACGATTTCAGGCCGAGCGGGTGGTGCGCAACTACGACCCCTGTATCTCCTGTGCCACCCATTTTTTAACCCTGAAACTTGAGCGGGACCAACAACCCAGCTTAAAACCAGAGCTGCCACCGGAGAGTGGAGCCGAAATATTGCTGCTGGCCATCGGCTCGCCCTTCGGCAGTGACACCCTCGCATGGCAAGTTGCCCAACAACTGCCGAAACAGCCCAACCTTCAGATTGCCTACAGTAACAGCCCCCTAACCCAACTCACCCCACTACTGGAGAGTGCTAAGCAGGTGGTTCTGCTCGATGCCTTAATCAGCAAACACCCCTTCGGCCAACTGATCACCCTCCTCCCCGAGCAGCTGTTAAACCAAACCCACTACTCCAGCCACGCCCTCTCTGCTATGGAGTTGCTCGCGCTGTTCAATCAACTTAAAAAAGGAGATGAGCAGTGCCATTTAATCGGTATTAGTGTTGGTGATGGCAGCCACTCACCCAGTGACCAGCAGCTGGCCACCATTGGCCAGCGCCTGCAACAGATGCTGAGGTAGGGTGATTCTACGACGACGAGAGGCGGTACAGACTATAACCCAAGCTCGCCAGCACGATCAGATAGCCGACAACCTTGGCACCCGTGCGCAGTAGTACAAAGCCCCGGGGAGTCTCGATCCCCTGGAATATTTTAGCCTGAGTCTTCGGATAAAAATAGATCAGGTAGAGAGCGATCAACAGATTGACCGCAATCGCCATCCATTCAGAAAAAAGCATTAAGAGATCCGCCTGAAAAAATCATAAAATACGGGTGACCTTCACTACGATGGTACCCAGGTTATTACCGTATTTACTATTGAGGTCATTGGCGAAAGCAAACAACTCACCACTCTGCTTACATTGATAAGCGCTCACTTTTTTGGTGTGCTTTAAAATCCTGAAGAGGTTGTCATCATTACGATTCACCGCACCCACAACTTCAAACCACTCTGCCTCTGGCATACGACGGCCACCCTCTTTCAACTTGATGCCCCAACGCAACAGACGATTATCAATCGCATCATTGGCCTTCCAGCCACCCGCACTACTTGCAATGGTGCCATCAAACCAACGCTGTTTCATATCAACCGTAAACTGATATTTTTCTCCGGCGACTAGCAACACACGGCTTGGGTTATATTTCACATTGGCGTTGACACTAAACGAGCGGCTCTCACCCACACTCAGCGAGTGTGGTTTTATATTGATGACCCGTTTAGCCTCGTCAATGGAATCAAAAGCCCTAATATCATGCGCTGCAAACCAAACCCGAACACCCACCGCTTGGCGAGTATAGGGATTGTTCATGTTTTTTATCAGCGCATGGGATTGATACTCACGATCATCAACCATTCTATCCAGTACGCTGTGATGAATAATAGGTGAGTAGATTGAAGTGATCTCATTTACGCTCACCCGAGGTGCGCGATAATCATACATCAACTCTTTAACACCCGCGTTCTCTTGCTGTATATGGCTACGCCCAAGATGGCTCGGCTGAATAACCAAATCTTCATATTCAATCAGCTCATCTGGCCCCTCAAACAGGTCACTGTAGTTCACATCAAGCGGTGATAACGTGGCCAGCCCCACCTCTTTGGCGGACATGCGCTCCAGCAAAAACTGTAAGGTGATATCGGACAGACCATCGTAACGAAAGCTCCCGCCGACATCACTGTGGGCACCTGAAAACCACACCTCCTCAACCCGTGAATCTTGCAAATTATCACTATCGACCGACTGATTCATCAATGCCGGATAAAAAGCGATACGGCGATCATCCAGTGATAACAGATGCACCGCCTCCTCAATCAGCGGCGAGATAAAGCGATCCTCAAAAACCACATCAGAAGCGGGCTTGACCTTTTCATTAAATAGGTTGGGGTGTTTAATGGCCGCAACCGTATCAAACACCCCCATAAAACGAACCTTGGGAGTTTCAGTAATCCCCAAAGCGGGCAGCGTATCACTGAGGCGCGAAACAAAGCGCCGGGCAATCGCCGCACCACGACTAAAACCAAACACAAACAACTCATCTCCCACCTCATAATGGTTGTAGATGTCACTCACCGCCTGCTTGATGATGCTGCCCACATCCTCTTCGGGGGGTGCTAATGCTCTGTTACGCAGTTTATCCCACCAACTGCCATAGGTGCCCACCCCCGGATAATAGAAACAGTATTGATCCGGGAACACACGATTCCCCTTCAAGTCTCCCCCCAGTAGAAGATGTAGCTTCAGCACATTTGAAATGCTCGCATCTTCAGGATCACCCACACCAAACAGGCCACGACCCTGCTCCGCATCACTGGGTTCATTACCGGTTCCATCAAAACAGAAGATTAATTTTTTCATGCTTAGCTTCCTTGAAAACCCAAAGGGCTCATAAATTCACACACTACACCATCACCCCCGCTAGGCCAAGTGGGTGGAA